>JACXTT010002624.1_pt1 | contig 28330 bp, 28 predicted proteins | sample 9270951 | NCBI WGS metagenome assembly JACXTT01 (sample SAMN15532306, study PRJNA645909) | rock metagenome | isolation source: weathered quartz diorite | place: Puerto Rico | collected 2017-06-21 | reverse complement strand
TGTGGCCCGGAAAATACAGGACAAAGATTATGATTATTTTAAGTTTTTGGACATTGCATTTGAATCAGGGGTAAATTCCAAAACCACTTTTAACCACACTTTCAGGCAACTGACCGGGAAAAGTCCGCTGGAATATAAAAATGAACTGAAAAAAGAGCGACCATCTTATAACTTGGGGCGCCGTCCCCGCCTCCAGCCGCTAATATTGAACCGTGAAACCACTCCCCTATGGTCTCATGGAAAATTAAACGGCAATCACATGTTAAAGAATCACCTTAGAGTCGCCTGGCGCATCATCATGCGCAACAAAGCTTACAGTTTTATCAATGTGTTGGGCCTTGCGCTGGGTCTTTCGGCATGTATCATTATTTACGTGATCACGGCTTATGAGCTCAGCTTTGACCGGTTTCACCCCGATGGTGACCGTATTTATCGTATTGTGGGCGAATTAGGAGCGCCAAATGGTGAAAAAGAGTTTCTCAACTCCCCAATTCCGGAAGTAGCCGGTTTCCAGTATGCGATACCCGGATTTGAGGAGAAGGCCGCACTTCATTATGGTAATGGCAAAGTAAGTGTCACGAATGATGAAAAAAGATTAACCGTTTTTAACGGAGACAACGAATTTGTGATTACCGAGCCTCAATATTTCAGCATTTTTAAATACCAATGGCTTGCAGGTAACGCGGCATCTGCATTAAATGAGCCTAATAAAATAGTACTTACCGAATCCAAAGCCCGCAGATATTTTGGCGACATCCCTTACGATGAGATGATCGGCAAAGTAATTACTTATGAAAATGCATTGCAATTAAGTGTTACGGGCGTTGTTAAAGACTGGCAGCAAAACACAGATATGGGATATACCGCCTTTATGTCTGTCCGCAACGTTCAAAACGGATTCCTGAAAAACCGGATCACATCCGATGACTGGAAAAGCCTGAGTGAACATCAAACAATGGCCTTCGTGAAGCTGGCTAAAAATGTAACGCCGGACCAGGTCAATTCAGAATTTGCAGCTTATATAAAAAAGAATGTAAAACTTCCTGCCGGGGCAAAATTGACAATGCAACTTCAGCCGATCAGCGATCTCCATTTTGCGAAGGACTTTCGCAGGGGCGACGATGGCGATAATTTCAGGAAGGCCTATATGCCCGTTCTGTATACCCTTATGGGAATTGCATTGTTCATCCTGTTGCTGGCTACCATGAACTTTATCAATTTATCAACCGCGCAATCTATCCGGCGGGCACGGGAAATAGGGATCAGAAAAGTTATTGGAGGAAGCAAAAAAGCCATAATCCTGCAGTTTTTAACCGAGACATTTTTACTGACCCTTTTCGCGACTTTGATGGCTGTTATATTGATCAAACCATTGTTTTATCTGTTTGCTTCATTTATTCCACCGGGAGCAAAGTTCGATTTGCTAAATGGCTCAACCATCATTTTCCTGGTACTGATCGCAGTTCTCACTACTATTCTTGCAGGTTTTTATCCGGCGAAAATATTAGCAGCTTATTTACCTGTCGTAAGCTTAAAAGGAATGACGGTACCCCAGGGCAGCATAAAATGGAACCTGCGGAAAACACTCATCGTATTTCAGTTTGTTATTTCGATCATTTTTATCGTCGGCGCTATTGTTATCCGCAGTCAGATCAAATTCATGGATAACACAGACAAAGGGCTTAAAACGGATGCCATCATAACGATGAATAATTGGGACGCCACTTATGACAAGCTCAAGATCTTTGCGCAAAATACTGAGCAGATACCCGGCGTGAAAAAAGTTATTTTGCAGGGCAATGCACCAATGGGATTTGCCCATAGTGATGATACTTATTCATACAGGGGCAAACAGGAAACAAATTACAAGGTTTCGGTAGAAGTGGGCGACGAGGATTTCATTCCCTTTTACCAGATGAAGATTGTTGCGGGTCGCAATATGCTGCACACCGACAGCTTAAAGGAGTTGGTGATCAACGAAACCTTCTCCAGGCAGCTTGGTTTTAAAAAACCGCAAGAAGCTATCGGCAAAATGCTGATTAGTCCGTCAAATCACAAAAGCTATCCGATTGTGGGAGTTGTAGGCGATTTTCATGAGGGATCTTTCCATGAGCTTATTCAACCTGTCGTGATCGCGAATGAGCCGGGAAGATCATTGAGCGTAGCTGTCAAGCTATCCACTACCGATGCACAAACACCCGATGCCCAGGCCATAATTCCGCAAATGGAAACCGATTGGAAAAAACTATTCCCCCACACGCCGTTTGTTTACAGCTTTCTTGACGACTCTATAAAACTGCTATACCAACAGGAGCAAAACATGGCACTGCTGGTTAATGTAGCTATGGCTATCGCTATTTTAATTTCATGCCTGGGCTTATTTGGGTTGATCATGTTCACCGCTCAATTAAAGACAAAAGAGATTGGAATACGCAAAATACTCGGGGCGACCGTTGTTAATTTAACCTCCCTGCTTACCAAAGAATTTATCCAGTTAGTAATCATCGCAATTTTGATCGCTTCGCCGATCGCATGGTATTTTATGAATAGGTGGCTGCAGGATTTTGCGTACAGGATCCACCTTTCGATATGGATGTTTTTAGAAGCAGGTATATCGGCGATAATCATTACCGGAGTGGTGGTCAGTTATCAATCGGTAAAAGCCGCTTTGGCCAATCCGGTGAACAGCCTTCGTTCAGAATGAGCTGAGGTATGCAAAGAGACTTTGATAATTTTTGCTGGCTTTATTTTTCCATTATTGAAAAATACAAATAACTGTAAATCAGATTTTCATGGATGTTCACGGCGTTGTGAACGTGAACACTTATGATGCCAACGACAAAAAATCCCGGTGTTTAACCGGGATTTTTTTGGAATGTGCGATGATGGTGCATGTGATGCATATGCCTGAAACTATGACGGTAACGGTGATGACCGGTTTGCGCTTGCGAGGCGAAGGTCAGTATCGTTAATCCGGCAATTGCCAACACTTTAAAATATTTCATAATTGTTACTTTAAATTAATAATTACGCTAATCTTCATCATGGTCGTGGTCATGGTCGTGATCACGATCATGGTGTTCATCATCCCAATGGTGCCTGTGGTGCTCCCGGTATTCAACCGAGCAGCTCGACATAGCAATTGATGCAAAGATCAGCAATGCTATTAATCTCACTATTTGTTTTTTCATGGTAGTACTATTTGTTTACAGATGTATTAGTACAACCACCGGCCATCGGAATAGTTTCCAGTTTCTGGTCTCAGTCTTTTGAAAATACGAAATAAATACCTAACAGCCAAATAATAACACCATTTCAGAAGGTAACCTAATTACCGGCAACTTCGTAATAATCTCAAAATCCATGAGAGGTTATATTATCATACCGAAGTCCGTTCCGTGCTGCAACTGTAAATATTGCGGATCGCGACCAATCATTGCCCTTAGCGGCAAAGAAGGTTACGTTGTAAAATGCCCCATGAACAGCAACCACTATCAAACGCCGGCAGGACTGATCGATATTGATGATTGGAATACACACAATATTCCGAACAATGAGTTTGAACCTGAAAAAGATCAGATGGTTGCCTGCTATGACAGCAAACTCAATTACACTTTCTTTTTACCTGTGTAATTGTTACACAAATCCTCATGGTCTTATCAGCTTTTTTGTACATTGCCTGTATGAAAAAGACCAATTTGTTAAGCCTCGCATTAGTATTGTTCGCCCTTACATTTTCGGGTATTTGCTACGGTCAGGACAATAAACCCACTATGAACCATGTGGCTATTTGCGCCCATGATTTAAAACGCAGCGTAGCTTTTTACAGCGATGTAATGGAGCTGACCAAAATTCCAAATCCTTTTCACGATACCGTACACCAATGGTTTGCTATTGGACCAAATAATGCTCTCCATATAATACAAGCCGGTTGCCCCACAGTTGTGCACGACATTAACAACCACCTCTGTTTTAGCGTACCGTCAATTGAAGAGTTTATGAAACATCTCGATCAATTCAATATTAAGTATGGCGACTGGAACGGCAACAAGAAGACCCAATTAAGGGCCGATGGCGTGCTCCAGATTTACTTCCAGGATCCTGATGGCTATTGGATCGAGGTAAACAACGCCAAATAAACCTAGCCTATAAGGCTTTTTCAGCATAAATGATATTAACGCCCCAATCAAGCAGGGCGCTCCCGTTTACGCTATTTGCATTAATAATAGCGTAAACTTCATTTTTGATAGCCGAAATTGTGGCTTCATCTAATTTAGCTAATGCGGCAACCAACGTTTCCGATAATTCTGTTCTGTTCCGCCAGTAGGTATCAGCATCTACAAAATCAACCTTTCCGGTTACCTCTCGCTCGCCGACATATTTGAAACCTGCCCGTTCAAAGACATTAGTCATAACTCCTGGTGCAGCACAACGGAACATTCCAGGAGCATCCGGAGCGGCTGGCGGCGTTTCAATATATTTACCCATAACGTCCGACATGGCTGTGTACCACATATTTTTATCAGGACCTGCCCAAACCGCAACGGCTATCCGTCCGCCAAGCTTTAATACCCGGTACAATTCGTTGGCAGCTAACTGCATATCCGGGAAAAACATAAAGCCCATTCTGCAACTGATTTTTGTAAATGTATCGGCATCAAAAGGTAGTTCACAAACATCGCTGACCGTCGTGCTGTAGTTCTTTAATCCTTTGGCCGAAGCGTTTGCCCCGGCTATTTGCAGCATTTCGTCCGACAGGTCTGTCCCTATTACCTTTCCTTTTTTGGCAATTGCAGCTATGGTTAGCCCGGGTTCGCCGGTGCCTGCTGCAACATCTAATACAATGTCGTCTTCTTTTATTTCAAGCCGTTCGATAATCGCGTCGCCCATCGGACGCAAAAACTGCATGATAAACTGATTCCATTTTTTCCAGCCGGGCGAAACATTGTTCCACAGTTGTTTTTGCTGTTCGCGAATTTGTTCTTGTTGAAGTCCCATAATATCTGCCGTAAATTTAGACATTTCAGCACTCCATTTTTAACCTGCGAATAGGTTTTGTATGTCACAAATCACATGGAATTGTAATGTTTAACAAGAACGACGATAAAGACTATATATTAAATAGAATAAATTTTACATTTATCCGACTTTTAAAATTAGGTGTTTAAACATATATAATTTACCTTTGTTTTATTATTTGAAACTCAAAACAAGAAATAAATGAAAAAGATCATTCTATTAGCTGCAGTTGCCTTATTAAACACAGCAGTATTTGCACAGACCTGGAAAGTAAACAAAGCGCATTCGCATTTTACTTTTACCATTACTCACTTAGCCGTATCAGATGTTGACGGTGTATTTAAAGATTTTGATGCTACTATCACTGCTTCAAAACCAGATTTCAGCGATGCTAAAGTTGAATTCGTTGCTCAAACATCCTCTGTTAACACTGGTGTTGATCAACGCGACGGTCACTTGAAAAGCGCTGACTTTTTTGACGCTGCTAAATACCCTACTGTTAATTTCGTTAGCACAGGCATCAAAGCTACATCTACCAACCACTACAAAGTAACCGGTAACTTAACTTTAAACGGTGTTACTAAACCTGCTACTTTCGACCTGGTATACCGTGGTACCATCACCAACCCTATGACCAAAGCCCCTGACGCAGGTTTCTCAGTTACAGGTACTGTTAACCGTTCTGACTACAAATTCGGCAGCAAATTTGGTTCGCCAATGCTGAGCGACGAAGTTACTTTCAAAGCTTCAGGCGAGTTTGATAAAGCAAACTAATAAGAAATTCTATCGATTAACCATTATAGAAGCGTCCCGGAGATTTCCGGGGCGTTTTTTTATGCCCTTTTGAAGATCATGGTGCGGCCTATAAGCTTGATATGCCAATAGCCTTTTACCTTTAGCGTACCATCATTGTCGATAAATCCGGCGGCATCCCATTCCTTTCCATGTTGGGCATCATATATTTTACCGCCTTCCCAGGTGTGGCTATCCGAGTCGTAACGAAGGTTTCTCAGTATTTCGAGTCCTAATATTTTGCGGTTACGTAAGGCAGGATCAGGATTATGTTTGTCGCGCCACTCGTCCATTGCTTTGCTCGGGTCATCATTGAACCATATGATTTTACCCTTAAACTGATCGCGTTCTTTGTAAACTTCTACCATCAGCTTTTTATCAGACGACAGCCATTTGCCCAATATCCGGTCGCTTTCGGGTGCAGAGGCATGAGATTGAAAATTTAATCCGACAAAAAACAAGAGAGACAGAAATTTAAACATAGGAGATAAACGGGTAAACAGCATTGTAGCTTTGCAAATATCCGATATTAAACGCAGATATCAACGCTTAAATACCCGTTCACACACTTCTATCCATTGCTGTGGCGTCAATTTTCCAGCCAACTCGCCAATTAATTGATACGGAATATCATCCATCTTTTTAAAGCGAATACAGCCAGCCCCCATATCCAGTTTGGTTTTGCAATGTTTTGGGTATTCGTTCACAAACCAGTCTTTTAATTTCGAGTCACCATAAACACACATAGCATGTAAAGCGATGAAATTCTTTTGCGACCCCAGGTTAATGTATGGCAAAGGCAGTTTGGGATTACAATGATAACCTTTGGGGTAAATTGAATGCGGCACCACATAGCCGAGCATACCGTAACCTATTGTTTCCTCAAAACCTGCCGGAAGATTTTTCAATAATATTTCACGGATCTTGCTGATCGCCTCCTTTCTATCAGGTGGGAGTGAATCGATATATTCCTGCGGTGTTTTGGCTGAGGATTGCATGATGATTTATTTTATTTCTTCAATTTTATCGCTTATCAAAGTCACATTGCCCGATTGATAATCAACCCGTAGCCTGTAATAATTAACCCACTCCGGCTCTTTTTTATTTGTAAGCCACCCTGCAACAGCTACTTCATATTGCGTAGTGCCTGAAATCGGATCCATTTTTAACTGCAATCCGTTACCTTCCTTGCGAAGACGCGCCTGCGTTTTCTCAATATAAGTCAGGTTTCTAGCGATATCATTTATTTTTTGTTCCAGTTTGTCTTCGGCATCAACTTCAGCATCAAATTTAGGCACCCACCTTTTCCCATATCTTTTTCTTAATACATCAGATACCAAACTATTGTGAACATTCGCACTATCAAGTAATTCATTATCAACAAGACACCCTGCAATTCTTTTGTAGGTAAACCCCCACCGATTCGCTGTCACCCTTTCTGCATTTTGTCTAATCGGCACGGGAGGCAAACCATAAGATAAATACACCAACCTATTTTTATTATCGTAAATGTCTTTGAAATGCTTTTTATCCCGGAAGTATCTATAAGCGAAATAAGACATGGCCGAAAGACTTAAAACCAGGGCAGCTATTACACTTAGTCGAAATGATTTTATAACGATAGGTTTGATCTTCATGATAAGGATTCCAGCAAGATAAATTTAACAAATTAATATCATTCGCAATGTTCAATCAAATAATTTACAAAGCGCAAAGTGGTGTATCTCCTACACTCTTTATATATTTGACCGTAAACCTATATTTCATCTCCATGAAAAAACTGCCACTGCTGCTGCCTCTGCTACTACTGTCATTAGATATGTCTGCTCAGCAAAAAAACATCTATCACAAAGACTGGGTTGATTTTAATAAAAACGGCAAAATGGATGTATTTGAAGATCCATCCCAACCCATTGACAAGCGCATTAACGACCTGCTAAGCCAGATGACGGTGGAAGAAAAAACATGTCAGTTAGCCACATTATATGGTTATAAGCGGGTTTTAAAAGAAGAAATGCTGGCTGAATCATGGAAGCATGAGGTTTGGAAAGACGGCATAGCTAATATTGATGAAGAACTGAATAACTTAACCTCACATACCGACGCCGCGCCAACTCAATACTCCTACCCTTACAGCAAGCATGCCGAGGCAATCAATACCGTACAGCGCTGGTTTGTGGAAGAGACCCGCATGGGTATCCCGGTTGATTTCACCAACGAAGGTATCCACGGCCTTAACCATGATCGCGCCACATCACTGCCGGCGCCTATCGGTATTGGCAGCACCTGGGATAAGAACCTGGTGCATCAGGCCGGTCAGACCGTAGGTCGCGAGGCAAGGGCTTTAGGTTATACCAACGTGTACGCCCCTATCCTCGATCCGGCCCGTGACCAGCGCTGGGGTCGTGTGGTAGAGTGTTATGGTGAAGATCCTTTTTTAATTGCTGAATTAGGCAAGCAAATGACCCTGGGCATACAGGAAGAAGGCGCGGCGTCTACATTAAAGCATTTTGCTGTATATAGTGTACCTAAAGGCGGCCGTGATGGCGCTGCCCGTACAGACCCACATGTGGCACCCCGCGAAATGTACCAGATATACCTCTACCCTTTCCGCAGAGTGATTCAGGAAGCTCATGCTATGGGGGTAATGAGCAGCTATAACGACTGGGACGGTCAACCGATAACCGGAAGCTATTATTTTCTGACCGAATTGCTGCGTCAAAAATTCGGATTCAACGGCTATGTGGTATCTGATAGCGAAGCGGTAGAATATCTTTATTCAAAACATCATGTAGCCGGAGATATTAAAGAAGCCGTTCGCCAGGCAATCGAGGCTGGACTGAACGTGCGCACTAATTTTACTATGCCACAAACTTATATTATGCCGCTGCGCGAGTTGGTAAGTGACGGTAAAGTTTCTATGAAAACATTGGATTCGCGCGTTGCAGATGTCCTGCGGGTAAAGTTCAAACTCGGTTTGTTTGACAATCCTTATGTAAAAGACCCAAAAGCTGCCGACAAAATTGTTCATACTGCAAAAGACCAGGCAATGGGCCTGCAAATGAACCGCGAAAGTATGGTGCTGCTAAAAAATGCGAACAACCTGCTCCCTTTAAATAAATCAGGCTTAAAAAAGATATTGGTAACAGGTCCGCTGGCTGCCGAAACAAGTTATGCTATCAGCCGCTACGGACCATCGCACCACCCGGTAACCAATGTGGTAAATGGCATCAAAAATTATGTGGGCAATAGCGCAGAAGTAAGCTATGTTAAAGGCTGCGACATTGTGGATGCCACCTGGCCCGAAAGCGAGATCATCGAAACCCCACTTACCGCACAGGAACAAGCCGGCATTGACTCGGCTGTAAACAAGGCCAGGCAATCTGATGTGGTGATCGCCGTTGTAGGCGAAGATGTGGACCGCGTAGGCGAAAGTCTTTCACGAACCGGATTAAATCTGCCTGGTCGTCAGTTAAAGTTGATACAGGCTTTACAGGCAACAGGCAAGCCGGTTGTTATGGTGATGATCAACGGGCAACCACTTACCATCAACTGGGAAAACAAATATGTGCCTGCCATCCTGGAAGCCTGGTTCCCAGGCCCCGAGAGCGGCAGGGTAATAGCCGAGACGCTGTTTGGTGATAATAATCCGGGCGGCAAATTATCTATCACTTTCCCTAAAACAACCGGGCAAATTGAATTCAACTTTCCGTTCAAACCTGGCTCGCAGGCCGGTCAGGGCGGTGCCAACAGCTGGGGCAAAACAAGTGTAAACGGTGCGCTCTATCCTTTCGGTTATGGTTTGAGCTACACCACTTTTGATTTCAGCAACCTGCAGGTGTCACCCGAAAAAGAACACCAGCAGGGAGATGTTAAAGTGACCGTCGACGTAAGCAATACCGGACAGCGCAAAGGTGACGAGGTAGTGCAGCTATATCTGAAACAGGAGATCAGCGACGTAACCACTTATGAGTATGATTTGCGTGGCTTCGAGCGTGTTACCCTTAATCCCGGAGAAAAGAAAACAGTTGAGTTCACCCTCCATCCCGACGATTTGGCCATATTGGATAAAAACATGAACTGGACCGTTGAGCCGGGTAAATTCCAGGTGATGATCGGTAATTCGTCTGAAGACGTTAAACTGAAAAAAGAATTTGAGGTAGAGAAGTAGGGTGAAGTCAGAAGTCAGAGCGCTCGTTTGCAACGAGCGCTTAATGTTGCCTTGCAATTATATCGCAAACTGGCTATTTTCATATTGTGTTACCGACCTTAGCATGAAGAAAACAAAACTGGCAATCTTTTTATTCGGAATTTCAGCAGTGATCCTAACCGGTTGTGCTTCAAAACGCGAATATGTAATGCCATTCAAAAACTTCGGGTATTCAGGAGACCGGTTATTTCCGATCTCCGAAAACAACTCCGAATTTACATTTAGGGCGTGGGTCAGCTACTCAACATCTATAGATAGGGTATTTACCGTTTCTTATGATAAAGACTTCGGCTACTATGGTAAGTTCCTGGAAATACAATCTAATCCGGCAGGAAAAAATAAAGAAGATCGAACAACTTTTAACCAATCCAATATTATACCGAAAGATGGGTTCGAAAAATTCATTTTGAAAGTTGACTCGCTTAATTTAATGGATGTAAAAGACCAGAATGAAAACGTTATGCAAGTACCTTTACATCAGCCTTTTTCTTTATATGTAATCGAAATAAAAAGTCACGGTAAAGTTCATCAATTTAGGTTCAATACATATTTCCCCGCAAAAGAAAAAGTCGATAATAAGTATCAGATGGTACAGGATCTGCTCTTTCAGGAATTTGATTTTAAATTTTATCTTAAGAATAAATGAACGAACCTGCATTATTTATAACACACTACTAAACAGGCATTTATAACTTGCCCCATCGGAGTAAAATATTGGTAGCAAAGGAATAGGAAAATCATTTTTGCGCCGTAGGTGCAATACCTCGCTATGCATTTTGAATAACAATGGCGAAAAATATATTGCACCTACGGCGCAAAAAATCCTTTTATCTATTTTTCTACCAACATTTAGCTCCTAATGAAGCAGCTTCTTTTTAAGATACAGCTTGTGGGCACAAGGTAGGTTTATAATGAATGCTTAAAATAGGCCCACGATTGTATTCCACTATCCCTGCCAAACAAAATCCACAACTAAAAACTTATTAGTGTACATAGTACAACTAAACACTTGCAGATTATTTTCTAATTACATACTTTTAGAAATATTTTAAGAAGTTTTACTGCTTTATAAACCTGGGATAGCCTAAATTATTTAATGGAAATAAAACCGAAGACTGTAAAAAGCGCTCAATTAAAAAATTTGATCGTTAAGCAGCTGTATTTTGATACGGCCCTATCTTGTGCCGAATTGAGCGAACTTTTTGATAAAAGTATCCCTTCTATCACAAAAGCTGTCAACGAACTGATTGCCGAGGGCTTTGTAGTGGAGCATGGCTACGCACCTTCAAGCGGTGGCCGCCGTCCTTTGTTATATTCCATTAAACCCGACGCCATGTACATATTGGCGGTGGCAATGGACCAGCTGTCTACGCGTATTCAGTTGCTCGACCTGCTGAACAAACCGGTTGCCGACTCCATGACTTTCGATTTGAGGTTACTTAATAACGATGCGGCGCTGGGTGTATTGGTAAAAAGCATCAATAATTATATACTTAAATCGGGAATATCGAAAGAGAAAATCGCGGGTGTTGGGATGGGCATGCCTGGCTTTATCAACGTTCGCCAGGGCATCAACTACACGTATCTTAACGCAGGCAACAGGAGCCTTGTTCAATATTTACGTGATGAGATCGGCCTTCCGGTTTATATCGATAACGATTCGAGCCTTATTGCACTTGCCGAACAACGTTTTGGCATTGCCAAAGCTCAGCAAAACGTGATGGTGATTAACGTGGGCTGGGGCATTGGCCTGGGCATGATCATCAACAATGAAATATTCAGAGGACAAAATGGTTTTGCAGGCGAACTGAGCCATATTCCGTTATCAGATGATGATGCGCTTTGCGCCTGCGGCAAACGTGGCTGTTTGGAAACGGTGGCTTCTATGAAGGTTGTTGCCGAAAGGGCAATAGAGGGCATAAACAGTGGAAGGGCAACCAGTATAAAAGAAACCTCTGCGGCGTCAAAAGCTTTGCTTGATGATGTTTTGGATGCAGCAGGTAAAGGCGACCAGTTTGCTATTGAGCTACTTTCTGACGCGGCGTATAAAATCGGCAAGGCGCTTGCTATCCTTATTCATATCATGAACCCTCAGACAATTGTGTTGAGCGGCCGGGGGGCACGTGCAGGGAAAATTCTACTCGCACCCATTCAACAGGCTTTGCACAAATATTGTATCCCCCGACTAGCCGAAAGCACTCAATTGCTGATATCGGACCTTGGTTTTGATGCAGAATTGATCGGTGCGGCTGTATTGATGATGGAGAATTTTGACAAGGAAGTAAAAAGCCTGCCGAAACTGTCAGTTTAATACAAAATTCGAAACATAACACAACCTTTACTTTGCCCTGATAGCATTTATAGTTAATTTGGCTGCCATCAACCCTATTAAAATTAGCTATGCGCATCCTCATCTTAGGTTCAACCGGAAGAACAGGACGGATATTGTTATCTGAAGCCGTTATGCGTGGCCACCAGGTAACAGTTTTGGTAAGCCACAAGGGCGCTTTAAGAATAAAATCCCCATCGATAAAAGCATTTGAAGGCACACCATTAAACAAATTTACACTGGCTGATGCTATGCGTGACTGCGATGCCATTTTAAGTGCCCTCAACATTTCCCGAATGTCCGATTTCCCCTGGTCAAAGCTGCGCACGTCCAAGGATTTTTTATCAGCATCCATGAAGCATATAATTGAAGCCGCAACTGAAAATGATGTAAAGCGCATCGTCATTACCACCGCATGGGGCGTTGCCGAAACGCAAAAAGATATTCCTTTTTGGTTCAGTTGGCTGATAAAAAATAGTAATATCCGTTACCCTTATTATGATCATGAAAGGCAGGAACAAATCCTCAAATCATCGGACATGGATTGGACCATCGTGCGGCCCGTTGGGCTCACTGATTCTGCGAAGGTTCGCGATGTTAAAGTATCACTCAATAATCAACCCAAACCATCATTAACCATCAGCAGACGTAATGTAGCGTTGTTTATGCTGGAGGCGCTGGAAAAAAATCTTTATATCAGGGGGTGCCCGGTTATATCGACGAAGTAATAAATTCTGGATCAGACAAAAATTGCTAGAGCAGCTCCGCCAAATCCCCCAAACTGCTAATAGTAGCTACAGCCCCACCATCGATAGTTCCAAAACCGTAATTAGCAAAAATAAAAGGCACACCTGCTTTGGCAGCCGAATCACGGTCGCCTTTGGTATCGCCTACATATACAGGCGCTTTGAGCTGATGATCGTTTACAATATCTTTAATATTTTCGGCCTTGGGCTGACCTTTGGTACCATAACATTGGTGCCCCGAAAAGTATTCAGCAACCGGGCAATGGCTCAGAAAGGTTTCTATATAGCCGCTTTGGCAATTACTTACTATGTAAAGCTTGTATTTACCGGCAAGATATTTAACGGTTTCAGCAAGACCATGGTACAGATCGCCGCCTTTTGAATCCAGCATATCGATTTCACTTTGCGCACAAATCGCTTTAAAGTGATTGCGTTTACCCGTTTCCAGGTCAGGTAATAACACTTCAAATATTGCGTCATACGCCATGCCGGTAATCGACTTAACGCGTTCTACCGTAATAGCTTCTTCCACATAATCCACCTGTTTACGCGCTTCTTCCCAAGCCAGTGCCACATTACCTGTCGAATCCCAGAGTGTACCATCCAGGTCGAATATGATGCTATCGAATTTGTTTTTTAATGAATTACCGTTTACTTGCATGGCCGCAAAAATAGTATATTTAGAGCCTAATAATTCTGCGAAATGAAAACTGTAAAATATCTGGCTGCTATCATTCTGTTCGTAGCCGTAAACACTGTAAAAGCAGCGCCTGCCGATTTGCATTCGGCCATCAATAATGTCTACAAAAGCTACCTCGGTATAAAAAATGCCCTGGCAACCGATAACAGCAAAGCTGCTAACGATGAGGCTAAAAAATTCACCGCCGCATTAAAAGATGTACCTGTAAGCGCCATGGATGCCAAACAAAAAGCCGCCTGGACAAAATATGCAGAAAAACTGCGTTATGACGGCGACCACATCAGCGAATCAACCGCTATCGATCATCAGCGTGAGCATTTTGGCAGCCTGTCAACCAATATGTATGAAGTAGTAAAAGCCTTCCAAACCAATGATATGGTACTTTACAAGCAATATTGCCCAATGGAAAAGAAATCATGGCTGAGCGAATCATCTGCCATCAAAAACCCTTACCTGGGCAAAAAGATGCTGGATTGCGGCACTACCAAAGAAACTATGCAGGCAACTAAATAGTTGTTGAGAACTCCTTTATACCAAGACTTTCTTTGCCTCGGATAATCTTTTCCATTGTCCGACGTATTGTCTTCCTATTGGTATCTCGATCTTACCAATTTCAATGTCATAGTTGGTAAAAGCGGTAATTCTGTTAATCGCAACAATAAAAGACCGGTGTACCCTGACAAATAAATTATGTGGTAACCTTGCCGCCAAAGCGGTTAACGAATGCTTAACTATTAAAGGAGCACCGGCCTGCCTGTAAATTTTAATGTAGTCTTTCGCGCTTTCTATGTAAATAATTTCGTCCAGAAAAAGCTTAACTGTTTTCCGGTTTGCTTTAAAATACAAGCACTCGCGTTCACCGTGTACTACATCCCGCTCTTTCTCATGAGGTACGTTGTTTTCGATTACTTTATTTACAGCTTTAAAAAAGCGCTCTGAACTAATTGGTTTTAATAAATAGTCCACTGCGTTCAACTCAAAAGCCTCAGCAGCGAATTCTCTATAAGCAGTCATGAAAATTACCAGGGGTGGATGTTGCAAGGTTCTCAAAAAACTGGTGCCAGACAGATCTGGCATCTGTATATCCAGAAAGAGCAGGTCTACCCTTTCTGTTTTCATGACCTCCATCGCCTGAAAAGCTGAATTACATACAGACACAACTTCGAGCTGCTCCACCATATCAATCCATCTTTTAACTATCATTAAAACAATTGGATCGTCATCTATGATCAAGCACCTCCACCTCATATTTAAAAAGTTTACCTCATCTCCGCATTTTATACGCAGATAAGAAATCATTAACTTAAATAAGAAGCCCTCCTGAAATTACCGGAGGCATAATTTCACAGGGTGTGATGTATTTACCTGTGCCGATGGTTTAATAGAAATTTAACCACCCAAAACACAGAAATTTCATCAATTAGGTATATGACGCATTAGCTGTTTAATAGTTACAAAATTGCTATTTGTTTTTGATAAAAACCAACAATCTGCAACGAATAACAAACTTCCGTAGACAAACTACAGCACCTGGTTAATTAACTTATTCCGTATACCCAATCTTGTTGTATAAGATCAGATTATCTGTTTACGTACCCGCAAACGCCCTATTGTTTAAAAATGCACTAGCTTTATATCAGATATATTAACTCTTCTGCAGGTTACCTCTTTTATTAATTAATTTAAATTAAGGCATCATGAAAAAGTTAATTATTCCCTTTTTGCTAAGTGGATTATTATTGGCAATTGGGGTAAACACCGCGTCTGCTCAGATCCAACTTAAAGAGATCACTATTTCGAGCCAGCCCACTAAAGCAATCGTTTCGCAAAAAGTGGCAGAATCCTTCGCCAGTTTATTTAAAGGCGCTGAGTCGCCCAAATGGTTTATAGCCGATAAAGATTATGTGGTCGACTTTATTTTGAACAACCAGGTGAATAAAGCCGAGTTTACAAAAAAAGGCCGCTTAGTTTATCACATGGCTTTTGGTAATGAAACACAGATGCCTGCCGACGTAAGAACTATTGTAAAAAGTAAGTATTTCGACTTCAAAATTAACTCTGCCGTTAAAATCACCTATGACGAAAAAAGTGCATGGATTGTTAACATTGAAGATAACGACCATTTTTTGGTAGTACGGGTAGTAGATGGCGTTATGGATGTCGTTGATAAAATCTCAAAAGCTTCAGTCTGAAATTTGATTTACAGCATTGATTTGCCGGCTGTAATAACTGATCTTAATAGTAAAGGCTCCCAAATATAAGCGGGGAGCCTTTATTATTAAAGATGGTTTTGAACAAATTGCGTTGCAGGTTTGCAGATCCGGGCAAGCGTCCTGGTATGTAAAATGACGTATTAGCTGTTTAATAGTTGCAAACCAACAATCTATAACCAACAGCACACTTCCGTAGACAAACTGCATTAATCTGTTAATTAACGCGTTCTGCATACCAAAACTTGTAGTATAAGATCAAACTATCTGTTTACGTACCCTCAAATGTTTTAGCACTTAAAAACGCCTTAGCTTTGTGTCAGATATATTAACTCTTCTGCACGTTACCCTCGTTTATTAATTAATTTAAATTAAGGCACTATGAAAAAGTTAATCACTCCCTTTTTGCTAAGCGGGCTATTATTAGCAATTGGGGTAAACAGCGCATTTGCTCAAATCCACTTGAAGGAGGTCACTATTTCGAGCGATCAAACGAAAGCTGTCGTATCACAAAAGGTTACCGAGTCGTTCGCCAAATTATTTAAGGGCGCCCAGGCCCCAGTATGGTTTGCAGTTGACAAACTTTATGTGGTAGACTTTATTATGAATAACCAGAAGAATAAAGCGGAGTTTACAAAAAACGGCAGTTTAGTATATCACATGACTTTTGGGAACGAAAAACAAATGCCTTCTGATATAAGGGAAATAGTAAAAAGCAAGTATTACGATTGCGTAATTAGCTCCACCGTTAAAATTAATTATCAGGAGCAAAACGCATGGCTCGTTAATATTGAAAATGCAGGGCGCTATATGGTAGTGCGTGTATTAGATGGCAGTTTGGATGTATGGGATAGCGTGGAAAAACAAGACAAAGGGCAGAAAATGGCGGCTGATTTGTGATGCATTATAGCGTTTATTACCTAAAAAGCCCCCGGAAAATTCCGGGGGCTTTTCATTTAGCGGATTCTATTTTGAACAAGTTGCGCCGCAGGTTTTCATATCCGAGCAGGCGTCCGGGCTTGTACATTTTTGCGTTTTGGACTTTTTCAAACAAGTACCCTGGCATTCCTGTTTAGCTTTTTTAGGTTGATTTTTTACCATTTCAGTTCCTTCTGCAAACAGGGTGGCAGCAGCCAATAAAATAGCTGCAGCGCTTAAGCTTATCTTTTTCATTTTTTTAAATTTTAAACGTTAACTATTGATTTCTGATCGTTTTAGAATAATTGTGTATGATCAGGATAAGCACGGCGGTCGCCAGCAATCGGATAAATAGTTGGAGGTAATATGGTCATTAACTGCCAGTTTCTTAATTAGAGAAAGTTCAAGTATAACAGGCTTACCAAACTCAAATTGTACAGAGCGACTGGCTACAGAAACCCCACACGGCACAAATGGATTACAGAAATCGGTATTACAATTAGCCTGAGTATCACACGCTGCTTTTTTATGATGGCTCTGCGATTTACAACACTTATCTGTACTACAAGCTTTGGCTGACGCACACATATTTGTAAATGGCTGTACAATCAGCAAGCCAAAATACAGGACCAGTATGGATGCAATAACCTTCATCGCATCAAAGGTATTTATAAAATTTGCGATAGAAAATGATCTTGGTCATGTTAATTTCATTTCAGCATTTATCAGGTTCCTCAAATCTTGAAAGATCACACTCCAGATCTTTTCTATCCCAATTGGCTGTATTTGCAGCCGCCTCATAGGTTGATTGCAGAAATTGCATTAAAACTCCCTCTGGATCATCAGAGCGTTGCACAACTTCATACAACAGCATAAACTCGCCCATTTCAGCGCTAAAGAATGCCTCATTGGGTTTAACAGGCTGCTTACTGAATTCGGCCTGGGCTGGATAACAATATGAATAAAATGCCGGATGCGGAAATTGCTCGTTCCCCGGCCAGAAACCGCAGGAACTTACTTCATGTGAATAAGCCTCTTGCATCACAGCAAGCGGGATATTTGGCACATTGCCCTGATACTCGGGAGCGCGCCGGCCCGAAAAACGTGTAACAGCCAGATCAAATGATCCCCAAAAACAGTGTACCGGGCTGCACTTGCCCGTAAACTTTGCCCTGAATTTTGTAAATACATTATTTACCTTAACCAATGCCAGGTAAAAATTATGCATCTTTTCAGCGTCATAAGCACGGTGTGTTTCATCCTCCTTAAATGGGATCGCCGGTGCAATTTCATTTGGCGCCGCATAGATGTCAGCATCTATTTCTACGCTTTCCAGTTTCTCAAACAGTTCCCTGTAAAAATCGGCAACTGTGCGGGGATAAAGGTCGACCTTTGCTATATTCCCTTCACTGGTAATAATGTGCAGCACATGGTGTATAAAATCAAAATCGATCTGAAACATGCCATTCCTATAGGGTATCCCCCCGGTGGTTAATCCATTGGCAGTCACATACAGGGTAACATGCCAGGAGTGGTTTAGCCAGGGCATTTGCCTCAACCTTATTTTGCCTACAATCTGCGCCCATAAATGTACAGTTGCCAGTGTGTCCTTCCAGTCTTCAAATGCCAATACTGGCCATTGAGCTATTTTTTTGGTTGTATTGATCATCGCTTTATACCCTTTCTTTGCTTTATATCTTTTCTTTCTTCCCCGAATCCAGGCTTCGATAAATGGCATCCACCACTTTCATGTCTTTCAGTCCCTCCTCGCCCGGCACCCGCGATTGTTTATTTTGCAATACGCAAGTCGCAAAATCGTCCATCTGTGCAGCCTGCTGAATGATCTGTGGCATATTCATCGGTCCCTTTGGGGTGTAACCATCAATACCGCCATAACCGAAAGCAGGTTCCAACCCGAATTTCCCACGCTCTGCTTCCACATGCAGGTAGCTCCAGTCGTGGTTATAGCTTGATTTACCTTTAGCCACGAATCCGTCCGGAAATTCCAGTTCCCAGAAAATGGTTTCATCTACCTCCTTAAAAAAGTCGGGCCGTGTTTTTTCCTGGGTTGCTTTAACAGCAATGGGTTCTTGCCCAAGCGTGTATCTCGTTCCCTGTATGGAGTAAATACCCATATCCATCAGTCCGCCGCCGCCTGCCATCGCTTTTTTCAGCCGCCAGGCATTCGGGTCGCCGCGATAAGTAAAGCCATTACCGGTGTCTATGGCAGTCACTTTTCCATATACCCACTTTTGCCCAAGCCGCATCAGCTCCATGGTATGCGGTTCAAAATGCAGGCGATAGCCTATCGAAAGTAAACGGTCGGCTTTTTTGCAGGCGGCAATCATTTCCTCGCAATCCTTTGCGTTTAGCGCCATCGGCTTTTCGCAGATCACGTGTTTGCCGGCCTGCGCTGCCCTGATGGTATATTCTTTATGCATAGACACGGGTAACACCACATAAATGATGTCGATATCCGGATTATGCGCTATCTGATCATAAGTCTGGTAATTATATATGTTCCTGTCCGGTATGTTATACTGCTTTTTCCAGGCCTCAGCCTTTGCCGGGTGACCAGTTACAATTCCCGCCAAATAACAATTGTTGGTATGCTGCAACGCCGGTGCTAATTGCCCGGTACTGTAGTTGCCCAAGCCCACTAATGCAATGCCCAGCTTTTTTGTCGGCTTTGCCGCAAAAAGGTCAAGAGGATTGCCAAAAGCCAGGGTTCCGGCACCGATCATACCGGTTTTTAAAAAACTGCGGCGGGAGAAGTTATTCTTCGTTTCCATAAGTAATTAATTACCAGGTTTTATCAGTAAAGATAACAGCTAAATCGGCAAAATGTTAAATAAAATAACGCCAAAATATAACCTGGGGGCACTTTTTTTCGTATACAAAGCCCAGGTACCCCGCCATGTAGGAAAAAGATAAAAACAAATTATTTATCTTTATATAATACCATAAACCTTCTAAAAATATGAGAGATTTGACTACAGACAGGGCTGCGCTTTATCAACAGGAATTATATTCGGGCTATTTTGCATTAGAATATCCGAGGGATAAAACTATGGTCGATCTGTTTGAAGAGCAAGTCGGCAAAACGCCAGGCAATACTGCGCTTATTTTTGAGAATACGCATCTTTCATATCAGGAACTAAATACCGTCGGCAACCAATTGGCTGACTATTTGCGCAAAAATTATACTATTCAGCCAGAAGACCTGGCAGGCATCATGCTGGAGCGCAGTGAGTGGATGATGATTGCGATGCTTGGAGTTTTGAAAGCCGGTGCAGGGTATGTACCCATCGCCCTGGATTACCCGCAGGAACGTATCAGCTATATAATGAACGATAGTGGCTGTAAACTGCTGATAGATGAAACCGAATTGAATAAATTCAAAACATCACAAAGCAATTACAGCAAAGAAAATCCATCTGTTAGCTTAACACCAAACAACCTGATGTATTGCATTTATACCTCAGGCTCAACCGGCTTGCCAAAGGGTGTGTTAGTGGAGCATTTGACGGTAGTTAACCTGGTTTATGCCCAAAAAAATGAATTCAGCATCACTCCTGACGAACGTATATTACAATTCTCATCCATCAGCTTCGATGCCTCGGTTGAACAAGTATGGCTTGCCTTTCTGAGCGGAGCGGCCCTTGTGATAGTAAGCAGGGAAACACTTGGCGATGTAAAAGCTTTAGAGAGATACATTACTGAAAAACAGGTTAGTCACATACACACAGTTCCGGCTTACCTGAACGAACTGACGATAGATAACAAGCGTTATTTGAAACGAATGATCGCCGGCGGCGACATTTGTCCGCCATACCTTGCCGAACGATGGCGGGAACATTGTGCCTTCTATAACGAATATGGCCCGACTGAAACAACCGTCACTTCAACTGAATTTAAGGCTGAACTGAAGAGCAGCAGCAGCAATTTTGTACCGATAGGTAAACCCATAGCCAATACGCATATTTATATTTTGGACGACGAGAAACAGCCTGTTCCATATGGCTGGCTGGGTGAACTTTATATTGGCGGCGACGGTGTGGCACGCGGTTACCTGAACCGGCCTGAACTTACTGCAGAAAGATTTATTGCGAATCCATTTAAGGCCGGTCAGCGCATGTACCGCACTGGCGACCTCGGCCGGTGGCTGCCAGACGGCAATATAGAATACCTGGGCCGTACAGACGATCAGGTGAAGATCCGCGGCTTCCGTATCGAACTGGGCGAGATAGTATCGGTTTTACAGAAACACAATAAAGTAAAAGACGCTGTAATAACTGCCGCCAGCATAAACGGGCAGGATAAGGAACTGATTGCCTACACTTCCGGCGATGCAGATACGGCAGAATTGGCCGCCCTGTTAAAAAGCAACCTGCCCCACTATATGGTTCCGTCTTATTTTGTAAAGATGGACGTGTTTCCGCTGAACAAAAATGGCAAGATTGACCGCAATGCCTTACCTAAGCCTACTGAGCGCTACTATCAAAAACAGGAAGATTTTGCAGCGCCGATAACTACCACCGAAAAAAAACTTGCCGCTATCTGGCAGGACGTTTTGAATATCAGCCAGATCGGCATAGATGATAACTTCTTCGATCTTGGAGGTACATCCCTGATGGTAATGAGGCTCATCAACCAGGTAAATCAAAAAACGGCATCCAATTTACGGCTGGCGAGTTTGTACCAGCTGCCCACTATCCGCCAGTTAGCACAAAAGATCGATACCCGAACGACCTCAAATATCAGCCCAGTCATCTTATTGAAAAAAGGCGAAGGAACACCTTTATTCATATTCCCGCCCTGGAGCAGCTATCCGACCATATTTAATGAGTTTGTACATACCTATTCGGGTAAAAACCCCCTGTATGGTATCATCTATACAGAAGACACCGAAGATTTTCCATTTAAAGACCTGCAGGGCTATGTGCAGTTTCTGGTGAGACATATTAAGGACATACATCCCAAAGGCCCATATGCCCTGCTTGGTTACAGCCTTGGTGCACGGACGGTATTGGAAGTGGGTGTACAGTTGCAAAAAGCAGGTGATAAAGTTGAATTGCTTTCGGTGATCAGCCACTACCCTTCTTTCCCAAAAAAGGGATTGTTATTTAGCCGCAGGATACGCGACGAGATTCGGGTATTCAGCAATATCGGCATCGGATTGAAGTTAAAATACCTTCAAAATCGTTTGCCTTATTTCGTAAAACTCCTATTGAGAGGGAATAACGACATTCAACAGATCATTTTGGAGATCGATTCTCAACAGAAGATACTCAATATACACGAGGACTATATTGCTTATGACAAGTTTAATGGCGACCTGGTGCTGATCTACGAAAAAAGTCCCGATGGCCATCCTTCAGAATATAAAAAGGTACAGGTCTACCGTAATTCCATCTTCAAAAAACTATGGCAGCCTTATGTCAATGGCAACGTGATCATGAAAAACGTGGAAACCAGGCACATCGACTTTTTCAAGCAGCCGGCGGTAAAGGATATAGCGGAGATAATAGAGTCAAGCTTGAAAGTATAGAGGGTTACAGCGAAAACCACTTAACTGTTCAACTTTGTTCAAAACTCTGACGATACTTTTTTAGCGCCCGAATAATCGATTGCACAATCTCAGACTGTCCCTCCGCAGAATTAAGGTAAGCCTCATCCTTGCGATTATTGATAAAGCCTGTTTCTATCAATACCGCAGGCATGGCACTTTGCTGTAACACCAATACACCCTGCTCCTTTACGCCCAAACTATGGCGACCATCCTCCTTCTTAAATTCATGGTTTACCAGGTCGGCAAAATGGATACATTCTTTACGGTATTTCTGCTGAAAGTTGCTTAGTACTATAGTGTTGATCGCGCTGTTCTCGCCGTAGCCGTTGTATTTAGTTTTGTAATCCTTCTCAATAAATATCGAGGCATTTTCCCGCAGGGCCTCAAACTGCTCGTCCGCCCTGTGATAACCATAAACTAATAGCAAAACACCGCGCTCACTGCTTACTTTTTCGGGAGATGCATTACAATGGATCGAGATAAACAGGTTGCCCTTATGCTCGCTCGCGATATCATCCCGGCGGTGCAATTCGATAAACTCATCTGTAGTGCGCGTCAATACAGTATTGAGCGATGGCATTTGCTCGTTTAATGCTGTTCGCAGTTTTTTGGCAATGGCTAGCGTTATGTTCTTCTCTTTAGAATATGCGCCGTGTGCGCCAGGATCTTTTCCCCCATGGCCCGGGTCGATAATGATCGTCTTGAATTTAAAAGTTGGAAGGGCAGTAGTCTCAGCAGTGGTTTTTTTATGGTGATGTTTCTTTTTTACCTGTTGGGAAAAAGCAGGCTGGGAAAACAGGGAGATGATTAAGAAGCTTAGAAGAGGAAGTGTCTTGCGCGCAGCACTGTTTTGTATCGTCATACCAATTTGGGTACAATTTTAATCAATAAGGGTTTCATAGCCATTATGTTTGCGAAAAAAATTAATTAATTCAAGGCAACCGCAGTCAGCCTAAAATCGTAACTATTATGGTTGAACGCTAATGGCACGACTGTCATTAATTAGGCGGCAGGGGTGAGAGGTTAATTGTGATTCATAGTGGCCCCTGCCGTTTTTACCCTCTCCTCCAAAAAACACCAACAAATAAACTACTGTATATCAATTAGTTACATATCGATATTTACAATTAATTTCAAATCAAAAATCTCAACACTTTCTTTTAACGAAATGTTAGCAAAATCTCAAAACATTTTTTATCGTGAAATGTAGATTATATACAATTGTAAAATACCCGTTACAAATAACTAATTAAAAATCATGAAAACAGTCAGAACCAGCATTATTGCGACGGTGGTGTTAGCAATAATATCACTTGCCGCGTGTAAAAAGGGGAACAATCACTCGGCGGTAATTCCGTCGGGATCAGCGAAACTATCGTTTCAGATGCATGCAACCAGTGCCACCCTGGCCAGTATGCCCCCCGACTCAGTTTCTTCAATTTCAGGCTTAGTATGGACCGCAGGCGAAGCAAACATCGGCCGCTTTGCTTTTGAAGCCAGGCGGAGCGGCGTATCCATCAATATCGAGTCGAACAACTTAACCAATGTAGATCTATTTGCATTAACACCTCTCCAAACTTATGTTACTTTGGATACCGGTGTTTATAAAGAAATTGAGATCACTGCTTTTTTGGAAAGTACCGACACAGTACCTCCTTTAAAGCTAACAGGAACCTTTACGAATGATAGCGCAAAAGTAGTTCCGATCGAATTTGATTTGGGAGGCCATGCGACAGTTAAAGTTGAAGAAAACAATATCGACATTAATGGTACTACCAATTATACCGCGCTCCTGGATTTACAATTGGCCAGGCTGACAAAAGGTATTACAGCCGCCGACTTGAACAAGGCCGTATTAACTGGTGGAAAGATCGTCATCAGCAAGACATCAAACGCCTGGCTTTATTGGGAAATGAGGTCTAATATTGCCCGATGCGGATGGGGCGAATTCAGAGAGGAAAAACGAGATCACGACGATTGATCAGCTCTCAAAAAACATTTCTAACGGCAGGAATCCCCACCTGCCGTTTTTATTTACTACTCGCCCCAAAAAGTGGAGAATTTACCTTACAAAGAATAGCAATTACACAGTTTGGGGAAATTATTAAACATCTCATCTTTCGCAGTTCGCAAAAATAACCTAAACTACCATGGCATCCTTATTGCCTTGACAATCACGAATCTAAATTATTACCCCATGAGAAAAATAAAACAATCCTTTGAAGAGGTGGTTGCAGGCGAACCACAAAAAGAACACTTCGTTGTGGTGTGGTCAGTTATTGGCGTTACGGCAATTTCCGTTGGTATTTGTATCACGGTAGTTTCCGTGGTATTTCACCTTTGGAAATAATTATATCTATAGAAACTTTTAAAACTGATCTTATAAACATTAAAACAGAAGGCCCTTCCCGGGCCTCTGTTAACAATCGATGTTGCCGGCTGACCATCCGGATTTAAACTTATTTCTCGGTTTTCGATAATAAAAACGCAAGTCCGTCTTTGTCCGGCAACGTTTCGGTGGTGGATTTTGCGTTGAAGGCTTTTATCTTATAGCTTGTAGTGTTGTACTTTGGCCATTCGGGCAATCCGGCTCCGTTGGGGTTGCCTGTTTTAATAAAGTTCACCCAATAGCCCGACATAGTCTTAGCCAATTCATGGTCTTCCGGCCCGAAGGGGCGGTTATTCAAAAATTTGAGGTTATCCAGCATATAAGGCACTTCAGCAGTGTGAAATGCGCCATACTTTTTCATGTCGCCCTCCGCAGGCACTTTTCGGTTGAAGTTATAGACGTACACCGTCGAGTTAGCATATTGGCTTTGCAGGGCTGCCCATTTAAATCCGGCTACGGCAAAAATCTGGTCGCGCGACAGCCGGGTTTGCGACTCTTTGGCTTGTTCCTCTGTCCCGGCAGGGAAATATTTTAAGAAAGTTTCGGCATCCGTACCATATTGTTTTTCCGCCCATTTTTTAAAATCTTCCTTGCTTTTGGTTTGTCCGCCAAACTCATCGTCGTTCCACCCGGTTATCAACGGCACATGATTTTGTTTATTAGCAGCAAAAATATCAGGAACCGACTCTGGCACTACATAACCATCCACTATTGGCGCAAACTGCCCCTGGAATTTTTTTAGTACTTCATCTGCAGGTAAAGCCCTCATTTCGGCCAATGTTTTGACACCAACTTTTTCAGCCAATTTTGTTCCCTGATCTTCAGCAGCCTGTAGTTTGTTTGATGCCAGCAACGGATTTTTCACCACCATAGAGCCGCTTTCGGCTATTGCCCTGTTAAATAAGCCTTTTGTCAATGGCGATGCCACCAGGCAATTCACGCTCATAGATCCGGCCGATTGCCCTCCAATAGTTACATTATTCGGATCGCCGCCAAAAGCTCCGATGTTTCTTTTCACCCATTTCAAGGCAGCCACCTGATCAAGCAGCCCATAGTTGCCTGATGCCTTACCATCAGCTTCTTTTGTCAGTTCAGGATGGGCCAGGAAACCAAACGCCCCTACCCTGTAATTGATCGAAACAAACACCACTCCCTTTTTTGCCATCGCTTCGCCATCATATATCGGGCAGGCGCTTCCGCCGCTTGTAAAGCCGCCGCCATAGATCCACACAAACACCGGCCGCTTATCGGCTTTGGCTTTTGCCCCAGTCCACACATTCAGGTACAGGCAATCCTCGCTTATAGGCGCTTCAGGTATTAAAAACTCCGATGTATAAACCATAAAGGGAGTAGGCTTTGCCTGCATCGGACTGGCACTGAATGCAACGCATTTTCGTACCCCATCCCAATGTTTGGCCGGCTGAGGCGCCTTCCAGCGCAGATCGCCTACTGGTGGTGCAGCAAACGGTATGCCTTTATAAGCTGTTATATCGCCGGTTTTAACGCCCGAAACTAAACCTGCTTCGGTAGGCACTACCGCCAAAAAGTTGGCTCTGTTAATAATGAAAGAATAAGAAATAACCGACGCCGCAAGCATAGCTGCGCCCAAAGCAATTTTGAATTGTTTCTTCATAAGCAGGAAATAAATAATTGGCTTGTGTCTATTCGACGCAATGTAATGTTTGTTTGGGAGAAATCAAAATGGGGGGTGATTGAGTTAGATTAAGTTGGTTGGGTTAAGTGGTTGATTAAGTTGAATGAGTTTAACTTAATCAACCAATCAACTACATTTTCTCCAAAAAAATCTTTAGTTTGGTGGCCGGATTTCAATAAAACCAATTTTAAATCATGAAAAATAACCGCGACAGCGCTGCTTCTGTTATGTCTGCTATATTGAATTCTTTATTACAATTAATAGGAGCTGCTGCATTTTACTGGTTGCTGATCTATACCACTATTCACTATTGGATGCGCGGATTCATATACGGAATTGCCAAAGTTCGCTATGAGGCTGGCGCCAATTTTACCAAAGAGCTTTACCTGTTGCTGCTTATATTCGTTATTTTTTGCTATCTGGCAAACCGTTTCCTTCTCGATGTTTACCACCGCAACAGAACAAAACAACTGATACTTTCTACCATTGCAGATTACCTGATCTGGCCGTTGCAGTTGTTTATAATGCTGAAATGGAACAATGCACACATCGTTAATGCCGTGGATGACGTAAGTACATTATACAACGTATATGTTATAACTGCCTTACTGATCATAAAAAACCTGATAGCGGTAAAATTGATAAGCAGAGGTGATGGCATTAATTCTCAGGCACGTTCAAAAGCTGCTTAACAATCAGGAAAAAGGAATGGTAATCCTGAACTTACTGCATATGCCCAGCTCGGACCGCACTTCTATTTTACCATCAAGCTGTGTTACGGCATCTTTGACCAGGTAAAGGCCAAGGCCCGAGCTTTTTTTGTTATCGCCCGACATATAGAATTTATCAAATATACGGTCCTGGTCTTTCGGACGAATGCCTAAGCCGTTGTCCTCAACTTCTATCACTACTTCTTTTTCCAGGCGATATGATTTCACTTTTACCCATTGTTCAGGCTTATCCTCATCGCTGTATTTGATGGAGTTTGACACCAGGTTGTTCAGTATCACCTGTAACTTAAGGGCGTCGCTTTGTATCTGGGTAAGTTCCAGCTCCTTATAAAAATGAACACGCTTACCACCATTGTAATGACTGTTTTGGGCAATCACATTATCTACAATATTGTTCAGGCTGCATTCGGTCTTGTTCACACCCGTATGTTTGCTCTTGATAAACGTAAGCATCTCATTGATAAAGCGATCCTGTCTTTCAAGACTTTCCTTCATCATTAAGGTATACTCTTTGATTTGCTCCAGGTCGGTTTCGTCATCCATCAGGTTGATCAGCCCCATGATAGACGCCAAAGGCGAGCGCAAATCGTGGGTCAAATTGTACACAAACTTATCCAGCCCGGCGTTAATCACCTGAAGCCTTTCGTTCTGTTCAATTATTTTCTTTTGCGATTTTGACAGGTTGCCGATCATAATGGCCGCCGAGGTTAACGAACAAAACACGATGATCAGCGTAATCAACACATTGGCTGCAAACACATAGGTATTGATCTGCCTGCTAATGTCGCCCAAAGTGTCGGAAAACACCTGAGCTTTTATGGTGAGTACGGCCGAATTTTTGTTAATGGCTGCTATCATTGCCTTTTTTTCGGCATCTGACATCTTGCCTTCGGTAATCTCGGTATGGGCCGATGCCCCAACCCGGTCCAAATAATAGACCAATTCATCGGCATCTGCCCACATCCTTACCGCCTTTTTAAACATCGACACATCTTTAAAGGTCTCAAACAACCATATTACATCATTAATATCCTCCGGATGATTTTTGGCTGCTAAAAAA
>JACXTT010002623.1_pt1 | contig 28342 bp, 35 predicted proteins | sample 9270951 | NCBI WGS metagenome assembly JACXTT01 (sample SAMN15532306, study PRJNA645909) | rock metagenome | isolation source: weathered quartz diorite | place: Puerto Rico | collected 2017-06-21 | reverse complement strand
CGCACCACGCGGCGCAGATGGACGTGCGTCGGTCCGTGCTGGATCCGAGGTTCGACGCCGACGTCAACATTTTGGGAATGCTCAACGTCCTGCGGCAGGCAATCAAGTACGGCGTGCGCAAGATGATCTTCGCCTCCTCCGGCGGGGCGGTATACGGGGAGCCGGAGTCGTTGCCGGTGTCGGAGACCCACCCGACGCGTCCGGCCTCTCCCTACGGTATCAGCAAGGCAGTGGGGGACGAATACCTGCGGTACTTCCGCGACGCCGACGGTCTGGAGTACGTGAGCCTACGGTACGGCAATGTCTACGGGCCTCGCCAGGATCCACATGGCGAGGCGGGGGTCGTGGGCATCTTCGCGCAGAAGATGCTGCTCGGCGAGCAGCCGATCATCAACGGCAACGGCCGGCAGACGCGCGACTTCATTTACGTGGACGACGTGGTCGAGGCGAACATGGCCGCTATGAACAAAGCCGCCCACGGGATCTACAACGTGGGGACTGGGAAGGAGACCACCATCAACGAGCTGTTCGCGATGCTGGCTGGCCTGATTAATCCCTCCGTCCGCGAGATCCACGGGCCGGCGAAGCGTGGCGAGCAGGAGCGGATCGTGCTGGATGCATCCCGGCTCACCCGCGAGGTGGATTGGGAGCCGAAAGTCTCGCTGAAGGACGGCCTCGAGAGGACCGTGGAGTATTACAGGAAAACGGTCCAGCCGGCGTGATGGCTCTCGACTAATATCTGGAGACGGATGGGTCGATTTGCAGAGACCAGGCGTTGATACCGCCGGTGAGGTTCTTCACGTTCTTGAACCCTTGCTGTAGGAGGAATTGGGTCGCGTCCATGCTGCGCATTCCCATGTGGCAGTGCAAGACGATTTCGGCGTTCGGGTCGAGCTTCTTGTATTCGGTGGCCAGCGTGCCGAGCGGGATGAGCTGAGCGCCCGGGATCTTGCAGATGTTGTATTCCCAAGGTTCCCGGACATCGATCAGGACGAATTGTTCTCCCCGATCAAGTTTTTCTTTCAACTCCTGGACCGTGAGGGTGAAACCCATGGCGCGGACCCTCCTCTTGCAGAAAGATAGTAAGCCCACCCTCTTCGTGCTGTCAACCGATGGAGGACGCAAAGGTGTGGGCCGTCGGGTGGCGGCTGCGCAGTGCATGAAAGCGAGGTGAGGCGATGGGTGGAGAACAGATGAAGGTCGTCGAAGGGGAGGACGCCATCGTGATCCTGATCACGGTGGCCTCGCGCGATGAAGCTGAACGCATCGCCCGGCGCCTGGTCGAGGACCGGCTTGCTGCGTGTGTGAACATCGTGCCCCAGGTACGGTCGTTCTTCATCTGGCAGGGCAAAATCTCCCAGGAAGACGAAATTCTCCTGGTGGCGAAATCCCGGCGCACCCGGTTTCGGGAACTCGCGACCGTCGTCAAGCAACTCCATAGCTATAGCGTCCCGGAGATCATCGCCCTCCCAATCCTTGTGGGGTCTTCCGATTACCTCCGGTGGGTGGCCGAATCTACCTAGCCCAGTACGAGACGCGATTTCACTGGACAACCGCACGCTTCGCATGACAGGAGAGCCGCTCTTATTGACATTGGATCAGTCGTTGTGGTAGTCCTTTGCCCCTACTTATCTTGCAGGATCAGCGGGATTTCCTAGAGAGGCAACCGATGAGTAAGAAGGCTGACCAGGAGTTCCATATCGTCATCTTCCCGAGCGCGACCTCGCGTCCTCGCCGGTTGAGCATCAAGCGTCGCACCGTCCGCGTGCTGCTGCTCGCGACAGTGGTCGCGGTCGTCCTGGAGGCTCTCTTCCTCGTCCAGTACGTCACCCGCAGCGGAGAGATCTGGGAGCTCGAGACCTTGCGGTCCGAGGCGATCCAGCACCGCCAGCAGGCCACCACCCTTTCCTCGGCGATGGAGGACCTGCGCAAGCAACTGTCCAACATGCGGGAAGTGAATGTCCGGCTGCGCGTCATGCTGGGCTTGGACCCACCCAAAATCCCGCCGTCTCCTCTTGGATTGGGCGGTAAGGAGGAGTCCCGCGTGGTGCTCCAGTCGGCGGGCGGCATGGGAGGCGAGGGCGAATCGCTGTCGGAGGTCGTTGTGCAATTGCAGCAGAAGCTGACGTGGCTCAAAGAGGAAGCGGTCATCCAAGAGCGGTACCTGCATGAACTGACTGGGATCGTCGGCCAGCGGCGCGCGCAGTGGGCGTCCACGCCGTCGATCTGGCCGGTCCGTGGCTGGGTCTCTTCAGGCTTCGGGCGTCGCGTGTCTCCCTTTACCGGGGAGGACATGATGCACGGCGGATTGGACATTTCCGCGCCGATGAGCACGCCGGTCAAAGCGCCGGCGGCCGGGTTCGTCATCGCGGCCGGACCTGAGAAGAGTCTGGGCAACGTGGTCGTGTTGTCCCACGGCTACGGCTTCAAGACGCTTTACGGGCACCTGTCCAAGGTGAGAGTGAGGAGGGGACAGTCCGTCAGGCGGGGAGACATCATCGGAGAGGTCGGGAACACGGGTCTCTCGACCGGTCCCCACCTCCATTACGAAATCGAGATCCAAGGCCACGCCGTCGACCCGGTCAAGTACATCATCGACTAGGCCTCTCTGCTCCTGAGGGCGCCGTCGCCCCTGTCGTGTCCACGAAGATCTCCTCGATCGGGCGGCTCTTCCATTCCACGTAGTAGTCGGTGATGCCGAACGCGCGCATGACGGTCGCGGCGGTGTCGATCAGCGAGACCGGCTGTTTGATCTCATACCCGGCCTTGATCCCCGGCCCTGCCGCGATCCAGGGGATGTTCATGTCTTCGGACATCGAGGTGCCATGGGTCTTGGCGTGGCCCCCGTGGTCGGCGGTCACGATGAACGTGGTTCGGTCGTAGAGCCCCAGGTCCTTGAATCCCTTGAGGAGGGTTCCGATCGCCCGATCAACTTCCTCCACCGCCTTCAAATAGGGCTTGCTCATCCAGCCCCGGTCGTGGCCGGCCGTATCGGCGTCGGCCAACTGAATGACGAAGAGGGCAGGCTTGCCTTCGGTCGCGGTCTTGTACGAGGCGATCACGTCGCCGGTGATCTTCTTGGCGGTGCAGCTCTGCTCGTTGATGCTGCACACGTTCAACAGCAGCCGGCGATCTTGTTTGATCACGTGCAGCAGCTTCTCCTTATTGAGAAACACTGCGCCCCACTTGCTGCCGTTGAACGAGGCGATCTCAAACAGGGTCGGGGACTTGATAAAGCCGCGCGGGGGATCGTACTCGTTCCAGTCCACTCCGTGCTGGTCGACTGGCAGACCGCTCATCATCGACGCGAAGGCCGGCAGCGTGAGGCTGGGCTCGACGGTCTGCGCCCTCATCGTGGAGGCCCCTCGCTTGATGAGCCCGTCCAGGGTTGGCACCTTGGCCTGCTTGAGCGCGTCAGGCCGCAACCCGTCCACCATGATCACGACGACGTTGTCGGCGTAAGCGGGCGCCGCGGCGGCTTGCGGCGCCTGCAGCTCCACCAGGCCGGCGGCGAGGAGGACGAGCGTCAACCACCACTGAGCAGGCACGCGGACTGTCATGCAGACCTCCCTTGATTGAGCACAAAACGCCGGCATTCTACACAACCATCGGAGGGATTGCCACAGCGAAATCCGGAAAGTCGTCTCTGGACAGTCCCTACCGTCCTTGACTCTGGTCCGACCCTTTTGTAGAGTGGGCCGCAGTTTCGTTCTTCCGTCGATGTGGAGGTGGCGGTGTCAGATTCCCAGCCTGCGACAGTCCCGTTCGCAGCCCAGGCGGTGCCGTTTCAGGAGATGCTGGCGACGGGCAAAATCCCCGACGGCTTGATCACGAGTCCGTATGTCGCCGAGCAGTTCGTCGAGCGCCTCGTCCACTACGTCCTGAGCGTCCCGGCCGGCAGCTACTCGATCGCCAACCTCGGCAAGCTGCTCGAGCAGGTGGACCCGCGGCAACAAGTATTCTTTTTCAAGAGGTTGAAGGAGACGAGTCCCGACAGTCTGACGCACTTCGCACCACTGTATTACGGTTTCATGTCCGAGTTCAGCGAACTCCTTTTCACCTAGCCTCACGGTTTGAAATCTCCTCTCGTTCGGCTTACACTGCTGAGACGATGCTCTCTTCTGTAGACGGCTTCCAGCGGCTTGCGGCATCCAATGACGAATTGGAGCCGAGGGCCCAGCCTGGCCCGACAGCGGTGCAGGCATGAGCACGGTCCGCATCAACAAGTTCTTCACCGAACAGGGGTTCTGCTCCCGTCGCGCTGCGGATCGGATGATCGGAGAGGGCCGCGTCCGGATCAACGGGCGTGTGGCGGTCTTGGGCGATCAGGTGACGGATGCGGACGTGGTGACCGTGGACGGGCGCGTGGTGTCCCATCGGCCTCCGCCGGTGTACATGGCGTACCACAAGCCGGTCGGCGTGACCTGCACGACAGAGCTTCACGTGGACGGGAACATCGTGCACGCCGTCGGCTTTTCCGCGCGCATCTTCCCCATCGGCCGCCTGGACAAGGACTCCTCGGGCTTGATCCTGCTCACCAACGACGGCGACATCGTCAACCGCATCCTGCGGGCGGAGTTCGGCCACGAGCGGGAATACGTGGTCACCGTGGATCGCCCGTACCCGCTGTCCTTTCTGAAACAACTGGAGAAGGGGGTCCTGGTGCAGAGAGAAAAAACCCGACCGTGCCGGACGAAGAAAGTGGAGGCGACCACGTTCCGGATCACGTTGACGGAAGGACGCAACCGCCAGATTCGCCGCATGTGCTCGGCGCTTGGATACCGAGTCGGGACCCTTGTACGTATCCGCATCATGCACATTCGCCTGGGCGGTCTACCGGTCGGGAAATGGCGGCACCTCTCGCCCACGGAGCGCGACGAGTTGTTAACCACCGTCGGCCTCCGTCACGAAACGCCGGGAAAAGACCCTGTCTTGGCGGGGTCGGAGCGGGCGGGTGCCACGAGGAAAGACTCCGTCTTGGCGGAGTCGGGGCGGGCGGGTGCAATGGAGGCCGCGTCATGAGCGCCCCACGTCTCCTCCTGCTGATCCCGCCGCTGACCCAGCTCAACACGCCCTATCCCTCCACCGCGTACTTGACCGGCTTTCTGAGGCGACATGGCTATAACGTGACGCAAGCCGATGTCGGAATCGGGATGGTCCTTGCGTTGCTCTCCCGCGACGGTCTGACGCGCGTATTCGACCGGGTCCGCGCCATGCCCGGAGATCTGCCGGGCGAAGCCGAGCAGATGCTGGCGTTGGAACAAGCCTATCTCGACTCGATCGACGCCGTGATCGGGTTTCTCCAGGGAAAGGATCCGACGCTGGCGCCTCGGATCTGTCAAGGATGTTTCCTCCCCCAAGGCCCCCGGTTTGCCCATGCGGACGAGCAGAGCCGCGCCTTCGGAACACTGGGCATGGCGGACCGGGCCCGGTATCTCGCCACGCTCTATCTGGAGGACCTGGCCGATCTGATTCATGAAACCGTGTCGCCCCAGTTCGCACTGAGCCGCTATGCGGAGCACGTCGGCGTCTCGGCCGCTTCGTTCGATGCGGTGGCGCGTGCCCTCGCCGAGCCGCCCAGCCTGACTGACGAGATGCTGCTCGACGCCGTCTGGCGGCACGTGGAGGCGGCCGATCCGACCTTTCTCGGGCTGACGGTCCCGTTCCCTGGCAACCTCTATGGCGCGCTCCGAATCGCCCAGGCCGTGAAAGCGCGGCGGCCTGCTGTGCGGATCGCGCTCGGTGGCGGTTATGTGAACACGGAACTGCGCAGTCTCCAAGAGCGGCGTCTGTTCGACTGCGTGGACTACGTGACGCTGGATGATGGCGAGCGGCCCCTGTTCTGTCTCCTAGAGCACCTCGCCGGCAAGCGCGACGAGGCTGAGCTGCGGCGGACCTTTCTGCGGTCGGAGGGGCGTGTCGTGTGGCGGGACGGGGCCCGCGATCCCGAATTCGGCATGGCCGAGATTGGTACGCCGACTTACGCCGGGCTGGCGCTGGACCGGTATCTCTCCGTGCTTGACACGCTGAACCCCATGCACCGCCTGTGGTCAGACGGGCACTGGAACAAGCTGACGGTGGCGCACGGGTGCTATTGGAAGCAGTGCACCTTCTGCGATGTCGGCCTGGACTACATTGGCCGGTACGAGGCCACGCCGAGCGAGATCTTGACCGACCGCATCGAGGCGTTGATCGCTGAGACAGGGCGCCGTGGGTTCCACTTCGTGGACGAGGCGGCGCCGCCGGCTGGGCTCAAGGGCCTGGCGTTGTGTCTATTGGAACGGGGCGTGACGATCACGTGGTGGGGGAACATCCGCTTCGAGCTGGTCTTCACGCGGGATCTCTGCCGCCTGCTCGCCGCGTCTGGGTGTGTCGCCGTCACTGCAGGACTCGAAGCGGCCTCCGATCAGCTCCTTGACGCCATGAAGAAGGGGATCACCGTCGCCCAGGCCGCGCGCGTGGCGGCGGAGTTTCAGGCCGCCGGCATCATGGTGCACGCCTATCTCATGTACGGGTTTCCGGGCGAAACCATCGTAGAGACCGTGGAGACTCTCGAGCGGGTGCGGCAACTGTTCGCGCATGGCCTGATCCAATCGGCGTTCTGGCACCGGTTCGTGGCGACCGCTCACAGTCCAATCGGTTTGGATCCGACAGCCCACGGCATCCGCATCACGGGGCCGTCGTTCGGCGGCTTTGCGGAGAACGATTTCACCCACGACGATCCGGCGGGGAAAGCGCCAGAGTGGCTCGGCGTCGGATTGAGAGCGTCCCTCTCCTCGTATATGCGCGGGGAGAAATTGACGGCCGATGTCCGGCAATGGTTCGACCGCTCGGTCCCGCGACCGAAGGTGCCGCGCAATTGGGTTGCACGGGTGCTGGAAGAGACGCCCCTTCGCGATGATCCGACGGCAGAACGTCGGTTCGTCTGGATCGGGGGCGCGTTGGTGAGTGAATCGGACGGGCATGAGCGGCGCCGAGTGATCCTTCCCAATCAGACCGAAGACGTCGAGGTGCGACTCTCTTCTGAGAAGGCAGACTGGCTGCTGGACCTCATCCGATCCGCGACGCCCACACGGGAAAAGCGAGGCGAAGGATACCCCTTGCTCAGAGAAGTCCGCGAAGCGTATCCGCTGGGCGGGCCGCGCGGGTTCGATGCGCTGGTCAGGTCGGCCCTGTGGCAACAGGCGCGGACCGCTGGGCTGCTCCTGGTCTGAGACGGGATATGCCGATGACCGCGTGCAGAGTGGAAGTGGTGAAGGACGCAGCCGCGATCGCGCGTGCGGCGGCCGAGCTGTTCGTGAAGCTGGCGGCGCAGACGGCAAGAGCGCGCAGTCCGTTTCACGTCTTGCTGGCCGGCGGGACGACGCCAAAGGCCTTGTATACGCTGCTGGCCTCCGCCGAGTATCGGTCGCGGGTGGACTGGGAACGAATCGCATTCTTCTTCGGGGATGAACGGGCCGTGCCTCCCGATCATCCGCAGAGCAACTACCGCATGGCCAATGAGGTGCTGTTTCGCCCATTAGGGGTTGCGGAATCATCCATACACCGGATGAAGGCGGAAGCGGAAGACTTGAATGCCGCCGCCGCGGCGTATGAGGGTGTGCTGCGCGCGTCCTTCGGGGCGTTCCCGCGTTTTGATTTGGTGCTACTAGGCATGGGCTCGGACGGGCATACGGCCTCGCTGTTTCCGGGATCGCCGGTGCTCAAGGAACAATCGCGGTGGGTGGCGCCTGTGCTGGATGCGCCCAAGTCGCCGCCTCGGCGCCTGACGGTGACCCTGCCGGTGTTGAACGCGGGGCACCAGGTGCTCTTCATGGTGGCAGGCCGTCAGAAAGCGCCTGCCCTTCGGGAAGTGTTGGAAGGGACGGCGCCTCCCGAGCAGTATCCAGCCAAATGTATCCAACCCGGACCTGAGCGGCTGCGATGGCTGGTGGACGAAGCGGTCGGCGCTGAGCTTCACGGTAGGTAAGGAGAAGGATGGAAAAGAAAGAAGGTGATGCTGCTTCGGTATGAAAGGTGGCCGGTTCTATTATTTCCTCGCCGTTCTTGTCTTTGTCATAGGGAGCTTGGACTTCACGGCGTTCATCATGCAAAAGTACGAAACGTTTAGCCAAGGACTGTCCGATTCGTTAGCCTTGACCGGGCTTGGGCTGTGGTGGCTGTTCAGCTTGCTGATCGCGGCGGTGCCCACGCTACGAAAGCGAAAGGCAGGGCAAGAATCTTCGGATGAGCCTGCAGGTCAAGAATAACCTGAGCTAGAACCTTCGCTTGCTCCGGATTGTCTTTGCCCGCTCCGCGAGTTGTTCAGCCTCCTCCGAGCGTTCCATCGCCCACAGCAACGCCGCATAGTTCTCCAAAGTGTCGGCCACCTTGGGATGTTCTGGTCCCAGGCTCTTCTCCCGGATGGCCAGCGCATGCTTGAAGAGAGACTCGGCTTCGGCGTGTTTCCCCTGGTGGTTATACAGGACCGCCAGGTTGTTCAGACTCGTCGCCACGTCCGGGTGCTCTGGCCCGAGGCGCTTCTCGCGGATCACCAGCGCGCGCACATGCAGACCCTCAGCTTCTTTGTACCACCCCAGGACGGTATAGAGGTTAGCCAGGTTGTTCAGGCTGACAGCCACGTCGGGGTGCTCTGGCCCAAGATGTTTCTCGCGGATCGCGAGCGCGCGCTTGTAAAGATCTTCTGCCTCTGCGTACCGCTTTTGGGTCTTGTAGAGGACTGCCAGGTTGTTCAGGGTATCGGCCATGTCCAGATGCTCGGGCCCCAGCGCCTTTTCTTGAATGGCGATCGCCCTCGCGTACAGGCGTTCAGCCATGTCGTACTTCCTCTGGTTCTTGTACAGGAGAGCTAAATTGTTCAGGGTATCGGCCACATCCGGATGTTCAAGCCCCAGAGTTTTCTCCTGGATGGCGAGCGCCTGCCTGTAGAGACGCTCTGCCGCCTCGTCCTGCCCGTGATCGGCATTCAGGGTTGCCCAGCTCTTTAGGGTCTCGGCGACGGCCGGATGCTCCCGACCCAACATTCGCTCCTGGACGGCGAGCGCCTGCCTGAAGAGGCGCTCCGACGCCTGGGGCTTCCTTTCTGCGAGGTACAGCTCTGCCAGTGAGGCAATACTAGCGGTCACACGAGTGCCCGGAGCGCCGGCCGCCTCCTTGAGGGCAGCAACATAATGCTGTTCCGCTTCACCAAAGTTGCGTTCCTTCACGGCTCGCTTGCCGCTGTCCACGTGCCACTCCGACAACAACACATTCTGCGCGGGGACTTCCGAGACCATGAACAACAGAACGCAGGCGCCCAAGATGGCTGGGAATCTTTTGTCTCTCACCGCAGTACTGTTACCTGTCAATCGATGGTGTTCGCGACTACGTTACCACAGAAGGCAAGCAAGTGCGATGCCAAGGCCGGATGTCGTTTGATGAAACCTGTCAAAGGATGTCAGAAAAGAGAATCGGCGATGCGCTCAGGACGACAAGCTGCTCAAGAGGACCTGATCTCCTGCAACAGCTTCTTCGGGATCGGCGGTGAGGGGAAGTTGGGATTGCCCATCCAGGTGGGGCGGCTGTCGTAGTAATTGACGGGCGCGTCTGGATCGGCGCCGCGGAAAGCCTTGTAGTCGCGCAACACCTGCTCATAGCGCCGCTTCGACATGTGATACTTCTTGTGCGGCATCTTGAGGAGATACTGTTCGACCTTCCAGACGTTCCTCGGTGAGAACCGCCAGTCGTAGTCGCCGAGTTCATACAGGTTCCCCACGCCGTACCCGGTCAGCCGGCCGGTGAAGTCGACGTAGGGCTCCACGTATGTGAGCACGAGGTCACGGACTGTCCGGAAGACCGGCTGACGCCCGTGCAGGCCGGCCTCGCGCGAGCGGGCGATGGTCCCCCAGCGCCCGTTCTGCTTGAAAAGATACAGGACGTGGTCAAGCTTGTCTGCCGACTCGAGGCTCAGCATGAGCGGGGGATAGCCGCGCTGCTCCAGGAGCACTGCGGCCGTAATGGCCGCTTCCAGACAATGGGCAGTCCCGATGGCGATCACGCCCCGGAACGAGCGGAGCGTCTCCTTGGGTTTTTCCCAGTTATAGGGGAGGGAATCAATGAAGCGTTGAACGTGCTGCGGGGTCCTGTGCTTCTGGATCACCGCCCATTCTTTGCGGGTGAAAGCGGACGGAGGGGGCACCCCGTGACGGGCGTAGACGCGGCGCGCTGCTAGAAGATGCCGGCCTGCTGTTGAAGCCACCGGATGTACGCGATGATCTGGGTGAGGTCGTCCCGGGTGATGCCCGGAATCTTCGGCATGTCGCCGAACGTCCAATGATGGGCACGCACTCCCAGTTCTGCGGCGCGGTAAAAGGCGGTGTCCGCGTGGTGATTAGGCTCGTAGATCTTGTCGAGAAACGGCGGCCCCTGCTTGGTGCCTCGTGCCCAGACGCCATGACACACGGAGCAGTTGGCATTGAACAGGGCCTCTCCCTTGACGAAGGCGGGGGGCACTTTGGGGGCCGGTGTATCGGCGGCAGCCGCTATGGGGGGTACAGTCAAGCACAGGGCGAGTGCGACCGCGGCAGGGAGCAGCATCAATGCCCTTTCTTCTCCATCTGCGTTTCCTCTTCCTTGGCGTTCTCCGTGGCAACCCAGAAGCGGTAGCGGATCGGGGGGTTCTGGTTGTTCTCGGCGTTGGGGTTGTCGTACAGACAGTGGTCCACGGTGTGGATCTCTTCGTCCGTGAACTCGATGGTCACCGGCTCTTTCCAGAACTGGTGGAGGGTGAAGTAATCCGCTGTGTCTGGCTTCTTCTTCAGTTCCTCCTGCAACCGTCGAAACGCGGCACTGTCCGTTCCGGGAATGTTTTTGTGATTGCGCTCGATGCACCACTTGAGCACCTCGGCGATCCCGTACCTGGTCAGTGTGATCTTGTGTGTCGCCATGCGGTCCTCCTCGAAAAACCGCGTCAGTCTACCCGAACCGTCCGATGATTGACAAGCCCATTTTGCCTTCCGCCGAATGTTCGGGTAAGCTCAACGTTCAAATGGATTTGTGGTATTGAAGACGTGAGGGAACGATGAAGCACAATCCGGGGTTTCTGAAACTGGTCGAAGTAGCGAAGAAGCACATCAAAGAATGCACAGTCTCCGAGGTGAAGGCCAAGCTGGACCGTGGCGAGCGGTTCCACTTCATCGACGTGCGTGAGGACAACGAGTTCGCGACCGACCATGCCAAGAGCGCCGTGCATCTAGGGCGCGGTATCCTCGAACGGGACATCGAAACCGTGATCCCGGACAAGCATGCCGAAATCGTCCTGTACTGCGGCGGGGGATTCCGGTCCGCGCTGGCCGCCGACAATCTCCGGAAGATGGGCTATACCGACGTCTCTTCGATGGACGGAGGCATCCGGGCCTGGCGCGAGGCGGGGTATCCGATCGAGAAGGGATGAGTTCTGATCCGGGCCCAGTCATTCCGCCGGAGGTTGTCCTTCCGGAGATCACGCCCAAAGCCGTGATCCTCTCGGTCGTGCTCGCCGCCGTACTGGCCGGGGCCAACGCCTACCTTGGCCTGTTTGCCGGGATGACGGTGTCGGCGTCTATCCCGGCGGCGGTGGTCTCGATGGCGGTGCTCCGCCTCTTTCGTAAGTCGAACATCCTCGAGAACAACATCGTGCAGACCGCCGCGTCCTCCGGCGAAGCCCTCGCCGCCGGCGTGATCTTCACCATCCCTGCCCTCCTGCTCATCGGCTACTGGACGAGCTTCGACTACGGCCAGACTGCGGCCATCGCCACGGTGGGGGGGCTCCTGGGCGTGCTGTTCACGATTCCCTTGCGGCGCGTCCTGATCGTGACCGAGCGACTTCGGTATCCAGAAGGGATCGCGACGGCCGAAGTCCTCAAGGTCGGATCGTGCGGGGGGACGGCGGTGGCCGGCTTTCGCACGCTGCTTTCCGCGGCGATCATCGGCGGGCTCGTCAAGCTGGGCGAGAGCGGCTTGCGGCTCTGGGCGGAGGCCCTGGAGGGCGCCGCGCGCGTGGGACGATCTGTTGTCTATGGCGGCATCAACCTCTCGCCGGCCTTGCTCGCGGTTGGTTTCATCATCGGCCCGAACACGGCCAGCGTGGTGTTTCTGGGTGGGGCGCTGGGCTGGCTTGTGCTGTTGCCATTGTACGGAGCATGGGCGGGTGCCCCGGGCAATGTGGCCGCGATCGAGGCAGCGAAGTCCATCGGCAGCACCCGCATCCGGTACGTCGGCATCGGCGCCATGCTCGTCGGCGGGCTCTGGACCCTCGTCCAGCTTCGCGGGCCCTTGCTCGAAGGGGTGCGGCAGTCGGTCGCTGCCTATCGCGACGCCTCGACCGGGGGGCGTCTGCAGAAGGACGTCATCCTCCGGACGGACTATGATGCGCCGCTGCTCTGGGTGCTGGTGCCGTTCGGGCTGGTGCTGGTGCCGATGGCGCTCATTTATCACACGGTCGTGCGGGACGGCGGCGTCGCTCTGGTGATGACGGTGCTCATGGCCGGCGCGGCGTTTCTCTTTTCCGCCGTGGCCGCCTACATGGCGGGACTCGTGGGCAGCTCAAGCAATCCCGTGTCCGGGGTGACGATCGCGACGATCGGGCTGGCGGCCTTGGTGCTGGTGCCGGTGATGGGGGGCGGCCATCCGGCCGGGCCGGCGGCAGCGCTCCTGATCGGCGCGGTCGTGTGTTGCGCGGCGGCGATGGGTGGGGACAACCTGCAAGACCTCAAGACGGGTTACATCGTGGGATCCACGCCGTGGAAGCAGCAAATCATGCAAGTGGTCGGGGTGGCGACTGCCGCGGTAGTGATCGTGCCGGTGCTGGTCCTGCTGCAGGCCAAGTATGGTATCGGCGAGGTGACAGTGAATCATCCCCATCCCTTGAGCGCGCCGCAGGCCATGCTCATGGCCAGCCTGGCGCGCGGCGTGTTCGGGGGTACGCTCCCGTGGGAGTTGGTCGGCTTGGGCGCGGCCATCGGCATCGCCATCATTCTGGTGGACCGGCGGCTGGCGGCGCGCGGCTCTGACTTCCGGATGCCGGTACTCGCGGTCGCCTTGGGTATGTATCTACCGTTGAAGCTCTCCGCGGCGATTCTGGCCGGCGGCTTGGTCGGCGCGTTGGCGAAGCGAAGAGCAGGCGAGCCCGCGGCGGCAGGGAGTTCGCGAGGTCTCCTGTTCGCCGCCGGTCTCGTGACCGGCGAAGCGCTCATGGGAATCCTGCTGGCAGTGCCGATCGCCCTGAGCGGGCTCTGGCCGACGCTGGGCGCGGATCCCTTCCAGCTCTTCGAGACACCACCGCTGGGTGGATGGCCGGGACTGGTCGTGCTGGCGGCGGTTGCCGTGCTGTTGCACCGAACGGCGACCGCACGGAGTCGTTGATGACAAGCTTCTTACTCCTGTACCATCTGGCGGACATGATCGAGTGGTCGTTACAGCTGTGGGAGCAGGTGTCCTGTCAGTGACGCGCCGTCGGGGTGGGCTGGTCCTGGGGCTCGCGTGCGTGGTCGCGCTGGCTGGCGCGTGGGTCTGGCGAACGCACCAGCAGGGCGAGGTCAATCTCAAGGCCTGTGGAGTCCTGGAGCCGGGCGGTCAGCGGGCGGACCTCGTTCAGGTCCTGGGCGCGCCGACCACCATCAAGGCCAACCAGGCCAAGACGCGCGTGGTCCTCACGTTTACCAGCCCGCTCCTTGCCGAGAAGCCCATCCGGGCGGTCGTGAACGTGCGCGACGACGTGGTCATGGAAATCGATTGCGGTGACGGGCGCATCAAGACCTATGACAAGTACTGAGCGCGGTTGCCCCATGATGGCGCGGGCGGTCTCCGCATCGTGCGCGTGGCTTTTGTGTGGGGCTCTCGGCCCGGCCACGTCGGTCGATGCGCACCACACGAAGCCTCATCAAGAGGCCGTCCAAGCGGCGCGGAGCGCGCTCTTCGACCGGAAAGATCCCGGCCTGGCCCTACGTCATCTCGAAGGCATGTGGGCGGACCTGCCCACTGACAGCGAGACACCCTACCTCCTCGGGCTAGCCCACTTCCTACTCTATGATCCCGATCGAGCGCTGTCGATGTTCGACGCGTGCCTGGCTCTCGAGGGCCGGGATCAGAGCGTGCCCCCACAGCGACTCGATTGCCTGTACTGGAGCGCTCGCGCTTACTCCTTGAAGGCTGCCCTGGCGTGGTACTACCGGCACTCCATTCTGGACGGTGTGATCAAGAGCCGGCGCGCGATCATGGCTGCGCTGGATCTGTACGAGCAAGTCCTGGCGCAGGCGCCGGAGCATGTTGGGGCGTTGCTCGGACAGGCCGAGTACTACATGGCGGCACCCTACCTGCCGCCGCTGGCCTACGGGGATGTTGACAAGGCCCGTTCGTTCATCGCGCGCGCACTCGCGCTGGAACGGGACAACCTCCGCGCCCATTACCTCCAGGCCCGCCTGGATCTGTACTATAACGGGCGCCGTGACCGGGCGCGGAGCAGGTTTGCCACGGTCCGGCAACTCCTGGATCGCGGCGTGGGAGGAGCGGAGGCCGTGCTCCTGCGGCGGTGGGTGGACTTCGCACAGGCCGAGGTGGCCTTTCTGGACCAGGACTTCCCGACGGCGATCGCCTACACCGACGCGTACCTGAGCCAAGTTCCGGACGGGGCTGAAGGCTACGCCCTGAAAGGGGCGTGTCTCATGTTTCTGGGCCAGCAGGAGGCAGGGGAGGCCTTGATCAAAAGAGCCCGCGAGCTGAATCCCCTCGTGCGCCGGTACCGAGAACCGTGAGCCTCGAATTCATCTGAAGGTTGACCCTGTCCCGTAACTCTGTATACTGTGAAGCCTGTAGCACTACGTTGCCCTGTAGCGAAAGGGTATGCCAATGAAGAAAGAGTACCTGATTTTCGCGCTGTTGGTGTTCTTTGTGTGGGTGGGTCGGAGCAATATCCCACCGCGGTTCCAGTTCTGGAAAACGACCGATACGATGATCACCGTGCAGAACAACTCGGGCCAGGACCTTTCGGATGTGACGCTGGTCGTCTGGTCGGTGCCGCACCCGCTGGGGACCATCAGGAAGGACGCGGCCAAGAACCTCAAGACGCCCCGTCTCAGCGATACCACCGCCGTCATCATCAAGTTCAGATACGGGTCGGAGCCCGTGGAGCGGCAAGTCGGAACCCTGGATGAGGACTCCGACTATAAAATGAGTATCCAGGTGAATTTCGCTGGTGTCGTGACTGCCCAGGTCGGGACTGCTTCCTTAGAGGGCAGCGACGAGAAGACCAAGTAGCTCCGGCCGCGTGCCCGCCCCCACGCTTCCCCTCCTCATTTGCTTCGGCGACAGCCTTACCGCCGGGTTCCAATCTCCGACCGCTGAATGCCCCGACTACCAGGAGACGCCCTACGGCCGTTCCCTGGCGGAGCGGCTCGGGGATCGCGCGCGCGTCCGGATCAGCGGAGTCTGCGGAGAGCTGACGGCGGAAATGGTCGAACGCTTCGAGCGCGACGTGGTGCGTCACCGGCCTGCCTGGGCGGTCATCCTCGGAGGGACCAACGATCTGGGCTGCAACCTCCAGCCGGCGGAGATCATGCGCAATCTCGCTGCGATGTACGAGCGGGCCGCCAAGGCCGGCATCAGGGTGGCAGCGGTGACGGTGCCATCCATCCGCGGACTCGACGACCATATTCCGCGGCGGCCCGAGCTGAACGTGCTGATCGCCGATTATTGCGCCCGCAGGAACCTGCCCTGCGTCGATCTCTTCACCGCGACAGCCGAGCCGGATACCCACCGGCTGGCGGCCCCGTACTCGAACGACGGGCTGCACCTTACGAAAGCCGGCTACGATCTGCTCGCCCTGCTGCTCTACGAGCAGGTGTTCAAAGACATCTAGCTGTCATTCTGAGCGAAGTGAAGAATCCTGCCCTCACGGAGTTTACTCTGAGCGAGCAACCGAGATCCTTCGCTCCGCTCAGGATGACAAGCGAAGGGTTCAGGGTGACAAGCTGGGCGGCAGTGGATCAGTCGATTCGCGCCGGGGCGGGGATGTCCTTGAACAGGTGGTCGGCGATACGCCGGGCCGTCGCCAGTTGATCGGAGAGGTCGGTGGCTGTGAAGGCCTGGTGCAGGAGGTCCCCCATGGCATGGTCGCGCTGGCTGATGAAGCGGAGGTGCTCGACGGGTGAGGCCGGCCAGAACCCGCGCAGTTGGTAGAAGGCGCTCATGGCTTCATCGAGAAAGATCGAGAGGAGATGCCTGGCGATCGCCATGTCGGCCTGTTGGTCTTCCGCCTTGCCCAGCCAGTGGAGGACGGTCGCGCGGAGCCGGATCTTCTCGTGAATTGTCAAAGAGGGTGGTCCCTGCCGGAAGCGTGCATAGGCTTTCTGTAGTAATTGCGATCCGGCTGCTTCAAGTTCGTAGAGGACGCGGGCCTTGCGCAGGATGATAGGCAGGCGCGGCGACGTGTTGACCTGCTCCTCGGACTCGGACACGCCGAGATAGCGGATCTCGACGATGCGGGAGAGTATCCGGACCAACTCGTGACTGTTGTCCGAGCCCAGGACCAGGACCAGCAGGTCCACATCGCTGTGGCTCGTCATGGCGTCCCGTGCGGCCGAGCCAGCCAGGACGATGGCGGCCAAGTCCCCCCCGCGTTTCGCCTTGACGTACCGGACCGCCTTCGCGATGACCTGGGCAGTCTCCGCAATGGACTCGTCTTTCGCCGGTGCGGGCGCTGCGTCCGTCGGCAGAGGCGGATCGCCTTGCGGCGACGCGACGGATGAGCCGTCCGACGGCGTGTGCGCAGCACCAAGCTCGACCGTTCCGTCATCCATTTAACACCCGGCGACCTGTCGAAGTTGCAGCCTGGCTGCGGTGAGCCATTCATCAAAGGGCACATCGGCGTCCACGACGATCTCGATCTTGCCGTTGGGGAGTTTGTGGATCTTGCCGGGGCTCGCGGCGCTCAAGGGAATCTCGATCCACTCGCGGTCCAGCGCGAACGCGTCCGTGACCTCCAGGATCCGATTGATCTGGTCGAACGTCACGTCTTTCGGCAGCGGTGGCTTCATTATGATGATGCGGCGCATTCTAGCATACCCTCTGGTCGCGTTGACAATTAGGGGGGTATCCCATAGAGTAAGCCGCCTCGGGGGTGGCGGATGTCCGAACGGCGCACCGTCAAGTTCTACCAGGCGGATGTGTTCACCGACACCGTGTTCGGGGGCAATCCAGTGGCCGTGGTTCCGGACGCGGGCAACTTGGACGCCTGGGAGATGCAGAAGATCGCCCGGGAGATGAACCTCTCCGAAACCGTCTTCGTGCTCCCGCCGACCGATCCCTCCGCCGAATACCGGCTCCGGTTCTTCACCCCTGCGCGGGAGATTCCGTTCGCAGGCCATCCGGTCATCGGTGCCTTCTACGTGCTGGCGCATCTCGGCGTCCTACGGCTGCAGGAGCCGGTCACCCGCATCCATCAGGAGACCAGCGTCGGCGTGTTCCCCCTCGAGTTGACGGTGCGGGACGGGCATGTCCGGCAGATCATGATGAACCAGCCCAAGCCGGAATTCATTGGGATGGTGGAGCCGTTGCGGGACCTCTTCGAAGTCGCCAAGGCCATCTCGGTGCCCAAGACCCAGATCACGGGCACCGGCCTGCCGGTGGAAGTCGTCTCCACGGGGTTTCCGGTGATGATCGTGCCGGTCCGCACCCTGACGGCGGTGTCCAAGGCCAGCCCTAACATCGGGCTGCTCAACGGCGTCTGTGAGCAGCACAAAGCCCAGGGCCTCATGCTGTTCACGACGGTCACGGTGGAGGAACAGTCCACGGTGCACACCCGGATGTTCGCCTCGCCGGTCGGAGTGCTCGAGGATCCGGCCACGGGATCTGCGAGCGGCGCGCTCGGCGCGTACCTCGTCAAGCACGGGGTGGTGGACGTCGGTCCGACGACTGAGATCATCTGCGAGCAGGGCTATGAGATCGACCGCCCGTCCCGCCTGACCGTGCATGTCCACTCAGATGACGATGAGATCCAGTACGTCACCGTGGGCGGGCGCGCCGTCATGGTGATCGAAGGGTCCGTGACGTTCTGAACGGATGAAAGCGGCGCGCTTTCACCAGCACGGCGGGCCGGAGGTGCTCCGGTATGAAGACGCTCCGGAGCCCAAGCCCGACCCGAGCGAGATCCTGGTCCGGGTCAAAGCCTGCGCGCTGAACCATCTCGATATCTGGATCCGCCAAGGCATCCCGGCCTTTCAGGTCCCGCTGCCCCATATCGGCGGGTGCGATGTCGCCGGTGTGGTGGAGCGGGTCGGGGGCGAGGGGACGGGCCTGAAGCCGGGCGACCGCGTGTACATCGCGCCGGGGCTCTCGTGCTGGCGGTGCGAGTTCTGCCTGGGCGGGCAGGACAACCTCTGCATCTCGTACCGCATCCTCGGCGCCCAGGTGGACGGCGGGCTGGCGGAGTTTGTGAAGGTGCCAGCCCTCAATGTGATTCCAATCCCCGGTTCGCTCTCGTTTGAGCAGGCCGCGGCGTTCCCCCTGACGGCAGTCACCGCTTGGCACATGCTGTTCGGTCTTGCCCGGCTGCAGCCGGCGGAGGATGTGCTGGTGCTGGGGGCCAGCAGCGGCGTGGGCAGCATGGCGGTGCAGATGGCAAAGGCCGCCGGCGCGCGGGTGATCACGACGGTGGGCTCGGACGACAAGGTCGAGAAGGCCAAGGGGCTGGGCGCGGATGTCGTGCTGAACCACACGCGGGACGTGATCGCGGACGGCGTCAAGCGCGAGACGGACGGGCGAGGCGTGGGCGTGGTCATCGAGCACATCGGGCCGGCCACGTGGGAACAAAGCCTCCGCTCGCTGGCCAAGGGCGGCCGGCTCGTCACCTGCGGAGCCACGTCGGGACCGGAAGTGCGGGTCGACCTGCGCTACCTCTACATGCGGCAGACCACCGTCATGGGCTCGTTCATGGGCACGCGGGACGAGCTGCTGGCCGCAGCCAAGTGGATGGGCGAGGGGCGAATCCGGGCCGTGATCGATTCGGTGCTGCCTCTCCAGGACGTCCGCGCGGCCCACGAACGGATGCTCGAGCGCAAGCTCTTCGGGAAGATCGTCCTGATCCCGTAACCCGCATACCGTGCTAGAATAGAACTAAATCCGGTTCTCCTAGGAGGTACTCCATGCAAACGCTCCGCGAAGCGATGACCAAAAACCTCAAGACGATTCTTCACAGTGTGTCCGTGCAAGAGGCGGCGCGCCGGATGCAGGCGGAGAAGGTGGGGTCGTTGCTGGTGGAGCGGGGCGGGCAGATCGTGGGAATCGTGACGGAGACCGACATCGTCCGCAAGGCCGTGGCGAAGGGAGCCGACCTTGGCAAGGAGAAGGTGGAGGCCATCATGTCGGCGCCGGTCGCCGCGATCGACATCCATCGGACGCCGCAGGACGCCCATGACATGATGGCGGATCTCGGCGTGCGCCACTTGGCCGTGACCGATGCCGGGAAGATCGTGGGGTTGCTATCGGTGCGGGATCTGCTGGTGTACTTTAAGCGGGTCTCGGAACCGAGGATCACTCAGGACTAAGGGAGTCCTCGCCGGCTACTTTGTCATTTCGTGGACCATATGGCCCAGCTCGTTGAGGATGAGTTTGTCCATCGCCAAGAGGGCGGCTTTTTCCGAACCGGGGATCGAGATCACAACCGTGCCCTTGTATAGGCCGGCCGTGGCGCGGCTCATGATCGCCGCGGACCCGATGTCCTGGTAGCTGAGATAGCGGAAGATCTCGCCGAATCCGTCCAACCGTTTTTCCAAGAGGCCGTCGATCGCTTCGAAGGTGGAGTCCCGCCGCGAGATTCCCGTTCCGCCGTTCACGATGATCGCCTGGACGTGGCGGTCCTTCGCACCCTGCTTGATCAGCTTCCTAATGACCGACGGCTCGTCCTTGACGAGGTGGTAGGACGCGATCGAGTGGCCGCGTTCCTTCAAGGCGTTCATGATCAGCGCGCCGCTGGTGTCGGTCTCGGGTGTCCGGGTGTCGCTGCAGGTGATCACCATGCAGGAGACAGACCTCGGCGCGGCCGCCTTGTGCTGCTGGTGAGACGCTTTCTCGCGGTGCGCCACCGGCATCGGGCGGGCTACCCCCAGACCTCATCCGGCAATTTGAGGCGATCGACCGGCTTGCCCTTGCCGATATGCTCGTCGAGGATGGCGGCAACATCAGCTTCGGTCACGCTCTTGTACCAGACGCCGTCTGGATAGACGACCACGGTGGGCCCCAACTGGCAGGGACCCAGGCAATCCGTTGGGGTCACGATGACCTGGCCGAGCAGATTGCGCTCCATCACCCCAAAGTTGAACTGGTTGAGGACGCCCATGGCGCCTTTCTCTCCGCAGGAACCCTTGGGATGGCCGGGGGGACGGGTATTTTTGCACACGAGGATGTGGTACTTGGGCTTCGGCATGATGACGCTCCTTTGCGGGATTCGTTCCTAGCGTCGTGGTCGCTGGTCCTCCCACCAGTCAATGCATTCCTGGGGGAGTTTCCAGTGTTTGATCCCAGCGATGACGAAGTCGATATAATGGTCCTGAGGCTTGAACTTACCGGCCGGCTTGGCCACGTGGGTCGTGGCCATCTCTTTCTGGGGGACTTGCTCGGTCTCGTGCTCCGGGTAGACGTTGATGGTGCAATGGCGGAAGCCGCCCGGCGGCACCTCGCCGCCGTACTGGTCGATGATCTTGAGGTCTTCCGGCGTGATTTCGAAGACCACCCCCCAGACCCGGTCGCCGACAGACGGGGTGATGCTGGCCAGCCCGCACCGCCACTGCGACGACCAGCGTGGAAAGGTCAGGGTATGAGCGGGCAGGTACGCGCGGAAGAGGAAGGTGGCTTCCGGCGCGCGCTCTTTCAATTGGTTCGGGTGCAGAGTTTCGCTGTAGATAAAGTATTTCACCGGTGCTACTTGTACAGAATGGTCTTTCGGGTTGTCAAGTCAGCGGAGGCCGCACATGGATGAACGCGATGCGCAGCCTCGCGCCCGCGCCATCGTCTGGCTCGAGTGGGGGGCGGCCGTGCTCCTTCTCGTCGGCGTCGCGGCTTACTTGGTATGGAAGCCGCTGGACCCGATGGCCGATCCTCGCGCTGCCCAGGCGCTCGCGCTGGCACAGACCCATCCGGCCCGCGAGGCCCCGACGATCCGTCAGGCCATTGACGCCATCGTGAAGGCCAACCGGAAGGGCGACCGGACACCCGTGGTCGGGGACTGGTCGGTGCGGGCGGACGAGCGGAACGAGTATCTGGTGCGGGTCGTGGTGCGGCTGCCCGGTGACGAGAAGCACCGCTGGGTTGAGTGGGACTATCTGTGGCGTGTGCGGCTGTCTCCCCAGACCGTGATCCCGCTTTCGAGGCCGGCAGTGGAGGTCATGCCTTAGTCACTTGCCGCCTTCTTTTTTGTGGTGATCGATCCCGACGTAGGCTTCGATGAAGCGGTCGATGCGTGCCTCGTCGAACTCGATGAAGGTGTCGATCCGTGTCCAGGCCGTGAGGGCGATCCGGGCGTTCATGTCGGGGTATGGCGCAACGATCAGGTGCATGTAGCGCTTCTCTTTTTCCGCTCGTTTCTTGTATTTGAAAAAGACACCCTCAAGCTTTTTGAGCAGATCCGAACATCCCTGCGGGCAGTTGTACTGGATGAGCACGCCGCCGTCCTCCAGGTTGTGGACTTGGTATTCCGTGGGAATGGGCTTGTCGTAGAAGCCCCACGGGGCGATGCCCGGCATGTGTGGTCCCGACGTGGGCGGGGCGCTGTTGTAAGGGGCATGCGGGTCGCCCGGGCGCTGAAGGTGGGCGTTCCCGAGATCAGGAACCTCTTTGCCGGGCAAGGCGTCAGACTGGGACGACGCAGACCATGCCAGCCATGCCATGGTGAGAACGATGAGGAGAAGACGGCTCATGGCGCGACCGCGACCGAGATCTTGCCGTCTTCGACCTTCAACGGGTAGCAGGCGACGCGCATCTCCGGGTTTTTGACGTACTGGCCGGTCTTGATGTGATAGCGGTACCCGTGCCATGGACAGATCACGATGTCGCCCGTGATCTTGCCCTCGCCCAAGGGCCCTCCGGCGTGTTGGCACATGTTGTCGAGGGCGTAGATCGATCCCTCGAGGTTGAACAGCGCCACCTCCACATTCTGCACCGCGACGACCTTGGCCGTGCCGGGAGGGATGTCTTTGAGGTCCGCGACCTGAATGAAGTTCGGCATGGCAGAATTGTAATCGGCAGCAGACGCAACTTCAAGGCGGGGTGTGCCCCGGCTTGCTGGACCCTCGCAACCGCGGGAAGAGGCTGGATTTTCTCCTACCAACTATGCTATACGAACCTGCATCATAGCGGCCGCCCCTTACGCACGGGGGCGGAATTGGTCGGATGTCGTCATTGGTGAAAGGGGGTCTATGGAGCTGACTCTACTCTTGAACGCCACCTACGAACCACTCCGCGTGGTGAATTGGCAGAAGGCCATTACCCTGCTCTGGCAGGGGAAGGTCGAGGTGCTGGAGGTCTATGACCGTGAGATCCACGGGGTGTCGATCTCCTTCAAGTTGCCCGCGGTCATGCGGCTGTTGAAGTTGGTCAAGATCCGCGAGGCCCACCGCTCTGTGAAGTTCTCCCGGATCAATATCTTCACCCGGGACGGGAACCGCTGCCAATACTGCCGGCGGAAGTTCCGAACGGAGGACCTCACCTTCGATCATGTGATTCCGATCGCCAAGGGCGGGAAAAAGACCTGGGAGAACATCGTCACGGCTTGCTGGGGGTGCAACAATCGGAAGAGCGGGCGGATGCCGGAGGAGGCGGGCATGCAACTGATGCGGAAGCCGCTCAAGCCGAAGTGGAACCCGGTGGTGACGATCACGGTCGGGGTCCGGAACACGCCGCAGAGCTGGCGGGACTACCTATACTGGAACGTGGAACTGGACTCGGACATTCCCGAGCCGTAGCGGTCTTGTGCTCTGTGCGCAGGGGAGGACGCCGAGCGGCGTCCTCCCTTTTTTTGTTACTTGACCGCGTTGAGGACGATCTCGACGTTTTTGGCGCCCACCATGGTCGGGTTCCTGGCGTACTCTCCCTCGATGTCGCCGGGTTGCGCCGGACCGGCGTTGCCGTCCTTGTCTAGCCGGGCGATGATGGACACCACGCCTTTGAGCTCGGAGCCTTGGAGCATCACGTCGGCGTTGGTCACCTCGAAGGGCTGGGGGAACTTCGGGTGGTCGATCCGGACGGCGGCGAGGGGTCGCGGCGGCCCGCTCGGCCTTTTGACGATCACGAAGAGCACGTCGGTGGGGGCCACCTTGGAGGCCAGCGCTGGGTCGATCGTGACGACCCCCGCGATCGAACTGGCGGCTGCCTTGCCGCCGTGGAGGAGACCCTGCCAGGCCGCCACGCCGGCAAGCAGGATGATCCCGATGAAGAGAAGCGGTACGAACGGCTTCTTGTTCACGCCTCCTCCCAATGTTGTTGCGACAAGATTATAACTGAGGTCTTCCGAGGGAACAACGTATTTACCTGCGTCCTGCCGTGCGGTAAGATGCGCCCGCGTTCACTGATGGTGTCAGGTGGAGGAATCGATGAAATTCGGCTTTCAGATCAATCTTGACGTGAAGGACCGGCCGTGCATTGTAGTAGGCGGCGGCGGTGAGGCGACCGAGAAGACCAAGAAACTCCTGGACGCCGGCGCCAGGGTGACGGTCATCAGCCCCAACCTGTCCGATGAGCTCAAGGTCCTTGCGGCCTCGGCGAGAGTCCTCCATAGAGGCCGGCGCTTCAAGGCCTCCGATGTGGACGGAGGGATCTGGCTCGTGATCAACACGGTGCGAACCGACGACATCCTGAGCCGCGATCTCTACAATCTGGCCAAGCAGAAGGGCTTCCTGCTCTGCTCCACCGACCAGCCGGACTGTTCGACCTTCACCATGCCGGCTCTCGTGGCACGGGGACCGCTCCGGATCGCGATCAGCACGAGCGGCGTGTCGCCCGCGTTGGCCAAGCGGTTACGCGAGGACCTCGAGCCCCTGTTCGATGAGCGCTTCGAGGTGTTTTTGGAATGGCTGGACGCGTACCGGACGCATCTCATGGCGACCGAGCCTCATATTGAAAAGCGACAGCAATTACTGCGAGATGCAGTAGCAAAGGTCAAGCTTCACGCGAAGATTGAATTCCCCAAGGTCGAGAAGAAGGTCGAAGAGAAAGGAACCTGAACGATGTTGCTCTTGGAGTTCAGCATGTCGCCCCTCGGTAAAGGCGAGAGCGTCGGCAAGTACGTGGCCCGGTCTCTGGAAATCGTGGACAAGAGCGGGGTGGATTATCGTCTCAACCCGATGGGGACGGTCATGGAAGGCAACTGGGACGACGTGTTCGGCGTTGTGAAGCAGTGCTTTGAGCGGATGCGGAAGGACTGCAACCGCATCTCGTGTTCGATCAAGGTGGACTATCGCAAGGGGGCCCAGGGGCGCCTGCACGCCAAGGTCGCAAGCGTGGAGAAGAGACTAGGAAAGAAACTCAAGACCTAGAACACGGAGAACTTGAAGTACTTGGTTGGATTCTTCTTGACGTCCGTCAGCAGGGTCTCCATCTCGGTCAACACCTTATCGGCCCGCTGGTAAAGCTGGTCCTGGGTGACCAGCTTGCCGAGGGTGCCGTCGCCACGTTCGATCTTCCCGACCAAGGCCTCGCTTTTCGTGGTGATGCCCTCCAATCGCTGGTACAACGACGGGTCGCGTGCCAGCCGTCCCAGGCTGCCGTTGGGCTGATTGAGCAAAGCGGCAACCTTCTGCAATTTATCCACGGCGGCAGTGGCCCGGTCATAGAACGTCCGGTCCATGACCAACTGGCCCAGCGTCCCTTCTCCCTTTTCGATCCTGGCGAGCAATTGGGCGGTCTTGTCGGAGAGCGCCTCCGCCTTGCGAAGAAGCGCTGACGTGTGGTCGTAGAGGTCCGGGTCGGTCACGAGCTTGCCCGCGGTGCCTTTGCCTTCCTTCAAGCCGGTGAGAATTGTCTGGAGGTCCTTGAGGCTGCGGTTCACGCTCTCCAGCGTGGCCGTCGCACTGTCGGCCAGGCCGGTAATGTCGCTCTCGGCTTGCCCGGTGAGGACCGCGCCATCCTGGAGGGGCAGCTCCTTGGGGGTCCCGGGGAGGAGTTCCAGATATTTGTCGCCGAGCAGCCCCATCGGCCGGATCAGCACGGCGGCGTCGCGGCGCAGGAGCGGGCGAATGTCGTCGTTGACGGTGAAGGTGAGCGACACTTTGCCGCTGCTGCTGTCGATGGCGATGCGGATGATGTTGCCTGTGTCCACTCCGTTGAGGCGGACGGGTGCCCCGACCTTGATGCCGTGACTGTCCGCCACCAGGGCGCGGAAGGTCGCGCGACCACCGAAGATCCCCATGCCCTCGTTGAGGTTCATGATGGCGACCAGGATCCCGGCGACGGCGACGAGGATGACCAGGCCGACCTTGAGCTGCAACCAACGCACCTGCGCGCGGGGCCTCATGCCGGACTCTCCTCGTCCATGGTCGGCGCGACCACGCGAATCCCGCCGTCCTTATCTGGGAAGCATCCCGGCGCCGCCAGGACTTCATGCGGGCGGAGGAAGGTCCGGATGCGCGGGTCGTCCGCGGTTTTCAGCATGTCCACGTTGCCGTCGAAGAGTTTTTCGCCCCGATGGATCATGATCAGCCGGTCCGCGACGCGATAGGCCGTTTCAAGGTCGTGCGTCACCACCACCTGCGTGAGGCGTTCCTCTTTCTGAAGCCGGCAGATCAACTCGTTGATCAGGTGGGTGTTGATCGGATCCAGTCCCGCCGTCGGTTCATCATAGAGAATCACCTTCGGACTGCAGGCCAGGGCACGCGCGATCGCGACCCGCTTTTTCATGCCGCCGCTGAGTTCGGCCGGCATTTTCTCAAGCGTGTCTTCAAGCCCGACGAAACACAATGACTCGATGATCTTCCGTTCGATGGCGTCGTCCGGAAGGGCCTGCTCCTCGTAGAGGCGATAGCCCACGTTCTCGCGGACGGTGAGCGAGTCGAACAACGCGGACCCTTGGAAGACCATCGCCATGCGGGCACGGATCGGAGCCATGTCTCGTTCGGGAAGCCCGACGATTTCCCGCCCGTCGACGCGGATGGAGCCGGAGTCTGGGCGAAGCAGGCCCAGGATCAGTCGCAGCACGGTCGTCTTGCCGCCGCCGCTGCCCCCCAGGATCACCACCGTGTGTCCGGAAGGAATCTCTAGGGTGAAATCCTTGACGACCGGCCGGCCGTGAAACATCATGCACACGTTGGTGAAGCGGATCACGGGCGCCTCAACCGAGAAAGACGAACAGCTTGGTCATGAAAAAGTCGGTCATGAGAATGAGGATGGAGGAGGTGACCATCGCTTGGGTCGTCGACTGACCGACTCCCACAGTCCCGCCGGCCGTGTTGAGGCCGGCGTAGCAGCCGACCATGCAGATGATGAAGCCGAAGACGGCTGGTTTGATGAGACCGTAAATCAGGTCGTGGAAGCGCAAGGCCTCGAACGCCCACGTCCAATAGAAGTAGGGGTCGATGCTCAAGTAGAGGTTGGCGATCAGGAACCCACCGAGCAGTGCGATCCCGTTGGTGATGACGGTCAGCACAGGAACCATGATTACCGAGGCCACCAGTCGCGGGGTGACCAGTTTCTTGATGGGGTCCGTCCCTTCGGCCCTGAGCGCGTCGATCTGCTCGGTGACTTGCATGGACGCCAGCTCGGAGGCGATGCCGGAACCGACCCGTCCGGCGATCATGAGGGCGGCGAGCACCGGGCCGAGTTCCCGCACGACGGACGTGCTGATCAGGCGGGAGATGTACTGGACCGCGCCGTACGGCTCGAGCTGGATGGACCCTTGCAGGGCCAGGACCATGCCGGTGAAAATCCCCGTCAAGAGGACGATGAAAATAGAGCCCACCCCGATCTGGTCCATGTGGTAGAGCGTATCCCGGAGGTACCAGGGACGCCGGAACGCGCCAGCTAACGCGGCCGCACAGAGCAGGGCGAATTCTTGGACAGTTAAGACGTAGCCTTTGAGCGTGTCGTCGAGACGGAGTACTGACGAGGTCATGCGCGGCCCCTTTCAGGGAAATGACGGACGTGACTATACCGGTTTTATTCAGACCTGGCAAGATGGGGCGCGGGGATCAGTCTTCAAGATAGACGCGCGTGAGGCGGGGGCTGATCTGACAGAGGACTTCGTAGCTGATGGTGTCCTGCCAGGCGGCCAAGTCGTCCGCCGTGATCGCAGCGACGCCCTGTCTACCCAACAGCACGGCCTCGTCACCGGGACGGACGTCGGGGAGGTCCGACACGTCAACCACCGTGAGGTCCATGCAGATCCGCCCGACGATCGGAACCGTCCTGCCGCCGACCAGCACGTGCCCCCGGTTGGACAGGGCGCGGCTGTACCCGTCGGCGTAGCCGACCGGCAGGATGGCCAGGGTCGAGGGACTTGACGTGACGAACGTCCCGCCGTAGCTGACCGACTGGCCCGCGCCCACGCGTTTGACCTGCACGATGCGGGTCTTCCATGAGAGCGCGGGACGGAGATCGGCTGCGGCCGTCGGCCCGTTGACGTACCCGTACAGCATGAGACCGGGACGTACGAGGTCGAAGTAGCTGGCCGGGAAGCGCAGGATGGCGGCGCTGTTGGCGATGTGTGCAGCCGGCACCGCTAGGCCGGCTGACTTCGCTGCGTCGAGCAGCTCGCGAAAGCGGGCCAGTTGGTTTTCGGCCGACGCGCCATCGTGCGCGTCGGCCGAGGCGAGATGGCTCATCAGGCCTTCGAGGCGCAGGGTTGGAGGCCAGTTGGAGCAGAGGATGTCCAGGAATTCTTCTCGCGTGAGTCCCAGGCGGCTCATCCCGGTGTCCACTTTGAGGTGGACGGGCAGGGGCGCGGAATGGGATTTCATGAGGCGGGTGGCCATCAGGATGGCGTCCCGCGAGGGCAGCACCGGCGTCAGATTGAGTTCCTGGAGAAGCGGCATGTCGTCCGGGAATATGCCACCCATCACCAGGATCGGGGCGGTGATGCCGGCGTGCCGGAGCTCCTGGCCTTCCGCCACCGTGGCGACGCCCAGTTGGTGCGCCCCGGCCGTCAGGAGCGTGCGCGTGACGGGCCCGACCCCGTGGCCGTACGCGTTGGCCTTGACGACGGCGATGATAGGTACTGCCCCGACGCGACGCGCGACTTGACGGAAGTTATGGCGGAGGGCAGGCAGGGAAATCTCGACGACGGTGGAATTCAAATTTCGGTGATCTCCGCCTCCTTCTTCTTGACGGTCTCGTCCACTTTGGTGATGTA
>JACXTT010002622.1_pt1 | contig 28346 bp, 32 predicted proteins | sample 9270951 | NCBI WGS metagenome assembly JACXTT01 (sample SAMN15532306, study PRJNA645909) | rock metagenome | isolation source: weathered quartz diorite | place: Puerto Rico | collected 2017-06-21 | reverse complement strand
GTCTGACACATCGACGCCAGAATTTCTTAATTCGGACGCTATTTCTTTTGATGGAGTTCTTGCATTTTTGTTTAGTATCCCAATAATTTTCTGATCCACCTCATCTAAAGTGGACCAGCTTGAATCATCTGACAACAGGCTTTATTCCACTACTGTGTTTTTGAGTTTTATGATGGTCCCACGCGCAGGAGTTGAACCTGCGACACTCCGGTTTCTGTAAGCCTGATAGGCTGATATCGGTTAGCCTGTGGCCAACCACTACAGCCGGAAGCTCTACCAGGCTGAGCTAGCGTGGGTTGCTTCTCAGCCGGTATTTTCGTATTAAATAACTATCGCTGAAAACAAGAATGTTTACTGAAATCAAAAACTATTGAAAACTTGCTTATTTGACCAACCAAACCACATATAAGAAAGTAGTTTGATCCCGATCACGTGTCAAAGGCGGGGGCATCGGAGGGAGGTTACGTATGTGCACCATATTTACACAATAGTTCCTCTTCAAAATTACGGGAAACTCTAGAGAAATCTGCTTATGTTGATGACATGTACTTTGTTACGGCAACTTTTTCAGAAGATGGAAGCGCATACTTTCCATCGCGTACAAACACCTATCTTCTTGCAAGATTCAATGATCAAAAACATGCGATGGAGCATGTTGATAAATACAAGCAGGACAAGCCTACTTTTGTTTTTACACGAGACGACGAATTTTTTGAGAGGTTGAGTAATGACAAATTAAATCTTGTATCAGTTTATTATCTTGAATATGGTCACTCCAGGTCGGATCTTTCTGATTTGGCCATGACAGTAGCCAAGCGTCAACGAGTTCGAAGAGCAGCATCAGGTAGCTTGGCCCTGTCATCAACTGAAAATCCAAAATTTACTTTTCCTTATGGAAATAATTTGGTAGTTCTCGAAGTTTCAAGTGATAACAGTCATCAATCTGATAACAAGTATTGTGAAAAAACAAGGAGAGAGGTTGCAAGGAAGGGCATTACGCTAACGACTCTACTAAACTTATCAATAATTGAAAAAATAAAATAAGATCAGATTATCAATTTAATTCTTACAAGAGCTTTGTTAGAAATTAGATCATAATCCAATACTAGAAAGGTTATATACTATTCCAAATTCTGTTTTGGTGATGAGTAAGCCGGCTGAGCTAGGTTCACTAAAAATTGGTTCTTACATTTTACTCCCTGTGGATAGTCCAAACGCTGAACCATGCAAAATAGTCGAATATGATACAAGCAAGCCGGGTAAACATGGTGCGGCAAAGGCCAGAATAGTGGGAGTTGGAATATTTGATAAAAAAAAATATCCTCATGTATCACCTGTAAGCGCTCAGATACAAGTTCCACTCATAGATAAGAGAGTTGGATCAGTGATATCAAAAACTGATGCAGTGATCCAAGTAATGGATTCCGAAACCTTTGAGGTATTTGATGTGTCTCAAATTGAAGAAGAGATAAAGGACAAGGTAGCCCAAGGTCAGGATGTAGAATACTGGAAGGTAATGGACAGGACTATTATAGTCCGAATCAAAAGTTAATTTCGGATGCTGATGATGAGAAGAAAAGCCATCTGAATTTGTGATGAAGATTATGAGTGTTGAAGCATCCAGGCTTTTCTAATATCAAAACAATAATACGAACAAGTTTAGATATCATCAATTTGAATTGAAATTAGCGGCTCTTTTCTCAGGCGGAAAAGACAGTACATATGCTATACATAAAGCGAAAGCAGAAGGTCATGACATAACGTGTCTAGTGTCTATAGTGCCGAAATCAGAAGACAGCCATTTTTTACATTATCCTAATGTGAGGACTAGCTCACTTCAAGCTAAAGCTATGAAAATACCACAGCTTGTATCCGTACTAAATTCCGATGACATTCAAGCGGAACTTGATGAAATTTATCAGTTGTTACAAAAGGCAACAAAAGATTATGGTGTGCAAGGAGTTGTTCATGGCGGTATACTTAGCAATTATCAAAAAAATCATTTTGACAACATTGGCACAAATCTAGGACTCCAAGTAATTTCTCCACTTTGGAAAAAAGATCAAGCACAATATTTGAGCGAATTACTAGGATCGAAATTTAAATTTATTATTACCAGTGTTACAGCAGCAGGACTTGATGATTCATGGCTTGGACAAGAAATCACAGCAGAGAATGTCGAGAAATTAACTGCGGCAGGTTCGAAACATGGCTTTAATGTAACCTTTGAGGGTGGAGAGGCGGAAACATTTGTTACAGATTGTCCTTTGTTTTCGGCTCCAATTAAGATATTAAAAGCAAACAAGATCTGGGACGGATACAGAGGAAGATTTGAAATAACCGAAGCCATCTTAGACCAATAATGTTAGACGGTCTCAAAAGTGGTCTGAGGGCCGCTATAAAAAAGATTGTAAGCTCAGGAGCCATAGACGAAGCGCTAATAAAAGAACTTGCAAAAGATGTTCAACGAGCTCTGCTCCAGTCAGATGTAAATGTAAAATTTGTCTTTGAGATTACAAAGAATCTAGAAGAACGTTCTCTGAAGGAAACCCCACCTCCAGGACTTTCAAGAAAGGACCATATTGTCAAAATTTTGTACGATGAACTTGCCAAATTGCTTGGCATCGAAGATGAATTTTTGTTCAAATCAGGCACAACAAACAAGGTACTAATGCTTGGGATTCAAGGGAGTGGAAAGACCACTATAACAGCTAAGCTTGCCAAGTTTTTGACAAAACAAGGCTATAGAGTTGCAGTAATTGGTGCTGATACCTACAGGCCAGGCGCACTCACACAACTTAGAACTATGTGTGAAAAAGCAAACGTTGAAGTTTATGGTGAAGAATCAAACAAGGACTCACCGAATATAGTTAGAAATGGTCTGAAACATCTGGAAGAGCAAAATTTTGATGTAATCATAATAGATACTGCTGGAAGACACAAAGAAGAAAAAGATCTTCTAGACGAAATGACAAAAATAAGTAAAGTCGCAAATCAGGATCTTGCTTTGCTTGTAATAGATGGTACAATAGGTCAACAGTGCTATAGTCAAGCCGAAGCCTTTCACAAAACTGTTCCAGTTGGTGGCATCATAATAACAAAACTCGATTCCAGTGCAAAAGGTGGTGGGGCACTAGCTGCAGCTGCTGCAACGGGAGCCAAAATAATGTACATAGGAACAGGAGAAAGAATAGATGATCTAGAAAAATTTTCACCTACAAGATTTGTAGGAAGGTTGCTTGGCATGGGAGATATCCAAGCCCTACTTGATATGGCAAAGAGGCTTGAAACTGAAGGAAACGAAGAGAGACTAAAGAGAATCACCCATGGTAAGATGAACATGGAAGACTTTTACTTTCAAATCGAAGAGGCAACAAAGGCAGGTGGACTGCGAAGTATTTTAGAAAATATGCCTGGAATGTCTGGAATGGTCAAAGAAGACCAGCTTGAACAGCAGGAAGAAAGAATGGAAAAGTGGCGTTATATCATCCAATCCATGACAAAGGAAGAAAAATCCGATCCTGATCTTATCAATGCGTCTCGCGTGAAAAGAATAGCACGCGGCGCTGGCTGGCCAGAGCACGAGGTAAAAGAACTACTCAAAGCCTACAAGAATTCCAAATCTATGATGAAGGCATCAAAAGGACGCCAGATGCAAGGAATGTTACGAAAGATGGGTCTCGGCTAAACAGCATGTCAATATCTTTGTATCTAAAATTTTTAAAATAGTTCAACTAAGGTATTTCATTGAATAACTACCAATGTTATCAAGTTCTCGGCCTCGAATCTGGCGCCTCCATTAAAGAAGTTAAGGCTACATACAGAAAACTTGCATTACAATACCATCCTGACAAAAACACTTCTTACCAGGACGGTAAAAAATTCAAGATAATAACAGAGGCTTACCAAACTCTCAGAACTGAATATAAGAAAAGCATTGGAACCAACTCACCACATGGAAATTACAATGAAAAAAACAAGAAAAAGCACGACTTTGGCTCCAAGAAACATTCTTGGGGCGCTAGACCATCTGATGATACTGCTGAAGAAGATTGGAGTAGATATACAAAATATACAGAAAATGCATATCAGAATTTCTGGAAATATTATGAACAAACATTTTGGGAATATTATGAACGGGTACGATCTACTGCCAAAGTGGATTCTGAACCAATCATAGAAGTGGAAAGAGACATCCCAATATCAGTAAACGTAGACCCGGGTAGGTGCATCGCATGTTGTAGCTGTGAGACAATAGCTCCTACAGTGTTTAGAGTTGAAAGAAATGTACGCGTTAATCCTAAATCTCGTGTAATAAATGAACGAGGTGCCAGATCAGAAAAAATACTTGATGCAGCTCAGACTTGTCCTACAAAAGCAATCAGCGTGACTGAAAAGGAAACATTTAGACGATTGTATCCTTGGTAGAATAAAATTAATTACAAATAATACTTGCTAATCTATAACTCGATGCCATGACAAAAGAAAAATTATTGCAAATAATTGATGATGCCAAGCAAATACTTTGTGAACATAATCTCTGTGATCATTGTCTTGGCAGGATGTTTGCAAAAAAATTGCGAGTTCTATCCTATACCAGATTGGGGAAAAACATTCGATACACAATCAAGCAGAAAAATCCAAAATCTTGTTACATATGTAAAAATTTGATGCGTGAACTAGAGCCTCATTTGAATAAAATGTTTGAAATCTCAAAAGAATACGAATTCGCTACATTTCTAGTTGGTGCTGTACTGAAACCATCAATTCTTGATAGAGATGATATAATACGTTCAAAACTCAAGATTGGTGGAATTGCTGGAATTAAAAGTGAAGTAACGAGGGAGATAGGAAAACGTTTTGGAAAGAAGACAAGAACAAGGGTGGATTATAACTACCCCGATGTTGTGTTTACTATAGATTTCAGAAAAGATTCACACGAGATAAAATCCAAGGCGGTAATATTACAGGGAAGATATACCAAAAAAATACGTGGAATTATTCAAAAGCAAAAACCATGTGTATACTGTGAAGGTAAAGGCTGTCTTCATTGTAATTTTCACGGAATTTCTGAATTTAACAGTGTGGAAGGCAGGATAGCAAAATTTTTGTTTGAAAAGTTTGGTGCACAACAAGCAAAAATCACATGGATAGGCAGCGAGGACGAATCAAGTTTGGTGCTTGGTAAAGGTAGACCGTTTTTTGCAAAGCTAACTAATCCGCATAGACGAAACATTTCTTTTCCAAAGAAAATAAAACTTGACGGCGTATTATTCCTTAACTTACAAGTAATCTCCAAGATCCCGTCCGATTCCATTAAATTTAGAACATACGTTGAAGTGCAAGTTGAGACAGAAGGGGAAATAGACTCTACTGTTCTACAACAATTGCACCACTTAAAAGACAAGCCTATCAAGGTTCGGGATGGCTCTGGATGGAAAAATCACAAAAAAATCTATGGTATAAAATTTAAGAAAAAAACTGAAAACTCTTTTACTGCCTTGGTCCAAATGGATGGCGGCATTCCGATAAAGAGACTTGTGAGTGGTCCGGAAATTGAACCAAGTTTTAGCAGTATTTTAGAAAACCAATGCAAATGCAGAACCTTTGATTTTCACAAAATAATTCTTGCAAATTGAATTTTAATATTATTTGGAGAATTTTGGAGATTTCGTATGACAGGTAAAATCTTTCGGATCTTGCACTATCTCTAGGTTTTATTAATAGTAAAATTCAAAGATTGTTCGATTGAATCCCTTACAAAAAGTACATGAGGCATTAAAAAGTGGCCTTATACCAGACAAGATTCATGATCTAATCACAAATAGATTCGATGTTACTGTTGCAGGTATCGACAGAATTGAAAAAGCATCTGGAATTAATTTTCCCCTTGCATATGTGGAGCCTTTTATAGTAACATCGCGGTCAAACTCAAGCTCATTTGACTATGGAATCCTGTTTGCAAGAACTATTCCAGTAATTACTGGAAATAAGCTTGAAATCATAATCCAAATTACTGCACCTCTTGTAGCCTACGGACTGAAGGGAACTATTCATGCCATACTTGCACACGAATTTCTTCATTACTTGGAACTGGTACGGAGAATATCAAGGATGGAAATCATATCAGACGAGATCTCAAGCAATTTATTTGAAAGTACATACTCTGATTCTGGCAGACTTTTTGAACCAAGAGCTGTGTTTGCTGACAAGACATTATTGCTACACATAACAAAGAAATTTCCAGAAGGTTTTAGGGATTACAAGCTTGAAGACAAGGTAATCAAATATTGGATAGAAAAAAAGTTACCGACAACAGACATAACCCTTGACACCAATATAATCAAGATTCCAGCAGAGGTGTTTGCAAATACAAAGCTAGATCCGACTCTTCTACAAAAACTGGAACATATAGAACAAAAGGCTTCTCGTCTTAGAAAGAAGAAATTATACTAGCTATTGAATAAATTCAGTCAAACCGCATTTGCCACAAGTTCGCCTATTTTTGTGTTCAGACATGAATACCCCTTTCCCACATCTTGAGCATTCTTTCTTTGCTCTCTCTGTTTTTTCTCCCTTGATTTTATAATACTTGTAAACAGCGGGACTTGAGCCTTTCTTTCCTGCCATTACTTACCTTCTTCCTTTGGTTTACTCTCTTTCTTAGGTGCGGGTTTGCTGTCTTCCTTTGGTTTTTTCTCAGTTTTCTCTGCTGGCGCTTGTTTTGGTTTATCTTCTTCTTTTTGCTTGACTTCCTTGTCAGCAGGTTTACCTTCTTCTTTTGACGTATTTTCTTTCTTCTCTGGGGGTGCTTCTTTTACTTCTTCAGTTTTTGCAGGACCTGCCTTTGCTTTTTCTAATCTTTTGAAAATGGCTATCTTGAGATGTTTCTTTGCTAAACTCTCGTCATCATACACATAAAATGTACCGGAAACAATTGGTATGCCGGTTTGATTTTTTAAAAGTACGGGTATCACTATCTTGCCTTCCAGATTGAATTGCTTGGTTATCATATCTATGGCCTCTAGTTTCTTGAGTCTACCTGATAGTCCCTTGAAAGTACACGTTATCTCTCTTCTTGACAGTAAAGAATTCTTTTTATCGTGTGTAACTTCGATCATGGACATGCGTACTCCAAGTCCTTTTAATAGTTCATATAAATCTTAACTGTGTTTTGCTAAGAGATTTAAGAAAATGGAGTTTTGTTAAGACATGGATCGTTTTATGGTTCATCTAAAAAATTTACGCTATTTGCCATCCGATGCTCCGATGTTATTGGTAAAGGCTGATGCGCTAACTTCAGAAATGGATAGAATCATCAGAGACATAAGAGTTTCAAGTAAATATTTGGAGTTTGATGTTTCTGTTGATAAAGAACAGCTTGGTGTACTCGTTGACAAACTTGGTTCAATTGGTATACTTGATCACGCAAGGCACATCATTGAAGAAAAAATGGAAAAAGAGGAAGCGATAGTTCAAGCCAAGGAATATTTTAACAACGAACGATTCTGGGAATGTCACGAGGTTCTCGAAGGAGTTTGGAAAAACACCAGCCAAGGCGAAAAAGATTTAGTACAAGGAATAATTCTTGTTGCTGCTGCCCTTGTCCACTATCAAAAGAATGAGACAGATATCTGTATATCCATCTTAAAACGAGCAATGGAAAAACTTTCTAATGCTAGCGATAAATATTATAACATTGACGTTGACCTAGTTAGAAAAAAGGTTACACAGATGATATCTACAAAGAAAATAGAGACTTTTATGATTTGATTAGCTTTATGGCGGTCTTTATTACGTCTGCTCCGGCCAATAAGCCAAGACTGCCCTTCTTGGCTTGCTCTTCCGTGAATCTAGTAGTGCCATCTTTTTTAACAGAGTTCCCTGACACCAGTACAGGAACTGGGTCATCACTATGGCCTTTGTTTATGCATGGCGTGGAATGATCCCCTGATACCACAACAGAAACTTTTGAAGTATCCATATTATCAAGTAGCGTGCCAAAAAATCGCTTGTCTATTTCTTCAATGTTTTTCATTTTTCCTACTGCATCACCGTCATGGCCAAATTCGTCAGGGCCTTTGATGTGTACGTATATTGCATTTTGTGTATCCATGGCCTTTGCCGCAACTCTGGCCTTTTCTTCATAATCTGTCAGTCCACCAGCACTAAATGTTTTCATATTCAATACGTTAGCTATACCAATTTCAACAGGCATGTCAACAATACAGGAAAAATTCATTTCGTGTAATTGATTTATCGGAATTACATCAGGAAATTTGTTACCTGCATCTCTTAGGAGTATAGAGTTTAGAAGCTTTTTTCCTTTTTCCAATCGAGCTTTGTTTATTTGGCTCTTTTTCATAATTTGCAACGATTGTTCCGTGAATTCGTTTACAAGTGATGCAGAAAGCTTGGCGCCAGCTGACTCGTTTAGAGGAAGAGATTTTTCGATCTTAAGATAATCACCTACTGCCTTTGCAACTCCCATACCATCTATTCTAGCATAGGCGGGATCGGTATTACTGATGTCTGGCGAGAGAAACTGACCATCACATCTTATTCTAACTATGACTCGATGTCCTATTGTAGGTGAAATCACCACTGATGCCTTTGGTTCTGAAAATCTTATTTTTTCCTCTAGTTCGCGGGCTATTGCTAGTGTATCTTCCCTCTCTATCTTTCTGCCAGCTCTTCTGTCTACTATTATCTTTTCATCATTTACTGTTGCAAAGTTCCCACGAAGGGCAAGATCGCCATTTTTGAAATCAATACCTATTCCTATTGCCTCAATTACTCCTCTACCCACATATTCGGCATTTTGGAATTTGTATCCAAGCATATTGAAGACAGCTATATCAGATTGAGGAGCAATCCCCTTTCCTACTGAAATGACTTCACCTATGGCTCCATTACTTGCAAGCCTATCGAGATTTGGAGTCTTTGCATAGCTTAATGGCGTCGAACCCTTCAAGTCAGGATGCGGTAGATCTCCTATTCCGTCAAGCAAAACATAGATGATATGGACACCAGAATTATTGGTAATTTTCACTCATCTCACTTTCCGAATTTTTCACATTACACATAAACTTTGATTTTCTATACCTGCGGTTAAAGACTATAATTCCGCATTTTTGTATAGTTGGGTTTCAATTTCGATCATTGAAAAGGTTTTAAATCGCATGATCCCGAATCTATCCAATATGGGGGACCTTCGCAAGGATTATGTCATAGATCGATTCGTCATAGTTTCACAAGATAACCATGTTGCAAACGATTCCAAAAAATGCCCTTTTTGTCCTGGAAACGAGGCCATGACAAATCCATCTTCGTTATCGCTTGTTGCCAAAGATGGTATGCTTCAAAGACTTCAAGATACCGAAGATTATTACGTTGAGGGATGGTCTGTACGGGTCTTTGAGAGCAAGAATCCAGTTGTTGCGACTACATCAGAGAATTCTTACAGTGACAGACCACTTTACAGCGAACCAGCATATGGATACCATTACGTTGTGGTCGCATCAGAAAAACACAAAGATTCTCTGGCAAGTATATCGGTTGAACAATGGTCCAATGTTCTGGTTGTAATTCAGGATAGATTAAGATGGCTTTACACGCAGAGAGGAGTTACCTATGTGTCAATATACGTAAACCAGGGTAAGGAGGCTGGTGGCTCGACACCTCATCCTCATCTAAATGTTGTAACTTTTTCAACAATACCTCCCGTAATAGAACAAGAGGCAGAAGCAGCCCACAAGATCCTAAATGAAAAAGGGATTTGCCCTATGTGTCAAACAATAAGCACAGAGACTGGTGGTCCAAGACAAATATTACAAACAGAGGGGTTTCTTGCCTTCTGTCCGTGGGCTCCATCTCATCCATATGAATTTTGGATTTATCCAAAAAAACACACGACGAGTTTTTCGAAGATAACACAAAAAGAAATCAATGACCTGTCGCTTATCCTTCGAGCAACGCTTGGTGGACTAGCAACCACAATGAAGAATCCCTCGTATAATATGGTGTTTCATCTATCTCCAGAAAAGAAGAATAATAGGCAGATTCATTGGCATATCGAAATATATCCGCAATCTGATTACTGGTCTGGACTCGAAAGAGGCTATGGAGTGTTTCTAAACAAAGTAACGCCAGAGAAGGCTGCACAAGATCTAGGTTCATCATGCAGGAAAGAATTGGCAGGTCTAGTTGGAATAATCTAAGAAATCATTTGGTTTATTTATTGAAATAAAAAAAAGATTACGTGGCTATAGAGAAATGGATTGCTGGCGCAAGCCTTGGATTATTTATCATGTTTGTAGCAGAGATGATTTCAATCTCTGTTTTTCTTATCCATCCATCTCATGATATCGACCCTTCATCGCAGATTCGCGAATTCATTTCAATCAGCGGTGCGCCAGCATTCATACTTGCCGGTTCATCGTTTTTGTTATCACGAAGATATGGTTCAAGACTTAATGGTTCAATAATTATTGCAGGCGGAATAGTTACACTTGTTGGCATGTATTATGTTGGCACTCTGGTACCGCATATAGCTGATGCATATCTTGTTCCAGAGCTAACCTCTACTCCAACATTATTTATGGTGTCTTCCATACCTACAATGATAGTGGGTGGTCTTTTATTCCGAGTAAAACCCAAACCAAAACGAGATTATTTTTTTGATAGATGATCGACTCTCATCGAGTTTGAATATCTTTTGAAGCCTAGATTTTCGTAAAAAGGTACCAAATCTTCAGTGCAATCTAGTATTGTCTTGTAACAACCTTTCTTTTTTGCGTATTCAAGGAGGGTTTGAACAAGCCTTTGACCAACTCCTTTTCCTTGGAATTTCTTTTCTACCACAACATCTTCAATATGCCCTACCTTTCCGCCATTGTGAATAAATTTCTGTTCTATGAGGATGCATGCAGAACCTATAACCTTAGAGTCCTTTATTGCAACATATACAATTTGATTGGGATTTTTTGATATCTTTTCAAATACAGTGTAAGCTTTTTCTGGTTTGATATCGCTTGTTTTGCGTAGGGAATCAAGCGATGTTAAAAAGCCATTACTAAGATCCTTTTTTTGGAGCTTTCGTATCTTGACGTCTGTCATGGTTTTGATCTAAATTTGGCCCAATTTCTCCAAATAATGCTGATATGCTCGTCTGTATGAGCTCTTGTCTCCTATGTCAATGAAGCCCTTCTTTATTGCAAATCCACCTACCTTGTGATTCTTCCTAATTGCACTACGAATAACGTCATCCATGCCATAAGGTCTATTGGGAGGAATTAACTTGAAAACTCCGGGCTCCATTACGTAGCAGCCTATGTTGACATTTCCCTTAACTTCAGGCTTCTCACGCCAAGCCTTTACTCTGTTATTTTGGTCCATGTCTATGAATCCGTATTGAAGCTTCGTCTTGTACTCAAGAAGTGACATTGTAACAAATGATTTTTTTCTAAAATGATTCGCCACCATATTTCTTAAATTAAAATCAAAAATAGAATCGCCATATACACAAACAAATGTGTCATCAATAAATTCTTCCGCAGTTTTTAGTTGACCTGCTGTTGCAAAAGGTCGATTTGCGGCAGCATACTCAATTTTAATCCCAAACCTACTTCCATCTTCAAAATAGTCTTCGATTGTCCTTCTAAGATAACTTACACATAACACAAATGAATCTATCCCGCTTTTCTTTATCCATTCTATGAGGTGCTCAAGGAGAGGCCTTTCTCCAAGTGGTAGCATTGCTTTTGGAAGAAATGTAGTGTATGGCTGCAGTCTTGTACCTAGGCCACCAGCTAAGATTACGGCTTTCACGAAAATTACTCTAAGAATCCACTATTTATGTTGAAGGATGAAATGATGTTATCTTACTATCTTGCGGAGTTTTGTTAGGACCGTTTTTGGATTTTCTCCAAAAATTAAGATCATAGGTTCTTTTCCTAGGCCACCCTTGTGGTATATGATATCTGGAGGATTTCTTGTTGTTTTGATTGCGCTTTTTATTCCCCAAGAAATACTTTTGCCTTCCGTGTTTTTAATTTTTTGTGGTTCGACATTTCTGTCATAGGAAACAACGCTTAGTTTCTTTGCAATGGCTTTTTTGACTGTTTTCCCATCATATTTTAGGTTAAGCGCAGACCTTATGGATGGAAATTTTTCTGTTATCTGTAAAATCGCAGATGCGACATGTCTTGAACCTCCATATTTTAGAGTACCAGCAATGGTGGCTGTATTGCCAGTCTTGACAATTCTACCTTCCAAACCCAGTATATCTATTCCCGATGTAGGGTGTTTTTTAGAATAGACAAAATTTGTCTGGCATTCTGGAATATAATCATGAATGTAGTTTATTCTTACAAATTGTTTTATGGCATATGAAAGATCATTTTCTATTGAATCAGTTCCTTTCTGTCTGACTAATGATAAACCTCTTCCTAATGCTGTAGCATTCCGCATAGATTGCAAAGTAAACTCTTGCGCAGATTTGACAGCTTCTTTCAATTTTTTGTCTTTTGCAATATTTGCGCATAAAGCAGCTGAAAAAGTACAGCCTCCGCCATGACCAGTAAATGCTATTTTGTCATGAGAAAAAGTATGAAAACTATTACCCTCAAGAAGAACGTCTGTTACTTTGTTGCCTTGTAGGTGTCCTCCTTTGATGACAACGCATTTTGGGCCCATGCTCTGAATCATTTTAGCTGATTTCTTGAGGTCTGATAACGACCGGATCTTCAAGTTGGTAAGTTTTTCAGCCTCTAATACATTAGGCGTTATGACATATGCCATAGGCATAAGTAGTCTTTTAAAATGTGAAATTGAATCCTTTTGTAATAAAATTCCACCAGTTGTGGATTCAAAGATAGGATCAAGAATTATGGGAATATTGATATTTTTTAGTTCCGAGTAAATTGCACTGATTGTTTTCTTGTTGTAAACCATTCCTATCTTGATTGCATCAATTTTAAAATCCAAAAGTACTGATTTGAGTTGACTTTTTATGATGGATGGCAACACTGGTTGAACATCAAAAAATCTTACCGTATTTTGACTTGTTATTGCAGTAATTACACTAAGCCCATATGCCCCAAGAGCAGTGAAGGTCTTTATATCGCCCTGTATGCCGGCGCCTGATGAAGGATCAGAGCCAGCAATTGATAAAACTTGCACAATTCTATTGTGAGAAACTCACGTTTAAATCCAATCAGTTAGTAAAAAAGGTAATTGGGTACACAAATGAGTGCAGCCCGTAGGGGCACTGCAACAGAAGAAATGAAAGTAGTTGCAAGAGATGAAGATGTTACTTTAGAGTGGCTAATGCCAAAGATTGCAAGTGGCTCAATAATTATTCCGCATAACAACGTTCGTCCGCAAAAGATTCACGTTGTAGGAATAGGGAATGGAATGAAAACTAAGGTAAATGTTAACATCGGAAATTCTACGCTTAACAAGAATTTAGAAGAGGAGGTAAAGAAAGCAAAAATTGCAATAAAATATCATGCAGATACTATAATGGATCTGAGTGACGGAGGAGATGTTGGACTATTTAGGAGAACCCTTCTTGACGCAGCGCCAATAAGCTTCGGTACTGTGCCTGTATATGAGGCCTATAATTATGGAGTTGAAAAACACAAAAACCCACTTGATATTACTGAAGATGACTTTCTTAATGCATTTGAGCACAACATAAAAGATGGAGTTGATTATACAACCATACATTCTGGTATAACAAAAGAAATCGCTAAGAGGATCCTTGCAGTAAAGAGGCACGCAGGAATAGTAAGCAAGGGAGGTACTATAACGGCAGCATGGATGTTAAAATATGACAAGGAAAACCCATACTACGAGCATTTTGATTATCTAATAGAACTTGCAAGGCAATATGATGTGACATTTAGCTTGGGAGATGCGTTAAGGCCAGGTTCAATACTTGATTCTCATGACGAACTTCAAGTACAAGAAATGATTAACGTCTCAAGGCTAACAAAAAGAGCCCACGAAAAGGACGTGCAAGTGATGGTAGAAGGACCGGGGCATGTTCCTATCAATGAAGTTACGGCAAATGTGAGGCTTGCCAAATCTCTAATTGGTGATGTACCCTACTATGTCTTAGGCCCACTAGTTACTGATATCGCATCTGGTCATGATCACATAGCAAGCGCAATTGGCGCTGCAATATCCGCAAGTGAAGGAGTAGATTTATTGTGTTATCTTACACCTGCGGAACATTTGGCATTGCCAACAGCTGAAGAGGTAAAAGCTGGTTTGATTGCATATCGAATTGCGGCACATGCAGCAGACCTTGTTAAATTAAAAGAGCGGGCAATAAAATGGGATGCAGAAATGACAGAAGCAAGAAGAACTCTGAACTGGGAAAAACAAATTGCATTATCAATAGATCCTGAAGAAGCTGCCCGTATACACGCGAGAACTGGACAGCTGAAAGGAAACACTGTTCCCTGCACAATGTGTGGTGGAGCGTGTGTCTACATAATGCTACCACAGCAACGATACGCCACCACAGAAGTGGAAAAGTTAGAGCAGACTGGCTAGAACTTTATCTAGACTCGGAACAGTCTTGAACTGCAATATTTCAGACTGGCCAATCCACAAGAATTCGGAATTTTCCCAATTCAATTTGATTACTGATTCCTGGGTAGAGAACAAAAAAGGATACACCATCCATTCATGATTAGCATATTGAGGAGAATCTATATGCATTTCTGGCGCCTCTTTCACCAGTTTAATTTTGTTCTCGGTTATGCCAGTTTCTTCTAATATCTCGATTTTTGCCCTGTGAATTGGCTCTTCATCATATTCTATGATTCCACTTATTCCTGCCCAAAGGCTTTTCATGGTCTTTACTTTATCGCTTCTTTTTAGGATGAGATACTTGTTATCCTTGGTTAAAAAGCAAGTTACAATTCTAGTAGAGTTCAATTATTTATCAACGGAATTTACCATTGAAATTAATTTCTTGTAAGCATCGTCAAGATTTACATTCTTTCCAAGTCTTTCCTTAGCACTCAAAATATATTTTAGCATCTCTTCAGTTCGATTTTCTTGAATTAAGATAAGCATTCTACCTATATCTTTCCACAGCTCTTCCGCATATCTTCTTATTTCTGGATTTGAAATTATGGTCTCTATCAACTCTGGGGATTCGGTCATAATTCCCGCAGTCAGAAGTTTTTGTGCCTTGAAGGTAGTTCCTGACATCTTTTCCACCAAGCCAAAGTTTTCTTCCTTGGCCAATATGTTGGCAAGTGCTAGATTCACTAGATGTGTCATACCTAAAATGATGGCGATTTTTTTATCATGCTCCGTAGCATCTATCTGCACAAAGTTTGCTTCTCTAAACAATGATTTTGCAACAGTCAATTCTTTTTTTGCATCACGAATCGGAATGGAGATTATGTTCTGTCCATTGAGTTTCTTTGTGCCTGGACCAAACATGGGATGAATACATATGGGATTTACTTTGTCTGGTATTTTTGTTAACGCGGCAGCTGTCTTTAGCTTAAGTGAGGATATGTCAATAAGATATGCATCCCTTTTCATTTCTTTTGCAATTAGTCTTATAGTTTCTGGGGTTCTTTTCACTGGTATGCACAAAATAACATAATCTGCAGATAAAATAGCACCAACTAAGGATTGTGCTTTTGTAATAGACTTGTTTAGGATCTCTTTTTCCGAGTCATACCCAATTATCTCAAAGCCTTTCTCGATGAAATACTTTGAGAACCACTTGCCCATTTGTCCCTCCGCACCGATTATTGCAATCTTTTTTTTCATTTCTTGTTCCTCAGCACGTCATCTATTACTTGCATGCCTTGGTTAAGTGTATCTTCTGTTTGACAAGCAGATATCCTAACAAACCCTTGATAATTCCCAAATCCATCGCCTGGCGCAATTGCCACACCGTGGTCTAAAAGCTTGTTAATAAACTCAAAGGAATCAAAATTCTCTTTTCTTATTTTTGCAAACAAGTACATTGCTCCGTCAGGCTCGACAAAATCAAGATCCATACCTTTAGCTCTTTTAACGAGTGTTTCTATTCTCTTCTTTATGGTCTTAGCGTTTTCTGAGGTGTCAGCATCAAGAGCTTTCATTGCAACGTATTGTATGGGCTCTGATACATTTGTTAATGTTAGTGCTTGAAGTTTTGACATCTTATCTATTGTATCAGATTGGGATATGGTGTATCCTATTCTAAATCCTGTCATGGCATGAGATTTTGAAAATGACTGAGTTACTATAGATTTATCATATTGGTACGACAAAATGCTCTTCCACGGCCTAAAAGCATATGAATGATAAATCTCGTCACTTAACACATACAGATTATTTTTTATTGAAAGCTCTATTATCTGATCCTGTAATTTCTCAGGCAGAATCTTGCCCGTAGGATTATTCGGGTAGTTAAGGACTATCATCTTTGTATTCTGATTTATGGCATTTTCAATCTCTCCAATCTTGGGTTCCCACTTGTTCTCTAAAGTAGTGTGAATTGTTCTGATTTTGACGCCTGTATTTAGGGCGTTATCTCTATAAGCAGGCCATGCAGGTTCTATTATTATTATTTCATTTCCCGGATTTAGGAGTGTTGAAATTGCCAGAAAAACAGAAAATCTAGCTCCGGGAGAAACCAAAATGTTTTGCGGATTCGTTTTGGTGCCATATTTGTGGGCTACATGTTTTGCAAGAGACTCTCTGAATTCCACCATTCCTTTTGAATCACCGTACTTTGTGTATCCCTTTTCGTAAACTTCACCAAGTGCTGTCTTGACAATTTTTGGGGGATAAAAGTCGGGTTCTCCTACCTCCATGTGGATTATTTTCTTTCCCTCTTTTTCTAATGACTTGGCTTTGAGGAAGACCGAGAGATGCGTTTGTTTGTTTGAGGATTGAACCTTTATTGATTCATTTAAAAGGAAATTCAACATAATTAGGCCTGACTTTTCATCAAGTCCTATTTCTTTACACAAAGATAATATCTTCGAACGAAGTTGGCTCTCTCTTTCTTCATTTGTCACCCCCAACTTAAGATTGTCCTTTAGATTGCCAATTTCTTTTGCAATATCGTTTCTTTCTTTGAATAGCCTGATGATGTCAAATGTTATTTTATCTATCTTGTCACGCAGATTGTCTATGTTAGACATTTCTTATCAAATAACAGGTGGTATAAGACCGGCCCTAAGTGAATGATCAGCTAGAATAACCGATACTAGCGCGTCAACAACTGGTGGTGCACGTGGAACTACACATGGATCGTGTCTCCCCTCGACAATCAACGAAGTTGGCTTTTTAGTCTTAAGATCTACTGTTTGCTGTTTCTTTGCGATCGATGAGGCAGGCTTGAAAGCTACTCTGAGAACTAGTGGCATCCCAGTTGAAAGGCCCCCAAGAATACCGCCAGCATTGTTTGTTTTTGTAACTACCTTCCCATTCTTAACAATGTATTCATCATTATTTTCTGAACCATATAGTGTTGATCCGTGAAAACCGGAGCCAAATTCAACTCCCTTAACTGCAGGAATAGAAAACAAGGCTTTACTAAGATCTGATTCTAACGAACCAAATATTGGTTCACCTATACCGGTTGGAAGGTTTGTTGTTATCGATTCAACTATTCCCCCTACAGAATTACCACTTTTTCGTGCTGCAAGAATTACCGCCTTCATTTTTGCAGCTACACTTGGAGTAGGGCACCGAACCTCGTTTCTATAAATCATCCCTTTCATTTTAGAGGAGGCCTGTTCTTTCATCTTTATTTTTCCAACTTGGCAAGTGTAGGAAAAAGTGTCAATTCCCAATGTCTGAGAAAGAAGTTTTCTTGCGATGGCACCAGCCATTACAAAAGTAGCTGTTAATCTTCCAGAAAATCTCCCACCTCCTCTATAATCGTTGAATCCTTTGTATTTGATATATGCTGGGTAATCGGAATGACCTGGTCTTGGTTTTAAGGACAAGCTTTCATAATCACGTGAACGCTGATCAGCATTCCAAATTATCATTGCTATGGGAGCGCCTGTGGTATGCCCTCGAAATACTCCAGAGAGAATCTCTACTTTGTCCTCCTCTTTTCTTTGTGTTGTTACTATAGATTGACCAGGTTTTCGCAGGTCAAGCATTTTCTGAATATCTGCTTCTTCAAGTTCTAGACCTGCAGGACAGCCGTCAACTACTGCACCTATACATTTGCCATGACTTTCGCCAAAGCTAGTGAAAACATAACGTTTTCCTATTGTGCTTGAAGACATGATCAAATTCTCTTTTCGATGTTTATAATCCTTATAGGAAATGAAGCGTCAATTAATGAAATTTAGACTGTCTTAATACAAAATTAGATAATCTGCAATCCAATATCTAGTGTGATGAGAATACGAAATGCCCGGGATTATGATAAATCATCCGTGCTAAAGTTTTGTGAAAGTACCTTCTCATGGGGCGATTATATCTCAGATGTATGGGATGTCTGGAACTCGAAAGGGAAACTCTTTGTAGCAGAAGAAGACGGTCGAATTGTTGGTGTTTACAATTTGGCTATTTATGAAAAACAGACATGGGTAGAAGGAATGAGAGTCGATCCTCAATATAGGCGACGAAAAATTGGTTCCAGCATGCTCGCTCATGCGGAATCAGTCGTAACTTCTGCGATTATGAGATTGATAATCGAAAGTGAAAATCATCCGTCAATTAGACTTGTGGAATCGATGGGATATATCTTAGAAGATAAATGGCGACTTTATTCTATGGCTCCAAGAAAAGAAAGATCTACTGTCAGAAATGCAGTGGATTTGGCAGAATTAAAACCACTAATTGCTTCTGCCACGTACGCTGATTCTTGGAAATGGTTACCATTGGAAATGCAAGAGCTTGGTGCGTTAATGCAGCAAAAAAGAGTAATAGTTTCTGACACAGGCGGAACTATATCTGCTATTGGAATCTGGAATAGGTCTGTCGATTTTCATCAAACCATGCAACTAGGTTATGTAAATGGCACTGCTGATGGAATTTTAGATATCCTGAAATTTATACAAAACAAAGCTTTAGAGATGCAATGTGAAAAAATCCAAGTTTTCGCGCAGGAAAAGACTTCTCTTGACATGAATTTTCTTGATAAGAGGTCATTATTTTATTTGATGCGAAAGGATCGAGAAAAACCCGTTGTAATAAAATAATGAAAAAATCAAAAGACTAGAATCTTTGCTCCAATTCTATTCATATCATCAACAAATGTTGGATAGGATACGTCAACAGATTCTGGGTTTGTGACTGTACAATTTCCTACAAACATTGCTGCAATACAGAATGCCATGAACAATCGATGATCTTCAGATGAATCAAGCTCAGCGCTTTTGAGAATACTTGGTGCATTAAGAATCAATCCATCTTCCTTTTCTGTTACATCCACGCCAAGCTTTGCTAATTCTTGTGCTAAAATTGCAATCCTGTCAGTCTCTTTGAATCTGGCATGCCTCACATTGAATATCTCAATAGGTTTTGAGGTCTTTAAGGCTAAAATGGCAATAGGAGGTAACAAATCTGGGGTGTTAGAAAGATCAAATCTACCTCCCTTGAGAAGTTGCGGAGATTTGACAGTGATGACATCTCCAATATTTACTTGAACACCCAATTTTTCAAGATGAGATAACATTTCTCTATCGCCTTGCGGTAGATCCGATGTAGATGAGATAATTGACATATTATCCCCTGTCAATACTGCAGCAGATAGTAAAAGAGCCATGCTGGAAAAATCAGATGTTACAGTAAAGTCAATTGGTTTAAAGTCTTGTTTTGGAAGGTTGTATTTTTTGTACGGTGTTATCGATTTTACTGATGCTCCAAATTTTTTCATTATTGCTACAGTTGCATCAAGGTAAGGTTTTGAAACAAGTTCGCCTTCAATTTCGAGCGTTAATCCGTTTTTGGTTTTAGGTGCAGCTATGAAAAATGCGGAAATAAATTGGCTTGAGACTGAACCTAAAATGCTTGTGTTTCCTCCAAGGATCTTGCCTTTTACAGTAACTGGAGGCTTTCCATCGGTTGATGTACATTTTACTCCAAGTTTTTCTAGAGCATCAAGAAGCGGTTGCATTGGCCTTTTCCTTAGACTTGAATCTCCTGAGAGAGTAATCTTAGTATCAGAAAGTGCCGCAATAACAGTAGAAATTCTAATTGTGGTACCAGAATTTGCTGCATCAATCTCTGATTTCTGTGGAGTTGCCATATCACTGCCTTCTATTGTAATTGTGGAACCGTCTATGCTAATTTCTGCACCAAAGGCTTTGCATGCATTGATAGTAGCCTTGGTATCTCGAGAAAGTAGTACATTTCTTATGATGCTCTTGCCTTTTGCAAGTGAGGCCAAAAATATAGCGCGATGTGTGTAGCTCTTGTTTGGTGGACAGGCAATGGTGCCAGTTAACTTGGCTTTTTCAATTTTACACTTCATATGCTTCAGCCTTTTTATTGTTTATTGGTGAAATCATGATGTGTCCTTCTAAATTAGAAAATGTTCTTTTTACATTCGATACTCTATCGTTTTTTGCAACGGCTGCAATAGCAGGACCATTTCCAGATACCGAAGCGCCAAGGGCACCATTCTCAATTAGTTCAGTTAGAATTCTAGGGTCGGAATCAAGTATAGTGGAAGCTGCTAAGCCATTTAGGGTCATAGCATCCCAATATTCGGCCTTGTTTGCAAGTTCCCATGCTTGGGCAAAGACATTCCCTAATGTTTTTAGCTTCTTTACATTTCCTCTTCTTCTGGATTTTGGCACAAAAATAATAGCTGACAAGTCATCTGGAGCTTTTTCGGATCTTACTATTTTTATGTTGGTATTGTCTGTTATGTTGAATCCGCCATAGTAACACGCGCATGCATCATCAAATGCACCTGTTATGCTCACCTTGGATTGAATTGAAGCATGCACTCCATCTTTTAGAATTTCTAAATCAGTGGCCTTTGGCTTGAATAGCTTTGCGCACGCAAGCGATATTACAGAAGAGATTGCACTAGAGCTTTTAAGTCCATAGCCTGAGGGTATTTCCGTTTTAACGGAAATTCTAAGTTTGTTTTGCTCAAGTTCAGATTTCGGAACAGATGTATCGATTACGGATCTTATCAGTCTAGCACTGAGGTTAGATTCCATATTTTCAAAGAAAATTCCCTTGCCGGGTTCTTTTGTAATAGTAGCCTCTATTCCAAGTGATATTCCAAGTGTTGCACCTTTTCCAGTAGCAATCGCATTTACGATGGAAATTGCACCATGCATACTTGCCTTAACTTGAGTCATCTCTAAAATCTCCCTAGTAGAGTCAACTTCATTGCTTCATATGGTGCTGGCACCTTGTGCCAAATCTCAAATGATTTCATCGCTTGAGCAAGAAGCATTTCCCATCCATATATGATGGTCGCACCCTGATTTTTTGACTGTTCAATTAACGGCGTTTCTACAGGCATGTATACAATATCATAAACAATTGAATCTTTCCTAATGTTGTTCGTCATAATGGGGCAACCAATGCCTTTGAGACCTACTGACGTGGCGTTTACAATGAACTTGTAATTTCCTGCTATTTGCCCTGCATTTTTTAAATCGGAATAATCTGATTCTAATCCCAACTGATTGGCAAATCTGATGAGGCTTTGGGCTCTTTCTTCTGTTCTATTTGCAATTGTAATTCTACGTACTTTTTCCTTTTTGAAAGCAGCGACAATAGCTCTTGCGGCCCCACCTGCTCCTATCAATAATATACTGGCATCCTTGCAATCGATACTTCTCTTCCTTATAGGTTCCAAAAAGCCATCCACATCTGTGTTGTGTCCTTTTAGGTATCCATCATTGTTAACAACAGTATTTGTTGCACCTACCAATTTGCATTCTTCATCTACTTCATTGAGAAATTGCATCATGTCCACTTTGTGAGGAATAGTCACATTAAAGCCTGAAATTCCTATCTTTTTTAGGGATTCTGTGCCAAATTCTAGCTCTCCTCTTGGTATCCTATAAGCTATGTAGGTGCAATCTAGACCTAAGAAAAGATAGGCCGCATTGTGAAGTGCGGGGGATAACGAGTGATCAATTGGGTCTCCTATTACAGCATAAGTCTTTGTCATTGTTTTCTACTTCCATTTTATTATGATTTAAGCAATTATGAAATGACAAGAAACTTATCAAATTCCATAACTATTGTTTCTGGAATAGAACTTCTTTAGATTTGAACCACACTTTGGGCAACTTGCTTGTTGATGAATTGTTGCGCATTCCAAGCAAACAAAATTAGCTCCTGCAATCCTTGATGATTTGTATTGATAAATGATGATAAATACCAACGCTACAACCCAAACTAAAACCAGTAATGGTATGAGTCTAAAAACTCCGAGCACTACTGATACGCCAAGGGCTATCATGATAACATTTCGAGGCGTGTTGTTTTGGGACTGTTTTATTTTCATCACATTATTTTGGAATATCTTTTATAATAAGGCTAGTATCGTTAGTTTTCTGGACCTAACTAAAAGCTGGTTAATTAGTACATCTTTTGTAGCTTGAAGATAGTCTTCATTTCGTCTAAGCTGAATTGACCAGGTGCTACTGGTTTGCCAAGAGAAACGTAAGTGTAAGGACTACCAAGCCTGGTGCAAAGTATTCTTGACATCCTTCCATAATCTCCCATAGCAAAAGCAATCAAGTCAGTTCCCTTGGGCACTTTATAGTAGAGAGCCAAAAGCCTCATAGTATCATTGATGGCTCTTGCAGTAGTCACTATCTTGATATGGTTTGAGAATTTCAACATCTTCTTTGCTATGGATCTTAGAATCTTGTCATCTGGTGTGCGCGAAAAATCATGCCAAGATACCAAGAGATTGGTTCTGGCGTTCTTTAGGTATTGTTGTAACTTTTTGTTCCTCTCGATGGTCTTGTATTCAACGTCCAAAAGATGAGGACCAAATTCTGCTATTAACTTCAATATGGATATTCTTTCTTCTTCACTACCACGAAACTTTCCTCCTTCCCAAGATGGCCTCAAAGTGCATACGCATCTTTTGAGATGCTTCTTTACAGAATTCAAGCAAGAAGGAATTTGTTCAGGGTCCAAAAAATCCAACCTCAATTCTGCATAATCTGAATTGCGCAGGGCCGTAGTAAGAGTCGAGGTCATCTTTATAGGACTTGACGCAGCTATTGTAACGCAAATCTTGTTTGTCATTATGTTTTAGATGTGGCGGTACATTTTATTAGTATATTTAGATTAAACATGAAATCATTCGGTCCATCCGAGAACCTGGAAGTTGGATATTGCACTGTTATCCTGAGAACTAAAGCTTTTATGAAACGTTCACAATACCAACAAACCATGAGCACAGAGACTAGACCACAATCAAAAGACACTGTTTTCATAGGAAAAAAACCGCTAATGGCATACGTGACATCTGCGCTCATACAGCTGGCAAACCAACCAAAAGTATCGATAAAGGCACGCGGGCTTAGCATAGGAAGAGCTGTAGATGTTGCGCAAATCATTTTACGCAGAACTGAGAACACTGGGTATTCTATAGGTGAGATAAAAATAGGCTCGGAGCAACTCCAGTCACAGGATGGAAGAACAAGGAATGTATCCACTATAGAGATTGAAGTGAAAAGAAACACGTAAGACTGCCTAAAACATGTTGCTTGTAAACATGTTTTAGCTGATTTTCTTTGATCTCTTTTTGTATTGTAAGTTATAGGAAGACTCTTACAAATATTAAATATCAAAACAATCTAGAAAAACAAATGTGGAAACCAAATTCCATTATAGTTGCTGATTCACGGGATCTCTCCAAAATAGGAGATAACAAAGTTACATTGACAGTAACCTCTCCACCATATCACAATGCCATCAACTATGGTGAGCATCAAGTAAGCAATAATTGGTATCGGGGAACTGTAGGAATATCGCTTGACAGTTGGCTTGACGAAATGATCCAAGTGTTTTCTCAAGTTTATCAGGTGACAAAACCTGGCGGTTTTTGTTGTATTGTAATAGGGAATGAAATAATTGAAGATAAAAATAAACTCCCTCTTCCAGCTTTGTTGCTTGTAGAGCTTACAAAAAATGAGATAGGTTGGAAATTCTTTGAAGAAATAATATGGAACAAAGTAACTGGTGGCAAGAAGCGATTTCGAGTTACAGTACAGCATCCGTATCCTACTTATTATTATCCAAATATGATGCACGAACAGATACTCATACTTAGGAAACTGCCATTTGGCAACAAAAAAGACAGCAAAAGCAGACTTGTCATAAACGATCTGATGAAAAAAGAGGTAGCAAACTCTGTATGGCATATAGCACCCGTGCCACCGAGCTATAGGCGATTTCATCCAGCGGCCTTTCCCGAAGAGATTCCATATAGGCTAATTCAACTTTACAGTAATGTTGGAGACCTTGTCTTGGATCCTTTCGTAGGTAGTGGTCAAACCACCAAAATGGCAAGATACCTGAAGCGAAAGTACATAGGAATTGATAGATCTACAAAATACGTCAAGATTGCGTTGAATAGGACTGGGGAGCCCCCCTCACTCCGTAAGACCCAGCTCGTTCCAAATTGGAAATTTCCTGAATCAATGAATATTTGATTCCAGTTGACCGAGTTGATCGTAAAGGTTATCTATTAAGGGTAGGTCAATCAAGCCATGGTTACACCCAATAGCAGATCGTACTTTCGAGAAGTTGACAAGAGCCATAGAAAGTACAATAGTTCAATAAGGAAAGCAAGGTCAAGGCAATCAATGATGAACCTTTACTGGAGACACAAGAGGGAACACGAGGCTCTCCTGAGAAGACATCTAAGAGACGAGATGGTTGAACTAAATAAGATAAAAAAGAAATTCAAATAATTCTTTTCTTTTTATTTGATATTTGTAAATATGGCAGAATTATGCCTTTATTCTAAATGGACTTCCTCTTGGCTACGAATTTTTTGAGTTAATTTACTCTCATATATCCTTAATTTTGCAAAGATTTGCGCCACATTTCAACCACACTATCACCTGTACTTTCTGTGAGTGTACTAGAAACCTTTGATTTGTTATCTTTATGCTCTTTGCTGTTCACATGATCCTGAATGCTTTTTTCATCTACGTTCTTTGAACAAATATTACAATGTAGGTCCAATGTTATTAAAAAGAAAATAAACTTTGTATTAACAATATTGTTTTGTCCGTCTACATTGGTTATAATTTAGGCGCGTACAATAATCCAGAAACATATTCAAGATGTGACAAGTTCAGCTACTTTTCCATGATATATTCATCATCTACTTCCATGCCAAAATGTCTGCCAGTTGCAGGCTTTGCGTAAACCAGTACAGTGTCGCCCTTTTTGAGATGAGTGACAGAAACCAGATGGCCATTGGGTCGAACAAAACGAATTGTTTCTGCATTTTGTGCAATTATTCCTCCCATTTCTTCGCCAACTTGGGCTTTTATCATAAGCATTGGTCTGCTCTCTATCTTCGATCTGCCAACTGTAGCTCTTCGCGCCTTGCCCCGAGAGTCAATAACTAGAACCTCAGAGCCAGTCTCTAGCTCAGATAGATATTTTGTAGTACCATCTGGTGACAAAGTATAACAATGAACAGCTCCAGCATTAACTCTAAATGGTCTTGGTGATGTAAATGAAGAACCAACTGATTCATTGTGAACCAAAAACAAAAAGTTTGATCTGCTACCGATCAGCATTCCCTCACCTCTCCCAAGCATTGATGCAGTGTCAACGCATACTCTTTCTCCATTCCCAACTTCTTTTATCTCAGATATCTTCGCTGATCTGAGATCGAAATTCTTTGTTCCAAGATAGACAAGAGCTTCCTTCACTTCGTTTATTGATCCTGTTGAAAATATTACTCCATCCACTCCAATTTCCAAAATAGAAAACATTTTTCGAACTTCTTCTGGAGTATTTGCTACTGCAAATATCTTGGTGTGAAGTTTGTGGAGCTTCGCAATAATATTCTCCAACGGGATTATCTTCCAATCTTTTACCTCAACTATCACGAAATCAAGACCTGTCCTTGCAAAGTGCAATATTTTTTCTATATCAGAATTTGATAATACTTTAAACTTCATTCCTACTTTTTTGCCCTTGATCTTGGTAGGCTTGTCTAGTATGACATAGTTTGCACTTTGTGAATGATGAATTATAGCCATTCTGGACTTGTGTCTTTTGATATTTGAAGGATCTGCATTTACAATCTTGATTCCTTCTCTTTCTATTCCAGCCAAGAATTTGCCAAGCTCACCCCTTGAGACTTTGGGGGCTATGATTAACTCTCTACTCTTGCTCAAGATATTTCGCAGCTTCCTTTGCTGTTTCTTTTCTAAATATTATAGCTGCAAGAGCCCGAGTAATCTTTGTCGGGTCTTTATGCTCGAAGATGTTTCTTCCATAAGTTACTCCTTTAGCACCCGCTTGCATCGCTTCCTCTGTCATTTGTAATACATCCATGTCTGTCTTTGCCTTCGGTCCCCCAGCAATTACAATAGGCACAGGAGTGCTCTTGACTATTTTTGCAAACGAGTCTACATCACCAGTGTATAGTGTCTTTACAATATCTGCACCGCATTCTGCTCCTATTCTTGAAACGTGCGCCACGATTTCTGGATCATGAGGATTTTTGATGTTCTCGCCTCTAGGATACATCATTGCAAGTAATGGCATGCTCCACTTGTGACAATCGTCTGAAATTCTCCCAAGCTGTTCTATCATTTCTGGTTCCTCTTTACCGCCTATGTTGATATGTAGTGAGACTCCGTCTGCTCCTAATCGCAACGCTTCCTCTACTGAGCCTATTAACATCTTCCTGTTTGGTGACATTGAAAGGGAGGTGCTTGCAGAATAATGCACCAGTAAACCTATCTTGGTAGGTTTTGGGAGATTCTTCAAAATACCCTTGCTAATTATAACAGAAGTAAGTCCAGCGTTTTGACAATTGTAAATTACAGGATAAGGATCCTCAATTCCCTTTAGCGGACCACTTGAAATACCGTGATCCATTGGAATACAAAGCATCTTTCCATTTTCTAATATTCGATTCATTCGAATTTGATATCCTGTGACCATTGAAGTAATTCCTTCGTGGGCCCTACTTAAAAATACCGGGGGTATAGACATAATCGTCTCATTTGACTAACTGTGAAAATTATAATAAAAATTTCATTTAGATAATGTTAGCATGAGATAATCAAAAATAAAACGATGTAATTATCTTCAACAACCATATTCTTATCAAACAATTAAATACAATGGAGGAAAACCAGAATCATATTGAGTCAACTAGCTCAGCAACTTTATCATTCCGAAATTGGCACCATTCTAGAGAGTTCACTTCAAGGAAAAAGGCCTGATATTGAGGATTGTACAAGACTTTTGAAATCAAGTGACGTACATCTTATGGGTCTGGTTGCAAACAATCTTACAAAAAAAAGATTTGGAAAGAAAGTTTCTTTTGTAAATAATATGATCCTAAATTACACTAATGTTTGTATAACCGATTGCAAATTCTGCGCTTTTTACAGATCACCAGGTAACGAAGAATCTTACACTATATCTCTTGAAGAGATAGAATCAAGACTGAAGACAGCTTGGGAGATGTTTGGTATTAGTCAAGTAATGTTCCAAGGAGGACATAATCCTAATCTGGGAATAGAATACTTTGAGGACGCATTTAGAATAATAAGAAAAAAGTTTCCAAAGGTTGGGATTCATGGTCTTTCGGCCTCGGAAATAGATATGATCTCAAAGGTAGAACATACCAGCACAAAAGAAGTCTTATCAAGACTAAAAGAAGCTGGACTACAATCCGTCCCTGGTGCGGGAGCTGAAATTCTAGTTGATGAAGTAAAGCAAATCATAAGTCCAAAAAAGATTTCAAGTGAAACCTGGCTCCGAATTATGGAAGAAGCACATAGTATTGGAATTCCTGCATCAGCAACTATGATGTATGGTCATGTTGAAACCCACGGAGATATTGCAGAACACTTTATAAAAATTGCAAAGCTTCAAGAAAAAACAGATGGCTTTATGGCATTTATACCATGGAGCTTTGAGCCAAATAATACTCAGATGCAAAGGGATCAAACCGTAAAATACCCGGCAGGTGGAACCCAGCTTCTAAAGATGATTGCAATCTCGAGAATTATGTTCGATGGTTTAATTCCTCATATCCAGTCGTCTTGGCTGACGAATGGCATTGCAATGGCGCAGATGGCCTTGCACTACGGAGCAGATGACTTTGGCGGTACTCTTTTAGGGGAAGAAGTAGTATCTTGTACGGGAGC
>JACXTT010002621.1_pt1 | contig 28346 bp, 27 predicted proteins | sample 9270951 | NCBI WGS metagenome assembly JACXTT01 (sample SAMN15532306, study PRJNA645909) | rock metagenome | isolation source: weathered quartz diorite | place: Puerto Rico | collected 2017-06-21 | reverse complement strand
ACGCGGGCGCTGCGAAGGCCAGGCCAATCGCACAGGCGAATAGCAGCCACAGCGGCGCGCGTGAACGGATCAGTTCGCTGTTCATGTTGGCCTCCTTTGCTTCTTCGGAGAATCCTCTCGCGAAGGTTGATGTCTCATCCGGCGGAGGCATGAGCACCAACTCCATCCGCACCATACGTTGAGCCGAACTTGCGGCGGAGACCGCGACCGGGTGGTCAATACGAGGGGCACGCTGTCCCTTTCACGAAAAAAATAGAGGAGAAACCTATGATAGGGGAGTGAAGAATCCGAGGGTATCGCTGGAAGGATGGATTTAACCTACACCCTTCGGGTGATAGATACTCGATGGGTCTTCTGTCGCATTGAGTGAGGTGAGGAGGGCCTCGACGACCGTATCTCTGATTTGAAACGGATGTTGGCTACATCTTCCGTTTTGCGGCGCGCGGTGTTCCCTTAAAAAAAATTATAATTCCATTGACCCTCCTGCGGTTTGGATTTCAAATACAGCTATCGGGATCGTTATCTGACCAGCTCATCGCTTGCGCGGGCAGGAGGATGCCATGAACCGTTATCCTGTGCTTCTCGTTGTGCTGAATTTTCTCGCTCTCGTCGGGTGCATTTCTCATCCGCAAACCGCCGAGGAGTTTCGCAAGGCCGTTCCCGGGGCATTTTCAGCCAAAGTCGAGACGTTTGAGGTCGATCGCCCCTTCAACCAGGTAGCTGGCACCTTCCAAAAGATGGGGCCGAACTGTTTGTCGAAGACGATCAAGACGACGTCCCAAACCAATATGAGCTATCAGGTCATTGTGACCACCTACAAACCCACGGTGCTGGTGACGGGGAAGAAAGCCGAACTGCATGTGCAGTTCCACCATGATCAGGGCGTCATCGCGGTCAGCAAGGAGCCGGAGGGGGGCTATTATCTTCTGGTTGCCGATGCCCAACCCGTTACCCAAACCAAGACCCGCATCGATCTCTATCGGCCGTCCATGGGCCATGGTGTCCTGATCCAGGCCGTGAAGAATTGGGCGACCGGCGAGAATGTCGGATGTCCGGACCTGACGAAGTGATGAGCTGCTTTATGCCCCGCGCGCCGGAGAAACGGTTCGCATACGGCAGGGGCGTGGCCGTCGGACTCCTGGTTTGGGCCGCAACCCTCCTGCCCGCTTGTTCCGGGATTAAGGCGTACGACAACAGCCTCAATAAGAACCTGCACGTGCATACCGCAACGGATTCAGGGTCGTGGTTCTCGCGCGTCCGCACGGCCGTCGATATCCATCGCGTAGGCGAGGATTGTGCCATCGACTATGAAGGTACGGTCCAGCTGGCTGATTCCAAGATTGATATCGGAATCCCGCCTCACCGATGGAGTTATTTGGTGTTCGTCTTTGACAGTTCCTCATTTTTTGGAAACCGGAGCGGCACCATCACGTACGAGACACTGCTGAAGCCTCGCCAAAATTATCACTATGATGTCGCGGTGAGTTATAGGGACGACATCTATCACGTGGGGATTCGGGAAACTCTTCCGAATCAATCCACCGGCCGTGAACTTGATCGACTGGCGTTCAGTGCCTGCCGATCCTCCTCCAGCCGGAAGTAGCATGCAGTGTCAGCCCCCGTTTCGCGTCGCGCGGCGTCCCGCCTCTGAAAGTTGACACCTTCCTCTCCGAACCGTAGCCTGTCCCTGGTTCCCTCTCATGTCTCGCAAACGGGTCGTCATCATCGGGGGCGGGTTCGGAGGCCTGACAGCCGCGCAATCGCTGCGTCATGTCGACGTGGTGCTCATCGACCGTACCAATCATCATCTGTTTCAACCGTTGCTCTACCAGGTGGCCACCGCCGCGCTGTCTCCCGGCGATATCGCCTGGCCGTTACGCACCATCTTTCGGCGGCGTCCCCATGTCCGCGTGGTGATGGATGAAGTTCTGTCCATCGATCGTGCGGCGCGTCTCGTGCTGTTGCGTGCCAGCTCGCCGATTGCGTTCGACGTGCTCATCGTGGCGCCCGGATCGCGCCACGCCTATTTCGGGCACGACGCGTGGGAGCAGTCCGCGCCTGGGCTCAAGACCCTGGCCGACGCGGTCCGCCTTCGCGAGAAGATGCTACTGGCGTTTGAGGAAGCCGAACGGCGACGAACCGTCACCGGGACACAGGATCGACTCACTTTCGTGATCGTGGGGGGAGGGCCCACCGGCGTGGAGCTGGCCGGCGCGCTGGCGGAGATCGGACGGAAGGCTATGGGGCCGGATTTTCCGACCTTGCGTCTCGATGATCTCGCCATTCTTCTTGTGGAAGGGGGCTCTCGCATTCTGCCCGGGTTCAGCGCCGACCTGTCGGCGAAAGCCGCTGCCGCGCTCGAACGCATGGGCGTCACCATCAAGCTCAACAGCCTAGTGAGTGAGATCCGCGCCGACGGTGTGGTGATCGGGAGCGAATTCGTTCGATCCACGAATATCATCTGGGCGGCAGGCAACAGGGCGTCGCCGCTTCTGGCCTCGCTTGCGATCCCCCGGGACGGGTCCGATCGGGTCAAGGTCCAACCGGATTTGACGATTCCGGGCGACCCCTGGATCTTTGTCATCGGCGATGCCGCGCATTGTGCCGGTCCGGACGGAAACCCCCTGCCGGGATTGGCTCCCGTCGCCATGCAGCAGGGCCGCTACGTCGCGAGGCTCATTCGTGAGCAGACCGCTCCGGACCAGCGCCGGCCGTTTGTCTACGCGGATCGAGGCACGCTCGCGACCATCGGGCGCGCACAAGCTGTGGCCCAGATCGGCCTGTTACGTTTATCCGGACTGGTTGCCTGGCTGCTCTGGTGCGTGGTGCACATCTTCTTCCTGATCGGGTTCCGCAATCGTGTGCGGGTGATGTCGGAATGGATGTGGTACTACCTCACGTTCAAGCCGGGTGCGAGAGTCATTTATGAGCTGCCACGATCATCTCGCGAGGAACAGACGACATCTCAGGCACGCCCTGCGGGACATGACTCGAACGAATGAATCGGTTCGAGCGGACACACGGTGCCATCCTACTGGTTCGCGCCGCGCGGCGCGCCTTCACGAACCACACATCGCGGCCGAGAGTCTTTTCTGATCGTCGATTTAGGATCTTTCTGTGTGAGCTTTTTGGAATGCTGCCGCTCCGTCCAATAACAAGTAGACGGCAAAAAGTATCAGCACGGTTCCGGCAGCAAACCAGTTGAAGTCTCCCGGTCCAGCCACTTGAGAGGTCGGCGGCATCGTGAATCCCAAGACGCCGCTGATGCAGCCGGCTCCTGCCATGAGACGGGCGATAAGCGTCCGTTTTCTTCCCGGTACCATAGTTCACCCCCACGTGTGAGAGAAACACGCCATCCGATTGCCATTCACTCCTGCCTCCTCATGCCTCGCCACGACCTGATCATTCGTCGCTGCAGGCAACACGATGTATTGATCACCGCCGTCGATGATTGAGAAGATTGGGTGTAAAGCCCTGCAATCATACATCGCCCGGGCAAGAAATTCCCCAGCCCCGTTTCGCGCCGCGCGGTGTCCCAGCTCTTGAGAGACAAACATCTCCGATATCATCCGGTTGACACGTCCCTCGCGAGAACGTAGCCTCTCCCTATTTCGGCCGTAGAGCGAGATCGTTTACTGGAACCTGCGTGTGACCATGGATTGGTCAGTGTTGATTGCCTTGCTCGTTTTTCTGATTGTCGGCGCGACCGCCGCATTCTATGTGCATACGTTCGTTGCCCGAACCAGGAAGGCATTCCGCGATCGGCAACCCAAACTGCGAGTGACCAATCTGTCCACGATGAACTCAGGGGACGTGCTCAGGCTATGTCCGGAACTTGAGAACGTGGGTGGTGGGGTGGCCTATGACTGCGTGATGCACTTGGGCGGCTGGGACGGGAATTTCGCCGTCAAGAGCGTTCATCCTCATGGCCCGCGGTATCAGAAACATGTGATCTCCATCGTGTTGGGTCCGGACGCCCCGATCCGCGTGAAACCCATGACCAATGACTTTCTCCGGCTCTGTTATCGAGATCGCTGGGGACTCACGTACGAATGTTGGTACCATGTCAACCAACTGAGAAGCGGATCGATGCCGCTCCACAATGTCCACATCGACTTGGAGCATCCGGACGTCACCGAGCCTCATCCATCGTTCTGGGACATGTGGAAGTTGCTTCGGACCAGTTCCCCGCGTGACTGAACAGGGCAAGCCATTGGCCCCTCGTATCGCGCGGCCTTCCACCTCTGAACGTTGACACCTTCCTCTCTTGAACGTAGCCTGTCTCGAATTTCTGCTCGGCCATTCGCCTAGGCGAAGCCACGGAGGACCTATGAAGCCACGAGTCACGGTCATGACGCTTGGTGTCGACGACTTGGAACGATCGCTGAAGTTCTATCGCGATGGACTCGGCCTGCCGACGAAGGGCATCGTCGGCGCGGAGTTCGAGCATGGCGCGGTCGTCTTCTTCGATCTCCAGCACGGCATGAAGCTCGCCATCTGGCCCCGTACATCACTCGCTCACGAAGCCAAGGTGCCTTTGGGCGCTCGAAGCGCCACGGAATTCACGCTCGGCCACAATGTCGCAAGCAAAGCCGAAGTGGATGCGGTGATGGAGCAGGCACGAAAAGCCGGCGCCACGATCACCGACCCGGCGCACGATGCGTTCTGGGGCGGCTACACCGGCTCGTTCCAAGATCCGGATGGGCATGTCTGGGAAGTGGCGTGGAATCCGGATTGGGAACTTGCCGACTAGTCGGGCGGAACGGAAAAATGGATCTTTCCAATCCAACGCCACTACGATCTCCCCGCGAGTCGCTCGGCGGATATATCCTGCTTCCCCGTTTGATCGATAAAGTCCGTCTCCTCGCACAAGGGCAACTCCCGCGGGCCTATGCCGCTAATGTCCTCGGAACCGGGTTTATGCTGGACGGACGGTTTCTGACCTTTACCGGGTTGAATGCCGAGGCGTTGCGCCGGGTGATTCTGTCCAGCCGTACCGATGATGAAGTGCTTGCGTGGGTGCAAGCCCATGCGAGGCCGACCACTACCTTGGAGAAGCAAGCATGGGCCGAGCAGATCGATCAGTATCGACCCGATGCGGCGCTAGTGGAGTATCGAAAGAGCGTCTATCCGGAACTTGCCGCACACGTCGATGTCGGTTCCCTTAGCGTGTTGGACCTGATCGATATGGATGAGGGACGTCTGCCTATCAAAGGCTGAGCCAGAACACGACGGCGGTATGGGGCGGGACGGGTGTAAAGCCCCGTTTCGCGGCGCGCGGCGTCCCAATTTTGTGCGTACAATCGGATAGAGTCTCGACCGGTCCCGGCAGTATGATGGGCCATCGATGCTGCCGAAAAAAGGAAAATGCCGATGATGTATGAAGACGGGTCTGTGGGACTACTCCTTTCCCGCCGCGAGCTCGTGACAGTGCTGGCTGCCACGGGCATGGTCTGGCTGGCGGGTGGTTTGGTTCCTCGGCGAACGAGTGCCGCCACGAACGGCCCCGCTTGTATCGTCAGACCGGAGCAAACCGAAGGTCCATATTTCGTCGACGAGCGTTTGCATCGGTCCGACATTCGCTCGGATCCGACCGACGGACGAGTCAGGCCCGGTACGCCGCTGGCATTGACACTACTGGTCTCGCGCCTCGGCGCAGGAGACTGTCAGCCGCTGCCGGGCGTCCAGGTGGACATCTGGCACTGCGACGCGCTGGGCGTCTACTCGGACGTGCAGGATCCGGGTTTCAATACCATCGGCCAGAAGTTCTTTCGTGGCTACCAGATCACCGGCGCGCGGGGCGAGGCCCGGTTCGTCACCGTGTATCCCGGCTGGTATGCGGGCCGAACGGTGCATATTCACTTCAAGATTCGCACTGCGCCTGTAGTTGGGCGGAGTTTCGAGTTCACATCGCAAATGTACTTCGATGATGGGCTGACGGATCGCGTCCATGCCGACCCGCCGTATGCGGCGAAAGGAACGCGCACCGCGCGAAACCAGCATGATCGCATCTTCCGGCGCGGCGGCGATCAACTCATGCTGGCTCCGACGGCAACTGCCGACGGCTATGCGGCGACGTTCGCGGTCGGCCTGCAGCTTCCTTAAAGATCCATGTGCCGTGCGGCGGGGTTTCGGGTCCTGTGCAGTGAGCCTCATTGCGAATAGCCCCGCAGCTTTCCTACAATCCCCTCATGGCAGCGATGCTCTCCGGTCTCTCGATTCTTCTTCTCCTGGTTCCGGCGATCTCCTGGGCCCGCGCTTCCGACCAGGTGCGGCTTGTCCAACAGGCGGACGCTCCTGCCATAGGACCAACCGAGGGAGATCTGGAACGGGATTTCAAGCGGGCGCGAGACATGCTGCGGGCGTCGCCGGAGTTCCACAGTGACAGCGCCGACGCACACTATCGATTGGGCCAGGCCCTTCACCACCGCGGCGATATGAACGGCGCGATGGAGGAGTATCGCCTTGCCGTACAGCGCAATCCTCGTTTTAACGACGCCTATCGCGATCTCGGCGCGCTTTTACTCGATCGGCACGAGTATGCTGGCGCGGTCGCGGCGCTCGAGCAGGCGGTGCGGCTGGGGCGACAGGACGGGGAGACCTATTATTGGCTGGGGCGCGGCTTGATGGGGCAGCGTGACTGGGCCGCGGCTGCTGGGGCGCTTGAGTCCGCGACCAGGGTGAAGCCGGATGACGCGGAAGCCTATGCGGACTTAGGGCTTGTGCGGATGGTGCAGGGCGATGTGGCAGGCGCGACGGAGGCATTCCGTGTTTCGATTGAATTAAAACCGGACTATGCGGAGGCGCACGCGCTCCTGGAGACGCTCACCGCTCATCAGTCCGATCGCAACCGGATGATCCAAGCGGCGGAGAAGATCCTGGCCACGGTCTTTGCCCGATAACTCCGACGTTCATGGAACCCAGTCGGGTTTCGTGTCGGTCGCGGAGAGGACGATCGCCTGCATGTAGAGCTGGTGTCCATACGGTTGCTCCCATGATTTCAGCAGCAACTGATGGAGCTCCCGCACCTCAATCCATCCGAGCGATACCCACCCCGCCGTTACCGGAAGTTCCCCTTTGACGCAGGTTTTTGCGCAGAGGTTTACCCAGGGATGCCCCGCCTCTCCTGCTCCATAGAGCCAGACGGCGTACCGGCCTCCCGGCAAGTGCGAGGTCGCCCGAAGTGGCGACACGCCTGGGAGTGGCTGGCGGAACATGACGACCCGATCAGCCTGTTCACGCGGGACGCCGCACCGGCTGGCAGTGGCATAGACCCAGAGGGTGTATTCGCCCGAGTTAGCTTTGCATTCTTCGAACCCCGCATCAGAGCCGCCTTTCCAATCGGCAGCGCGGAAGATTTGTAGCGTTGCCGGTGGAGGAACGGACTGAAGAGGCTCTTCACCTACCGTCCGGCCCATCGTGACGAGGATGAGCACCAGCCCACAGGCAAGCCCGAGTACCATCGGCGGGCGACATCGATCCATGCATCGCTTGTAGCCGACCAGCACTCCGTTGGTCAACGAAACATATAGGGGAAGCGAATTCCAGCCCCGTGTTGTAGCGCGTAGGCGGGGCTCGTTTGGTCGGGAGCGTTGAACGTGACGGGTGCGTGATTGTGCCACAGGCCGGACGGAGATCTCCGTCCGGCCTGTCGTGTGTGCAGGGATGTTGCAGGGCGCTACTTGTTGAATCGTACGACGATGGCTCCCATCATGTCGCCCTTCTTGAAATCTTTCTTTGCGCTGGTCGGATGGGCGTTGTGGCAGGCGACGCAGGAATCCGCGATGGCCATGTCGGCTGCCATCCCCTTAAATTGATTGCCGTCTTCGAAGGTCAGAATCCCCGTGGCTGGATTGGCCATGAGCTTTTGCAATGCTTCTGTTTCTGCCTTGGTCTTGGGGAGGTTCTCTTTGTAGATGGGCGTCAGTCCGACCAGGCTGAGCTCGAAATCTTTCAGTTCCGACCCGGCAGCCTTGAGAAATTGTGCGGGGAGCATGATGGCGTGGTCGTCCTTCGTCCAGTTCTCATCCGGCTTGACGTTCGACTTAGCGGCCTGTGCCACGATCTGCTTGGCATACACGGTCCGGAACGCTTTGGCCGTGGCAAGGATATAGCGAGCGGCGTCGTCGCGCGAAAATTCGGCGGCGAATGCCACCGGAACGGCGATACCGACGGCCAGTATCGACGCCAGTACACGTGTCGTGACGTTGGATCTCTGCCTCATGCTCCACCTCCTGGTTCATGTAAGGGTTAACCGAGGGGACAGGATTATCGATAACGGTGCGCCCCCGCGCGCATCCATGTCAAGCCGAGAGATGGAGGTCACTGAGATACAGACACGGGTGAGATGGAGCTAGATTGAATCCTGATGGCGGCTGTGCGCATTCACGGCAGGAGGATTCGAGGCTCCACCGCGTACGCACCAGTAGGCATGGGCGAGATTTTTTCGCTGCGCTGTGAGATCCCCACGAAGAAAATCAATGGCATAGGCGTTCGTCGGCTCGGTGTCCTGTGAGTTGGTCGTCCAGTAAATGCCGGCTCGTACACCGCGGAATGGATGGCTGGCCGGCAGGCTCGGCTTGCTCGCAGTGGCCGGCGGAGACGGTTCGACCAGCGTCATCAGCTCGAAAAACGACGGCAAGCGCCACCCGAGTCGGCCCCCGGTTGAAGTGAGCGCACAGCGGAGCGATGCATTCGCCCAGACTGTCTCCGTCGCGCTGGGGCTTCGCTCCCAGATCAACTGGGTTTCAGTGTCGAGGACGGCTTCTCCCTTGGACCCTTCGAGGATCTGAAATCGTGCCGCATGCGCCGAGGCGGCCACTCCCGAGTCCGATGGGAGCCCGACCGCAGGAATGGTCATCAGGAACAAGGTCCCGACAATTCCGATCATCCTACGTGTGAGGCTGATGATTGTATTCGGTGACATTGGCGGTCTCGCGTCTGAGTTAGCAATGGTGCGGCTCACATCTTTGTCAGCAAGACTCGGACCCCACATGATGTGCGAACGTATCCGGAAGGGAGACAGCGCTGGCGCCGTATCCGGCACCAGCTAGGTAGGGGTTTTCGTGCGGAAGATCAGGGGTTTGACTGGATGACGATGAATCATCGGATGGGTGAATGAGGTCGACGGCGATAGGATCGACCCTCCTCTCGCGATGCTGCTCGTTCCAAATTGAACCGGGACAAGCCGTTTCGCGGCGCGGTCATCTCCCCAGCATCCCATTGACACGTCCCGTTGTGACCCGTAGCCTGTTCCCATTCTCGTGAGGGATTCGCCGTGAAAACGTTCGGACTGGCCGTGTTAACGGCAATCGGCGGGTATGTGGCCGGACTATTCGGCGGGATGCTGCTGACCGAGCTCTTATCCTCCAACCCGCACGACAAGTCGGTCGAGGCGGCCATGACCGGAGCTTTCGTCTATGGGCCGCTCATGGCAGTGGTCGCGGTGATTGTGCTATTCATCTTCCGGTTACGTCGTGCCGGCTGATACCATCGTCGTACCAGGAGAACGCGTCGCTATGCTCCACACCATTCCTGTCCGTCACCTGCTTTCTGGTGCCCTGCTCTGTCTGATGCTCGTGAGTCTTCTCCCAACTCCGCTCGATGCGGCGCGGGGAGGCGGGGGCAAGACGGAGGTGTTGCCGGTCCAAAAGGCGGCCCCCTTGGCGGTCGTGATCGAGGCAGTCGGCCCGGAGGAAGAGTTACGGAAACAGTTGCGCGTGAAGAACGGTGTGGCCGAACTGGCTACTCCCACGGCGCAGTTTTCTCAAGCGCCGACGGGCAGCTTCGGGTTCATCGCGCCGAAGTTTCTAGGCATCGCTCTGGTCACGCAGAGTCCGGACCTCGGATTGGAACGGGTGCGGTCTGCCGCCGATGCCTTCGAGATTCATAAGCTGGCGGATGGAAGCGGGCTGCTGGTAGGCTTCATCGGGCCGGACCTCACGGCGCAGGTCACACCCAGTCACCGTCCGAAGAATGTTCGAATGGCGCTCTATTCCGCTCCGTCTGATAAGGCTCCGCACATCGCGGCCGTACCCTTGACCAAACTCATGGTCGATCGTATGCCGATGAAACTCGATCCCAAGAAGGCCGATAGCCCTGTCGTGCTCGATATGGATTTGCAAGGTACGGCCAATCGCAAATCACCGACGGCGCCCCAATAAGCGGGCCACGCAAGGGGGATATCCAGCGTTCCCCATGGAGAAATAATGACGAAGAACTCCTACCTCGGAATGTACGCCGCGATTGGTGCTCCTTCTTCCTCCTCGTCGGATCTCACGAGTTCAGAATAATTGCAGCGAAAAATGCAACGCCTGTCGTTCCGGTGATGCAGCTTGGCGCAGTAGACCTGTTTGAGGCTCTTCAGGCGGAGGTACGCTTCTGCGGCGAGCAACATGCCGAGCGGCGGAGCGGTGAGGTAGACCCAGAACGCCGTCCAGAGCTGCGCGGGGGCGGCAGAGGCAAACGTCCGTGCGGGGTTCATGCTCATGCCGGAGAATGGGGCCTCAAAACTTATATAGGTGGCGACGAGACAGCCCGCCATGAGACCGGTGAAGGCCGTCAGTGTGCGATGGTTCGAGGCAAGCAGGACCGTCAGCATCAATCCGAATGAAATGAGTAATTCTGCAATAAACGCGATCGGTGCGCCGGACTTTCCCGGCACCGTGACGACAAAGTTCACGGCGGGATGTTCGATGGCCATGCCGAGGGCCACTGCGCTCAAGAGCACGCCGATGAGTCCTCCGAGCGATTGGGCGATGATATAGAAGCACGTATCGATTCCTTCAATCTTGCCGAGCCTGAAAAACGTCAGCGTGACGGCGGGATTGAGATGCGCTCCGGACTGTTTGCCCCACGGTGAATAGATAATGCCGATGGCCGTGAGGCCCATCGCGATGCCGATGCAGACGCGGCGTAGGACCGGATCGGGAATTGCCGCGTGGAATGGTGAATGAGGATACTCGAACGCGGCGGTGACGAATGCAGCTGAGACCATGAACAGCCCCAGCCCCGCTGCTTCCATCAGATACTCGGGCCAATGCCGACGAACCCTGTCAGCCCACGCACGCATGGGCCTGTATCTTTCGCGTTCTGCTCGGCCGGCGGATCGCAACCGGCACGTGTTGCGCGATGGACTTGACGGGATAGAACGATCGCTGAGACGGCAGCCCTTGATAATCCTTGCTGACCCAGATCTCTTCATAGATTTGCTGGCAGGGGTGACAGCGCCAGGTGGTCATCACCAGCGCGCCTTGTTCTTCCTCAATCGTTTGGTTACTGCGGGTGAGCATGAGGCCGGTACAGACTGGGCAGCGCATGGACATCCCTCCTTACTTTTTAGAACATCTGAAACGTGGGCATCATCGAACGGCGTGACTGCGTCGGCGTGGATGCTGGAACAACACTGGCCGTTCCCGCGACAGCGACTGCATCGCACGACGGCCTCCTTGTTTGATGGGTTGAGGCGCGGCAGTGAATGGCGACGATGACAGCAACGCTTCCATCGTCACGCGCCAATCGAGAAACTCTACTTGCTGATTGAGCCACCAGAGCTTGGCGTTGAATCGAAACTCATGAGCCGCGCGTCGGAGTCGTTGCCCTATCCAGTAGATTGTCGTCTTCATGGATCACCTCGCTTGCTGATAGGTCGTGCTGTGGCGAGGTGTCTTACAGCGGTTGTGCAGCATGGACCGTGGCAGGAGAGATATCAGCGGGATGACGTGACGGTGGTGCGGAGCGCGAGGACCGTTGGGTCGGCATGCGGAAGCGCGGCGAGCGCGTCTTTGGCTTGATCATGGTAGTAAGCCCAGTCTTGCCGTGGATAACGCGATACCACCCGTTGATACAGCGTCCGCGCCTCGGAAAGACGGTCTCTCTCGGCCATGACCACGGCCGATCGGATGGTACAGGCTGCGCCGAGCGCTTGCGGGTCGATCGCCGTGCGCAGCGGCTGTCGCGTGACATGCGGGTTCCAGGATTTCATCCAGGTGGGCGGTTCAGGGCCTTCCAACATAACACGCTCAAGTTGCTCGATGATCTGCAGCAGTGTGGCCGGATCGTCCGTTGCAAGACAGTGCTGGTAGCGTTCCCACAGGGGCATGACCAAGGTGGGAGACGATGCCTCCCACCAATCGAGCAGCGGCAATCCCTGACAGCCGGTGAGCAGCAACGCGAGCGCGATGATTCCTTGTCGCATAAGGGACAGTCGCGCGTGACCGTAGGTCCTTACAGCATCCGGATGCCTGAAGGGTCGGGTCCCCTTGACAACCTCCTTTGAGAGGGCGTGGAATGGAGTGCTGGCAGGAGTTTCTGTACTCTGATTCTCGCCCTCCTGTGCCCTATGAGGAAGCGAGTCAGCCTTCAGCGCCTGATCACCCTCTCCGTCCTTTCTATCGGCCTGTTCACCGGCACAGTGGGTTTGGGTTACGCCTACTGGCATGCCAAACACTCGCTCCGCACCACAATCGGTCTCACCTTTCAGGAACTGGCTCACCAGAGTGCCGACAAGGTAGGATTGATTCTTGACAAGGAGGTGGAATGGGTCGAACGCCTCGGTTCAATGTCGGAAGTCGTCGAGGCCGTCAAAGAAGGCACAGGACTGATGTTCGATCGGCCGGCCTTTCAGCGATGGCGGGAGACGCAGCTCCGCTACTTCCGCTCGATGGTCATCTTGGATCGCCAGGGTCGCTCGGTGGGCGGAGTCACGAGTGACGCCACGCGAACGCATTACAACGTGCAACCCTGGTGGCCGGTGGTGTTCGACCAGCGGCGCACCTGGGCCGGAGAATTGTATTCAGACGAAGAAGGCTATGGGTACTGGGAAGTGGCCGTCCCGATCGTCGACCACGACGGGACCGTCATCGGCGCCATCAAGGTGGTGATCGAGAAAGACCAGCTTTTTGCCTCTGTCCTCCGGAGTCGAATCGGCGATACCGGGCATGTCATGTTGCTGAACACGCATGGTGTGGTGTTCGCCTGTCCCATTCTCTCACCGGCCCAACATCGTCCGGTCCTCCTCCGGCGCGGATCTTTTGTTGATACGACGCATCCCCTGCGTGAGGCCCAATGGCTTGAGGTTCAGGACGACAGCCACGGACGTTCCGGCGGGATCGCGGGGGTGGCGCCTGTGGTTCTCCGTTCGACCATCGTCCAGGCCGACCGCTGGTACATCTTCGTGCGACAGGACCCCGCGGAAACCTACGCCCCGTTGAACCTGTTGATGTGGCGCATGGCTGCATTCGGGGTGTTGGCCATCGCCATTGTCGTGGTCCTTCGCTGGCGCCTGGCCCTCCGTATCGTGCAGCCGATCAATGCGCTGGTCGAACGGATGCGACGCTTCGGACAGACCACTCCTCCTCAGCCGCCCTCAATCGCGCAATCGTCCGGCATCGTGGAACTGGATGCGCTGGCGATGAGCTTCGATGATCTCGCTCAGCGGCTGGCTCGCGCGGCGCGCGAGCGCGAGCGACACGTGCTGGCACTCGAACAGGCTAATAAAGAACTTGCCACCTCCGAAGAACACTATCGCATGTTGTGGAACCGTTCCCTCCATATCAGGCTGCTCGTCGGCGCCGACGGCATGATTCGCGATCTCAATCGGCGTGGCGAGATCAAGCTGTGGCGTTCCGCCGCCGATGTCATCGGCACGTCGATGCTGTCGCTATTTACCGAACCGGACCGCCCGAGGCTCCAGAGCCTGCTGGCGGAGGCTTTTGTCAATCGCAAGGAACTGGCGGCCGGTGAACACAGCGTGCCGGCTCCAACCGATACGTCGTTTACGATGGATGTCGATCTGGTTCCGCTCGTGAAAAATGGAGAGGTGGACGCCGTGATGGTGCAGTTGACCGATTTGACTGAGAAGAAACAATTGCAGGAACAATTGCTCCGATCGGAGCGACTGGCCTCCCTGAGCCAATTCGCGTCGATGTTCGCCCACGATATCCGCAACCCCCTCGTGGGCATTAAGAAGGCGCTGGAACTTCTTTCGCACCGAAAGGAACTTGAAGGGGGCGCTCCCCAACGGTGGTGCGACGACATGCGGTTCACCATCGATTTGTTGCTGGGCATGATCAACGACATGCTCGACGTCTACCAGGAGAGTTATTCGGGATTGCCGTTGCTCGCCTCCACGGTCTCAATCGGAGCGTTGGCGGATGAAGTGATCCATCTGTTTCGAACGGAAGCGGAGGCGAAGCATCTCGCATTCCGGCTCGACATGCCGGACGGCGACGTGCGACTGCAAGCTGATGGCCGCCGACTGTTGCGGGTCCTGATCAATCTTGTTCATAACGCCGTCAAGTTTTCTCCCGTGGCCGGGACGATTGCCATCACGGTTCATGAAGACAGTATTCGCACGCCCCGCGCGCAGGACGGGGCCGATTCTTCGGTCGTCGCGATTCACGTCGCGGACGAAGGGCCCGGCATCGCGCCCGAGGATCTTTCCCATGTGTTCGAGATGTTCTTTAGAAAGAAGGACGCCGGAGATATCAGGACGGGGCGAGGGTTGGGACTGCATTTCTGCCGTCTGGTCATGGAAGCCCATGGAGGCAGGATCAGCGCGGAGAACCGCGCGTCCGGCGGCGCTCTGTTCTCTCTCACCTTGCCTGTTCACCGGGACGCCTATGCCGGTCACCTTATTGATCGCTGAAGATCAACGGCTCTTCAGGCAAAGCCTTCGCCTCCTGCTGGAGCGGGAGCGCGACCTGCGGGTTGTGGGCGAAGCCACCGATGGACGTGAAGCGTTCGATCTCGCCGTGAAGCTCAAGCCCGATATGATTCTGATGGACGTGGATATGCCGAGGCTTGACGGCGTCACCGCGACGCGTTTGATTCGAGGCTGCCTGCCCGATACGAAAGTGCTGATGCTCTCGATCCACGATGAAGATGCGAGAGTGGTCGCTGCGGTTCAGGCCGGTGCCTGCGGCTATATCCTCAAGGATGCCGACCACGCCGAGTTTCTTCGCATCATCCGCGCGACGCACCGGGGCGAGCGCCTTCACTCACCCTTCATGCCGGACGGGTTCGCTCGGCGCGCCGTGTCCGCCTTGCACGAGGCGGGGAGTGCCGTGCCGAACGGAGTGGCACTGCTCACCGAACGGGAACGGGAGATTTTGGCTCACGCCGCCTCAGGACAAGGCAACAAAGAAATCGCCGACCAGTTGTGCCTGGCACCCGATACCGTCAAAACCCACCTCCATCACATCTATCACAAGCTCGGCGTGACCGGTCGCGTCGAAGCCATTCTCCTCTATTTGAAGACCGTCTAGCCGCCGGTTCTATCACCCGAACGGTGTAGGGAAATTCCACCCTTTCGGCAATAGTCCGCCTGCGGCCGACGCTCATAGAATGACGATCGTGCATCGGGGTGCAGCCGAGGCGGACGTTCGAGGACACATGAGTTTTCGCGAAGAGGTCGAGCGATGAAATGGGATCAGATCATTGGGTATGCGATGTTGTTCATGGGGTTTGTCGCGATGGCAATCATGCTCTTCGGTCTCGCTGCACTCGCGGCGGATCCGCCGATGAATAAGGAGATCGGGCCGGTGATGGAGTCCGGCAACGACCTGTCGGATCGTGGCATGTCGACACCGCGGACGGATCAGAGGGCGGGCGAATTGACCAAAGAGATGGAACAGCCGATGCGCCCGCCGGACGTCGGTTCAGAATCCAGCCCCGCAGGCTATCGGCCGCTCTGCGGGCCGTCGAAAGATGCGATCCATCACGTGTATTGCGCTGAGGGATACGACACAATCGTCTTCTAGCGGCGAATGAGGCCGGACCATGTCCCCTGCATCGAGAAAGAACAAAAGGAGGGCGCTATGAAAGTCCTGGGAGCATTGATCGTAGCGGTCGGTTTCGGGCTTTTCTTGTTCACCGGAGCTCAAGCGGAGATCCAAACGAACTGGGTTGACGAACTCACCAACTCTGTCGCGTTCTATAAGAGTAATTACCCCTCCTCCAACTGGGAGCCGTACATGGGCAAACTGGCTATCGTCAAAGACGCGCTCGCCAGTGGCGACCAGCGGGCGGTCAGGACGGAAATGGGGAAGTGGTTCAAAATGCTTCGAAGCCGTGAACATGGAATTCACGACGTCGCGGCCGACGAACTGTACAACTTCGCGTTGATCGTGACTCCGATCCAGGAATTCAATATCGCGGTTCCGGCTCCCGGCGGCGGCGGCTTCTAACTCATCATCCAAGAGGCCTCGTCCATCGGATGCATGACGCAGGTACGAAGTTGGATCAGGAACCCGAGGTCGTTGAGCGGAGACCTCGGGTTCGTGAAGGGAAGATGGGAGAAGGAGGTGGGCTATGTCTCGTGTGTGGCAGTTGCTGGTGACAGTCGCCATGGCCCTGGTGCCGATCGGCTTTTTCGCACAGGCCGATGAGGGCACCGTGTGGATCCATCACGGATTGAGCGGAGAGATCACCAAAATTCGGTCCGGCGTCCTCTTCGTGAAGACTCCCCACAGCCTGCAGTCTCGTGCGATCAGTCCCAACAAAGCGGATCGAGTCGGGTTACATGAAGCCAAGACCGGAGAGCCGGTCCTGATGCTTATCGATTCCGGTAACGTGCTGCTGGATGTGACCAGAGCCGATCGGCCCATGGCCGACCATCGCATCGTCGCCGGAACGCTCAGCTACGCCGATCCGTATTGGGGAGAGATTCAGATCTCGACTCCTGAAGGATTCGAGCGGTTCGAAGTCGATGCGCTGGCAGGCAGCAAGCTCTCGGTGTTTCAGGAAGGGGCTCCCGTCGCCATTGAACTCGATGCGGACAATATGATGATCGATATCCATCGGGTTCGGTGACGCACGCGTATGCCCGCGCCTTGACTTTGCTTGGCGTGCTTCGTACCATCCACATGAAGAAGGTCCCCCGCCCGGCTGATTGCCGGGCAGGGGAGCCGGTTTCCTGCCGTTCATGTCGAGCGCGAACGCAGCAAGGTCGACACGATGAATCGTCGCCTACGCTGGATTCTCGCGTCAGTACTGGCCTGTGCCGGGGCTGGATGGATGGGGAACAATCTCGGTTCTGCCAAAGACCGTCCTCCGGAATCCGGCGCGGCCCTCCAACAGATTCTCGAACTCGAAACGACCGCGCGTCTATTGGCCATTCTCCTCGATTCCGGTCGCTCGGTTGTCAATGAAAACCTTCCCTTGTTTGACGATGCGAATCGGACCAAGAGGTTGCCGCCCGACGTGTTCGAACACCAGCTGGCGGAGATTTTTCTGGGCCGTTCGGGAACCGACCTTCGTGATCTGGACCACGCAAAGATTCCTGCACGAAGCAAGCGATTGTTGAAAGAGCTTGTGACGGTCAGCAAGCAGATCGTCGATGAAGCCCAACCGGAGCTGGCGCGCACGCCCGACGGAGTGAAAGGGTTTATTCCGGCGGTGTTCGGCGCTCGCACCGCGGCGCGCTTCAGCGAGCGGACCGGCGTGCGATTGAAACAGACCACTCTGCTTCCTCGCAATCCTGCCAATGCGCCTGATCCGTCTGAAAAGGTCGCACTTGAAGCATTTGCCGACCTGTCATACCCCAGGGAGAAAGCGATTAGTGAAGTGACGGCGGGGAGCAGTTCGCTGCGCCTGATGTATCCCCTTTACACGACTCGACATTGCCTCGATTGTCACGGAGAACCCAAGGGGAAACCGGACAAGACCGGCTACCCTCGCGAAGGACTGAAACTGGGGCAGAATGCCGGAGCGATCAGTGTGGTAATTCCTCTACGACCATGAGACACGCGGCTGTCCTGCTTTCATTCATCGTCGTCGTGCCGAGCCTCTGGGCCAGCGACCGGCCTGTTGGCCCTGTCGAGAAACCGGCCGGCACCGGGGTCATTGTGCACAGCGACGGGTATGTGTTGACCGCCCATCACGTGGTCGCCAACGCACGGCGCATCGTGGTCGTCACCGCCGGAGAATTCCGTGCGCCGGCCATTCTCGTCAGCGCCGATCCGGAACACGATCTGGCGCTCCTCAAGATCGAGACGGTGGGACTGACGGAGGCTTCTCTTGGCTATGCGGGAGCGGTGCGATTGGATCAGGAAATCGTCACCGTCGGATTTCCCTTCGGCTTGCGGGAAGTGTCCGTCACCCGCGGAAGAATCGCCGCTGTGCGGACCAAAGGCGTGCAGAAGGTCTTTCAGGTCGATGCCGCCATTAATCCCGGGAACAGCGGAGGTCCGGTATTCACGCGCCGCGGCGAAGTGATCGGCGTGCTCACGACCAAGTTCAGCCACCCTTCCGGAATTGTTCCGGAAGGCATGTCCTTCGCGGTTCCCATCAGTTATGCCACGCCGCTCTTGGCCAATATTCCCGACTTTGACTTCACCGTCATCGGCAAGGGAAGAAAATCGTCCAAGACGGAAGCGAACGGGAATTTCGCCGAAGACTTGATTCGGACGACGGTGAGAATTGAAACCGTTCGCATGGTCGAACAGGGGGCAACTGTGGCGACACCCCCTCCCCCGGCTGCAACCCAGCCAAAAGTCGGCGGTCTGCCTCCGCTGCCCGCCCGCAGTCAGCCCGAACTTTCGCAGGCGGACGGCTCGGGCCCTTCCGATGAGGCAGCCGTTGCCAGGGTCAACGACCAGTTGCGGGTGCTCCAGCAGGAGGACATGACTCGGTTGACCCAACGGGGCGTCGTCGCTCCCGAAGGCATGCTGCTGATTCCGGGAGGGGAGTTCATGATGGGTGCCGAGGATCTCTCCGCCGATGCCCGTCCTGCACACCGTGTCGCGGTGAGTACATTTTGGCTCGACCGTTATCATGTGACCAATGCCCAGTATCGGAAATGCGTCGAAGGCGGCGGCTGCCTCCCTCCGAAAGATCGGCAGAGCTTTGATGATGCAGAACGGGCCCAGCATCCTGTCGTGAACGTCACGTGGAACCAGGCACGAACGTATTGCCACTGGAGAGGGAAACGGTTACCCACTGAGGCGGAATGGGAAAAGGCGGCGCGAGGAACAGATGCCCGTCGCTATCCCTGGGGGAATGGGAATGAACCGATCAAGCATCGCATAAAAACGAGTGAGCTCAGGACTGCCGGGAATGGAACCGAGCCGGTCGGCAGTCAGTCCGCCATCCTGTCTCCCTATGGGATCTCCGGCATGGTCGGAAGCGTGTCGGAATGGGTAAAAGATTGGTACAGCGAGGATTTCTACCAGGTCTCGCCAGTTCAAGATCCTCAGGGTCCGCTTCGTGGGTCGTTTCGCGTGTTGCGGGGCGGAGAGCTCAGCGAACGTTCTTCCGAACATCACGTCAGCTACAGGAGTTGGGATGAGATGACCTACTGGGGGCCTATGCTCGGATTCCGCTGTGCCATGGACGTCCCGTAGTTCGACAGCTGCTTCCCAGCCGCTGCTGCGAGTGGGGCCGATCTCTATGGCCGTCGCGCTTTCAGCGCCTGCCGCAGTTGTTCTTTCGCGTCCTCGGACAATCCAGGGGCAGATGGTCCACTCGTATCGTCGTCATTCCCAGGCTTCCGGCGTAAGGTGTTGCGAAGCGTCCGCAGCTGATCCAGGTACCGCCGACAGCCGTCACATATCAAAAGGTGCAACTGGATTTTCACCCGCATGGTCAGGGGGGGCGTCCGATCCATGGATAATGATGCCAGGTGTGTGATGTCTTTGCAGGGGGGTGTAATACGAGCCAAGAATGTGGTGATCATGTGGTACAAAGCAGCGTGGCTATCATAAGACATCACGGACTGAGTGTGGCGTCTTCCCCTTGCCCTCGCTGCGGGCGCTTGCCGCTCTTCTGGTGAGTCGATGGAGGAGCCGGTTCCTTACGCTGTCGTACAACCACCCGTTTTACCGTGATTTTTGTGGTATCGGCCTGAACGCCTAGGTCTTCTATCAGGATACGGAGCGGTTCAGCAACCGACCAGGCCTGGGCATAGCAGCCGCGCGCAGCGTGCGGCGCTTCGGCATCGAAAATTTCCGACACCTGTCCGAGGCAGACCTCTTGGAGATGTGCTTCCAGCCCCGCAAGGAATGCGTGGGCCCCCCTGATCGTCCCGGCGTTCTTTCCATGGGTTTTGATCCAGGCCGTGACAAACGGACCGAGCAGAAACGGCCAGACCGTGCCTTGGTGATAGGCACCGTCGCGTTCTATGACGCCGCCTTCGTATCGGGCCCGATAGCGAGAGTCGTGCGGTGACAGCGTCCGGAGTCCGAGCGGCGTCAGGAGTTCTGCTTCGACGGCGCGAAGCAGAATCGAGGCCTGCTCCTTTGAGACGAGATCGTCGTTGAGCGATAACGCATAGAGCTGGTTGGGCCGCAGCGACGCATCGTTTCCCTCGGGGCCATCGACCACATCGTAGAGATACCCGCCGTCGGCATACCAAAATCGTTGCCGGAACGACTCAACGGCCCTGGCGCGATCCTGCCGGCAGCGCACGGCGTACTCCGGCTCGCCGAACTTCGTGGCGAACGATTCGCCGATCGCGAGGGTGCGGATCCAGAGCGACTGAATCTCGACCGGCTTGCCGTAGCGCGGCGTGACGACCCAGTCCCCGACTTTCGCGTCCATCCAGGTGAGTTGCACGCCGGGCACACCGCCGGTGATGAGGCCGTCGTGATCCATCTTGATGCCGTACCTCGTGCCCTGCCGATAGCCATCGATGATCTGTTTGACGGCCGGCCAGGCAATCGCGCGCACCCGCTGATTGTCGTTCGTTGCTGCGAGGTATCGGTCGACCGCATGAACGAACCAGAGAGACGCGTCGATGGTGTTGTACTCCGGGTGCTCGCCGACGTCCGGGAAGCGATTCGGCACCATGCCTTCCGAGACATGCGCCGCGAAGGATTCGATGACCTGCCAGGCGACGCCATGACGTCCGGTGACGAGACAGAGTCCAGGTAAAGAGATAAACGTGTCGCGTCCCCAATCGGTGAACCACGGATAGCCGGCAATCACGGTGTGTTGTGTGCCCCGCTCGGAGAGGTACATTTCCGCAGCACGCCAGAGTTCGCCAGCCAGAGTATCAGCGGCTGGCGCAGCTCGCATGAGCTGTTCGCGGCGCACGTGCTCGCGCGCGGCGAGGCTGGTGACATCGAGTGCTTCAACGACATCGCTCGTGAAGGCCATCGTCTGGGCTGATCCCGATAGAAGAGTGAACGTGAACTCTCCTGGCGACCACCAGTCTTCTGTGTGATCGAGTCCTCGATCCTGTTCGACGGGGAAGTGGATGTGGCGATACCATTCCGGTTCATGGCGATACCCTCCTGAATGGAAGGCCCGCACCGGAGGCACATCGGGATAGAGCTGCCAGGCGACAAGTCCGATCCCGATCGAGGCCTCCGTCGAGAGGCTCCCATTCTCGTGATGTGTCGCATGATAGTCGCGTCCGGTGAGTTTCGGCCTCACACGGAGCGTGGCTCGCTGCTTCTTCCTGCCGAGCACGGTCCATCGCACGATGACGAGATCGCGGCCATGGATGGTGAAGATTTCACGTTGTACAGTCGTGCCGTTGCAATCGAAGGTCCAGGTCGGCCAGGGGTCGGAAGCAAATCCGGTGCAGTGCTGATACCCGGCGGGATGAACGGTTCCCGGATAAAGATTCGTCGACAGTGGAATTGCCTGACCGTTCACTTCCACCCATTCTTCGAGGTGATTGACCAGGGCGAACCGCTCGCTCGGCGGCTTGCGGGCGGTCAGCAAGAGTGCGTGATAGCGGCGGGTATTTGCCCCCGCGACCGTGCCGGAACTAAACCCGCCCCGACCGTTCGTCTCGAGCCATTCAAGGCTCAGCGCTCGGTCGATGTTCTGACAGTCTTCTCTCGATACCTTCATGGTTCAGCTAATCCTCAGAGCATATAGCGTATGGCGTATAGCTGATAGCACAAGCGTTTCTGATCAGTGTTTCTGATCTCGTGCCATAGGCTATACGCCATACGCTCTTCGTCATTCCCCGGACTGTTGAATCAGCTTCGCCACCAATCCCGTCCATCCCGTCTGATGACTCGCGCCGATCCCGGCGCCGTTGTCCCCGTGGAAATATTCATAGAATGGAACGGCATCCTGCCAGTACCGGTCCTGCTGGAATCTATCGGTTCCGCCAAATACCGGCCGGCGTCCCTGTTCGTCCTTCAAGAAGATATGCGTTAGGCGTCGCGAGATCTCTCCTGCCACGTTCCAGATGGTCGTCTGTTGGCCGGAGCCAGTCGGACACTCCACCTTATATTCGTCTCCCAGGAAGTAGTGAAACTTTTGCAGCGACTCGATCAGGAGATAATTCACGGGGAACCAAATCGGGCCGCGCCAATTGGAATTTCCGCCGAACAGGCCCGTACCGGACTCCGCTGGCTCATAGTCCACCCTATGTTCGTGGCCCATCACATCGAGCACATAGGGATGAGCCTTGTGGTAGCGCGAGAGCGCGCGAATGCCGTAGGGAGAGAGGAATTCCTCCTCGTCCAGCATGTAGCGCAGTACGGACCGCAGTCGATCGTGATTGACGAGCGACAGAAACCGGCGGACCCCTCCGTCGTGTGACTGTGTTTCGACATGCTGCGCGAAGTCGGGCCGGTTCTCAATGAACCATTGCATGCGGTGCTTGAAGCGAGGCAGGCTGTCAATGAGTTCCGAATCGAGCGTTTCCACTGCGAAGAGGGGAATCAGGCCCACCATCGAGCGGACCTTCATATGTTTCGTTTCCCCGTTCGGCAGGTGCAGCACGTCGTAGAAGAATCCGTCTTCGCGATCCCATAACTCGATCTTTTCTCCGCCGATGTTGTTCATTGCACGGCAGATATAGACGAAGTGCTCGAAGAACTTGCTGGCCACGTCTTCATAGGCCCGATTCTCGCGCGCAAGTTCGAGCGCGATGGTCAGCATGTTGAGGCAGTACATGCCCATCCAGCTGGTGGCATCCGACTGCTCGATGTCCCCCCCTGTCGGCAGCGGCGCACTGCGGTCGAAGACCCCGATGTTGTCGAGGCCGAGGAATCCGCCTTGGAAAATGTTCTTGCCCTCGGCATCCTTGCGGTTGACCCACCAGGTGAAGTTCAGGAGCAACTTGTGGAACACGCGCTCGAGGAAGACGCGATCCCCGACGCCTTTGCGTTTCTTATCGATCTTGTAGACACGCCAGGCGGCCCAGGCATGGACCGGCGGGTTCACGTCTCCGAAGGCCCATTCGTAGGCGGGGATCTGACCGTTCGGGTGCATGTACCATTCACGCAGCATGAGGATGAGCTGTTCCTTGGCAAACGTCGGATCGACAAGCGCAAGTGGAATGCAGTGGAATGCGAGGTCCCAGGCCGCATACCAGGGGTATTCCCATTTGTCCGGCATCGAGATGACGTCGGCGTTGTAGAGATGGGTCCAATCGGAATTGCGCCCATGTAACCGTTCGCGCGGCGGCTCCGGTCCCATCGGGTCGCCCTTGAGCCACCGGTTGACCTCGTAGTGGTAGAACTGTTTGCTCCAGAGCAGACCGGCGAAGGCTTGCCGCTGAACGCGGCGGGCGTCCTCGGACAACCCGCTTGGCGCCAGACTGTCGTAAAATTCGTTGGCTTCTTGAATCCGCTGGGTGAAGACAACGTCGAAGTTCTGCTTCCTAAAACCCGTCACGCTGTTGTCGTTAGTGAATCGCAGCTTGATGGTTTTCATTGCGCCCGGTGCGAGGGTCAGCACGTAGTGGGCTGCTGCCTTCGTCCCCAGATGATCCGGACTGACCGCTTCCTTATCACCATGCACGACATAATCGTGAAAACCGTCTTTCACATAGCGGGCGCATTCCTGGTCGCCGTAGAGGCGGCGCGTATTGGTCTCGTTTTCCGTAAATAGCAATGTCGGCTGGTCTTCACAGAGCAGGCGGCGCAGGCCGTAGTATTCGTGTTGCGTCTCGATGACGCTCATATGATCGACCGGCTCACCCTGTTTCAATCGCGGGCGTCGGATGTCCGTTCCCCAGGACCAGGTGTTGCGATACCAGAGAGTCGGCAGCAGCGTGAGTTCGGCCTGGTCCGGCCCTCGGTTCACCACTTGAATGCGGATGCAGAGGTCTTCCGGGTTTGTCTTGGCATATTCGACAAACACGTCAAAGTAGCGATTCTCGTCGAACACGCCGCTGTTGATGAGCTCGAATTCCTGATCGCGGCGGCTGCGCAACCGGTTTTCTTCCACCAGCTTGGCGTAGGGGAACTCCGCCTGCGGATACTTGTAGAGATATTTCATGTAGGAGTGCGTGGGCGTGGAATCGAGATAGAAGTAGTAGTCCTTAACGTCTTCGCCGTGGTTGCCTTCGTTGCCGGTCAGGCCGAAGACACGTTCTTTCAAGATGGGGTCACGTCCGTTCCAGAGCGCAATGGCAAAACAGATCACCTGATGGCGATCGCAGATGCCGGCGAGCCCGTCCTCGTTCCATCGATAGGCGCGTGAACGGGCATGGTCGTGCGGGAAGGCTTCCCAGGCGGTGCCATGCGGACTGTAGTCTTCTCGCACGGTGCCCCAGGCCCGTTCACTGAGATAAGGACCCCAGCGTTTCCAATGTTGCTTCCGGCGCGCGTCTTCTTCGAGGCGCTGCTGTTCTGCCATGGAGGGAGAGGGTGACGCGGGAGCGGTCTTACGACGAGCGGGCATGCGACTCCTTCGGGTGAATGGTGATGTCCCAGAACCAGAGTCGAAGGATAGAGCGCCTTCTTACACAGGCTAGTACCGGGCGCCGGCCGTCGTCAAGCGGAGCCGATAGACCGAACTCCCACCGGTGATGAAGAGCGTCCGCCCATCTTCGCCCCAGGCTACGTTTGACGTCGGTTGTCCGCTGTCGATCGTGCCGAGCAGCGTGCCATCGGGGGCGATCACGCTGAGTCCGCCTGGTCGAGCTCCGAAGAGATTTCCATGTCGATCGACTTTGAATCCATCGGGTCCGAAGAATGGATCTTTGCGCCAACGGGTGGCATCGAAGAAGACGCGGCCGTTCGTCACCGTACCGTCCGGCTTCACATCATAGGCCAGCCAGGCCACCCGCTTTGGATCGACGTCGGACACATAGAGCGTCTTCTCATCCGGCGAGAAGGCGATCCCATTTGGAGCCTTGATGTCGGTAATCAACCGAGTAACGGTGCCATTCTTTGCCACACGATAGACGCCTTGGACGGGGGCCTTGTCCGGATCATCGAAGGCCTTGGGCAAGCCAAACGGCGGATCGGTAAAGTAGAGATCGCCGTTGGATTTGAACACGAGATCGTTCGGACTGTTGATTCGATGCCCATCATACCGTTGCGCAAGTGGCGTGATCGTGCCGTTCGATTCGAGGCGTCCGATCTGACGATCGCCGTGCCTGCATAACACGAGCCGCCCGTTTGTATCGAACGCGAGTCCGTTCGAGCCAGGCTCCTTCCCTGCAAACGGGGTTGAACCACTGTAGCCGCTGTTCTTTAGGAAGACCGTTACACCCTCGCCGGGCTTCCATTTGTAGACGCTGTTCGCTGGAATATCTGAGAAGAGGAGATAGCCGCCTGACTTGTCCCACACCGGCCCTTCGACCCAGGTAAAGCCATCGGCAATCTTCTCCAGCGTCACGTCCTTCGGCACGAGCTGATCGAAGCGTGGGTTTAGGCTGGTGATGACGGCTGGGACCGTCTCGGCCCATGCTGCTCCCGCCGGCAGGAGAACGATCAGTCCAAGGACGATCCGACATGTTGCAGGTGCTCGCATCACGGTCGCACCCCTGCGATGTTCAGCCTGATGCGATAAAGCCCGGTCAGCGCGGTAATGTAGAGCGTTTTGCCGTCGTCATCGCCCCAGGCCATGTTGTGCGGATCTTCTGGGCCTTTGATAAGGCCGAGTTGCTTGCCCTCCGGCGAAAGAATCCAGAGTCCGCCTGGCCCCGTCGAGTAGACATTCCCTCTCTGATCGACTTTGAGACCGTCAAGCGCATCAGCGCCCGGCGCATTCGTCATGTCAAAGAAGAGTGTCCCCTTCGAGAGCGTGCAGTCGGGATTCACGTTGTAGCGGAGGATGACTTTCCTCTTGTCGTTCCAATTATTGACGTAGAGCGTCTGTTCGTCCGGCGACAGCGCAATCCCGTTGGGTGCATCGAGCTCCGTGCTCACGAGCATGACTCGACCATCCCTCGCGCAATAGACGCCGCTGTAGGAAAGTTCCTTGCGCGGATCGTCGAAGACTTTTGGAAGTCCGAACGGGGGATCAGTGAAATAGAGCGCGCCATCGGAACGATACACGAGATCGTTCGGGCTGTTCAGTCTCTTGCCTTCGTAGCGGTCGGCCAGGACTGTGATGTTGCCGCGCGGTTCGACGCGGATCACACGCCGATTGCCATGCTGGTTGATCGTGAGGCGGCCCTTGCTGTCGAGCGTCAGCCCGTTCGAGCCAGGCTGATGGTACTCGCCCACGTTGAACCCGCTGTAGCCGCTCTTAGTGCGAAAGACGGACACCTGCCCCTCAGATGACCAACGATAGATGATATTCGCGTTAGGATCGCTGAAGAGGAGATATCCCGATGTGGTGGCGGTGGCCGGGACCCATACCGGTCCCTCGGTGAAGAGAAAGCCACCAGCGATTTTTTCAAGCTGAGTGCCTGGCAAGATGACCTGATCAAGCGCCGGGTCAACCTTCACGATCTCGGTTTTGACGAACTGTGTCGGGCCGATGTGATGGCTCTTGTAGAAGTCCAGTGTTGCCGAGCGAACCCAGATAAAATTCCCAGGCGGATTCGACAACGGACCGTTGATGCCGAAGACGGCGAGTTGAACCTTCTGTCCGGGCCTGGCGTTCTGTGTCAGGACGACACGATTCGGCGCATTGAATCCCTTAATGAGCTGTCCGCCTGACTGCCCCAACACGAGCGGCAATCTCCCATCAACCCAGATCTCCGCGTAGTCATCGATGGCGACTTCAAAGACGACGGTTGAGCCGGATGGATCGAACGAGCCGATCTTGCCGGGAATGGTGACGCTCGTGCGGTACCAATTGAAGCACAGGCGCCCCGTTGATCGTCGTTCTTCTAGCTGCGCCGGTTTCAGCGCTTCCCATTTGGAATCATCGAAGTCCGACGCGCCTGCGTGGAGGTCAATGTCCTGTGTCCGATTCAGTGGACCTGACGGGGCGAGGTCCGCACCGGGACTGTGATGGTCGACGTCAACGACCTTCGCGCTGCTGTATCGCCACTGGCCTTTGACCAACGCGATCCCTTCGTCGGTCTTCAAGTCGACGATGGCATCCGGCCTCACCCCCGGCGCATCGCTCGTCACCTGCGCATAGGCCGAGGACGAACCCACTGTCAGCGCCGCTGCTACGGCAATAACCTTCCAACTCTTCATCTTTTTCTCACTCCATCCCCGCCGTTTGATTATTCCTTCCATCCACTCCGCGCTGGGCGGGGGAGGGGTTGGCCTCTACCGCGCGCATGGAACGAGCACCGCCCAATGTCATCCTCACAGCTACTGTGCTGCTCCTCCTGGGAACGGCACCCGTATCGGTCCTACTGCGCCGTGGAGGGAGCACCGCCCGCTATTTCACAATCTGATTGATCCTGCGTGCGCACTCCGGGAGCAAAGGCGCGATACGGGTGTCGTTCCATCCATTCCTTGTGTGCGGGTTCGACTCGACTGAGCTCGTCGCAGGCCGCGAGCAAGGAGACATACCGACGATCTCATCTTACTTTCACCACATAATAATCAAACGGCGCCTCCACCTCTTTAAACCAATGCGGCACCCCATTCGGAATGATCACGACATCGCCCGGCACCAGCTTCCTCGTCTCGCCGCCGTTCACCGTCGGCGCGCGCAACTCGTGCGGCGCGATCATTTTCGTGCCGACCGGCGTCCCGCCGGTGATCAACTGGGCCGAGCCCTTCAAGACATAGACGATGTCGGTGTCGAATTCATGGATCTCGACCACGCCGGCTTTGTCGCGATGGCTGGCATGCACCATGTAATTGCGCTCGGCATGCATCATATTCTCGTCTTCGCCCACCAGGACCGCGCCCTTCACGAAAGACGCCGCCACTTTCTGGCTTTCGATATAGGTCACCGGCAGCGGGCTGTGACCGTTCGTCATCTCTGCCACCTCCATGCTGTCGAGGGATTTGGCGCCCACAATCGCGAGTTCTTCATCCTGCTGTGCACTCGCCGCGCCGCTGACACCGATGGCGCCCACGACGTTGCCTTCCCATTCGAGAGGAATGCCGCCTTGCAATGGTGTGAAGTTTTGCAGATCGCCGCCGAGCGTCACCATCGACGTACGCCCGTCCTTGATCACATCCTCGAAGACCTTCGTTGGTTTCTTGAACAACGACGACGTGCGTGCTTTTCCGATCGCGATATTCGCACTGGCCGCGAATGTGTGATCCAATCGTTCCAGCGCTAAT
>JACXTT010002620.1_pt1 | contig 28350 bp, 27 predicted proteins | sample 9270951 | NCBI WGS metagenome assembly JACXTT01 (sample SAMN15532306, study PRJNA645909) | rock metagenome | isolation source: weathered quartz diorite | place: Puerto Rico | collected 2017-06-21 | reverse complement strand
CGCTTATCATCTCGCCGGCGATACTATATTGTCTGGCAACGCAAATGATTCTCGTCGCACATCCGGCTGGTCTAAAACCGCCTTGCTGAAATCGATCTTGAACCACTTCGTTCCAATTACGCCCCCTCGACTCGCAACCACATCGAGCACCAGCAAAATCGGCGGCAACGCACTCGCGCCCAGAGCAAGATAGACATAGGGTCTAATGAGTTCCGTTCCTGGCCAGTCGAGATACTTGCGAGTCACGAAGAACAGAATAGCAAATACGCACCATATCACCGGGATTGCGGTGATCGCCGTACGGCCAAAGGCGGGGTCCTTCATCAGCCATAACAGCCTCCATCGTCACCACGAAAACCAGTCAACCGAACCCGGCGAGATCACCTTTTTTCTCGTCGAACTCGTCGCCTCCTTCCTACTCGTTTCTCGTTTCGCGCAAAGATCACTTAGTTTTAGGACCCTCCCGTAGCGACGCCAAAAATGCCTCGGTCCGGTGAAGGCTCTCGCGATCAAGCCCGGTCGCGGACTCCGAGCGGAAATGCATCACCGCATTACGAATCCTGCGCACATCCTCAAGTCGCTTAAGCACCACATCGGCCTCGACCTTCAGACCCAGCTTTGACCAGTGTGCCGGTACCTGTAGCAGACGCAGATATTCTCCAAAACTAAGGTCTTCGACACCATTAATGACCCTGCGGGATTCCGTTGAGACAAAGGATCGCAATACATCGACATCGAAGCGATTCCCGATCAGTCTCCTGAGTTCACGTTCGATATTGCCTACGAGGAGGAATGCGTTCGTAAGATCGCGAAGGTGGACGCTGAGATCTGTCGTGGTGACTATGCCCACGATTTTCATCGAGTGATCAGACACGAGGACAACCTCGTGTCGGATGATTTCGTCTACGGCCTTCAGCAGCGACATGTCGGCTGGCAGCACCACCCGATATTCCGAGTCCATGCAATCAGCGACCCTTAGTCCCGCTCGCCCGACCACGTGTGCCCTTCCGATCGACTTCCAGCTGATCATCCCTTTGACAGTTCGCTCGCCGCTCATCACGGGCAGTTGCGAATAGTCATTCAAGAGCATCTGCGTTTCGGCATGCCGCACGCTGTCCTCGGGTGTCACGGTTAGCGGGGCACGTATCGCACTCGGCAGCAACCGCAGCTGGGGCACGCTGGCTACTGGACCGTCGCCAACCTCCGAGCCGACAAGGCCGCCTCCATCATGCAATGACATAGTCACTCCACCTCCCCCGCAAAACACTCCAGCAAGGCACACTCCAGTTGTCTCATATCCTCACAGATCATCCGCCCTAGATCACCGTGATTTACAATTTCATGCGCGCCTTTTTAGGACCGCGAATGCTTAGCTCTTCTTCGACGTCTGTGCCATAAAACCACCCAGCTGCGCCACGACCTTCGAGCCTTTGCACTTCGGGCACTTCACGTCACCCTTCTCCCGCTCCGAGATGGTCATGATCACTTCGAAAGGCTTGTTGCACTTCTCGCACACGAACTCGTAGTGCGGCATGGCACATCCCTCATGTTTTCATCGTCCTTCCAGAAGCCGAGTATCCAAACCGAGAAGTCCGACAGTGGCGGCCCGGCGATCGGGCGTTCGTCACGGGCCGCCAGGGCGCTGCTGCTCTAGCGGGCCGGTCGGTATTGAGCGCTGACCGCCGGGGCCTTCCTCAGAGCCGCCACCCACTGGCTGCCGCTGAGCAGCGGCGTGGTCCTCGCCGCTCGGACCGCCCCTCCCGCCGAGAGAGCGACGGCGACTGCGGCCATCGCGACGTCGTCGGGGGCCTCAACGATCACCGAGACGTCGTACTCCCCGTACGAGAAGCCGCCGGCCAAGATCCGGGCCCCGACGGCGTCGTTGAGCTGCTTGCCCACGAGCTCCAGGCGGTCCTGCGGGTTCTTGATCTGCGCGGCGAGCGACTCCGAAGTGTAGGAGGCTTGGTAGAGGTACTGTGGCATCGCATGCCCTCCTTCTAGATCGCGGTGGACACTTTAGGTTGGCTTGGCCGTCGGGATCATACCGCTTTCAGAATGCCGTCGCGGCGGAATTGGCAAGGGCGTAGATCACCAGGTTCTAAGAACCTCACGTCTCTTTCATCGTCGCCGCACTTAGTTCTCGGCGGTATCCCACAGGGCGCGACGAGAATCTGCAGCAAAAGAGAAATATTTCCCGGCCGGCAGTCGGTCTTAACTTGGCTACGAGATCAAGGCTCCTCGTCCACGACGACGATTCACAAACCGTCGTCGAGTGGTACTCTACCCACCCCTCGAAATGAGCGCGATCGTTATCTTTTTAAACAGCTCCTTTACGAGTTCCTTATCGGCTCCTTCCTCCCACCACGATTTCACCTTGATCCAAAGTATTTGGATCGTAATCTCGCTGGGATCCACCGTTTCTCGTCGAATTCGAGCTTCAAGGAGATTCAAAACGTCAATAATATGATCCGGGGAGATGTTTCGAAATCCAATAACAATAGCTGTGGGCTGGCTCGCTTCCACAGTAGTCCGGTACTCAGCCGTAGAAAACACTTTCGGATGCGCGTTCGCCACAACAATGAACGGTCCGTCACTGTACTCGATGGAATGCCCGGACCATCGAGAGAAGAGATCCGCATAGTAGACCCCGCGAGACACACTGAGTTCTAGCGTCGTCCCTTCGTTAACCCACACAGCTAGATTTCGCTGACCGATAAGATCACCGAATCGCTTAAAGTTTCGCTCCAGCGCTCTCAGCTTATCTGTCGAGCTCCGGTCCGATGACTCTGTGCTCGTTGACATGAACAACGTGTAGGTCTTGAATCCATCGGGAATAATACCTTGCTTCCCTAGTCGGTAGGTTAGTGGGGTATCGATGATGCGACCCGTGCACCCCCAGAGCAGAACCGTAACGCCTACGATCCAAGCAATACCCATATCGCGACTCCTAGTCCAAGAGACCGTACCGCGAAAGCATGGTTTCAGCGAGCCACTGTGCGATAGGTTGTATTTCTTTCTGCGGAAGACTCTCGAGTACTTGTATTAGCGTTCCATTGGTCGGTTCGGCGAGCCATCGATCGACCCTTTCAGCCGCTGCTTCCGACGCATAGAGATGGGCATGAACACACAGCGTATATTGATCACTCGCAGAAAGAGGCGCGTCTTTTTCCCGCTTCGTTTGGTGTTTTCCACTGCCGATGGTCACGACATAGTGATAGATGGCCGCGGTGGGCTCGATCAGACGCTTTAGGCAGGCCGCACGACCAACAAGATGACTGCGGCTTCTTCCACCCTCAATTGCCTGTGATTTACCGAAGTCGCGTAGCGCGTTAAGCAATACCACGTATTCTCTGGCGTCGTACTCGAGTTCGCTTAATGTCGCTATAGCGCCAAGGTCAGCCTGATACTCCGCAATCCTGTCAAAAAATGCCGCTTCATCGTAGGTGGCACCCGGCCGATACGTATAGCTGATGCCTGGCATCCCCGTAGAAACCCACGCGAGGATGCTCTTCGTTAGTTGCCGTTGGTGAGCTTCTAGGAGAATCCACTGCAGCAACACATGCCCAACATGGAGATGAAAGACTTCGTGGGCCAGCACGCCGGCCAGTTGGGCCTCATTCTTCGCGGCGTGATGGAAGCGCGGATCGACCAAACCGGCATTGACGAATATCATGCCGTTTGGATAGGTCTGCGCCAACGGTTGGTCGCTAGCAAAAACAACAAGACGAACTCGCTCACGGTTAAAGTGCTCGATCTTACCGTCGATTGACGCAGTAGGTGGATATTTGGACATAACTCGGTCAAGCATCGCCTTCACCGAGACTACGAGTGAATGCTCGACGGCGAAACTTTCGGCACCACGAACACGATCCGCCGTTCGCTGGTCGGCAAGTGCCATGATTTCGGCACTGATTTTCGTGAAGTCGACGTTAGATACCTCTGAGGTTCCGAGCTCCCCTTGCTTATAGAACAGACACCCACTACTCGCGACTAAAAAGCTGAGGATGGACAGGACTTTAGTGAGAGCACGAACCCAAGGTAGCTTTATCCAGAGGCCGTCTCGTCGTTGTGCGCCCAACGAGCTACCGTTCGGTACACCCAGAACCATTGCCATAATTCTAAGTCGTCTCGGCAGTTGAAGAGAAGGCTTGCCTCTCCGCCGCATTCTGTTTTCGGCAGCGACGCTCCTCTACCCCGCTCGTCCGCAGCGAGGAGCGTCCGCACCTATACAGGGCGACTCTTTATGGTGGAACGTTAATGAGGACTTCCCATAGTTGTCGACAGTAACGCTCAACTTTTGGGTATGTATAGCATCCCTTGACGGACGCAAATGAAATCAGATTTTCGTTATAGATTTTCGTTATAAATGACGAGTTGACGCGTGCACAACTGGCAAGTACCGCCTTACCTCCGCAATGCCTGCGTCGGAAAATTCCCCGTCGGGTCTCAGACCAGTGCGATTCGTGTAAGCCTCGATGGCGCGCGTCAATGACAAATCTCCCGCGCTGGTGGCCCCAGAACACCGTGATCTAAGCAGCGGGGTGACTACCGGAACTCCCAGGGATCCAGTCGATATCCTTTGTCTGTAATGTGCTGTCGAGCCCCGATGAGTATGTCACGGAGCTGCTCGTCGTCTCGTAGATTACGGAGAAGCAGATCGGGGACCTCGATAAGCCCACGGTCACGATCGTCAAAGACTTTAAATCGCAGCTTGTGATCATAGTCCCAGATCTCGGTGACGCAACGAAATGGTCCGAATGCGGCCTCGGTCACCGACCGTATATCATCATTCGTACGCATCGTCCCCCCTCAACCACGCCTAGATGTGTAGCTACTCGACCGGATCGTCTCCCTGCACTTGTCGAAGAATCCCGGATCCGCGGACTGTTGCTTGGCGATCCAATCTGCGAATCCTTCGCTGTACTGCGGAGAGCCGAACTTCGGCTTGTAGTACCAGTCTGGCCGCTTCTCCGTCGCATGCACTCGACGCACACAGAGAATATCGTAGGTGCTCGCTTTGCGAGATCCACCTAGAAGCTCATTGACTCGCTTCACTAGCTCTGTCTGCCGATAAGGGTGGGTAGTGTCAGGATCGAGCTTTCGATAGGCCGACGCCTTAGGGTCGTCAACAAGTCGAATCGCAGCAGAAGTAAGACGGGACGACTCGTGAACATCTGCCTGAACGACTCGGACTTCGGTGCCCGCCGGGGCGTTGACGACCTTACGAATATTACCCATCCATGATTTCCGTACCCTCTCAAGCTCGCGTTGGATCATCATTCTCAAATCGCGTGGGTGCGCTGTCTCGCTCTTTGCGCCATGACGAAAGTAGATTGTGCCCCTGCCAAATGCTGTTTTCTGTTTTCCGTTCCCCAGATCGTATGTGCCGGGTTGGACAAATATCATCGGGACTGAAACACCAGCAACAGCGATGACGGCAACGTGCTTTCGCTTCCATTCGTCTGAATCGATTTCGAACTCGCTGAACGGCTCGCCAACGTAGCGACTTATTCGGTCCACGACTTTCGCGTGATCTAACAAGAGCAGCGGCGAGGGATCCCAGCCTGAGGGCTGGCCGTCATCCTTGATGCCAACAATGATCCGACCTCCACCGGAGTTTGCTATCGCCACTATGTCCTTAATGAGCTCGCACCACCCGCCTGACTCTTCTGGGTCGAATTGCTCCTTAAATTCAAGTTCTCGCGATTCTCGTTCGGTCTTCGCTATGCGGCGCCTACGAGGCCCTCTTTGTCTCGGATTGCTCATTTAAATTAAGTTAGGGTCTCGCTTCATCAGAGCCTTGCCGGACTGCCGAACTTGCGCGAAACGTCCCCGAACTCTCTATTGACGGCTTGAAGATTCCTTAATCATCGCAGATAAGTGCCGACACCGTCTCGGATGTACCGCTCAACGTCAGCGGACGCTCCGCGTCCCCGGATTCCTTTGCAGTAGTAGCAGTCAGGGGCCGGCTCAACCCCTGGTGACGTGAGTCGTCCCATGTGTCCGTAGTAGGCTATCGCCCGCTTCGGGGCCCTGAGGCCGGTCACCGCGACCATGAATTCGGTAACCGCAAGCGAGGCTATGACCCCATTGATGGAGACGACCGAGGGACCTGATCGGCCCAGCGCTTGGCGTCCAACGCCGTAGATCGCATTACGGTCGCGGCGCTCCGCCGTTCCCGCGAGATCGGCCTGGGCTTCGGCAAGATCGAGAAGGCCCCAACAGACGATACATCCGGTTCCGTCCCACGCGACGCAGACGCGACCTCCGTAGTTCGGCGTGTCGCCCGAGACGATATCTGATGCGAGGTCAAAGAACGGCCGTTCATAGGCGGCACAGAGCTCGTTTAGGACCAGACGGGCCCCCTCGGAGTCGAGACAACCAAATACGTAATCTGCTTTCGTGATGAGTCCAAATCCCGCCTCCGTCACGAATGAGTCGTGGAGCGGCTCGATATTGATCTCAGGATCAATGAGCTTCACGAGCCGCACGCCGAGATCGACCTTCCGGCTTCCCGGGATCGGGTCGTCATGCCAGGCACCGATATAGCGATTGCGGTTTGTCGCGTCGAGCTCTTCGCTGTCGATCAAGACGAGGTTCCCGACACCGAGAAGTGCGAGTTGCTGGATGACATGACTTCCAAGGCCGCCGGCGCCAACGATAGCCACGCGTGCCCGGCGGAGCTTCTCCTGGCCCTCCTTCCCGAATAAGGCCATTTGGCGAACGAATCGTTCATTCATCGTCGTCCTTCGGTTTGAGCGGGGTCAGCCCTGTGCACGGGAAAGTTTTTCCGCCCACGACAAGGCTATTGCGCCGCTCAGGGGTCTCAGGACCAGTCAACCAGACGAGACCGTCGAGAGTGAAGCGCGCTGCGACCACTGCAACATAAGGTCGTCCCTTGAGGCGCCACCATACATGGGGAACAAACTCGCGAAACCCCATTCGATCGCTGAGCGAAAAGGATGCTGGCCATCGGCCGGTATGGCTATGGAACTCGACGAGGCAGGCGTCCAGATCGTGCGCGCGCTTGATGACCGATGCCCTCACCGTATCGGTCAGTTCGATATGGTATCCGGTCTGGATCTCGAAGCCGCTCGGCGGTACGGCCATCCATTCGACCATGCGAAATACGATTGAATCGTTGCTCTGACGTCGCTCCACAAAGCCAAAGGCCGCTTGCTCGATCTCACCCTCGGGCTGAAAGAGATGTCCGCACAGTGCTTCGTACGACTCTGATGAAAGTTCTAACAGAATGGGGCGGGTCATACCCCTTCCTTGAAGCGCTCGGCGAGGCTTATGGCCCAATTCAGAAGATTGGAGCCGCTTCTAAGATCGGTCGTGGCCCGCCATTGTCCATCGACTGGCGTCCAGGACAAAATGCCCCACGTTCCACCGAATGGTGGCTGAGTTGAAGCGGGCTCCGTGTAGTTGTTGGCGCGGACGCCGTTGAACGTCAAGCCGGCCGGGATGTAAATCCCATACGGCGGTGTCCCCGGAAATCCCGTCGGGATCTGGAAAGCCACGTCTGTTAGACGCCGACTCCAGCCGTCGGTTAGGGGATAGTCAGGAAGGCGGATCCAGTAGCCGTCGGCGCGATACTCCAAAGCCGGATAGCGCGTCCGGAGCAGTGTCAGTTCCTGGTCGATGCGCAATTCCATGTTAGCCCCGCTTGAACTTCACCTTCTTCGAGAATCCGTGCCCCGGCTTTACCTCGACGAGTTGACCCGGCTGAAGGGTGTGTTCGACGTTGTCCTTGTCGATCTCGATCGCGCCTTGCGAAGGATCCCATCCTCCGAGGGCGATGATTTCCACGGTCGTGATCGTGTCCTTATCCCACGGCTTGAGCACACCCTCGATGTCGATCTCGAATTTTGGACCGTGTCCCTGTGCCATACGCTTCTCCTTTTTCGCGATGAAAGCGACCTTTCTTTCACTTTACGGCCGCTCGAGGCCTGGTGTCAAATGTAGAGATGTATCGAAATAAGCTTACTACATAAACATGTTTATGCACATTGACGCCGGGCGGCTCACCGTTATATAAATCAACTAGATGTCACGCTCCCGAGCTGCAACCTCGTCGGTGTACGTCGAGACGGGTCGCCGTATCCAAGAGGCCCGAAAGGCTGCGCGGTTAACCCAGGAATCCCTCGCCGACGCTATCGGACTGTCCCGTGCTTCGATGTCGAATATCGAGCGCGGTCGGCACAAGATTCTCCTCCATACGCTGGAGGATATTACGCGTGTCCTCAATGTCGACCTCCACGATCTCTTGCCGCCACGGCGACGCGAAACTTCAAAACTCGAGGCGCAAGTACCCCCCGATGTATCTGCTAACCTAAAGGAATTCATAATGACAATGGAAAAGCGTCTAACGCGAGAAACTAAGCGCGCTACTGCATCATGAGAGCACGTCGACGACGAATTGATTCCCTGGTAGACGAGCTCCTGACCAAGTACCGCATTAAAGCGCCTCCGGTTCCCGTTGACGAGATCGCGCGGAAGCTTGGCCTAGAAATCGAATCGCGAAGATTTGACGACGCGGAATTTTCGGGGATTCTTGTACGGGAAGGCGGCCAAGCCATTGTTGGTGTGAACGCATCTCATGCGCCAACACGCCAGCGTTTTTCGGTCGCGCATGAGATAGGTCATTTTTTGCTTCACGAAGGCACCCGAGTCTTTATCGACCGCGGTTATAACGTGAATCTCCGGAATCGGGAATCGAGCCTTGGTACGAACACTGAGGAAATTGAAGCCAACACGTTTGCAGCCAACCTACTCGTTCCCGATCGTTTCCTCCTTTCTGACTTGAGGAATCGGGACGTTGATCTGGAAGACGAAGCCGCGATTGGTCGGTTAGCTAGAAAGTATCGCGTCAGCCCCCAGGCGATGACGTATCGACTTCTCAATCGCCCGCGCTAACATAGTAATTTCCCGCCAACTCAGGGATTGGCGGGCCGAGAAATTAACTAAAGGAGTCGGCTGCGGTATAACACCACTGCCACTTCCCACCGAGCGCTTCCTGATTCCCGATCAACCGCTCAGCGTATCGATAACTAGCCAGGCTCTACGAGGGTCAGCAAGAGACTAAGACGTAAACGCTCGACTCGTGGCGCGAGCGCGGACGGCAATTGCGAGCCTGGGCTCTCGCGACACGATGGCGAAACGCGCAGTGGCTAGCTAGACACTGCTGCCCGATCGCATTCCTCGACACTCATCCGTACGAGCTCTCGAGTAGCACGGCCCGATCGAATCCACCGACGCACAAGCTGCGACGGCTCGCCTAACGTCTCACTGGTTTTGCGCCACATCTGATAAATCTGCCTGACGTGTCTAACGACGCATTCAGCATCGTCCTGCTCGAGCCGGGGGGGCAGTGCGATACCCTTCTCCTTTCGAACCAACGACAGTGCATCGCGAAAATCGCGGTCAGCAGCCTCATCGCGCTCCAAGCCCACGAGAAATGCCGGAGTGTACGCCAATACGACCCACGTTCTCGACAATCCATACGTGTTCCGAAATAAGGCCTTCATCTCTCGGTAAGCACGCTTCTTACTCGACGATCGCCCAAGTTCCAGTAGGGACTCGATCTCATCGAGCACAATCAAGGCGCCGGGCCTTCCCGTTGCCGTGGCTAAAGAGATGATCGTCTTGAGTTGTCCAAACCAGAATTCAGAATCGTAGGCACTTGGCGTCCAGCTAATACCTCCGGGCTCGAGGCCCAGTTTCTGAGCCGCTTCACAGAGCGTCTTGTTCGTAATCTGGTCGCCGCGCAGAGCGCTTATAGCCAACTGGCAGGCGTCACCCGAACTCTGACGCGCACCCCACACATACAGTAATAGGCACAGGGTCGTTCGGGGCGGCGACGACTCGGGAAGCAGTCCAGCATTTCGCAGACGATAGAATTGCCCCATGTTCATGGGCGTACCGACCAGCCGAGGAATAGCGCGTTCTGCCCAATCTCGCACCAGCGACAACAGTGGGTCGGAGTCACTCGCCGGCTGGATCAAGTTATTCATGATCGCCCTATAGACAAGGTCAGGGCGATTGAGCACAACACCAGTAGCAACGTCTTGAGAAGAATAGCTCACGAAGAAACCTTGTTTCTCGGCGAGCAGTTGCAGCAACGCAAGAAGGTGAGACTTGCCAGCACCGTTTGTTCCCGCGATCAGGGTGACTTCGTATGATCCCGCAATCACTCCCGAGAGTGCACGCTCGGCTTCAGCAATCTGATCTTGCAAACCGCATGTCATCCACTGGCTGACCGCGGGCCCGGGCGGTAAGCCGTCACGCAGCATACGAATCGCAGCGCCCGCCTCAGCGCTTGTTAACTCGAAGGCCATTCGTTCACGGGCCGAGCCTCACTGAGCTCTTGAGCAACCCGATCGAACATCAGGGGTAGTCTTCGTGGCTCAGGCACGTACCCTTCGTCGCGATAGGCACGATCAAGCTCGTCCGTTACGACCTTTACAAGAATCCTCGTGGCGGCGACTGGCAGACTACGTGCGCGGGCCGCTGTCTCACCTGCCGCCGTCAGGAAGGCATCCGTGACACGCCTCTCCGCTTGCCAGCCATTTGCAACGGCATGCACCGCCCGAATATTCTCGCCAACCGTCCGAAAGTCGTTCGCTGTAAGAGGGTCGCGTTCCAGCTCAACCACAGTCGATTCGTAGTTCACGCCTTCCCGATCAGTAACCGGTCTTAGGCGTTGCCACAGGGCCTCGTACGAGCGGATCCCTCGTACCTCATCGGTGAACATTGGGGGCGTCACGGAGCAGACGACAAAGCAGCCGTCGGGCAAATCGCGTCGATCTACAAGCGAACGGAGATTGTCATAAGCCGCGGATCGAACATTTAGTCGTTGGTCTAGAGTGCTTTCGACCTCATCCAGCAGAAGGAGCAAACCCGGATACCCAAAATGTCGCAAGACGGCAACCAGGGCACGGAACATGCGGCTCGCGTTGGTGCGATCTATGTTTGCTTGCAATCCCAGCGGCCGGCGAGCGTCTGCAGGCAACACGTTGCCTTCGAGCCATGACCGGAAGATTCGCATGTCCTCGTCGGGATCGATAAACGACTGTGCTTGACCGGTGGCATAGCCGTAAACAGCCTTTACGAAGGAACTGTCGCTTGAAGTCAGAGATCGAACACTGCGGGCTTTCTGCGTGAACTGGGCAGCGATCTGAGGGTCGGGATTATCGTTTGTAATCAGGGCAGCGAGGCCTTGCGGTCCTCGCCGTTGGTTTGATTCGAGACCTATGACTACGGCTTTGTACAGCAAGTCCCATCGGCTTAGTGGCACCTCAGATTTGATCGTGACGAACGAGACCACAAAACCATTTCTCAATCCCATTTCACGGAGCATGGCCATCAGGTGAGTCTTCCCGTCGCCATATCGTCCATTGATCAGGCGGACCTGCTTGATACCGCTGGCTACATCCTCAAGATCTCGCTCAAACGAGCGCAGCCAGCCGGATCGCCCTACTGTGAGAAGCTCAATCCCCTTCTCTGGGACGGTTCCGTCGCGCAGAGACATCAACATCGAACGGGCGTCGGCCGGGGATAGCTGTTGAACGGGACCGGTCATGACTCGCGAGGGCGCAGGCTACCTACAACAACACCATCACCTATCGAGACTCGAATTCCTTGGCGTGGATGACGAGGAGCAGCGAACTCGTACTGGTTACTTTTCTTGAGAAGAACGGAGAGATCTTCGCCGAAGCGCGCTCGTGAGTAGCCCTTCGCCATTTTCCTCTTAAGAACGTCGTAGATCTTTCCGATCGAAACATGGCTGCCGGGGGAGACCCCAACAGCTTGTGCCGCATCCGCATATGCAGTAGCTAGCTCCTGTTCGAAATCGACCTCCGCGCTCACACGGGCCGGCGATTGTCGAGTAGCAGCCAAAATACGTACGATCGCATTCGGACTGCTAAGAGGTACAACTCTTCGTCCGATTCGGATTGTTCCGCGAGTTGGATCGATGTCCAGTCGAATAGACTCTCGTACTGTGTAGGAAGGGAACGCGCCGGTCCACGGGATTCCCGCCTCAGTCAGCGCTTTCTCGAGTGATTCGCCGAAGGCCATCCGAGCTTGAGCGGCTCTCAGCTCCACTTCTTCGCGAACTATCCGCCAGGAGTGCAGATCGCTCGCCTGTGAAGCCAATGAGTCGAGGTCCTCAAACGCTCTAGGCGTGGCGCGCAATCGACGTTCAGACTCCAAAGCCGCTTCTGCCGTGGCTGGCTCCAGAATTTTTCGCATTGCGCGAACCGCCTCCTCCAATTTCCCGAGAAGAGCAAGATGTACCTCAATTGGGCCGCTCTGGTCCGCGTTCATGAAACGCACCATACTTCCGAGCGGTCGGTCAGTCTATACCGGCCAACGGGTGGTAATCCATCAATCGCCGGATCAAGAATCCGGATACGGGTTCCAACCTGTAGCTCCTGGAAAAGAGCTGTCCGACCGTCGTCCACCACGAGCTGCGATACAACTCCTGAATGACGGAGAGAAAGAACGCGCGGCGAAACGGCTGAGCGGGCTACGAGCGTACCCTCGACCGCCGGCTGCCGCCCGTCTGTCTCCTTGACGTGACCCCAGAATGGTTCGCACCAAGGTCGGTAGTCACAGTGCCCGCAAGCTTGTCCAGGTCGTCCAGCTTTACTCGGATCCATACCCACCGCCGCATTGAAGGCGCTTCGAATTTCGCCGGCCAATCGTTCGCTCGCTTGCGGCGATAGCTCAACGGGAATTTCTTGGCCCAAAAGAATGAAATTGACTACTCCATGAGCGGGCCACCACCCGTACCGATCAAACCAGAGATATGCATAGAGAAGCAGCTGCCGCTGGAACCGTTCGAGGTGCTCGTCATCGTAGTTTTCCGCGCTCTTGTAGTCGACAATCACATCACCGGCGGCTGTCTCATCAACCCGATCGATTATCCCGGTGAGGAAACCGTCTCGCGTCGTGATTTCGGTTTCGACCCTGGCGGGGCCGGCTCGTGATGGTAAATCAGGTTCAACACGCCATGTGCGGTGTACGAGAAGGGCAAGCGCCTGCTCAGCGTGGCTTATGCGGCTATCCGGCCAACGTAGCTGCGCCTCACGCGGGTTTGTGCGCGCCGCGGCGCGTTGGGACTCTAGTTCTCGGCGGAACACGCCGAGAATTCTGCTGATCTCGTCGTTTGGATTCTCTTCGGCACCCACCGAGCGAAAGGCCTGAAGCGCCAAGTGAAAAGCGGTCCCAATGCGAGCGAACGGACCTCTCCGTCGCGGAAATGACGTGTCGCGGGCGTAAAGAAGTTGAAGTGGGCATGCGAGTAGCGCCTCGTAGGAGGTAGCCGATAGTGGAGGTGCGAGGCGCGACCGAGGAGCCCAGTTTGCTACGGTGACCGACCAAGCATTCAACGCGATAGCTCTCCAGCGACCCAGAATGGGCGTCGGTCAAGATCGAAGTTTGTAAAACTCCGAAGATCGTAACCGGCGATTGCGAGCGCTGTCCTCTCGGGCTCGGTAGGGACTGGCAAAAGCGGATGCCGAACGACGAGAGCAATCGGAACATTGCCAGGGCGCGCCACGAGAGCATCGATTCGTCTACCTGCCACGATCTGGCTCTCACGCAGTGAGAACCGCGGCGGCATGAATGCTTCGAGCGACTCCAGCGCCGCACGTACAGCTGTGGAGCTAAGTTCTGGAACAGCAGCCGTGCTCACCCACTGGATCAGCGCATTTCCGAGAGAACGGTCCAGAAGCGGATGGTCTTGTTGATTTCGATAGTCCAGTAGACAGCTGTAGCAAGCGCCCGAGCAATTGGATTCGCAAGTGGTCCCGAGTCGAGCGGCCAATGCGAACACTTCGGGCAGGACGTCGTGTATTTGTCGAGCGTACCCAGCGCCACCAGGCAACGTGTCGTGTATAAAGATTTCTCCGACGAATTGACCTCCCGGGCGAGCTATCGGGCGGACACCGGTCCGCAGTTCGTCGGGATCTATATTCAATAGGGCTGCAGCGGCGTTGGCCAGCAATGTCCCAGCAGATAACCACGATGCGCGGCCACTTGGATCGAGTACGTTCGCGGAGAGTGACGGCGCAAGTTCTATGCCCAGCAAGAGGACTTCGGATGGAAAACTGTGGCCCAGAAATGATCGTGGCGACGCTGGGGCGGGACATCGCGTCCCGGCCCTTGGGCCCTTGCGCGGGCCACGGTTCGGCGGAATGTCCGCTGGGTAGTTGTGTGGACCAGGCTGCTCCAAACTTCGGCCACACGCGGAGCAGATGAGGAAGCCAGGATTTCTAGAATCTGGACCCGGGTTGACTATGTGGAGTTCACCGACACGGACACGCACGTGAAGTCGCGGAGAATACTGAGAAAGGGGTTGCTGAAATGAGTCGTCTCCGACCGCCAAACGCGCCGGGCGCACAGATCCTGCACGCTCGCGACCACCGCCCTGATACCGAACTCCATCCGGGTCGGCCCAATCACTACAGAATCCAGGCGGTCGTAGCATCAGAGCCAACCGAAGATCCGCAGAGTTGCAAATTGAACACAAATCGGGTGGGGCCGCGGGCAGACTTCGCACCTCGACCGCCAGGCAATTTTTGCATTCCATGAATGTATGGGTCGGAGCGTAGTTGGGGTGGAGTTGGTATGGATCAAAAAGGCCGCTCACCTCGTAAACTCTCTTCTTGCGGACGACTTCGGCGCCTGGCGCAAATTCAGACAGTGCGATCGCGAGATCACGTTGGACACCGGTTTCGAGCTCGTGGTCATTCACATGCGCGTCGTGCGGAGTCCATAGTGAAACCACGTCAATCGGAAATGCATGGCGCGGCAGGAGTGCCCGGTTAAGCATTTCAACCAGCAAATCACCTGAGCGGGTCGCTACAAGAGCCGCTACTTCGTCCGGCAACGTCTGAATCCAGCTTGCGATCTGTCCTTGTAGTGGCGCTGGAACAAGATTTCGAAGTCGATCCTCAAGTGCCACCCGTCGGGTGGCCAACCACGCGGTGAGGTCAGCTATGCCGTTTTTGCTCGAAAACTGTCCGGTTGTGCCCCAGGCACTCATGACTCCGCCAGCTGTTCCACCAGCAGTCGGTTGCCACTGCAAAAAGAAGTACTGCAACAAGAGGGCGCGAGCGTGTCTACGCACGATCGCTGCATTATCTAGGTTGAGCCGCGGGACACGAGGAGCATCACTGATGATGCTCTCGGGCCGGGCGTAGTAGTACTGATCGTGGCTGCGCTGTAGAGCAAATGCCACGACTGTCGCGAGCGCCGTACCTCGACGGCCTGCGCGACCTGCACGTTGTTGATAGTTCGCGACTGTCGGTGGAATGTTGCGTAGCCCCACCGCCAGCAGATTTCCGATGTCGATACCCATTTCCATGGTCGTCGTCACGCTCAGGACATCTATACGGCGGTCGTCGGCAAACTCGTCGCGCGTGAATATGTCCTGAAACCACCGCTCATACCGACGCGAGTCGACCCGGCCCGTCTGGGCTGTGTGTTCCTCAACGCGAAACGGAAATGGGTCGGCATATTTTTCACCCGGAAGGCCCCAACGTGCTTGTCGACCATAGAAATTGGTAACGTCTACCTGCGGTACGTCTTCTACCTGCTGCCCGCACCGAAGACACACATCGACGATCGTCTCGGCCATCACGTACGCGCAGGACCGGCATTTCTTGATATTTTCCGGCAAGGGCTCAAGCCGAAATCGATCCACTCCGATTCCAAAACCCGTACCGTCTGCGCTCGGACGAAGTACTCGCAGTTGCTGCGACGTGAGCGCGCCCCAAAATTGATCTTCGAGCATTGAAAGCCACGCCGACGGCCCCATGCTAAGGCGGCCATCGTTTAGGAGCCGAGTTGCGACAGCCGTTAGATAGCGCCCCAGCTGAGTCGCGCTCGAAAAATCGAAGTACACGAGATGGGCACCAGTTAATCCTGAAGATCGGCGAATTATGAGCTTTCTATCGTACGGCCCGACTAGATGCGGCGGCCAGCTGACGTGTGTGAGTGTCCTCGGCAGAATCGCGTCGCTCATGGCCAGAATCCGAATCACAGCTGCGAGAAGCGACCGCGTTTCCTTGGGACTTAGTGGCGCTATCGCCCCGACTGATTGCGGAAGCTCTGGCGTCCAAGTCGCCAAGCCCATTGGCTCGAGGCCAAAATCTGGTGCGGCGATCTCATTGCGTATAACGGCCTCGACGTATCGTCGCGCTGTCTCATCGTGAGGATTGGTTATATCAGGCACTTGATCAGCGAAATAGTTCGGTACATCGTCGACCGTGGGGTTGATCTTGGCTCGATGCAGCAAGAGCAACAACCGCTCCCGTAGATCGGCTACAGCAATTGGTTGAGCCTGCTCGGCACCTGATCCGTGGCAGTCAGGGCAGGCAACCCATTCGCGCTGCTCCGGCTCGCCACCGAAAATTCCCGCCTCAACCCAGGTTCCGCCGTAACCGAGGCAGGCGCGGCACGAGTGGAGCAGGCGATAAATCGCCTGTCGAAAGACATCGCGTCGATGGTCGATCTCCAGATCACCGGTAAGCACCGCGGCGTCCTGACGGCTATCGCTAAACGTCAGTGCCTTTCGGCCACCCGTTGGAGAATTGTTGTCAAGAACCGGCTGTAAACGAAACGAGTCCTCGACTAGAACTGAAAACGACTTCGATCCTTTTGTACGAAGGGGCTCAACAATTTCGCGACCCTCTTCGCCTCTTCCACGCTGTACGCTGCAGCGGGGACAACGGAACGGATAGGGAATTTGCCGGCCGGCAACGTTAGCGCCTTGGACCGGATATACGGGACGGGCGTGAGGATCGTCCGGGATGCATCGAAGAGTCGTCCTCGTCGACCGCGCCTCCTGCCGAGCGCCGGGTGTGGGCTCCTCCACCCCAAAGATCTGATACTGATCGAGATCGTTTGGCGTTCCTTGTAGGTTCTCCGACCACGGCCACAAGCTGCCGTCGGTCTGAGGGACGCCCCCCAAGAAGGCCAGGCCACAAACGCGGCATGTGAACAGCTCTAGAACGCGCGCTCCACATTCGCAACGCGTGCGTGGATTAAGGAAGAGCCGGCCGACAGGCCGCCCCCTCAGCTGGCGAAATTGATTGTCTATGCTGGAACACTGTGGATCCATGCACGCCCAAATACCCGATATTCCGCGGAACAATGTATGGAGACGGCTCGAGATTAGTGGCTGCGCATATGGGTCGGCGGTCGGGCGAGCCAGCGAACCGACGGCCAACACTCCCGCAGTCGCTGCGTGTCGCTGCTCGGCGGTGCCAAGTCCGTTCCACAGATCGTCCTCTGCTTTGTCCAAACGCGTAGCATTTCGGGCCGTCATATCCCGGATTTGACCGATTCGCGGCTGGCGTTGAAAAGAGGAGTACGCCCGCAGTGGCAGATCAAGTGAACGATCGAGCGCTGGCATCCCTAGTGACTGCGCGAGAACATCCAGCCCAGCCGGGTCGTTGATAGCCGCCTCGTGATATGCCCGAAAGGCGTCCATTTCGCGGTTGGTAGCAAGCGGATACGTCGAGCGCGCTATAGGCGGAGGGCCAATAACAGTGAACGATTGAGGTGGAAGTGCGAAAAGTTGCGCGGCGAAGTCAGCGACGTTGACCGCACTCTGGGCGTCTGAAGGAAGACTGGCGCTCGTCGCAATGCATCTGATCTGGCTGGAGTCGAGTCCAAGACCCAGACGATCGCGAAGGCGTCGGATCAGCATCGCAATCTCGGTCCCACGTGCTCCGCGATACGTATGCGCTTCGTCCAGTACAATGGTGAACACATTGTCTTCGGACTCTCGCAGCCACTGCGCCGTCAGGTTGAACACCTGTTGCTCGAGCGGACGAACGAGCATGTACTCAAGCATCGAATAGTTTGTAACTAGGATGTCAGGTGGAGCGTGTTGCATATCCCACCTACACAGCATTTCGGGTCCTCCGACGCGGGGCCAGCCGCCCATTGCTCGCTCGCGTTCCGGCATGTCGTTCCAAGATGTCTCATACGCTGTACGAGCGTTATGCCAGTCGGCTACGCGATAGTCATTGGACCAGTGTGAGGTCGGGAGAGCAGCGCTTGTGTAGACTCCAAAATGGATCACATTCCCGTTCAAGTGCGCGCGCTGCCAGTTTTCGGATTCTTGACTGCCAAGGATGCGTCGAAGGCGTCGGATCTGATCATTTGCTAGGGCGTTCATCGGATACAGAATCATGGCGCGCACTGCTGGGCGCCTTCGCGGATCTTCGTTGAACCGAGACGGTCGCCAGGCGCCATTCGACGTACGGTCACCATGAACCAAGGGACCACGTGGCGAAGGCCAGAGTCGGGCCTCGCGAAGAATGCGCGCGAAGATTGGTAGGAAGAAAATCTCAGTCTTTCCTGATCCAGTGCCTGTAGCCACGACAAGGTTCGGTGCACTGCCGAGGGCGGCAACTAGCGCATGCTCCTGGTGAATCCAGAGCGGCCTGCTGGCCACAGCAGACCCAAAACCGATCAGATCAACCAGTTCAGCCGGAAGTTGGCTCGCGTAGCGGCGACAAATGTCGCTTAGCATGCTCCCATCGGGATAGGCCGGGGTGCTTTCTAGAAATGGGACCTGCGCGACCGCGCCAGCTCGGCTGAGCATCGCGTGTCGCTCTGCTGCAAGATCAGGGTGGCTTAGCTTATACGCCGTCTCTAAATAGCTGATCAGGCTATCGCGCAGATGGTGGGCGGCCTCGTATGGCGTCACCATTGGGCTGGCGTCCAAAAATCATGCGGCTCTTTTATTCCAAGCAGATGAAGGCCGTCTGATATGAAGTGCTGAGCGACACACTCTACGAGTGGGCTCATTGGTGTCGACAAAAGTCGCTTCGGTAATATTGGCATTGCGGCGAAGGCAGAACCAAGGATTGTGTAGGCGGGCTGTGCTAGCCGGTCGCCCGCTTAGGACCAAAAGAAGCAGCCCTGGGCCGACTAGTCGGTCTCGAAGAGTGGCAGCGCTTCCCGAACGCCCGGGAGACTCACGCGAGCCCCATGCCTGATTGGATGTATCAGGGCGTGGCGCTCCACTTCCTTCAGGGTCTCTTCTCGTTCAATCCGACCCGACAGCCATCGCCGGAGCCAAAACGCGATGATCCGGTCAGTTGCCTCGCGTGGCCTGGTTTGAGGGAGGATGTACTTGGAGCGCCGAGTCACGCCGAGTAGAACGTCGCGAAAGTTTGTGGCCAAGGCTACAGCGTAGACGAGTCTTGGGCTCCCATGTTGGAGGAGTCGATCCGCAGGGAGCCCTACTAGATCCAGCCCCTCTCTGACTTTGCGTAGTCGTGGGCTCACCCCCTCACCAAAGATGCTATTGACACGTCGATTTTGCCGAGTCTGCGAGATGAGAGTTTCAATCTCGGCGACAGTGTCGGTCGACAAGTGAAATGATCCATATCCCGCGCTATGTCCGAGCGGCTCAAACCAGATTAGCTGACCTGTCGCTCCGCCTAAGTCCTCGGCTCGAACCTTCAAACGATTGTATTGGCTCGATCCAACTCCGTACAGGCTCGTGGTGCCGAACAATACCAACTTCGCCGGCCGCCGAACTACCCGGCCTGCCATCGACGACGCGATTACGCTCTCAGCTGTTGCGTAGCGTCGCTCACACGCCTGTGTGACTTCAGGGCTCGTCAACAAGAGGGACACCAACTTGCCGCCGAGGAGCGGAGCGTAAGGAGAAATCGCCCCACATACCGTGATGTCCAGCATATCGATCCCAACGTGCGCAGACTTCACAGCTCGAACGACCTGCTCGACTGCTCGTCGGCCATCTCTTGCATCCAGCGCCCGAATGAGACCCATCTTCGTCGCATTTTCAAATCCCACATCGAGCAGGGTCCTTCTCGTCCGAAGAAGGCGCGCAAGTGTGGCCGCCCGCTTCGCTCGAAACAGATGGCTCCTCGCCTGTCGCTCCCAGGCAGCATTGCCCCCTTTTGCGGCCACCTTGTGTTCTACCGCATTGGGGTACATGCGATGCCGACGCCAAGCGCGTTCAGCTTCGCGACTCAAGCGACTGATAGTCTTGTGCGTGGGATCACGGAGCTTGGCATCTGTGATGAGGCCTTCGTTACGAAAGTCCTTGAGGTATATGGCACGGATCAGCCGAGCCAATTTCTGGTCGAGCCAGCGCGCCCACTTGCGATCGGGGTTTCGTATTAGTCGCTTGACGAACTGTTCGCCAGTCCAGCCGATCCACTCGTCTCGCCTCGCATGCTGAACAACGGCGCTTCCCAGCGAGGCGATGCCGATGATCGGGTGGTTTTCGGCTGCCCGGTCTCTGATCAATAACAGCACTCTTCGACCGGGCGTCGTATTGAACGGCGTAGTCCACGTGTATCTGAAGTATCGCCAGATATCGACCAGGCGAAGTCCAGTGAGCTGACAGACCGATTCGCTCTCCACAATTTGGATATAAGGATCAATGCTCTTTCGTAACGCCGCCTCTCGACACGCTCCGCGTGGATCGTCCGCAGCAACTCGAAGCTTGGCAGCCAGTTCTCGCCCATCACGCATGAGGGAATAAATGGAGGTCCACCCGTTCGGCCCCAAGCGTCGCCGTTCCATCCCAAGAACGAAATCGCGAACGGCTGGCTTCAGCAGCTGAGCGTTACGCGCGTGTAGGTGCGCCGCACGCAACCGCGACTTCTCCAGATCCAAAGACCCGTAACTCGCCTGCGGGGGTTTCGCTAACACCCGGCCATCAAAGATGCGAAAAGTCCATCCTTGTATCCACAGATCACAGAGCACAGAAATGGCAACCCGCGCAATCGAACCCTCCGCTCCTGCGGCGGCGGCAGCTTGCAGCGCGTGACCGCGTAACTCGTGCAGTTCGCCATTCGTGGTATCTTGGCGAACTGTCGAAAGCCTGCAGGCGAGATCTAAATAGGCCCTCGCGGCCTTTCCATCGCCGCGTAGGCGGGGCGCGAGTACGGCCTCACCCAGTTGCTCCATCGCTAGCCTCCGAGAAAGGCCGCGAGCACATTGCTCAATGCATATCGCTCCCGTCGATACCAGTATCGTTCGGCATCACTGGATGCGCCGGCTTCCACTCGGGCAAGCGCGAGCAAAAGGCATTCGACTGGGAATCTCTCACGTGGAAGAGCAGCTCTTTGAAGCGAACGAAAGATGCGAACAAAGAACGGGTGTTCTTGGTTGATCGTCAAGACCAATTCGCCGTTCTCCAGACGAAAGGAGTAGAAGGATTCTTCGTCCAGAGGGGCCACGGTGAGGCGATACTTCAGTCGTCGACTGAGATCAAGTCCGCTTAGATATTCATCGGCGCTCACCTCGTGCGTTTCGATACGACCGATCGGCGGTAAGTGCCGTTCTCTCTCGGTAGCCGCCCTGACCGCCATGCCCCGGGCCTCCAACCGGATTCGCGTATATTCGGCTCGTGCTCGCGAATTTAATGCATGGGCCGCTGCTTCGAGATCCGGGGACAAACTCTTAGACAACTCAAGAGTCGGATTGATGCCTTGTTTGCTGTGCGTGACGCCAAAATATTCATCGAGGCTCGGTTCGAACGCGACTTCACAACGCCACCAGTCATCGTAGTTCTCCTTGCGCTTGCCGCCCATGAAATACCAGCCGTATGCGATCTCTCGATTCGCCCTGACCACGGATACTCCTCCGCCCTTGACAATACCGATCTGTCGCTTCGTCACGGCGGGGAGGTCATGCCATTTGGCAATCGGCAGCTCCGAGAACCGAACACTAACGACCGATGCTTCTTGCGTGGCGGTCGGCACTCGGAATTCGTAGGTAAGCGGTTGTCCAAACTCTCGAGCTCCTCTAACTGGACCTGATAGGAAGAGCGGATCAAATGGCTGGACCGGCTCGCTGTTCACGCTGATGGAGGCACCCCTCCATAGGGCATATCGAAACGTCCGCCCCAAGGGCAGAGCCAGTTCCGTCGCGAGACTCCTAGCCGTTCGGTCCTGGAGACGATCGCATTTCGACCACACAACAAGCGTACCTGTGTCGGACGCGAGAGCCGCGGCCCAGGGAGGAAGCGCGCGGCGTGTGGGCAGAGGGACCAGTCTTAACCGTCCTTGGATGACCTCATCTATATCCAAGTAGGAGGCCAGAACTTCTCCGGCTCTGCTCCACGAGAAGACATCAAGTCTCCGAGCTTGGCTCAACGAGCTATTGGGCAAGCCCATTCCGAAGCGTCCCGGGCCAGATCGGTCGTTGAAGCGCTGTGTACCTCCGAACCGAAGCGCCGCCCTCAACGTAGCTGCGTCCATACCGCAGCCGTTATCCAGGACCGCAACAGAAAGCCCGCCCGACGGGCTGCCCTCGCGAATGTGGACGGATACGTCGTTGGCCCCTGCTTGAAGCGAGTTGTCGATTAGTTCCGCTAGTGCTGTGGCAAGTGAGCGATATCCCGTATCTCTGGTGGCGATAATGAAGTTGGCCTCTGCAACAAGTGTCGCCGGTGACGTCATCGCGCCACTTTGGTTAACCGATCAAGCATTTTCAAGAACAGAATTAGATACCGGCACCGCTTATTGCCACACAGCGATTTGGGCCACCTAGTGTGTGCACTTAGGATCTCTCCCACCGCGCTTGCCGAACGTTTCTTCGACCGAGCCTCACCGCCCATAAGGCCGCCCCATTTTCACAATTCAACCGCGATGGGATCTTTTGCAGGCTCGCCTTGCTTGCGCGCGGCACCCACAATAGCTGCCACCAGGCGTCTGAGATCCTGGTCTGGGTTCTTGCCTGAACGATTCGACACGCCCTGAGTATCTGCTATCGCGCCGTAATCTTCGCCGAGAATCACGCGGTATATTTAGGGAAACACCGCGAAGGGAGTTCAGGGTCGTCTTAGTGCAAATGGGTTTCGACGAGACCAGGGAATGCGCATGTCTCCCTGCGTCAGACACATTGCCGGCTATCAACAATCGCCTCGGCACATTGATCGCCGTACTCTTGGGCAGAGTGAAGGCGCCTAGGTGCCAGAGCAAAATTCGACCTGACGACTCGACGCTGCCCTATCGACCACGGATGAGGTCTATGGAATCGATTCACGTCTCTGATATGACTACCGAGCAACTTCGAAGTCTCGTAGACGAAGCCGCCGAAGGTGAACCAGAGCTACACACCATCAAATACCCGACTCGAGAAGCCTGGACTCCGCCACGCTAACGACCCCGTCCGACGTTCATATAGCCTTTCGATACATGCTGTACCCCATCACTCAAGGGCGCCGCGAGGCGTGTGGACCGGCGCATTGGTTGCTACAGGGCCCGCAAATTCCAGACACTTTTCCACGGGGAATCCCAGCTGCATGAATCCTGAATACCGGACACGTTGCCACGCATCTTGCGTCAAGACCCCGAAGAACGACAGGGTGTCAATCGCGTCCCCATCGGTTGGCCACTGAGAATCTTGAACAGTCGCTTCACCCCTGCGATGCCCTCGCGCCGCCGAATGCCGGCGAGCCCGCGCTCGAACTGCTCAAGGGCCTCGGCATCGCCGGCGATCCCCCGCACCTCGCAGTGGCCGTGAAACGCCTCCCTGAACAGGGCACCAGTGGTCCTCCAAGTCTGGCCGTGCTTGGCCCAGATCGAAGCTGTCACCGGAATGCCAGGAGCCGGAACCAGGAACTCTCTCAGGTTGGCAAAGGACTCCTTCAGCATCGAGACGATGAACCCGATCGGTTCACCGCGATCCTTCGCCACGGCCTGAGCGCGGGCGGCGCGCTTGGCGACGAACGCCATTCCGGCCGCGCCACCCCGACTTGTCTTGAGCAGCCCGCTCTTTTCCAGGAGGACCGTCACGGCAGCACGCGGCTTCGGGTGGCCTTTCAGTTCTTCCAGGAGACAGAGGATGCAGGCCGTCACCGCGCGCTGCCGTGCCCGCGGCCGCAGGCGCCCGCGCGATGCCACTTGCCATCCGGGAGACTCCTCCACCCCGCCGGTGAGGAGGTATTCGAGCTGGCTCACCTGGCCCAGGAAGGTCCGCGCCCGCTCTGATCCCATGGGCTCGAGCAAGCTGGCGAGCCAAGACTCACCGAGCTTCCGGAGAAGCCGCAACCCCCCGAGCAGGAGCGCCCGCTGCCGAAGCGTGAGGCGCTGGAGCGTCTTGACCTCGTCGGTGGGGCGACGGAGACGCCCCTCGCGCGTGCAGACCAGCGCGTGGAGGATGAAGGCGGGCCTGGCGCCATACTGAGCGGTCTCTGCGAGGTCCCCCCGGATCCGCGCCAGCCATCGGGCAAAGGCTTCTCCCTGTCCAGTTCGTTCGGATCGCGTGCGGTAAAAGGCCTCCACGCGCTGGGACAAATCGGTGCCAGCCTCCTCGTGGTTTGTCGTCCGGTTGTTCACTCGGTTTGCCTTTCAGGGCTTCAAATCACTTGCGCGGGCCGTCTGCGCCCAATCATTCGAGCGTGGACGTGATGGCCGGGCTGACGAACTGCTGGTCGGCCCTGCTCCCGTGGGAGGAGGCACACCGCATGAGTCTGCGACAGTTGAGTCGGGAGTTCATTCCCCGGCCTCCGGGACTGCCCCGGGCGACGTATCTGAGGCTCTTGCGCGAGCACGCGCGCATTGTGGCCCAACTCGAGGCGCTGTCGGGCCGATGGACGTGGCCGATCGTCCGCAAGCGCTTGCGGACCGAGTTCAACAATCGGCTCCGGCGAGTCCGGCGGCGCTTGGGTCTTCGCGTGGCACGCCCGCCTGCACGCCGGTGGTATCGAACCGCCGAAGCGGCTGCCTTCATCGGGATCTCGTCGAAGACCTTGTTGCGCTGGACGGCGAAGGGCCGCACCACCTGTGAGCGCTCGCCGTGGGGTCACAAGCAGCGGCACTATCGCCATCGCGATCTCGTGCGGCTCGTTCGGGAGCTCCGTGTCTGATGGCTCGCCCATCCTCTGCGACCCGGCGAAAGTCTCCTCGCCGACCGTCGACACCGACGCAACTTCCGCCGACAGTGACGTCTCTCCAGGAGGACGCGCCGCCGGCCAGCGCGCTGATCCCGACACCGCACGCCCTTGACGCCTGGATCGTCCCTCCCGATACTGCTCCTCGGCGAAAACGCGGTCGTGGCTCGGGCCGGAGGACCAGAGCCATGTCCCCACCGCTCCATCAACTGGTCGACGAGTTTTGCACCTACCAGCGCAAGCTGCGCGGCAAGACGGAAGGAGGCGTCAGCGCCTATCGATGGACACTCGGACAGCTTCTCAAGTTCCTGCGTAGGCTTACGGGCCAGCTTCCCGTGGTCGACGATCTGATCGCAACACATCTCGGTACCTGGATGACCGAGATGGCAAAGGCCGATCTTGCGCTGAGTACCATGCGCGTGCGTCAGTCCGTGGTCTCGAGCTTCTGCCTCTGGCTCGTCAAGCGCGGGTTGCTCGCGGTGAACCCGGTGGAGGCGCTGGACCGGCCAAAGGTTCCGCGCACGACGCCGGCGGGCGTGCCGGAGCCCGAACTCATGGACGCGCTCGTGCGCGCGGTGATCGAGCGCGGACGGCCGCGCGACATCGCGATGTTTTTGATTCTTCGCTACACCGGCATGCGGCGCGGTTCGGTCGCCACCTTAACTGTGAAGAACCTCGACGGCGACTGGGGGCTTCGAGGCGTCCGCGTCAAGGGCGGCACGACGCGCGACATCCCGGCACCCAAGCCGGTCATGGACTATCTGCATATCTACGTGCGCGACGTGTTGCCGGGCGTCGTCAGCCCCGTGACGTCGGACACGCCGCTGTTCTGGGCGAAGTGGGGCCGGCCCGTGGTGGGTCGCACCGTGCGTCCGATGACCGGCAAGAATCTCTGGCGGCTCACGAAGTACTACGGCGCACAGATCGGCGTGCCCGAACTCAAGCCGCATGACCTGCGACACGGCGTCGCGATGGAGATGTACGCCGAGCACGGCGACCTTGAGAAGGTCCGCGCGCTGCTCGGTCACCAGCGTATCGACACCACCCAGATCTACGCGAGCATCCGGCCCGAGCAACTCAAGCGCGCGGTCGGCTTCTACGAGGAGAAAGCGAGGCGACTGCTCGGCGGCTGAGGCGTGAACGCGGCTCGTGTTTGAGGAACTTCACGCGACGCATCAATAAGTTCTTCAAACAAGCAGCGTTAAACATCAACGAAAACAATTTGGTGGCCCCAACGGGATTCGAACCCGTGTTCCCACACTGCCGCATGCTTTTGCCAGCGAATCAAGGAGTTGCGGCGTGTTGAGTCAACGAGCATGGGGAGGGGATAGAAACCCGGGCCTTGCCGAGCGTACCGTCTTGTACGTGCAGCCTTATAAGAGGCGGCTTTTCTCGGATTCCCCGCATGACCTAAGAGGCGCCAAGAGCGGCCGCGGCGAAGCATCCCATATCCAGTAACGATGACAATTTACTGCTCAGTCCGCTAGTCTGTCTTAATGCCGCTGGGATGGAGCGCCGCATGTTTCTCCTGGCTTCGTTCTTCGGTGCGCTTGCCACTCCAGACATCGTTGCGGCGCAGAGCCCGCAAGCCGGGTCGGAAGGCGGTGTGCCTGCGCCCGCGCTGCGGCGCGGGCTGAACCTGAGCCACTGGTTCGCTCAGACTCGGAGCGCCCAGAGCCGCAGTTACGAGCCTCTAACCGGCCCCACGACGGCGGCGGACGTCGCGCTCATTCGCCGGCTGGGATTCGATCATGTACGTCTCACCGTTGATCCGGCGCCGCTTTTGACCGCGCCGAATGTCGAGATCGTTCGACGGGATCGGTTGCAGGAACTCGACCGCGCGATATGGATGGTCATCGACGCCGACCTGGCGATTGTCATCGATATGCATCCCACCTCGGACTTCAAGAAGACGCTCGGGCGCGACGACAGCAGCGTGACACGCTTCGCCGACTTCTGGCGCGACATCGCGGGGCGGTTCGCCACCCTGCCCGTCGAACGGACTGTGTTCGAAATCCTGAACGAGCCGGAGTTCGAGGATCGCGATCGATGGAGGTGTGTCCAGGCCAAGCTCCTGACAGGTATCCGGCAAGCAGCACCGCGGCATACGGTGATCGTGAGCGGGCACCGGTGGGCGAGTATCGAGGAGCTTCTAAGTCTCGAGCGGCTCCGCGATGCAGACGTGATCTATAACTTTCACTTCTACCGGCCTGACATCTTCACGCATCAAGGCGCCACGTGGGGCAGGACGTTCTGGCGACACCTCGCGGCTGTTCCGTATCCATCCAGTGCCGACAACGTCGCACCCGTCGCCGGAGCAATGACTGATGAAGTTTCGAGGTTGCTCATGACCCGTTATGGGTATGAGCAGTGGAACGCACCGCGTATTCGCGCAGAGATCCAGCACGTCGCCGGCTGGGCGAAGCGCCGGAATGTTCGCGTCATGTGCAATGAGTTCGGCGTCTATCGGCGAGTCGCGACTGCCACCGATCGGGTGCGCTGGGTTGTTGACGTCCGCACCGCGCTGGAAATGCACGGGATCGGGTGGACCATGTGGGACTATGCAGGCGGCTTTGGTCTCGTGACGAAGCAGAGAGGGCAGACCATCGTGGATGAGCCCCTTCTCGCAGCGCTCGGGCTACGTTCGGAGGCGAACCAGTGATCCCGATAAGCCGGACACTCATTCCCTTCGCGCTCGCACTCTGCACTGAATTGTCTTGCGGCCTTCTGTCGGCAGCGATTGCCGCAAACGAGGTCGCGTTGCGGGCGCCGTTCGATGTCGAGGCGATTCGCGCGGCGAAAGGCAGCGCCATATCGCTCGAGACATGCCCTGACCCTGTGCCGCCGATCCGGGACATCGATGGCGTGTCGTTCTACAGCGATCCTCAGGCTTCGCGGCCCGACCCGGCCAAGCTCGCGGCCAACGAGGCAGCGACGCGCCCGTTGGATCTCTTTCTGGCGGGCGTCGTGCCGGCGGCCAATCGCTGGGTCCGCAGCCGGCCACCCCAGCCGGCGGCAGCTGCGTGCTCACTTCAGCTGCTCATCGTCTGGGCTGACGCCCAAGCCATGCTCGGTCGCGTGAACCAGCAGGGCAGCTATCACCGCAAATGGGCTCTAGCCGGTGCAGCCCTCGCCTATCTGCAAATCAGGGATGCCCCCACGCTCGATACCGTCGCGAAGAGGCGGGTCGCGGAATGGCTGCGTGCTGTAGCGCTCGCCGTGAAACCTCCCTACGATCGTGAACCGCAACCGGGCAAGATGAGCATTGCCGCGAACAATCACGCGTACTGGGCCGGCCTTGCCGTCGGTGCGGCCGCTATCGCGGTCAACGATCACGAGTTGTTCGCATGGGCAATTCAGCGACTGCGCGTCGGCATGCGTCAGACAACCGCGGAGGGCGCGCTACCACTCGAACTAGCGCGCGGCCGATTGGCACTGCACTA
>JACXTT010002619.1_pt1 | contig 28350 bp, 19 predicted proteins | sample 9270951 | NCBI WGS metagenome assembly JACXTT01 (sample SAMN15532306, study PRJNA645909) | rock metagenome | isolation source: weathered quartz diorite | place: Puerto Rico | collected 2017-06-21 | reverse complement strand
ATGAACTGCCATTTTGTTTGTTTGATTAATTTCATAGATCAAATTTATATCGTACATTTGATTATTAAAAACGATTAATAATAATATAAAACATCATAAAAAGTGATTTATGAATAGTAATGATCTTAAAATATTTGAAGCGGTGGCCATCCACGGTAATTTTACCAAGGCTGCGGAAACGATGTTTACGGTTCAGTCAAATGTCACCGCGCGAATAAAAAGCCTGGAAGAAGAATTTGATGTGCAATTATTTAAAAGAACATCGCGCACCGTAGAATTGACAGCAGCGGGAGAGATATTTATACAGTATTGTAAAAGGCTAAACCACCTTACCGAGACCTTAAAACAAGAGTTATCCAATGTTCATCAACTGTCTGGCTCGCTTAAAATTGGATGTATTGAAACCACGATGGCGCTTAAAGTACCTGGGCTGATACAAAAGTTTACTGACGAATATCCCGATGTTACCCTGAGTTTCCGGGCTGATAACTCCAATAATCTGATCAACGACGTATTGAACTATAAGCTCGATGCCGCCTTTGTTGCTGCCCCAGTTATAGCGCCGGAATTGGGGGTACATCTCGTAAAAGAAGAAAAGCTTGCTATCGCGACCGCCGCAAACTATCCCGATTTGCAGGAGTACGTAAAAAAAGGACAGGTTAAAATTGTTGTTTTTGACGTTGGCTGCAGTTATCGCCCCAAATTGGAAGACTGGCTAAAAAAGCAGGGGATCTTTAATTACCAATGTACCGTGCTGAATACCCTGGAAGGAATAGTGAATTTTGTGGAAGCGGGGGTAGGTATAACCATTATGCCCGAAGATCTGTTTAGCCAGATGTATTACAACCGAAAATTAAAAACATATCCCATTGAAGGCGAACAGGGCGTACTGACCACGTTGATCACGTACAGAAAAGATTTGCCGCAATCAAATGCTATGAAAGTGTTTATGGGGTTGTTTTGATCATGAATAACCGGGTTCATTTTTATAAATTTGGTCATCCTGCTAACGGGCTGTTGATTTTCCCTATGATTTTTAAAAAAATACGCGCGCGTGCTATCACTTTAAGTTTTATAATCTTTAATACGATAACAGCTTACGCTCAAATAAGCGCACCGGCAGTTGAACCTGGCGTATCGCTGGCATTAGCCCGATACAGGCGCTCGGTAATCAGCGATATTCAATATACCCTTAATTTTGATATCCCTGCCGATAAAACTAAAGGTATTGAGGCAAAGGAATCAATCAGCCTAGTTTTAAAACATATCGATCAGCCTTTGCAGCTTGATCTGAAACAAGCCGCGGGCAAAGTGCATGCTATACAGGTAAATAACAAACAGATTCCTGTGAAACTGGAGCAGGAACATTTACTGATATCGCCCGGATTTCTGCGTACGGGTAAAAATATCATTTCCCTTCAGTTTACTACCGGCGATCAATCACTAAATCGTAACGACGATTATTTGTACGCCCTGTTTGTACCGGACAGAGCCCGAACAGTTTTTGCCTGTTTTGATCAGCCCGACCTGAAGGCTAACTATCTGCTTACGCTCCAGGTGCCTTTCGGATGGAAAGCATTGGCCAATGGAGCTATCGCCGATTCTGTAAGCCGGGGTGGGAGAACAACCTACAGATTTAATAAGTCGGACAAGTTGAGTACTTATTTATTTTCATTCGCAGCCGGCAAATTCAACGCTGTAAAGCAGCTTATTGGTGGCAGGAAAGCTGAGTTTTTATACCGTGAAACGGATACCACCAAAATTAAATTAAGCATAGCCCCAACTTTTACTGCGCATAAAGACGCCATTGACTTTTTGCAACAGTGGACGGGTATCCCATTCCCATTTCAGAAAATAGGCTTTATAGCTATACCCGATTTTCAGTTTGGTGGTATGGAGCATCCGGGCGAAGTGCAGTATAAAGCTTCAGCAGTGTTTCTGGATGACGGGGCCACCAAAGATATGATCATATCCCGGTCGAACCTGTTCTCGCATGAAACTGCGCATATGTGGTTTGGTGATATGGTAACCATGCAATGGTTTAACGATGTGTGGATGAAAGAGGTGTTTGCCAATTTTATGGCCGATAAAATAACCGAAAAACTGATGGGCAGCGAAACTTTTGATCTGAAATTCTTACAGGATCATTACCCGGCGGCTTATAGTATCGACCGTACACAAGGCGCCAATCCCATACGGCAGGAACTGGATAATCTGAAAGACGCCGGTTCGCTATATGGTAATATCATTTATCATAAAGCTCCCATCACGATGCAGCAGCTGGAGCTGCTGATGGGAAAAGAGAAATTCAGACAGGGGATACAGGAGTATCTGAAAAAATACGCTTATGGCAACGCTACCTGGAATGATTTGATTGCTATCCTGAGCAAACACACCACAACAGATCTTTATGCATGGAATAAAGTATGGGTAAATCAACCCGGCCGACCGGTATTTGACGAAAAGGTAAGTTATACCGGAAATAAGATCAGCGATTTTAAGATAACCCAGCACCCGGAATTTGGGGCTATGCGGGTTTGGCCGCAATCGTTCAGTGTAACTATGGTATATCCATCCTATACTAAAAATATAGCAGTGAATATGAAAGGCGCCAGTATCGATCTGAAAGAAGCCCTGGGCCTTGATAAACCATTATACACGGTATTTAACTCAAATGGGATAGGGTATGGTTTGTTCCCGGTAGATAAGGGAAGCACCGATAGTTTATTCCGGATCAATAATCCATTACAAAGAGCCTCCCTTTATATTTCTGCTTATGAAAACATGCTGGCAGGCCGGTACTTTAAACCACAGGAATTGCTGAGCATCCTTTCGAAAGGATTAACTTTAGAAAAGGAAGAAACTAATTTGAGATTGCTAACCGGTTATATCGGCAATATATACTGGGAATTTATCACGCTTGCTGATCGTAGTGCTATGGCTGCCGAATTGGAGGATGGTTTATGGTTGGCATTGCAGCAGCAGGAAAAACCAAATAATAAGAAAGTGCTTTTTAGGGCATACCAGGATGTGTATTTAACAGATGCAGCTAAAAAGAATATCTATACCATCTGGCAACTGCAAAAGCCACCGATAGGTGTCAAATTAAATGAGGATGATTACACCTCGCTGGCACTGAGTATAGCATTAAAAAGCGATTCGGCGACAGGTGTATTGCAGATGCAGGAAACAAGAATAGCCAATACCGATCGTAAAAAACGACTGGAGTTTTTAATGCCGGCTTTGTCAGTAAATGAACAGGAGAGGGACGCTTTTTTTAATAGTCTGCAAAATATAAAGAACCGGCAAAAAGAAGCCTGGGTAACCACGGCATTGGTTTATTTGCATCATCCCTTAAGACAAAAAACATCAGAGAAATATCTCCCTAAAAGCCTGGAAATGGTAGAGGAAATACAGAAAACCGGTGATATCTTCTTCCCCCAATCATGGTTGCAGGCGGTGTTCGGTTACTATCAGGATAAGGAAGCCGCCAAGGTTGTTAGTGATTTTTTAAATGCGCACCCTCGTTACAATCCAAAACTTAAAGCCAAAATACTGCAGAATACGGATAACCTGTTCAGGGCGCAAAAATTGTTATGATTCACCTGGTGAGGTGTTCTTTTTAATGGTATTGTTGCGAATAAACAAGAACGACATTAATGCGCCTAAAAAAGCAAGCAAAGCGGATAGCTGCATCACACGGGAATAAACACTAATAAAACCTGAACGATACAGCTTTTTGATAGCCTGCTGGTCATGAGTATGGAAGCCGGCCGGTACTTTGGCATCGCCCAGGTTGGTGGCTTGTGCCATCACCGTTTGTTTTTGTTTTTCATTTAAGGGGATGTGCTGAATGTCCTGCTGCAAGGCCCCGGTAAAAAGCAGAACGGCCAAAGCTCCTAAAATAGCATTGGCGAAAACATTGGCAATACGCGAAAGCGCATTGTTCACCCCCGAAGCGGTTCCCGAAAAATGATCACTTACCGAACCCATAACCGCAGCCGTAAGTGGAGCCACTGTGAATGACATGCCGGTGCCGAAAACAATAATGCCCGGGAAAAAGGTGGTCCAATAATCTGCGGGGCCATTGGTTTGCCCAACAAAAGATAGGATGAACAAGCCAATACCGGCAGTTGCCGGGCCGCATATCAATAATAATCTGGGGCCGTGTTTGTCTGCAATTCCCCCCGCAAAACGGGCCATCCCAATCATCAATATAGTAAAAGGCAGAAAAGTAAGGCCCGATTGCAGTTGGCTGTAGCCCTGTGCCTGCACCAGGTTGAGCGAAAGAAACAGCATAGCAGCGCTAAGCCCTGCATACAGGAAAAAAGTAAGCAGGTTAACCCCGCTGAAAGTCATATTTTTAAATAGTGTTAAGGGCATCATAGGATGCTTGCTTTTACTTTCGATAAAGATAAAAGCAGCCAACAGTACCGCACCCGCGGTTAATGAAGTATAAACCTGCCAATTCCCAAAGCCCATTGCCGGTGCCCTCAAAAAGCCAAAGGTAAGTGAAGCCAGACCAAGTGCTATGGAGATAGCTCCCGGGAAATCAATGGCATGATCGGCATCTTCATCTCGGCTTTCCTTTACTTTAAACCACAGGATCAAAAGAGCTGCAACACCTATCGGTACATTAATAAAAAATATATAGCGCCACAAACCGGCATCGCCAAAAGCCCCTCCCAAAATAGGGCCGCCTAAGGTAACCACTGTAGTAAAGGCCGACCAGGTACCGATGGCTTTACCCCGTTCTTTTTCATTAATGGAAGAGGAGATCAGGGATAAGCTCCCAGGTATCATCAGTGAGCCGCCAATACCTTGCAGCATGCGGAATGCGATAAGCAGTTTTACATCGGGAGCAAAGCCGCAGGTTGCCGAGCCTGCAATAAAAATAAAGATCCCGGCCATGAAAATCTTTTTCCGGCCCAGTTTATCGCCAAGTGCACCGCCAATCATGATTAGCGCGGCCAGCATCAAAAGATAAGCATTCAGTATCCAAAAAAGATCGGTACCGCTGGCATTTAAACTTTTTTGCAGTGAGGGTAACACTACATTTAGTGCAGTGCTATCAATAAAGGCCATAGCCGAAGCCATGATGGAAGAAACCATGATCCATTTACCAGCAGAACTGCCTAATGCTACTGTTGCCATAAAATAGGTTATATGTAAATGTAATAAAGAGCAACCACAAAATAGTTTACTTTAAAATAAATTAGTTGTTGCAATTGGCCCCTTATTATGGCGCAATCCCCCCCTTTGTGTTTATGTTTTTATGCTGAATTTTATTGGAGAGATTACTAAATAATAACAGTATGGAAAATTACCATTTTGCAAGTATTACTTCAGTAAGCAAATTAATAAAAGAAAAAAAGGTATCGCCTTTGGATATAGTGGAAGCTTGTTTGAAGCGGATAGAGACACACAATACCCAATTGAATACTTTTATTACGGTTTTGAACGATGAAGCCAGGAAACAAGCTAAAATAGTTGCAGATGAGATAAGCCGGGGCGAATGGAAAGGTCCGCTGCACGGCATTCCCATAGCTGTTAAAGATTTTTACGATACGGCAGGGATAAGAACAACAGCAGGCTTTGTGCATTTTAAAGATCGTATACCCCAAAAAGATGCAGAGGTAGTGCAGAAACTAAGAGAAGCCGGCGCTATTTTGATAGGCAAAACCAACATGCATGAGTTGGGTATGGGTACCACCTCGCTGATAAGCTATTTTGGTCCGGTAAATAATCCATGGAATATCGGATATATTGCCGGCGGATCTTCAGGTGGTTCGGCTGCAGCCGTTGCTGCTGGTTTTTGTTATGTTACCGTTGATACGGATGCGGTTGGTTCCTGCAGATTGCCAGCCGCCTGTTGTGGTGTTACCGGGTTTAAATCAACCTATGGTCTTATCAGTGGTAAAGGGATACTGGAAGGCGAACAAGCCGATGAAACTATTATTAAACTTAGCCATGTTGGTATAACCGCCAGGTACGCGAACGACATCGCCATTATGCTGAATGTGCTTTCTGAAAATGAACAACAATATGTGGAGTTAAATTCTGCAAAACCAACAATAGGCTTTGTATCAAATTATAAGGCAAGTGAGGAGGTAAATGCCGTATATCTGGAGGCAAAGGAAAAGTTCGTCTCATTAGGTTATGAGACTATTGATATCGCGCTTCCTTTCGAATCGGCTTCATTTAGTATAGCTACCATCGATGAAGATCGTAAGTCTGTCTCCGACCGATTGTTTAAAAATATGGATGTAGTGGTTTTGCCAACGCTTACTAACCTGGTTCCGGATATTAAATCGGCGCAGGCCATGGGGCCTATGGCGGTTTCGGCTGATAACACCTTTTTCTTTAACTATTACGGCTTACCTGCAATAAGTATCCCCTGTGGTTTTGATAAAAACGGAATGCCGCAAGGCTTACAGGTTGCAGGCAAATGGGGAGGGGATAATGAGGTGCTCAAAGTTGCCCAAACTTACGAGCAAGCCACTGGATTGAATGAAAAACATCCATCACTGTAACAAAAAAAGCCTTTAGTATATACACTAAAGGCTTTTTTGTTATTTAACTACCCATTCATGTATCCCGGACGAATTGTCTATGGGTAACTGGATTTCCATTCTTAAAGCAGTAGTGTTGACCGGTTCAAATGTTATCGTGTTAAAGGCGTCTTTGCTGATAGTGTATGGAGTGGTGTTTTTTACAGGTACCCATTGACCATCTTTCAGGTAAAGTATTTTGTACGATGCCGGTATACGGCAACCACCCCAGGGGCCATCATCAAACCAGTAAACTTTTGATTCGCTCACCGTGTGTGCGGTGTCAAAATTATATTGAACATATTCGCTGGTGTTTTTGGCTGGCCACCAATGCAGGTAGGGATAACTGGCATCCTTGGAGTCGGCCGGTTCATATTGATCTTGAATAGCCGCATACATTTTTGTGTTTTTTAATGATGATGTTACCTTACTGGTACTTGCTATGGTGGGCGCAGGTTTGGGACGTGCTGCCGAAGCTTCGTAAGGAATCCATACGGTCATTTCGCTTGGTCCGCGGTTTGCCCAGGCGTAGTAGGGTATGGCTTTTACCTGCTGGTTGGTTTCAAGCAGTTGATCGCTGTTTGTTTGGCGTTTGGTGCTTTTACCCACCGCACTTATCACATCAACACCATTGAGCAGATCGGCATGATAATTTGCATTGGCGATGGCGTTTGTATCAACCATAATATTTTGTACCAGGCTATCTTTATTATCCGGCCCTTCCAAACAGTACACAACCGGCCCGCGTTCAAAGGCAAAACGATTCCTGTCATCCTTAATCAAAGGGTTGGCCAATACCTTTTCTGTTTTCATTGGCAATAAAAGAGAAACCTGATCGCCTTTTTTCCAGGTTCGTTTTAACACGGCATAGCCTTTTTCGGTAACAAATGATTGCGGTTTACCGTTGATGGATAGCATCACCGGCAATACTTTTTTATCTATAAAAGTATACAGGTTACCCGGTACCGGTTGCTGTTTGGCCCAGCCCGGTATGCGTACCCTTAAGGTAAACTCAAAGGCTTTCTCCGGGTTAACCGTGATATCAACTTTGCCTTTCCAGGGATAGTCTGTAGTTTGTACAATATTCACATTGCCCGATGTCAGTTTGATACTGCTGGAATTACCCATAAATAGATTGATATACAGGTTGTTTTTGTTTTTTGCATACACATAACCCGGTAACGATGGCAAAAAACGGGTCATGTTACTGATACAACAGGCGCAGCTGATCCATGCACTACGCTCATGCTGCGACATGGATGCCAGCGGATTAGGATAAAAAAAACGGTCGCCGCTTAAAGAAACACCAGAAAGCAGGCCATTGTAAAGTGTTCTTTCCAATACGTCGATATATTTCGAATCGCCATGCAGCAAAAACATCCTGCTGTTCCAGTATACATTGCCAATGGCCGCACAGGTTTCGGCATAGGCCGACATATTCGGGAGTTGGTAAGCATCGCCAAAAGCTTCTCCGTCAGCGTTGGCTCCTATGCCTCCCGTGAGGTATAATTTTTTATTAACCACATCTCCCCATATATCATCAATAGCGGTTAAATATTTAGTATCGCCGGTTAAGGCAGCAATATCTGCCATGCCGGTATACATGTAGGCTGCTCTTACGGCATGCCCTTCGGCTTCGTGCTGATCGACTACTTTTTTATTGGCCTGGTTGTATACCTCGCCCTTAGGGCCGCGCACATCCAGGAAAAATTTAGCCAGATCCAAATATTGCTTGTTGCCGGTAACCCGGTACATTTTTGATAGACCAATTTCTACTATCTGGTGACCAGGGTACTCTTCCAGTTTACCCGGGCCGAAAACCTTAACCAGCAGATCGGCATTTTTTATGGAGATGTTAAGCAGACTACGTTTCCCGGTAGCCAGGTAATGGGCAACAGCAGCCTCGTACAAGTGACCGCAATTATACAGTTCATGGCTCAGCACCTGCTCTTGTTCCCAACGTTTGGCGCCTATCCATTTATTGGGATGTTTGGCGTTGATACTGCGGAAGGTGTACAGGTAGCCATCAGGTTCCTGCGCGTCGCCAATGATGCTGATCAGGCTATCAATATATTTATCCAGTTGAGGGTTAGCTTTATTTTGCATGGAGTAGGAAGCTCCTTCAATAGCTTTATACACATCTGTATCATCAAATGGATATTCGGTTACCTTATCGCCGTCGAGCTTTTTGGCGGCTCTTAAAAAGTTATCCATGCGGCCGTTTGCTTTGCATTGTGCCAAAACATAGGGAATGGTAACATTAGCATTAACGTCCATTTTTGGCCGCCAGAAATGATCATTCACGTGCACACTGGTAAAGGCCACGGGTTGTATAGGATAATCTTTTTGTTGTGAAATAGCCGGGTGTGAAAATGCTATAATGAATAATGCTAATACGCAGGCCGCTTTCCTTTTCTTGATCATACGCTTGAGTTTACAGATATGCACAGTAAAGCTACAGGTACGTACAGAAATATTATAGATGATAATTTGCAGGGTGATAACCGGATTTTACCCCATTTTGCTGTCAGTATATTGCTCACCTATATTTAGTATATTTGTAGGTAACGGCCCGCTTGTATGATAAAAATACAAGCGGGCCGTTCTGGTTAAGTCCAAAAGAGAACAAAAATAGCCTGTTTTTGAGTTAGTTATTTGATAGTCAATTGTTTAATACTTTTTAAAGTTTTAAAAACTCATCAAAACCGCGCTGTAATTTGTTAAAAAGTGTTAAAATGATGTTTTTTCGATCAATTTTAGGCCCTTTTTGCCCCGTTTTTGACCGGAAATTTGTTAAAATTTAAGGTTTAAAAAGTTTTTTGCATCATGATTTATCACGGTGTAGATATTAAAATTGGTTTATAGGATAAAATATGGTTAGTACCTGTTAAATTACTGACTTATTCATATGGCATGTCGGTCTAATTTTGTAAAAAACATTTAGAAATGATAGCATTTGATTGGAAAGGTGTATTTCCTGCTGTAACTACCAAGTTTACTGATAACGACGAACTGGATTTTAAAGCTTTTGATATCAACTTAAACGCTCAACTGGAAGCCGGTGTTGATGGTTTTATACTAGGCGGATCTTTAGGTGAAGCAAGTGTACTAAGCGACCAGGAAAAATATGACCTGCTTGCCCACACCGTAGATTTTGTGGATGGTAAAGTACCTGTGATACTCAATATCGCGGAGCAAACAACCAAAGCGGCCGTTATCTGCGCACAAAAAGCGTTGGACAATGGCGCTGATGGCTTAATGCTATTGCCGCCAATGCGTTACAACAGTGAAGAACGTGAAACCATAACTTATATCAGTACCATTGCCAAAAGCACGCCGCTACCGATCATGATATACAATAACCCGGTTGATTACAAGGTAGAGATCACGCTGGATATGTTTGAGCAGCTTGCCGCCTACCAAAACATACAGGCAGTAAAGGAATCAACCCGTAACGTGTCAAACGTAACCCGTATGATCAATCGCTTTGGTGACAGGTTTAAAATATTAACTGGTGTTGATCCTTTGGCAATGGAAAGCCTGGTTATGGGCGCAGATGGCTGGGTAGCCGGATTGGTTGATGCTTTCCCCAGGGAAACGGTGGCCATTTATCGTTTGGTTAAGGCTAAAAGATATGATGAAGCATTGGCTATTTACCGCTGGTTTTTACCTGTGCTGGAATTGGATATTCACCCTAAGCTGGTACAATACATTAAACTGGCAGAAGTAGCTACAGGCATAGGTACCGAAAATGTGCGTGCCCCGCGTTTACCTTTAGTGGGTGCTGAGCGCGAAAAAGTTCAAAAGATCATCAGCGATGCGCTTGCTGTTCGTCCGGTATTGCCAGTAGGCAGCTGGGGTAAACTAAGCGAGGTTGCGTTATAATACAACATATGGCCAGTAAAACTTTTTTCTGTATAGATGCGCATACCTGCGGCAACCCGGTGAGGTTAGTAGCTGGAGGTGGCCCGACCCTGAAAGGCAACAATATGAGCCAAAAACGCCAACATTTTTTGAAGGAGTATGACTGGATCAGGACGGGCTTAATGTTTGAGCCCCGGGGGCATGATATGATGTCGGGAAGCATTCTTTATCCACCTCATGATCCTGAAAACGATGTGGCGGTTTTGTTTATTGAAACCAGCGGATGTTTACCTATGTGTGGTCATGGTACCATCGGAACTATTACTATAGCTGTAGAAGAGGGCTTGATACAACCTAAAGTGCCTGGTATTATACGTATGGAAGCACCTGCGGGCCTGGTTTTAATTGAATATAAACAGGAGGGCAAAAAGGTTACCTCGGTAAAGCTCAAAAACGTAGCTGCATATCTTGCAGCAACGGATCTGCAGATAGAATGCCCGGACCTGGGTATGCTCACTATCGATGTATCTTATGGCGGAAATTACTATGCCATAGTTGATCCGCAGCCTAATTTCAGTGGCATCGAACATTATACCGCCGGGCAATTAGTGGCCTGGAGTCAGATGCTACGCAAGCGCATTAATGAAAAATATGAATTCATTCATCCGCAGGATCCCACTATAAATACCTGTACCCATATCCTTTGGGCTGGGGCTACCTTATCTGATGATGCCACAGCCAGAAATGCCGTATTTTATGGCGATAAGGCTATCGACAGATCACCCTGCGGTACAGGCACATCTGCCCGTATGGCGCAATGGTACGCCAAAGGAAAGCTACAGGTTGGTGAGCCATTTATACATGAAAGTATCATAGGTAGTAAATTTACGGGCAGGGTTGAAGAGGTGGTTAAGATTAATGACATAGACGCCATTATTCCGAGCGTGGAAGGTTGGGCCAAAGTTTACGGCTACAATACCATCAAGATAGACGATGACGATCCCTACGCACACGGATTCCAGGTGATATAATCGGTTTTATTTTCTAAAATCAAATATTTCAATAGTTCAAAATACAATTATGGCTAAAGTGCTGATTATTGGCGGTGGGATCGTTGGCTTAAGTTCTGCTTATTATTTACATAAAGCCGGACATCAGGTTACCGTGATTGATAAAGGGGATATGACTGACAGTTGTTCCTACGGAAATGCCGGAATGATTGTACCGAGTCATTTTATACCTCTGGCAACGCCAGGTATGGTAAGCCAGGGTATCCGCTGGATGTTTAGCAGTAAAAGCCCGTTTTATGTGAAACCATCATTAAATCCGGAGCTAATATCCTGGGGACTTCAATTTTTAAAAAAAGCGAATGCCGAGCATGTAGAAATGTCGGCTATACCTTTAACAGAGCTTTCATTACTTAGTAAGAAGCTTTATCAAGAGCTGAGTAAGGAGCCCGGTTTTGAATTTGACCTGGTTGAAAAGGGTATTCTGATGTTTTATAAAACCGAAAAAGCAGGTGAAGAAGAAGCCCACATGGCTGAAAAGGGTAGGCAACTTGGTCTGGATATGAAAGTACTTAGTCCGGCTGATTGTTTGGAGCTTCAACCCAAACTTAACCTGGATGTATTAGGGGCGGTACATTATGGTTGCGACGCCCACCTTTCACCCAATAAGCTTATGGCTGCTTTATTAAAGTATTTACGGGCTGTGGGTGTTAATTTAATTACTAATAAAGAAGTTACAAAAATAGAAACCTCAAATGGTAAAATAAATCGTGTATGGTCATTCGGAGAAGAATTTACGGCCGATGAATATGTGGTAGCAGGTGGCTCATGGTCGCCTTCAATAGGGAAATTGTTAGGGTTGAAAATTTTGCTGATGCCGGGTAAGGGTTACTCTTTTAATGTTCAGGATAATGCCGGAATGATGCAAATTCCAGCGTTGCTGGCCGAAGCCAGGGTGGCTATTACGCCCATGAACGGTGGCTTACGTTACGGTGGGACGATGGAGCTTGACCGAATCAATAACCGGGTAAATATGAACAGGGTAAAAGGTATAGTAGAATCTGTACCGAAATACTTTCCCGGGCTTAAACCAGCTATTCCGCAGCAAAAAGATATATGGTTTGGTTTCAGGCCATCATCTGCCGATGGATTGCCTTATATAGGTAGAAGTAATAAATACTCCAACCTTATTATAGCCACCGGGCATGGCATGATGGGTTTAAGTTTAGGTGCTGCAACAGGTTTATTGGTAACCGAAGTTATTTCGGGCAAATCAACATCAATCAATATCAATGAGTTTGCTCCTGGCAGATAGAGTAGATTCCCAATTTTATAATTTTATCGGAAAAACATTTAAATCATAAATTTATAATTGTTTATAGAACAATTATAAATTTATGATTTAAATACGTATTCTTGTGTTTTTTAAAATTGTATTTTTAACAATAAAACAAACTAAATATCAACTTTATAAAGCTATTTTTAGTGGCCTATCACAATAAATTAGCAAATAATAACCGGATATTATCCTGTTATTCTAGATTATTAGCTTTTTAAGTTAAGTAAATGTAAATTCAGGAAGAATTAACTCATATCAAGATGAAAGTTTTACAATTTACCATCCCGTTGCCGCATGATAAAAGTGTGATAGTGGAAAAAGTTTGTTTACCTCATCATTATCCATATTTGCACCGGCATAAAGAAATCCAGATCACCTGGATACGGCAAGGTGAGGGAACTTTAATAGCCGGAAACAATATGCATGATTATTCGGCTGGAGATGTGTTTTTTTTGGGATCAAATTTACCGCATCTATTTAAAAGCAATCCTGAGTATTTTGCAAATAATACCAATAAACAAGTAGAAGCTTTAACCATATTTTTTGATCCGGAAGGTACCCTGGCCTCTTTTTTTGATCTGCCGGAGATGACTCAGGGTAGGATATTTATGCAGCAGCATCAGCAAGGATTTAAAATTCCAGATGGCAGTGCTGATGAGATATCACAAATAATGACTACTTTAAAAGCTGCTTCAGGGTCTGATCAGCTGGTACAATTTTTATACTTGCTTAAGGGATTAACCAACTTAAAAGAAAAATTAGATCCGTTATCAACCTACGGTAATCTCCCCGGTATTACCGAAAATGAGGGTATACGTATTGGGAAAATTTACAATTTTATTATGCGGCATTACAGCGATCCCATTACGCTGGAAGATGTAGCCAAAGTAGCCTATATGACGCCTGAATCATTTTGCCGCTATTTTAAAAAACATACAGGTCATACTTTTATTTCATTTTTGAATGAGATCAGAATCAACGAAGCTTGTAAAAGATTGATTGCCCATAAATTTGAAAGTATCAACTCCATCGCTTATAAATGCGGATTTAACAGTATTACCAATTTTAACCGGGTGTTTAAATACGTTATTGGCAGCTCCCCGCGAGGCTATCTGGATACTTACAATAATAATTTAGTAAACCTGAACAGGGTTGCCAGTTAAAAACACAAAAGGAAATTTGTGTTTCCTGAAAAGACAGACAAGGATAGTGAGTACTTTAGCTATTGTTACATTAGCCTAAACCATTATAACGCTATTCTGTAACCTGTTTTAATGAAAAATATAATCACCAAAGTTTTTGGAGTATCTGTTCTGACAGTATTAATGTGTGTTTGCATGCTAAGCTCTTCGCAGAGCCAGATCAAACAAGAGCCAACGCCCCGGATTGTTAATATTGTCAATTTTATACGTTTATTGGAACCCCGCGATTCGGAAATTACGGAAGATGTGTTGTACCAGACTGTAGTGAAGCAGGTGGAGATCATGAAGAAGTATAAACTCGGCGGTACCTTTTTGTTGCAATATGATGCCCTTATCGATCCAAGGTATCAAAAATTACTGAAGACTTTGCCTCGTGATTCTTTTGAGATAGGAGCTTGGTGGGAAATTCCTCAGCCACAGGTAGAAAAAGCTGGATTGAAATGGCGTGGGCGATATCCCTGGGACTGGCGCGCCAATATTGGTTTCTCTACCGGTTACACACCTGCGGAACGAGAAAAGTTGATTGATGTATATATGGCAGAGTTTAAGCGGATTTTTGGATACTATCCCAAATCAGTCGGATCTTGGTTTATCGATAGCTATAGCTTGAACTACATGTATCAGAAGTACCACATTATGGCTTCCAGCAATTGCAAGGATCAATACGGTACAGACGGTTACACTCTTTGGGGCGGCTATTGGAACCAGGCTTATTATCCGAGTAAGATCAACTCTTATATGCCTGCACAAAACGAAAAAAATCAGATTCCGGTACCGATTTTCCGGATGCTTGGATCCGATCCTATACGTCAGTACGATAATGGCCTTGGGACAACCCGGCAAGGGGTGGTAACACTGGAACCTGTTTATAAATTTGGTGGCGGCGATTCTACGTGGGTAAACTGGTTCTTAAAATCGTTTACGGAGGATAAATGTCTTGGGTTTAATTATACACAGGCTGGGCAGGAAAATTCTTTTACCTGGGATGCTATGGCCAAAGGTTTTGAAATTCAAATGCCTTTGCTGGCAAAGCTAAGAGACGAGCATAAGATCAGGGTGGAAACCATGGAAGCATCTGGGCGCTGGTTTAAAGAGAAATATAAAGTTACGCCGGCTACTTCATTTGCAGTAAGTAAAGATATAGAGGGAAGTGATTTAAAAACTGTGTGGTTCAACAGTCGTTTTTACCGGATCAACCTGTTATGGGAAAACGGCAATCTCCGTGTCCGTGATCTTCACCTTTTTGATGAAAGTTTTCCTTCTGTTTACACCAATGAGGTAGCAACATCTAACGAATGCTCCTTTTTTACCTTACCTGTTATAGATGGTTATATTTGGAGTAAGCCGAATCAAATAGCTGGGTTAAGGTTAAAGGCAATAATTGATGGTCAGGAAGTATTGGTGAAAGGAAAAGATCCGGTATATAGTCAAACCGGGCCCGGCCACTTACATGTGTCCTGGCCGTTAACCTCTGTTAAGGGCTCTTTTGAAATGGATATGGATGAAAAGGGATTGAAAATGAGTTTGGTCAGCGATACTGCCTATAACTGGTATTTTGATATGACAACTGCTACGGATGCAAAGTTACCTTTTGAAAAAATCACTGATAATCAGATCGCATGTAGTTTTGAAGGAATGGATTATGTTTTTAAACCCATCAAAGGTAGTTTTTCAGAACCGGGGAATGGGATCTTGTTCCGGTTAAAACCAATAATGAATACTATCCGGTTTGATCTTTCCGCCATCAAAAAGCTTTAAACCTTAACAATTTATGTTTATCAAAAAGGTACATACTGTTTTTATTTATGCCCTATTCCTTTTTGCGTTTAGGAGTAGCACGGCGAAAACGAACATTGAGGGTGATAAATCGATCACTATAGCCAGTTCTCATATATCGATGGTGGTTAACTATGGGAACGAAGCCAGTATTGTTTCACTTATAGTTAATGGGCAGAAGGTGGTTAGCGGAGCTAGTGGAGCTTTTACATCGGTTAAGGTGGGTAGTAATACTTATTCTTCCCTGCAGTTGAAAGGTAAACCCTTATTATCGAGTATCCCAGGCGGTATCCAAATCAGCGGAATTAGCTATGGTGATAAAGAATTGACTATCAATGAAAATTGGATATTTCTGAAACAGAAAGAAGAGATTAAATGGCGTATTGAAAGATCTTTTTCTAAGGCGGTGAAAGTAGAAGAGGCAGCAATGCCTGTTATTAATTTTGATCATATCAATACCTGGGAGGGCGCTTATCAAGGTTATGGTGGTATTGCCTGGTTTTACCTGTTCAATGAAAAATTATGCACCTATGGCGTTCATACCCGGTCTTCGAGTTTCTGGAACAGTAAAACCGGAAACGGGCTAAATATTACGGTTGATGCACCTGGTAAAGAGGTAGCAATGAAGTATACCCGCACCAACGAAGACAAATTGGCCTATACAATTACAACTTCTGATCAGGAAATGTTACCCCGCTCAGATAGCGGAACCAACAGGCGGCGGTTTATCCGGAAAAGTACGCATGTTTGGGCTCCATTTACTATAGCCGGAGGCAAAAGCACGCAGAGTTTAACATTCAGTTATTTTGACTATCAGGAAAAATATGGCCGGGGTAAACTTACGGGTGTAAATGCCTATCAGGTGAGTGCCGTATTGGGTACAATTGCCCGTATTGGTGTTATTGATTCCCTCCATTTTGGTGGAAATAGCTGGGCTACACCCTATGGCCCAATCTGTCTGCACGAACAATATATCGGTCAGCTAGGTTTAGGTATTAACGATCCTGGCTATTTGAATGGCTATAAAAGCTGTCTTGATTATTACCGGGATCACGCCATAAAACCAGATGGACGGGTTTATCCGCGTTGGGCCTATACCAATGAAGACGCGATGCCACATCAGTGGAATAAAGATGGTTTCTATGAAGCACAATGGGGCATATTGATGGATTCGAACCCAGATTTTGTAACCAATGTGGCTGAATTATATGATATGACCGGCGATCAGAAATGGGTGAAAACACATCAGCTTTCCTGCGAAAAAGCTTTGGACTGGATATTGAAAAGAGATAGTAACGGCAATGGTTTGGTTGAAATGATGACTGATTTTACAGGGCAAAAACGTAGTAGCGATTGGATAGATATCATTTGGGCATCTTATGAAAATGCCTTTGTAAACGCCAAACTTTATCATGCTCTGGTAAAATGGGCCGCGGTAGAGCGTTTGCTGCACAATACCGTTAAAGCTGGTCAATACGAAGCCTTTGCTGTTAAGCTCAAAGCCAGTTTCAATAAACCAACCAATGAAGGTGGTTTTTGGGATGAAGAAAAGAAATGCTACGTTCACTGGCGCGATAAGGATAATACCATACATGGCCGTAACATGGTTACCCCGGTTAATTTTATGGCTATTGCCTATGGTATTTGCGAAGATCATGCCCGTCAAAAACTTATCCTGGATAATATAGAGGCACAAATGCAACGGGAGAAACTTTTCTTTTGGCCATTAGCCATGACTTCTTATACACCAGCTGAAGGGAAAGAATATCAATATCCTTTTCCTGAATATGAAAACGGCGACCTGTTTTTATCCTGGGGAGCTTTGGGGGTTAAAGCTTATGCCAGTTATGATCCTGCTATAGCAGTTAAATACGTGAAAAATGTATTGGAGCAATATGGTAAAGATGGATTGGCCTACCAGCGATACGGCCGTTTGAAACAGGATGGCAGGGGTGATGATATTTTATCAGGCAATAGTTTATCCATCGTAGGCCTGTACCAGGCTATATATGGTGTAAATCCCCTCTACAATCGCTTTTATCTCGATCCGCACATCACACCGGAACTGGCAGGTACCGAACTCAAATACAGTTTCAGGGGGCAGCGCTTAACTATAAACCTTGATAATGATAGTTATTCCATATCCAACAAAACATTTAAAGTAATCAGCCCTAAAAGCTTTGGTTTTAGCGCAACGGCTAATCAATTATCTTACTTTAATGGCAGTAGTTCTTATGTGGCTTTGCAAGTTACCACAGATAATCCTTTGACTTTAAAACTAAATAACTGGGGGCAAAATAAAATAGAATGGGAGCAAAGCATAAACAAATCATCCACTAAGCCCCTGGCTTATCAGATCAGTCAACTAAGCCCCAATACTCAGTATAGGATCTCTGTTAATGGACGTCTTTTACAAAAAGCAAGAAGCAATAGCAAAGGGGAGTTATTGGTACGTTACAAGCCATTGCACTTGAAGGATAAAGTTAATATTGATATGGAGTAGTGAATCGTTACTAACACGAGCTGTCGGTCAGATTATTGACAGAGACTAGCCTGTGTTTGAAATTTCAGGTATTCCAGTGGCGTTTTTCCGGTATAGCCTTTAAAATCTTTTAGAAAATGGTTTGAATCGTAATACCCGTTTGATATGGCAATTCGCATCAAATTGACATCCTTGCTTCCAATCAATTCAAGGTATGCATGCATAAAGCGTTGGAGTTGAATGTACTCTTTGGGTAAAAGTCCAATATGCTGCACAAAACTCCTTTCCAGCCATTTATAGTTCACGCCGGCATCATGGGTTACATTCTTTACGGTGCTTTTCCCGTTTATTTTGTGAATATAATTCAATGTTTTATGTAAGGTTTCAGGGGCGCCCGTCTTCGCAAAAGAATACCGAACATATGTACTTACAAATGCTACCTTTTCTTCAATAGATTTGAATTGGAAAAAATCCTTTATACTGAAATTATTATTCTTTGCAATATATTCAAATGGAGCAACGGGATTATGCCTAAAATATGGAGCATTTAAGCCAAATAACTGATAGAAAGCACCTGGATAAAAACGAACTATAAAAACCTGATAGGTATTATTATTGTAATTAACATAAACATTCTTAATGGAGCCGGCACTTGCCCAAGCCGCTTTAATTTCAAATGTCCCGTTTTGCCCTGTTACTTCTACTGTGTCTTCGCGATCTGGTAAAAATACAAGTACTGGAAACCCATCATTAAAAATAAGATGTGTATTATCCTTTGGATCTCTGGCGAAAACATAAAACCCCTCAATAACAGATTCAAGCTCTGTTGATGGACTAATTTTATAACCATCAGCATTAAATTCCCCTAATTGTATCTTTTTCAGATAATTTATCGGCATGCAGCAAATTTACGGGAAAATGTTAACCGCCGCAGAATAATACCATGTCTAATATTTACTATGAGCACAATTTAATGACATCTAACTTTGCGTTTATGGTTGTAAAAACGGAAGAAGAGTTGCAAGGTATAAAGAATGTGAGTGAAGCTGTTGCACTTACCTTACAAAAAATGAAGGCGTATACGCAGATAGGTATGTCTACAAAAAACATAGATGAATACGGAAGACAACTATTAGAGGCTCTTGGTGCAAAATCTGCTCCATTCGAAACATATGGTTTTCCTGGTTATAGCTGCATCAGCGTTAACAAAGAGTTTGCTCATGGTATCCCTTCTGACAAGGTCATTCTGAAAAATGGAGACATCATTAACATCGATGTATCCGCAGAATTGAATGGCTTTTGGTCAGATAATGGATGCTCATTTATTGTAGGAGAAGATATACAGGGTGTACAACATTTAATAGATACCTCCAAAGAAATATTATTGGATGCGATTTCTCAAATAAGTGGAGGAATAAGGATTTCTGATATTGGAAAACTGATAGAAACTAAGGCCAAAAAGGCAGGATATACCGTTATCCGGGATTTAGGTGGTCATGGGGTTGGACTAAGTTTACACGAAGAGCCTAGTGGGATAATGAATTATTACGATCGTTTTGATAAAATCAGGCGATTTAGAAAGGATTCTGTTGTAGCTATTGAAACATTTATTTCCACCAGGTCTGCATTTATTGAAACAGCCTCAGATGGTTGGGCTTTTGTAGGTAATAAAGGTGGATTTGTAGCTCAGCATGAACATACTATATTGGTAACAGCTGGCAAACCAATAATTTTAACAGCAGCAAATGGAATATAGATTTGTTATTTCCTTGGTAATGAAGTCTCATTAGAAAATCACCAAAACAAAAAATCTTTAACACCTTTTATTGTTCTTGAGCGTTTAAAAAGGTACTAATTGCGATATAAATTAGAAATGCCATATGAATTTGAGTAATAAAACAATACTGGAAAAGGCAAATGCCGCTATTACAGAAGGCGATCATGAAGGTTTTCTGTCTTTTTGTACCGACGATACGGAATGGATATTTGTAGGTGACAAGAGCTTAAAAGGGAAAGAGGCGGTGCGACAGTATATGGCAATCGCATACATGGAGGCACCAAAATTCATAGTTGAAAACTTAATTGCCGAAGGGGAGTTTGTTACAGCACTCGGCAAAATCAGTATGAAGAATGAAGAGGGGAAAATGGTCGATTATTTATACTGTGATGTCTGGCGATTTCACAATGGAAAAATGGCCGAATTAAAGGCTTTCGTTATCGAGAATGTGTTGAAGTGAGAATTTCGGAGAGATTCTGCCTATGATCAGTGTTATCAATTATTTTACACTGATTTTCAGTTTAGTAAAAAGCAACGGCTCAGACCAAACTGGTATGCAAATTTGTAACTCTTTTTAAACCTTCGTGCTGTTTAATGATCTTAGTTTTAGTTAAAAAGCTATTAAAATTAATCGGTACTTATGAAACTCCTTATCACGGTTCTTGTCTCATTAGCTTTATGCTTACCGGCAATTGCTCAATCGTCTGTTAAGAATGCAAAAAAGGATACTACCAATCAGGAATATCTTATCCAATATGATCCTGGTATATTACGGGTAAAAGGTAATTCGTTGCCCATCGGTATCATAACCACATCTAATAAAGGGCAAAGATCACGAACAGAAGGTTTTTTAAATGGTACTGATAGTTGGTCGAAATATAAAATAGATGTAGATAGTGGCAGTTACTCAAATGGAAAAATTAAAATCAAAGGCAGCGGAAGTCAATACAAAAAGGGAGACTCAATAACGGTCAATGTCTATACAAAAAAATGGTTTTTAGGTGGAAGAGGTAAGTGGTTATTCACTCAGAAAATTCCGTACAATTACGAAACAAGTATACGAATCTTAACCACAGGGAATTTTTCGAAAGCACCGGGCGACCATGTAATGTTTGGTGTCCGGAAATACTTTGATAATAAAATGTTTGTTGATAAGTGGGCACCTGTAAAGAAGAATCTGAAAGAGTTTGTGTTCCAATTTAACGGTGTACATATCTCGAAGTCAAAAAGTGATTTAAAAATTGATAACGATCCAACCAAAATCAGCAACGATAAAATACAACTGACTGCCTTATTAGCTAAGAATACTACAATAACTGATACACTTAATTTTTTGCTTGATTATATTGCAAATTACCAGTGTATTATACGATCAAACGGAAGAGGACAAGATTTAAACATTACTGCAGATATTCATCACGACTCTATCATCAACGCACAATTGTTGAAAATTAGGGTAAATAATGATGTTTATCATAAAACCTATAATTACTGGGTTAATACAAATGGAGGTTCAATAGCTATTTCAAGTATAGGCTCAAACGGAAGTGATGGATTAAATGGCACTGATGGTCTTGCCGGTTCATCAGGATCGCCGGGAACAGTTTCGGTTAACGTAGAAACCACAACCAATAGTGATGGAACAACTACCACTACTACCAATACGGTAACTGGCGCGGGCGGAGATGGTGGAAATGGGCAGGACGGCGGAAACGGTCAGGATGGAGATGCAGGAGGTAATGGCGGAAATATTATTGTTAATTACTCACCAGCGGTAACGCCCTTCCTTAGTTTGATTAAAGCAATTAGTATACCTGGCAAAGGCGGATCCGGAGGCAGGGGAGGACAAGGCGGTGCAGGCGGAACTGGTGGCAGCGGAAATCCGAATGGAAATAATGGACTTAAGGGGCAGGATGGTCGTTCCGGGTGGAATGGGCCAGATGGACAGATGGGAACCGTGACTTTCAGAATGTTTAATCCATAACGATAAGTGTTAAAATTATATGTCTTTCGTTTATCTTTGCGCGTAATTCAATATTCCATACTGTGATCAATGTAAATAACATTTCCGTTTCATTTGGCGGAACCACGCTTTTTAGTGATGTAACCTTCTCTATAAATGAGAATGACAAGATAGCCCTGATGGGTAAAAATGGTGCAGGAAAATCTACTATCCTCAAGATCATTGCTGATGTAGCCAAACCTACTACCGGTAGCGTAACCGGCCCTAAAGATGCGGTAATAGCGTATCTGCCGCAGCATTTACTTACCCAGGATAAAGTTACCGTTTTTGAAGAAACCATGAAAGCATTTGAAGAGGCGAATCAAATGCAAAAGGAGCTTGATGAGGTAAACGAGCAGCTTAATATTCGTACTGATTACGAAAGCGATGATTATATGAAGTTGATTGAGCGCGTATCAGAACTGAGCGAAAAAGTTTATACGATAGAAGAAACCAATTATGACGCAGAAGTCGAAAAGGTGCTCAAAGGTCTGGGATTTGAGCGCAAGGACTTTGGTCGGCAAACTTCTGAATTTTCTGGCGGTTGGCGAATGCGTATTGAATTAGCCAAAATTTTGTTAAAAAAGCCGGATCTTATTTTATTGGATGAGCCCACCAATCACATGGATATCGAGAGTATACAATGGTTAGAAGATTTTCTGATTAACTCGGCAAAGGCGGTAATGGTAATCTCGCACGATCGTGCTTTTGTAGATAATATTACCAATCGTACCATCGAAGTTACCATGGGCAGAATATACGATTATAAAGCCAAGTACACTCATTATCTACAGTTACGAGCCGATCGCCGCGTGCATCAATTGAAAGCCTATGAGGAGCAGCAACGGTTTATTGCAGATAATCAGGAGTTCATAGACCGTTTTAGAGGGACTTACTCCAAAACTTTGCAGGTGCAATCGCGTGTAAAAATGCTGGAGAAGCTTGAAATTATCGAGATAGATGAAGTAGATACTTCGGCACTACGGTTGAAATTTCCACCTTCACCACGTTCGGGGCAATACCCGGTAATGGTAGAGGACCTGACCAAAACCTACGGCGATCATGTTGTATTCAAAAACGCATCGATGGTAATAGAGCGAGGCGAAAAGGTAGCTTTTGTTGGTAAAAACGGCGAAGGTAAATCAACCATGATCAAAGCCATCATGAACGAGATCGATTTTGAAGGAAGCTTAAAAGTTGGTCATAATTCCAAGATCGGGTATTTTGCCCAGAATCAGGCTGCGTTACTGGATGGGAATCTTACCGTATTTGAAACCATTGACCAAATCCCGTTAAGCGATGGCACAGTTAAGATCAAGGATCTTTTAGGTGCGTTTATGTTCAGCGGTGATGATACCACAAAAAAAGTTAAGGTTCTTTCCGGAGGAGAGAAAACCCGTTTAGCCATGATCAAGTTATTATTAGAGCCCGTAAATTTGTTAATACTGGATGAGCCGACCAACCATTTGGACATGAAAACCAAAGATATCATTAAAGATGCGCTGAGGGATTTTGATGGCACTTTAATACTGGTATCTCACGACCGGGATTTCTTAGACGGGTTAGTGAAAAAAGTATTTGAGTTTGGTAATAAACGGGTACGCGAGCACTTCGAGGATATCAAAGGATTTTTGGCCTACAAAAAAATGGATAGCTTAAAAGAGATCGAACAAAGTTAAAAAGGTACTTGGGCATATTATCTAACTTGTTCAAGCATGTTTTGCAGGTAAGCGACTGAGTTTATTGTATGTTGCAATTCTAAGTCATAATGCTGCGATTACTTTAGCAAGATCGGCGTTTCTCTGCTCGCTAGGATATGCTTCATTGCATTTATTATGTTGAACATTTTGTCTCCGAAACAGGCGTTATATAAATAGCAGAATCAATAATTATCTCATAACACTCGCCCTTATCTTTTTAAAATGGCGTTTTTTATTCCGTTTTTTCATTGAGACGCGAGTAGTTATATTTAGTCCAATAAATATTAAAAAAATATTTATTATCGAAAATAGTATTCTACAGTACATTTGCGTTATAACTTACTCAAAACACATCAGGGTGCTTTCTGATCTGTTTGCTATTTGAAAGTCGCAAGCATTTGTAAAAGGCTGCTAATTATATATGATTGTAGAAAATAAAGATGATAACACTTCAACTAAATACGATGGTATTTACAAGGAAGACATATCGTCTTTTGAGCATTTCTATAAAGTGAATTATAAAAAATTGCATTTGGTATCCTTCAGGTACACTAATGACCATGAACAGTCTGAAGAAATTGTTCACGATATTTTTCTTAAAATCTGGGACAATTTGGAATTACTATCTTCTATAAAAAATATTGAAGCGTACCTGTTTCGTTCGGTAGTCAATGCATCGCTTGATTTTATCAAAAAGTCGAAGAGAACAGTTTCACTACAGAAAACATTTCTCGAAAATTCCGAAACGATAGAATGGGAAGAGAATAATTTTGATGAGCTAGAAAATCGTTTAAAACTAGTAGAAAAAGCGGTAGAACAATTACCGCCAATTTGTAAGAAAGTATTGCTGATGAGTAAATATGACAAACTTAAACAGCAAGAGATAGCAGATACCTTAAATATTTCTATAAAAACCGTCAAAAACCATTTGACCTATGGATATAAAAAAATCAAGGAATTTATAAATTCAAGTAAAACCTGGATTTTGATTTTTATTATAGTACTTTTTGGATGATTTACAGTCATGTATGCAGATGATGGAAAATAATTTCGATAACGCCCCATATGAACTGATTGTAAACAGTTTTAGCAATTCACTTTCGCCCGGCGAGATGGAGAAATTGGAGGCTTGGTTAGCATTGTCGGCCGAAAATGTAAAACTTTATAATGAAATTGTTACCATCAATCATGATCTGGATTCATTGGCTCATCAGAATCTTTTAAATACTGATGAATCGTGGGTGAGGTTTAAAAAGTTATCGGAGGATAGGAAAGTAGTAACTTTAACTAAGCATAATAACAGAAATCTATCTTCAGCAAAACACAGTCGTATATTTTGGATTGCCTCTATCGCAGCAACATTAGTGATAGCTCTAAGTATTGTTCTGGTAATGTGGCGCTCCCGAAATAATGATATTACTATTCTTCAAACAAAAGCAAACCAACATCTGAAAATAGTTTTACCTGATGGGAGCAAGGTTCAGTTAAACAGCAACTCAGAAGTTTGCTATTCCAGAAAAGCTTTCTCTTTGTCCAGAGAATTAAAGCTTATTAAGGGTGAGGCTTTGTTTGAAGTAATTCATAATGAAAAATATCCGTTTGCGGTTTACACAGGTGGTTTGAAAATTAAGGATATCGGTACTATATTTAATATTAGAAATGGGAAATCGGCTACCATTGTTTCCGTTATTTCAGGAGAGGTAGCCCTCTCAGAAAAGACTAATAGAGATTCAATTAAACTAATGGCAAATCAGGAGGCGATCTATAATGTCTTTTCAAAAAACATACAGGTGGTTCCCCAAAAGGACTTAAATACTACTTCCTGGCTTGACAAAAACTTTAGATTTATAAAATGCCCTTTAAAAAAAGTTGTTGAGCAGTTGCAAAACGCCTATGAGGTTCGTATTGATTTATCAGACAAGGATTTGGAAAACAAGGAGCTGACTGCTTCATTTAACAATGAGTCAATTGAGGATGCTCTTAAAGTAATTAGTGGCTCCTTGAATATAGATTTTGAAAATAAAAACGGAATTTATTATTTGACGAGCAAAAAAATCTGATGTATTAATTAAAGTGGAGCTCCATCTTTATTGCTATTTTAAAAAACAACTGTGGTTCAGATTTATTCTGATCTTTAGTCTTTTATTTAAATTGCCTCTATACGGGCAAACGAATAATTTAAATATAGCTTTTGATAAAAATTCTATAAATGAGGTGCTTACCAGATTAATAGTTGAAAAAAAAATCAACCTTTCTTTTGATCCTGCGATAATACCGCGAAACATAAAAATAACCCGTCGATTTAAAGAGGTTCCAGTTTATGAAATTTTAAATTTCATATTCAAAGATACGCCTCTAGAATATCACCTTACCTCAAATGTTATTGTTATTACAGCAAAAAAAAAGCCCTTTTTCGTAATAGGAGGTTTTATTAAAGATGCAGAAACAGGTGAATATATTATCGGCGGGTCTATCTTTAACTCATCCAAACATCTTACTTCCTCAAATAATTACGGCTATTTTGCTTTAGAGCTACCCGGAGGAAATGATACATTACATATTTCTCATTTAGGATATAAAAAGAAGGAAATTGTTTTCAATGTCAGTCAGTCGATGGCTGTTAATATCTTATTGGAGAAACAAACAGATACTTTAAAAGAAGTAAGGGTAGCAGCGAAAAATAATGATCTGTTCGTGAATCCCGTTGCCGGTAGCTCGTTAAACCAGGATATTATTTGGAGCCATTTATCAGAAGGGGGCGAACCCGATTTAATCAAATCTGTCCAATTATTGAATGGTATTCAAACTATAACAGAAGGCAGCAGCAGTTTATTTGTAAGAGGAGGCGATAAAGATCAAAATTTGATTCTTCTGGATGAAGCGCCTGTTTATAACCCTGCGCATTTATTTGGCTTGGTTTCTGTATTTAATCCGGATGCAATTAACCAGGTACAAATTTATCAAAATGAAATTCCAGCAAATTTCGGGGGGCGTTTATCATCTGTTATTGATAACGTAATGCAAAATGGAGATAACAAAACCTTCCATGTTAAAGGAGGTTTAAGTATGTTGTCTGCAAGAGTGGCCGTAGAGGGACCGCTTGTATCCGATAAAGGTTCGTACCTTTTTACTTTTAGAAAAGGCTTTACCAATTTATTAAAAGCGTTTGACCCGTTTCCTTATAACGCAAATTATTCTGATTTCAACCTTAAACTAAATTATCAACTTAATACCAATAATAAAATATATCTATCTGGATATTATGGGTTTGATAAACTTCGGGCTTTTGATAATTATGATAATTCCTGGGGAAATAAAATTGCCACATTTAGGTGGAACCATTTATTTAACAGCCGGCTATTTTTAAATCTGTCTGTCTTATATAGTAATTATTCTAACCATCTTAACATCGATGCGGATCAGTCAGATGCAAAATCTCAGTGGATCACTGGAATTATTGACAAAAGTATAAAAGCCGATTTTACTTATTATGTACATAACAGTCAACAGATTAAGTTCGGCATTAACTTAATTAATCACAAGTTTATACCAGGAGAGTCCCCGTCAAGGTTTAATGATACCATACCGGTAAATATACCAAGGCATAAAGCAATAGAAATGGCCGCCTACTTTAATCATCGTTTCAATATATTATCTGATTTGCAGTTAACTTATGGATTGCGAATGAGCTATTTTTACAATAAAACACTATTACCAAATGGACCCGATATTGTCGATTTTTATATGAACTCGGGATATTCAGATTTATTGACAGAACCAATTAAAAACTTTTTAAGATTTGAACCACGATTGTGTTTGCAATATAATTTCAATAAAAATAGTGCCATGAAAATGGTATATAATCGTAATTACCAGTATTTACAACTGGTACAGGGCGAAGAATTAGCTTTTTCTTCATTAGAGTCATGGATACCGGCAAGTTCTACAATAGCGCCTCAAATGGCCGATTTTTATTCCATCGGTTACTCCCTGAATAGCAAAGACATCATTTTTACTACAACCGCCTATCTAAAGAAGCTATATAACCAGGTGGAATTGAATGATCATGCTCAGATTATTTTAAATCCTTTTATTGAAAGTCAGCTGCAATTTGGTAAATCTACTGCCAGTGGAATAGAATTTAGTTTAACAAAATCATGGAAGAACATAACCGGTAACCTCGGCTATACCTATTCCATGGTTAATAAGCAGATACCAGGTGTTAATGACAATAGTGCATTTAAAGCGAATTACAATATACCCCATAATTTAAGATTTTCGATTGATTATCAGCCAATTCCCAGAATATCTGTAAATGCTTTTTTTACTTATAAATCAGGACGGCCGGTTACGCTTCCGGTTGGTTACTACATTGAGAACGGACAAAGGATCCCCATTTTTGAAGATCGAAATACTTCTCACCTTCCTGATGACAAAAGACTTGATTTAACTATAGAACTGAAGCCCCGAACAAGGACAGATCATAAAAAAAGATGGAAAAGCACCTGGCTTTTTTCTATTTACAATGTGTTAAATCAAAGAAATATAATTTTTTATGCTATCGACCATCCAACAACCGTCAATAATCTAAGCTCAGGTATTGTGCCAAGTGTTACCTATAACTTTAAATTTTGATAAAATGAAAAAGAT
>JACXTT010002618.1_pt1 | contig 28353 bp, 20 predicted proteins | sample 9270951 | NCBI WGS metagenome assembly JACXTT01 (sample SAMN15532306, study PRJNA645909) | rock metagenome | isolation source: weathered quartz diorite | place: Puerto Rico | collected 2017-06-21 | reverse complement strand
GCGTGAGGTTCAAGATCGGCGGCCGGAGACGCACCAGCATCTCCTTCGCCGCGCGCAACCTGAACCTGGCGAGCGCAATGGCCGGTCCGTTCACGGGCACGATCGCGGTCGGACCGCTCGACTTGTCGGCGGGCGGGACGCTCCGCGCGGTCGGCACGAAGCTCCTCTATCCCTAGCGACGTCGGCGCGCTTGATCGAGGTGGATCCGGCGCCTACAGTCGGCGCCATGCCGGAGCTGCCTCCGGGGCCGAGCGCCCCTGCCTTCGTCCAGATGGCGCACTGGGTGTGGCGGCCGATTCCATTCATGGAAGATTGCGCGCGGCGGTTCGGCGACTGCTTCACCGTCCGCTTCCCGCTCTTCGGGCGGCCCGGCGACCGCCCGCCGCTCGTCTTCTTCAGCAACCCCGACGCGGTGCGCGAGATCTTCACCGGTGACGAGGCCGACCTCCTCGCCGGCCAGGCGAACGCGCCCCTCGAGCCCCTGGTGGGTCCCAACTCGCTGCTCCTGCTCGACGGCGCCCATCACATGCACGAGCGCCGTCTCATGATGCCGTCCTTCCACGGCGAGCGGATGCAGGCGTACGGGGACGTCATGCGGGAGGTGACCGATCAGACGATCGACACCTGGCCGCTCGAACGGCCGTTCGCCATCCATCCCCACATGCAGGCGATCACGCTCGCGGTGATCCTGCGGACGGTGTTCGGCCTCGACGAGGGGGCGCGGATGACCCGCCTCCGCGACCTGCTGACTCGGCTCCTCGGTCTCGGCGCCAACCCGCTCACCCTCCTCCCCTGGTTCCAGATCGAGCTGGGGGGCCTGACCCCGTGGGGACGGCTCGCGCGCATCGGCCAGGAGGTCGACGCGATCCTCTTCGACGAGATCCGGCGGCGCCGTGCCACGGGCCGCGACGGCCGCGAGGACGTGCTCTCGATGCTGGTCGAGGCGCGCGACGAGACCGGCCGGCCGATGACCGACGAGGAGCTCCGCGACGAGATGATCACACTCCTCGCGGCGGGACACGAGACGAGCGCGACCACGCTCTGCTGGGTCTTCAACCGCGTGCTCCGGCACCCGGACGTGCTGGAGAAGCTCCGCGCCGAGCTCGCGAGGGTGGTCGGCCCGGGCCCCGTCGTGACCCAGCACATCCCGCAGCTCGAATACCTCGACGCCACCATCAAGGAGACGCTCCGCCTGAACCCGATCATCCCGCTGGTGGGCCGGCGTCTCCGCACCCCGATGCGCATCGGTGGACGCGACTTGCCCGCCGGCGCGATCGCCGCCCCGTGCATCTACCTGACCCACCGCCGGCCGGAGGCGTGGCCCGACCCCGAGCGATTCGACCCGGATCGCTTCGTCGGCCAGCGCACCAATCCGTACGCCTTCTTCCCCTTCGGCGGCGGTGTCCGGCGTTGCCTCGGCATGGCCTTCGCGCTCTACGAGATGAAGATCGTCGTGGCCGAGATCCTGACCCGCGCCGTGCTGCGGGCCACCCCCGGCTACCGCGTCCGGGTGGTGCGCCGGGGCATCACCTTCGCGCCGTCCGAGGGCATGCCGGTCGTGGTCGACGCGATCGCCGCCTAGGACGACTCGCCACCGAGCGACAGGAAATTGCCGGACCCGGCGAGCGGGGTCCGCGCGCCTGCTCTCTGGCCGCCCCGTCGTCCCGAGGCACCATTCTTGCTCCGTGTCGTCGTCCGGGGACGATGCACAAGCGCGGACATGGCGAGGTACCCAGCGAAGCGCAAGCTGGTCGGGTCGCCTCGCGCCGGCAGGCGGCGGACGTGGCGGAGCGGCTCCGCGCGCTCGAGCGGGAGAAGCGGGTCGCCGACGCCCTCGTCCAGGTGGCAGAGCAGTCGGGTGAGACCCTCGCCCTGACCGAGGTGCTCGCGCGGCTCTGCCGGCTCACGACCGAGCTCATGCCGTGCGACCGCTGCACCATCTATCTCTGGAGCAGCCGACGGAAGGCGTACATCCCCGTGGCCGACTGCGGAACGCCTCCCCACGTGGCCGCGCGGTTCGCGGAGAAGTACTTCTTCCGCGGGAACATGTTCTTCGAGCAGGATCTGCGCGACGGCAAGACGGTCCGCTTCTGCCGCGACCGCGATCCGACTCTTGAGGCGCGCGAGCTGCTCGAGGAGTCCGAGCAGTACGACATGGCGCTCGTCCCCCTCCAGGCGCGCGGGATGGGACTGGGCTCGATGTCGGTCGGCCTCCACCAGCCGCCCGGCTTCGACGCCACCGCGCTCACGATCGTCAACGGCGTCGCCCGCCAGGCCGCGTCGCGCATCGACAACGCGCGCCTGTTCGACAGGCTGCAGAAGGCCGCCGGCATCCGTGCCGGGCTGGCGAGCCTCGCCGCCGCCCTGAACCAGGAGAGCGATCCCCGGACGATCGCACGCGTCGTCTGCTCGGAGGCGGCGGCCCTCGCCGGCGTGAGTGGCGGCGTACTCTTCGTGCGGAGCGAGGACGAGCTGGTGGCGATCGGCGGGAGCGGCTGGGACGCGGACGCCATCGCACGGCTCCGCCTGCCGCTCGGCGACGCCCCGGAGCACATCGCTCTGCAGGCGTATCAGCGGAGCACGACGATCTTCGAGAACAAGGTCGCGACGAGCGCGATGGCCGGCGCGTGCTTCGACGGCTTCGTCGCGCTCAAGTGCGCGCTTGCGATTCCGCTCGTCGGGCGCTCGGGGCCGCTCGGGTGCCTGGTGCTCGGGGACGCGAAGCGCACCCACCGCTTCACGAAGGACATCGCCGAGGAGGCGATCCTCATCGGTCCGCTCGCCAGCTCCGCGCTCGAGCGCGCCTGGCTGTTCGGCGAGCTCGTCCAGGCCCGCGACGTCGCGCTCGCGGCGACCCGCGCCAAGTCCGAGTTCCTCGCCAACATGAGCCACGAGATCCGCACCCCGATGAACGGCGTCATCGGGATGACCGACATCCTGCTCGAGACCGTTCTCGACGACGAGCAGCGCGACTACGCAACGACCGTGCGGCGCTGCGCCGAGGGGCTGGTGACCGTCATCAACGACATCCTCGACTTCTCGAAGATCGAGGCCGGCCGGCTGACCATCGAGACCGTGAGCTTCGACCTCCGGACGGTGATCGAGGAAGTCGTCGAGATGGCGGCGCCGCGCGCCCAGGAGAAGGGCCTGGAGCTCACCTGCAACGTCCCCCCCGGCTTCCCGGAGCAGCTCCTCGGCGACCCGGTCCGGCTCCGCCAGATGCTCACGAATCTCGTGGGGAACGCGGTCAAGTTCACCGAGGCCGGCGACGTCAGCCTCGAAGCCGACGCGATCTACGAGACGCCGACCCACGCGACCCTGCGGCTGTCGGTGCGCGATACGGGCATCGGGATCCCGGCCGAGCGGCAGGCCACCATCTTCGAGAGCTTCACCCAGGCCGACGGGAGCACGACCCGCCGCTACGGCGGCACGGGGCTCGGGCTGACGATCTGCCGCCAGCTCGCGGAGCTGATGGGGGGAAGCATCGGCGTCGAGAGCGAGCCCGGGAAGGGAAGCACCTTCTGGCTGCAGCTCACCCTGGAGAAGGCGCCCGAGGTGAGCGCCGTCGCGCCGCCGCCCGAGACGCTGCAAGGGCTCCGCGTGCTCGTCGTCGACGACAACGCGACCAACCGCTTCATCCTTCGCCGCCAGCTGGAGTCGTGGGGCGCCGACCCGCACGAGGCCCGCTCCGGCGGCGAGGCGCTGGCCATGCTCCATCGCGCGGCCGACAGCGAGCCGTTCCAGCTGGTCCTGCTCGACTTCCACATGCCGGAGATGGACGGCGTGGACACCGCCCGCGCGATCAAGGTCGATCGCCGCTTCGCCACGCTGCCGCTCGTCCTCCTCTCCTCCGCGCGGATGCAGGATGGCGCGGACGGCTGGCGGGCGAAGGGATTCGCCGCCGCACTGGTGAAGCCGGTCCGGCGCGCGAACCTCCTCACGACGCTCCTCGAGGTGGTCGGCGAGAGCCGCCGGGGCCGCTCCGTCGCGGCTCCGTCACTCGCGGGGACCAAGCCGCACCTCGGGCTGCGCGTGCTCGTGGTGGAGGACAACGTCGTCAACCAGACGGTCGCAACGCGGATGCTGGAGCGATGGGGGTGCCGCGTCGACGTGGCCGCGGACGGTCGGCAGGCGATCGAGGCCGTCGGCCGTGCCACCTACGACGTCGTGCTGATGGACGTGCAGATGCCGGAGATGGACGGCTTCGATGCGACCATCGCCATTCGCCAGCAGGAGGCCGGCACCGGCCGGCGCGTACCGATCGTCGCCATGACGGCCTACGCGATGGACGGGGACCGCGACCGTTGCCTCGAGGCGGGGATGGACGACTACCTCGCCAAACCGGTCACGAGCCAGGCGCTCCTGCAGGCCGTGACGCGCTGGGCTGGTCGGGGGGCGCCGCGACAGCCGGCGCAGGTCCCGGTTCCGACGCCGCTCTCCTGACCCGTCCGCGGCTACGAGGCCGTCGGTCTCTGAAGGCGGCGCGCTCCGAGCCACGCGGATAGCGCGAGCACCGCGAACACCGCGACGCCGAGAAGCGAGCCGGGGACCGGGTCCACGTCGACGACCGGATCGGCCCCGACGAGCGTCGCCGACCCGACGTGCGCGGGATCGTACCGGATGGGCAGCGAGCTGCCGTGCGGGTGCCTTCTGAGCCAGGCCCCGAACTCCCGCTCCGGCCACTCGACGACGAACGACCCTCCACGCAGCGTGTACAGCTTTCCGGAGCGGCCCGCATGCCGGTTCGACGAATCGAGCCGCGTCGAGTAGGTGCTACCGTCCACGGAATACTCGAGATCACATCGGATCCAGAACACGATCCCGCCGCCGTTTCGCTGGAACGGAAAGCTTCGACGGAGGCTGCAGGAGCGAATCGTGGCCGACGCGACCGGCCAGTGGTCGAGGATCTCGCTTCGTCGCCACCACTCCCACGCCGCCGAGAGGACGAGGAGCACGGCGCAGAAGACGATGAAGACGGCGAGGACGTGGAGCGCCCCGGCGAGCCTGGCTCGGGTGTCCGAGCCCGCGTCGAGGTGAGTCGTCGCGGTCGACGTCATCCCTGGGCAGCATATCGTCCCCTGCCGCTTCCGGCTTGAACCGGCGATGGGGTCACTAGACGCCGCTTCATTTTCGCCATACGCCATCGCCGGAAGGCGCGTCGGTGCACGAAGGATCGCGAGCGTGGCTCGCCGCTTTGGAGGCGCTCCTCTTGGCAGCCGGTCCGGTGCCGTCGGCCGTCGCCGGCTTGGTCCCCGGCGGGGGTCCGAAGAGGTCCGACTGCTACATCGAGGAGGACGTCGCGGGGGTGGACAGTCCCGGCAACGTGATCCGTTGCCTCGATGGCGCGGCCGCCTGCGACACCGACGGCGTGCCGGACTACGCTTGCGTGTTCAAGGTGGCCCTCTGCGCGAACCAGACCAACCTGCCCGGATGCGCGCCCGGAGCTCCCCTCAGGAAGGTCGTCGTCAAGAGCGTGCCAAAGGGCGTTAGGCTGAGGCCACCCGCCGACCTCTCCGGCGGGTGCGGGCCGGCGACGGACGTCGTCGTTCCGATGAAGGTCACGAGGCGAGGGAAGCGACTACCCGGGAAGGTCAAGCTCCTCGTGAGTGCGATCACCAGCGGAAAGCGGAGAAGGGACAGGGACCGGCTGGTCCTCACCTGCGAGCCGTGTCTCGGCTGTGAACCATGTCCCCAAAACCCGAGCGGCGGTCCCGACATGATCTCGCTCTCGAGCGGGGAGACGGGCACGGACCTCGACAACGGCTGGACGGGGATCGCGCACAACTTTCCCGCTCCCCCGCGTGCGAGCCTGAGCCTCTGCCTGAGTGGCTGCGACGCGAGTACGAACCCCATGTGCGACGCGACGGGCCCAACGGGCACGGGCTCGCTCAACGGCGAGACCTTCGGCCCGCCGCTGCCGCTCATCGCGCAGGGCGTGCCTGTCTGCGTCTTGAACGCCTACCAGCCCGGGTACCTCACGGCGAAGATCAACGTCCAGACGGGTGAGATCCTCGACAGCAACCCACTGGCCGTAGACCTCTCCTCGAAGGTGCACCTCACCTCGGGCGCTCAGGTGTGCCCTCGGTGCGTGGGGAACGGCGCGCCGGAGTACGGGAGAACCGGCACCTGCGACGCTGGCCCGGCCGCGGGCGCCGCATGTACGGTCGATTCCGTCCTTACCGTCGTCGAGTCGCAAGGGAATCCCGTCTACGGGCTGTCCAAGACCTGCATCCCTTCGCCGAGCCAGCTCGCGGGGACGGTGGACATCCGGCTGCGGCTCACCACGGGCGTGTCGATGCTCCAGGGGCCGAAGCCGTGCACGGCGCAGCCGGGCGAGCCCGCGGGCGTGCCGGTCCAGGACGACAACTGCAACGGCACCCCGTGCGACGCGACGTGCACCGGCAACGCCTGCGTCAGGCACGACTCCCAGGGGCGGTGCATCGACGCCAAGGGCGGCATCAGCCAGGTCTGTTGCGCGGGCAACACCCTCGCGCCGTGCTTCCCGACGGCGGGCGGCGGATCGATCGTCCGCATGGGGAATCCCGATCCGGCCGCCCCCGTATGGCCCGACCCCAGCTATCCCAAGGTGAGCACGAATGCCGTCCTCGTCGCCACGTTCTGCGAGCCCTCGACCGGCACCACCACCGTCGACGCGACCGCCGGTCTTCCGGGACCGGGGGCACTCATCCTGCCCGGCACCGCGGTCGTCCTGAAGGTCAACTAGGGTCGCGTCCCGCGCTTTGCCGCTCGCGCGTCGCCCGAACCTGACCCGGGGCATCGCCCGGCCGCCAACCGGCACCGCGCGCGGTGCCGGCTGGCTACGGAAGAGTTGCTACACCGACTGCTCCTGGTGGGCCGCGATCGTCATCGCGAGCGGGTGCGCCCCCTGCGTGCTCACGTCCGGGACGAGCATTCCGCCACCCGCGAACCCGTACGCACTCTCGCTGTGCTCGGACAGATCGAGCCCCTCGAGCTCGCCCTCCTCGGAGACCCGCAGCGACCCGAAGACCAGCTGCAGGGCGAACAGGATCCCGGCCGTCGCGATGGGCGCGAACCCGATCACGAATGCAATGCCGCGGAGCTGGACCATCACCTGCTGCAGGTTCGTCTCGATGCCGGATCCGAGCGTGACGGCGAAGAGGCCGGAAGCCAGCGCGCCCCAGGCGCCACCCAGTGCGTGGACGCCGAAGACGTCGAGGGAATCGTCGTAGCCGAAGGCGGGCTTGAGGAACGTGCACGCCGCGTACGAGATGATCGACACGCCAGCGCCGGTCCAGATGGCGCCCATCGGGCCCACGTTGCCGCAGGCCGGGGTGATGGCGACGAGGCCCGCGACGGCCGCGGTGGCGCCGCCGAGCGCGGTCGGCTTGCCGCGATGAAGCCACTCGATCACCGCCCACGTCACCACGGCCATCGAGGCGGCCGTGCCGGTGTTGAGGAAGGCGAGCGTCGCGAGCGGGCTCGCGCTGAGCGCGCTGCCCGCGTTGAAGCCGAACCACCCCGTCCACAGGAGGCCGGCCCCGACCAGGCAGAGCGGCAGACTGTGCGGCGGCATCGGCTCCTTGCCCAGCCCGACGCGCTTCCCGAGGAAGAGGGCCGCCACGATGGCCGAGAAGCCGCTCGACATGTGGACGACGAGACCGCCGGCGAAGTCGATGGCGCCCGCCTTGAAGATCCAGCCCTCCGAGGACCACACCATGTGCGCGATCGGGCAATAGACGCCGAGCAGCCAGATCGTGATGAAGGCACACCACGCACCGAACCGCATCCGTTCCGCGATCGCGCCCAGGATCAGCGCCGGCGTGATGATCGCGAACATCGCCTGGAACATGACGAACGCGTACTCGGGAATGTAGCGGGGGGGCGAGGCAAAGTTCGCGGTGACGGACTCGAGCGTGACGCCCGCCATCCCGACCTTGGAGAGATCGCCGATCAGGGCGTTGCCGGTCCCGAATGCCAGGCTGTAGCCGACGAGGATCCAGAGCACGCCGACGAGCCCGGCAGAGAGCATGCACTGCATCAGGACGTTGAGGACGTTCTTCGCGCGGACCAGCCCGCCGTAGAAGAGCGCGAGCCCGGGCAGCGTCATCATCAGGACGAGCGCGGAGGCGGCGAGCACCCAGGCGGTGTCGCCGGTGTCGAGAGCGGGCGGTGCGGCGCTCACCTCCGCCCACGCGGCGACTGTTGGCAGAAGAAGGAACGATACGGTCGCGGCGAGCGCGACCCGGCGGGCACGGATGCCCGTGGAGTGAACGCAATCGGTCATCGAGAGTCCCCCTATGAGTTGGTCGGTCGATCGCATGGCTGCATCACCGCTGAGAGATGCGGCAGATGCAGCCGGCGGCGCCGCCCGGAAGACCTAGGACGGGCGGCTTACGAGGAAGGAGGACCCGACCGGCGGGGCGTGCGCCTCGTGGAAGAGGGCGTCGCCCGCAGAGAGTTCGAGACCATGGGACCCGGGATGCGATCCACGACGGAGCGGCGGACCGCGGCGAGAGGCATCGACCGTGACCCGGGAGTCCGGCTGGCGTCGGCGCTCCCGGGAATCGTTCCGGCCACCCTGGATGGCGCTCGGACCAGGCGTGTCCGAGCAAGGGCCGGCGAGAGGAGCCGGCGTGCGCTCCGGCGAAATCGGAGCGTGGGTGCGGGCGAGATGTGCGCCCGGCACGGGTCCGGGAGCGATGCGGAGCGAGCTCGGTGGGACGATCGCGGAGAGGCTCCGTGGCGTCGCAAACGCGAAACCCAGCGCCAGACCCGAAACGATCGCCCATCGTTTCAGTGCTTCGTTTCGCATTGCCTGGCGCACGGCTGGCGCGGACCCCCCGCCGCGTGAAGCAACGCGTGTGCCTCACGTGGAAACGCTCGCGGCCTCGAACCGACGGGCCGGATGCCACGGCTTCCGGGACCCCTGCCCTCGCGTGCGGCAGTCACTGCTCGTATTGCGGGCAGGCCCGGAGGTATCCTCTCGCGCCCGATGACCGATCGTGCCCTGCGCATCGTCGGCGTGCCCGGCTCTCCCTACAGCCGGAAGCTGCGCGCCGTCCTCCGCTACCGGCGGATCCCTCACCGCTGGATACACCACGGATCACCCGAGGCGCACGGGCTGCCCCGGGCGCGCGTCCCGATCCTGCCGCAGCTCATCGTGCCGGGGCCGGATGGTTCCCCGGAGGCTGCCGTCGACTCGACGCCGCTCATTCGCCGGCTGGAGCGCGACCACGTCGCGCGCGCCGTGATTCCACCCGACCCGGTGGTCGCGTTCGTCGATGCGCTGCTCGAGGACTACGCCGACGAGTGGCTGACGAAGCCGATGTTCCACTACCGCTGGGCCTTCGCGCCCGACGCCGCCCGCGCGGCGGCGATCCTTCCGCGCTGGTCGCGCACGGATCATCCCGAAGCGCAGGCCGTCGCCCTGGGGAAGGCGTTCTCAGAACGGCAGATCGAGCGACTCGGCGTGGTCGGGTCGAACGAGACCACGGCGGCCGTCATCGAGGACAGCTACCGGCGACTCCTCTGCCTGCTCGACGCCCACCTCACCCGCTCGCGGTTCGTCATGGGCGGCCGGCCCGGCGCGTCGGACTTCGGCTTCTTCGGCCAGCTGACGCAGCTGGTCGCGTTCGACCCGACGCCGTCGGCGATCGCCCTCCAGCTGGCACCGCGCGTGGTGGCGTGGGTGGACGTGGTGGACGATCTCTCCGGCCTGGAGCCCTCCGATGCGGACTGGCTCTCGCGGGAGAACGTCCCGGACACGTTGCGGGCGCTCCTCGCCGAGGTCGGGCGCGTCTACGTCCCCTTCCTCCTCGCCAACGCGGACGCGGTCGAGCGCGGGACCGCGCGCGTCGAGTGCACGGTGGATGGGCGTCCCTGGGTGCAGAAGCCTTTCCCCTACCAGGCCAAGTGCCTGCGCTGGCTACGCGACGGCCACGCGGCGCTCGCGCCGGACGATCGCCGCGCCGTCGACGCATTGCTTCGGGGAACCGGCTGCGAGCCGCTCTTCGCCAGCGGGTAGGTCGCGAGTACCGGTTTTTCCACGGTCCTTGTTCCCGCTCGGGCCGGCGTGCTACGGCCGCAAGGCAATCGTCCGATTGCTGCTCGGCTGGATAGCTAAAGGGGAAGATGAGCGACGGCCTGACGGCTCTCGTCGCTCTGTACGGCAGGAGAGCCGTCGGCCTCTGCGTCGGCAGGACGCAGCACTTCCGCTCCAGGACCAAGGGGGGACCGATGAAGAAGCTCCTGATACTCGCGATGCTGATGACCCCGGTATGCGCGCGCGCCGAGTTTCTCGACGTGATCCAGGTCAAGCTGAAGGAGAAGTGCGCACCGGCCACCTACGTCGCGATCAAGAACGACTTCAACGAGCAGTGGGGCAAGAGCCACGGATACCGGGCGGAGATCGCCCAGCCGGTCCAGAGCAACGATCTCGTCTCGGTCTTCTGGATCGGCCACTGCACCAGCGCAGAGTCGTTCGGCAAGGCGTGGGATGCGTGGCGTACCGAGAGTGCCGACCCGAAGTCCGCGGCGGGGAAGTTGAGCGAGCGCTTCGAGAAGTGCTCGACCAACACCGCGCGCACCGGTTACGATATCTACTGAGCCGGCCGGGAGGGTCACGGGTCCTTCCGGACCCGTGACCCCGCAGGACGGCAGAGGCACCCTGCCGCGAACTCAGTCCGACCTCGCCTTGAATCCGGTGGCGTCGTTCCGGGTCGGCACGCTGTAGGTGGCCTCCCAGCAGGCACCGGTGTCCCCGCGTACGAGCTGTACCGTCACGGGCGTGCCGAGCGGCAGCGGTGGCACGTGGAGGTTGGCACCCTTGCCTGTAACGGCGCTCTTCGCCCTCCCGGGGCCTCCCGCTCTCAGCAGCATCCTCGTGAGCCCGTCGGGCGTTCCGTCATTGTCGGCGTACTTGAAGCCGGTGCTGAGCGTCCTCCAGCACGGCCGCGTCCCGCAGGTGCCACTCGCCGGCGCCCGGCCGCCCGAACGCAAGCCCGAGGGATCGTAGAGACACAGCACGTAGTCGGTCGACGCCGGCGGGTCTCCGAAGTCGGTCGTGACGACCGACGTACTGCTCGTCCACTTCCAGGAGAGTCTCCCGCCGGCGGTGGGGCCGACCAGCAACTGCGCCTTCTGCGTGAAGGCCAGCTGGCACCCGCTCCGGGGCGCTGCGGCGCAGCCGGGCAGCGTCGTGCTCGTCGTCGGGGACGGGGAGGTGGTGGTGCTCGTGATGGTCGTGCCCGTACTCGCACGCGCGAGAAATTCGCTGGACTCGATCGTGCCGACGCCCGTCACCATGTCGTAGCCGGCGGCGGCGCTGTAGTCGCCATTCGAGCCCGACGTGATGTCGTGATACGCGGGCGTCCCACAGAGCGCGTAGAGGAGCGCCCCGGGGTTGCCGAGCCCTGCACCCCCGTTCTTCTGGATCAGCTCGACGAAATAGCCGGCCCACTGGGGCGCCGCATCCGACGTGCCCCCGACGATGAACCACTTCCCGCCCGAGCGGACGTAGTTGCCGGGCGAGATGGCTGACTCGAGCGCGACGTCGGGCACGAGCCGTCCCGTCCTCGAGGGCACGCCGCATCCGTGCTGGAATGCGGGACGCAGGAACACCTGGCTTTCCCCGCCGCCCGACGAGCTCCATGCCGTCTCGGAGCCATAGCCCGCGCACGCCGGGTTCGACACCTGCATCCCCCCGCTGCACACGGCCGCCGTGCCGCCGACGCCGATCACGTGGGGCGAGTTCGCCGGGTTGTCGACCGTGACGACGCTGGTGCCGCAGTCGCGGCTGCCGTTGTCCCCCGAGGCCGCGAACCACGACTGCCCGATCGCGTTCGCGTTGGCGAAGATGTTGTCGTCGGCTTGCTGCTCCGCCGCCGTGAGGCTCGCCTCGCATGACCCCCAGCTCGTCGACACGACGTGCCCCGGATTGTCGGTCACGATCCGGTTGTACATCGTCGTGAAGTCGCCGTTGGCGGTGGAGGCCGCCATGTAGTTGAGGATGCGCGCGCCGGGGGCTACCCCGTGCGCGTACTCCACGTCGAGCGCGATCTCGATCGACTGCTGCGAGTCGAATCGACAGCCCGCCGGGTTCCCCGCGCCGGTGCACACCTGCCCGCTCCCCGCCGGCAGCTGCGGCAGGCCCCACTGCGTGTTGAAGCCGGTGTTGTCCGTGTCCTGCCACGCGTAGGCGCCGGCGATGACGAGGGTCTGTCCCGTGCCGTCGAAGCCGGCCGAGTCGTGGTAGAAGGTGGCGACGTCGTTCGGGCTGAAGGCGCAGCAATTCGCTCCGAGTGAGGCCTTCGGGGCGCTCGCGCCCACGGGTGGAGGGTGAAGCGCGCGCCTCTCCTCGAGATCGTCGAGCCCGATCACGCCGACCACGACGCTCGCGAGCCCGGGCGGGAACGAGGGTTCGTTGATCGCGGCGTGGTGCCGCGCGCCGCGAAATCCGACGGCGTGCATCTCCACACCGAACGCCCGCTCGATCGCCGCCACGCTCCCCGTCGCGGCGACCACGAGGCGGTTGGGAGCGCGCTCGGTCACGCGCAGCCCGTGCGCTGCGAGATGCGCGACCACCGCCTCCTCCTCCGCGGGGGTCGGGGCATAGGAGGCGTTGAACTCGTCCTGCGTGAGGAAGCGGTGATGGATCGGCGACGCGGGATCCTGCAGCTCGGTGAGATGGGCTTCCAGGGCGTCCCGGTTCCGGAGCCCGAGCCCCACCACGATGGATAGCTCCTCGGCGCCCGGCGCACGCCCGAGATCGCGCACCTCCGGCAGATGGGGCGAGAGCGAGCTGACGCTCGCGTCGCGCCACTGCGCCGAAGCACGCCCGAGCAGGCCGAGACAGAGCGCCATGGCCGTGAGCAGCCGTGTCGGTCGTCTAGGCCTGGTCTGGGAGCCCATGCTCGGTAGTGACCGGGGTGCGGCAGTCGCACCGCGCTCGGCGGGCAACGAACCTACATCGTTCTGCGTACGGGCGGAAGAACGATTTTCGGAAAGCGTTTGCTACGCGGCTCCCTGCGGGCTCATCCCCGGGGCGAGTGGCGCCAGCGCAGGCTCGGTGCTGCACGTCCAGACGGCACAGAACGGTAGCTTCGTCCTCAAGGGTCTCCCCAAGGGGCGGCTATCGATCACGGCCACGCGGGTGCACGGCGGCGCGACGACCGTGGGCAGCGGCAAGAAGAACGCGCGGGAACACCGGACGCGGCGGATGCGTCTGCCCCTGCGCCCAGCTTCGTGGAGTCGCGATCCGCTCTTCGGCCGGTCCTTCTCACGGGGGTCCCTGCGGGCTCATGTTCGGGCCCAGGACCTGGAAGAAGAGGAACGCGTTCGTGTCGATCTCCGTGAAGCAACCCCCGTTCGCCTGACACGCATCGACGGCGTCGATGCTCTTCGCCGCCGCGATCGTGTTCCACGCGTCGAGGTTCTTCACCAGGACCAGCACCATCGGCCACCAGGTGGACTGGAACGCCTCCTCGTCCTCGATCACGAAGCTGTGCGCCGGAAGGACCGCTTCTTCCTCGTCTTGCGATGGCATGACCCGGGACAGGTCGATCGTGCCCGGGTGATCGATGCACCGACCGGGCAAGGGACACTGCAGCGTGTCCGCGGGCGGCGTGAAGCCGACCGGGATCAACAGATAGACGTTGCTCACGACCGGACCGCTCGGCGGTTGAACCGTCGCCGCCCGACCCGCCTCGCAACCGGAGGAGGCGTCGGCCGAGGGGGGCCCGGCGCAGAAGAAACGGTGCGAGTACTCGAGCTGCACCGTCCCACCGTTGAACCACGCCTCGGTGAATCCGATGCCGATGCAACCGGGGCCTCCGTCCCTGCACGGGAGTGCCGCAAGGGGCGCCGAGGGCTGCGTCAGGCCGAGAGTCATTGTCACGAGGAACATCACGCCGAACCGTCCCAGGCCGACATGAGGCTTTGTCATCATCGCCTCCCCGTATGGGTGAGTCTGGAGACGATGTGAGTCGGGATCGCGCCAGCCGTCAATACCGGCGATCTACGGGCACGGGACGTTGCAGCCGTCCTGGCCGGCGACGGGGCTCCCACAGTTGCCACCGCTGTTCGCCCAGCAGAGCTCCCCGGGATCGCACTGGCTGTCGTTGAAGCAACCCGTCCGGCTGCTCCCGGCCGACATGTCGACGCACCCAAGGCCGCCGTGTCCGCAGAGCACCTCGCACTGCCCGTTGCCGCAACTGCCGCAGCTCGCGCCCTCCGTGGAGCAGGGGAACACCGGGATCGTCGTGGTGGTCGTCGTGGTCCCCGTCCCTCCTCCCGGGCACGGCATCTGACACGCGGTCCCAACACCACCGCAGTCTCCGCATTGTCCCGCCGGAGGTCGGTTGGCCGCGCAGATTTCACCCGCGTCGCATTGCGCGTCCTGGGAACATACGCGCCCGCTCCCCGCCGAGGTGTCGATGCACCCGAGCGCGCAGCCGTGGCCGCAGAGAGGGAAGCACATCCCGTTTCCACACGTGCCGCATGTCGCCCCTGCGGTGTCGCAGGAGGGGAACGTCGTCGTCGTGGTGGTGCTCGTCGAGGTGGTGGTCGTCGTGGTGGATGTCGTCGTGGTGGTCGTGGTCGTTGTCGTCGTCGTGGTGGTGGTCGTGGGACAGACGTCGGTCACCACGCCGCCGCCGTCGCTGGTCACCGCGGGCGCGACGCAGTTGTCCTCGACCAACATCTGCGGGTAGCCGCCGTCGGGGCATGCTCCCGCCTTGCCGAGAACAGTCCCGAACTTGGTCTGGGCCTTCGTGATGCAGCCTGAATCCAGGCCAACGCCCTTCAGCGCCGCCTTCGCGTAGCAACCGAGCTCCCCGCTGGCGAGCTTGCCGCCCGCTTTCCGCTTCGACGCTTCGCACTTGCTCGGGAAGGCATCCGTCATCGCGGTCGCGACGGCGCTCTCGCAGCCGTCCGCGATGTCCTCGCAGTGCGTCTCGTCGCCCGCGCACGAACCCGCCTTGCCGAACGCGGTGGAGAACTTCCCCTTGACCTTCGACTCGCAGGCCACGAGCCCCGAGCCGTCGTTCGTCACGGCGACCTTCGCCTGGCACGCGAGGAGCCCCGCCTCCTTCTTGCCGACGGCCTTCAGCTTCGCCCCGGCGCACTTGTCGGCGCGGGCCGGTGCGGCAGCCAGAAGGAGCAGGACCAGGATGGTCGCGACAAGGTGGCAGGAGCCGTGCGGCGACATGCAGGTTCCCCCGGCCGGCCGCCCCCCCGGGTCCGGCTCTCGTGGTTCGTCAGGCAGGTACGTCACGATGCGCCGGGTCGTCAAGGAGAAAATCAGGAACCGTTGCCACGCAACATCCCTGGCCGCATCGCCCCGTCTCTGCTATCGACCGGGCATGCCGCTGCGCGCCCGCGACACCATGCAGAAGCACGTCCTCAGCGTCTCGCCGGACATGCCCATCCCGGAGCTGGTGGACTACCTCATCTCGCACCGCGTGAGCGGCGTGCCCGTCATCGAGAAGGGGAAGATCGTCGGCATCGTCTCGCGCTCCGATCTGGTACGCGCGGTCAGCCTCGAACGCTCGCTCGCCGGCATCGTCGCGGAGGCCTTCGAGCACGAGGAGTTCGCGCCGGGCGAGGCGCCGCCCACGCCGGGCCTGCGCGGCAACGCCGTGCAGGCGCTGCAGAATCGCAGCGTGCGGACGATCATGGTCACCGATCCGATCGCTGTGACGGCCGACACGCCGGTCGCCGAGGTGGCGCGCCTGCTCGTGGAGAGGCACATGCACCGCGTGCTCGTCACCGAGGGCGAGCGGCTCCTCGGCCTGATCAGCAGCCTCGACGTGGTGCGTCTGGTCGCGGAAGGTAAGAGCGCCGATCGATGACGCGACGCTACCGGTGGCGGGTCCGCAGCTCCTGACGTAGCCGCGCCACCTCGTGCTTCAGCTGATCGATCTCGCGCGCCTGCTCCTGCAATGCGGCCACCGCCATGCTCGTGTACCCGTAGACGTCGACGGTGTCGCCATCGGGCGCGACGGCGGGGATCGGCGCCACCACGTCATCGATGATGAAGCCCAGGCGAGAATCGGTCGAGGCGCCGGGCAGGTTGTACCGGTAGTGGGCGAGGCGGAGCTCGAGGACCTCGGCGTGCAGCCGCTTCACGTCCGCCGGGCTCAGGTACTGGATGTCCTCCTTGTACCGGCGGCGCGAGATCGGGCACATGCCACCGTGAGTCGGGTCGCTGGTCGCGCAGGTGAGCAGACGATTGCAGTCGTCCGCGGGATCGCATTCTGCCCCGAGACACGCGCATGACATGCCCGCCTTCTCGGTCGTGCACGGCGGGACGCCCGGGTGCCCCCTGGGGCCCCCGCAGACCGGATCGCCACAGGTGAAGAAGTATTCTCCCGAGCCGGGCGAGCAGGCGCCCGGCACGCACTGACACGCGAGGGCACCCGTCAAGCTCGTGCACGAGCTGCCCGCGGGACAGGTTCCGTCGCAGGCCGGGAAGGTGTCCCCGCAAGCCCGCAAGCACGCGGGTCCGGGCCCGCAGCAGGGCGAACCCTCAACCGGGCTCACGCAGACGCAGTCGTGCTCGCAGTGCCCGTTGGCGCACCGGTCGACGGTGCACGGGTTGCCGTCATCGCAGTCCGTGCTCGTGATGCAGCTGGCCCCGGGCAGCGTCGTCGTGGTCGTCGCCGCACACCGCGGGGTGCAGAATTCGTTCGGCAGTGGACAGGCGCCGGTCGGCGAGCAGGGCTCGCCCGTGCAGCGCAGCCCGATCGTGTCGAAGCAGCCGGCCGCCGCCGTGCACGTACCCGCATGCGCACGGCAGGTAGCGGCTCGTTGCCGCTCGCAGTCGTTTCCGTAGGTCGTCCCGTCACAGCCGCAGACCGGCTCGAAGACGTCGAGGCACGCAGCGGGGCGAGAAACGCACACGCCGCCGGTCCTGGAGCAGCTCCCGACCCGGCACTCGCAGAACTGGCCAGTGCCACAATCCGCATCGACGTTGCAGGTCCGGCAGGGAGTGGCGGTCAGTCCCAGCGGACAGGCGGCCGACGCCGCGCGCCGCACCCGCGCGGCACAGCGGCGGGGGAGCTTCTTGTCGTGGACCGCGGCCTTCACCACCGAGGCGAAGCACCGGACGTACGTGACGCGGGGTGCGCAGCAATCGCACTGGGCGGTGAGCGCGGCCTGGGCCGCGACCAAGGCGGGCACGTCGGGAGGGTTGTCGCCGCAGCGCGCGCCGGCGACGGCGGTCGATCCGAGGAGGAGTACGAGGCCGAGCAGGCAAGTTGCGAAGCGCCGCATGGCAAGTCCTCCTGGGTCGCCCCGAGCGTCCCACGGGAAGGTGACACCGTCAAGATATCGGTCTTCCCGGCGCTCCGAAGACCTGCGGTTCCTACGGGAAGCACCCCGCGGCGTCGCAGGCATCGCCGGCGCACGGCACCAGCTGGCCCGGCCGGGGGACGGCCACGACGCGCAGGTCCCACGCCTCGCCCGTGCGCTCCCCGAGGCAGATACCCAGGTCACCGCACGTCGGCTTCGGGCTCGAGAGATCCAGCTTCAGCGAACCGGTCTTCCAGTCGTACCAGCCCGGCTGGTTGATGCCCTTGTTCGCCGGGCGGTCGTAGCCGAGGTTCGTCGCCCCCCAGGCCACGTCGCAGGTGCGGGCGGGATCGACGTCCGGCGCGGTGCCCGGGTTCGCACAGTTGTTCGTGGAGCAGAAGCCGCCGATGCGGAAGCGGAGCCCCGGCTCGCCGGCGTGGCGCGTGCCGCGACACGAGGTCGCGGGGTCGACGGCCGGACAGAGCCGCCGGTTCGATCCTCCGGGCTCGTCGAACGCGATCTGCTCGGTCGAAACGTTCGCGCAATCGACGCTCCCGGCGCTCGTGCACCCGGGGCCCAGCAGCTCGTGCTGGGCGTGCAGGCAGAGCGACCCTCCGCTGTAGACACGCAGGTCACGGCAGCCGTTGCGATCCTGCTTGCTCCAGCAGCCGACCAGATAGCCCGTCACGCCGACCTTGACCGCGCCCGCCGGCTGGGTCGATGAGCCCGGGCACTCCTGCGGGTCGGGACACGGCTTCGGATCGACGGTGTCGGTCATGTTGGCACACGGCGCGCTACTCCCCGCGCGGAGCGTGAGGAAGCTGGTCAGGCCGGCGACCGCCTGGTCGCCCGGCAGGCCGTCGTCCGGAAACGGCTGCGCGAGGTCGTAGATCACCTCGGTCTCGCCCGGCGCACAGTGTCCCGTCCCCTTGAAGAGCGGGAGCGCCGCGAGGCTCGCCTCGGTGCAGCCGCCCGTCCCGCCCGGCATGGTCGGGGGAGCGGTCTGGGAGTCGAGCCCGCAGCGGGGTGGGTTCTGCTCGCCGCAGCGACTGGCACGGGCGGGCCGATCGAGGGCCGCGATCGTGGCGATCGTGAACGCGAGTGCCGTGGCAAATCGTCTCACCATCGAGTTCCGCATGCGTGCCCTCCGAGATCGGCACTGTCGAGCATTGTCCGTGCCACGCCCCGCCCCGTCCCGAGCCAGATGGAGGCGAGCCCCAGAAGAGCGCCCGTGCAGCATCTCGCGTGCCCGCAAGTTTTTTGCACTTCCGGACAATGCATCACGCTCGCTAGGCGCCGCTGAATCGTGATTCAATTCGCAAGGTACCGCGGACTCGGCAACGACTACCTCGTCCGTCGCATCGGCGACCGACACGCAGTAGTTCGCGTCGCCGAAGGGCCGTATCGACCCTGAGTGCTTCGAATGACCTCCGGCCAGCGGCTCTATCCTAGGGATTGGAGAGCTTCTCGATTCGGTTGTTGCCGGCATCCGCGACGAAGACGTTCCCGCTCCCATCCACGGCGACCCCAGCAGGGCCATCGAGCTGCCCGAGCCAAGCGAGTCGAACCCTCGACCGTATTGACCGTCGAAGTTCCACGGCTGTAAGCAAAAGTGCAGATACTCATGCGCGCCGCGATCGGCAGCGTCCCGGTCCTCGCCCTTGCACTTCTCGCTCCTCCCGGGGCCTGCGCAGCGAACAACTGCACCACGGACTGCAGGCAGACGGCCTGCTCCGTGGATTGCACCGAGGTGGACCTGCGCGACGCCGTCCGCAAGGCGACGCTCTGCGCCCGCTCGAACGTGTACACGGGCCGCACCATCACCTTCAACACCGGCGGCGGAAGCTGCACCGTCACGATGGTGCAGGACGGCCTCGCCAGCCGCATCGCGGCGTGCCGGCGCGACCCCGAGCGCTACGCGGTCTGTCTCAAGGGACACCACATCACGATCGACGGTGGGAACCGGGTAACGTTCACGTACGGGGGTACCGCCCCGTGCCAGAATTGCTCCGGGGAGTGCCCGGCGCCCCAGCCCGCGCTCTTCACGCTCAAGGGGCAATCGAACACCCTGAAGAACTTCACCATGGAGTACTTTCCGGAAGGGCTACACATTCGGGCAGGCAACAACCACACCGTGAGCGGGGTGACGAACCGCTCCATCTGCGAGGACGCGATCACGATCGACAGCAAGGCTGGAACGGATCAGACGATCACGGGCTGCACCCTCGTCGGGAATACGACGGCCGGCCCAGGTCACACCTGTTACAACCTCCAGGGCGCCCCGGGCCTCTGCGGGATCGACAAGGCCATCCAGGTGAACGGCGGGTCGTCGACGATCACGGGCAACACGCTCAACACGATCGGGCAACCGGTCCACGTGGTCTCCGGCATGCACACGATCTCCGCCAACACGACCACGGGCGACCCGACCGATCAGAACGTCTGCCAGGGGTACACCATCGGACACGGGATGGTCACCATGTCGGGCAACACGATCGACCACTGCAAGTTCGCCATCCGGCTGGTCGATGGTGCGGTCGTGGAAGCGACCAGCAACACGATCACGAACAGCTACGTGAGCGCCTTTCAGGTAAAGCTGGAGGGGCTGGGGACCGGCGCATTGCTCAAGGGCAGCGGCAACCGGATCCGTAACGCTGGTTTCTTCACCCACAGCGACTGTCAGCGCGGCGCGCTCGTGGTACGGGACAATCCGAACGTTCACGTGGACTTTGGCGGGGGTGACTTCTCCGGTGCATCGGTGATCGGTAGCCTTTCGAGCGGCGGCAACGTCTTCTGCCAGGGAGGGTTGAACGTCATCTGGGACATCACGGATTGCCCGTGCGTCGCGAACGGCAACTGCAGTCTCGACGGGGCGTGTACGGTCGATAGCAACGGCGCCTGTACGGGGAGTGCGGGTGGCGGAGCTCCGGTCGGGGCGCAGAACAACTGCTTCGATACGCTCCCGCCGCCGGTGCAGGATGCTCCCCCTCTCACGACGCGGACCGACGGCGCGACGCAGTGCGACCCGGCCGCGTGCCAATTCTGAGGTCGGGCAGCGGCACCGAGCCCATGTTCTGCCCCCTCGACGTAACTGGCCGGAGCGGACGGATGGTCAGGAAGCGCTGAGGCTGCGAATCCTCCGCACCGCCTCCGTCGCGCCGTCGAAGCTGAACCCACTGTGGCGCCTGACGCGGGGCCGGGCGAGGAGCGTACGCATGAGACGGCCGATATCGCCCCGCGCAAGCCCGTCGCGGTCGACGACTTCGATGCCCGGGAAGGCGGTCAGGCGTGCCGCTCGGTGCTGCTGCTCCGCCGTGCGGAAGTCGCGCGGGCAGAGGATCATCGGGATATCGGTGTCCAATATCTGAAATGGAGTCGATCCCGCCTGGAGAACGGCCAGGTCCGCGTGCCGCAGGATGGCCGGAAAGTTGGACGTGAATCGCTCGAGCACGACGTCGGAGCGCCCCACGGCCAGCCGCTCGAGCTCAACGAACGTGGGCACCTCGATCCGCGGCCCGGTGAAGAGAAGCAGCCGGCACGGTTCGGGGCCCTTGATCAGTTGCTCGAACCCGTCGAGGCAGTGGCGCACGAGCGTCCCCGCTTCCCATCCTCCACCACAGCTGACGACGATCGTGCGCGCTGCTGGCGCGCCGGTCTCGAGCGCGGTTTCGTCGGCGTGGGGAATGACGAAGCCGAGGTAGTCGAGCTTTCGTCGCAGCGGTTCGGACAGGGAGCAAGCATCCTCGACGGCGAAGAAGCGCGGGTCGCCCGCGATGAACACGCGATCGTACAGTTGCGCATCGGTCCGAAGCCGCTCGAGTCCGGTTACCGCGGCCGGCTCATCGGGGACGAACGGAATATCACGCAGCTGCAGCACCCGGATCGTCGCGGGTGGCAGATGCGCGAGGACCGGCTTCAGCTCGTCGCGCTTCCCATGCGGCAACGTATCCATGAGGAAGACATCGGGCTGGAAGGCCTCGGCAGCAGTGAGCAGCGCGTTGACACGCAGCTGGTGAAGCTCCGCGAGGCTGAGCCCCGGATGCGCCGGTTCGTCCTGGAAGGTGCCTGGACGGAAGCGGTAGCCGGGGAGGCGGAGGGTGGGGACATCGTCGGCGATGCCGGGCGGGGCGTCGGTGATGAGCAGGACCATCGCGGGAGGCACGTCCGCGCGCAGCCGTCGCGCGATGGTGACGAGCCGCATCAGGTGGCCGAGACCGACGTTGCTCGCCGCGTACATGAGCACGCGCGCCCCGGCCGCTATGGTCGGCGCACGGTCCATGACCGAGACGCAGCCGGGCGTAGGTACTCGGTAGTGTATCCAGCTCCCATCGGAAGGGTCCATGTAACACTCCCGAGGCGCAGGCGGGAGGGCCGGGGAGCTGGTGAAGCTGCCACGCGAGCGCTCCGCCGGGGCGTGGGGACGTAGCGCTGCGCCGATGCGTGGCCGAGGGGCCGTCGCCAAAGAGCCGAGGACAGGTCCTCGAAGGAACGCGATCCGGCACCACCCCACCCCTCCACTCGTCACGGACAGCGGAGGATCCGGAGCGGTAGGGCGGTGCCTTCACGCCCAGCTGACGTTCGTCTACACCTCTCGACGGCTCGGTAGATCGGCTGCACGTTCAGAACGAGAGCGCCGAGCCGCTGTTGCTGAAGATCTTGGTCTGCGTCACGGTGACGTCGGCCGGCCCCACGCAGGCGGCGACGTTGCTCGACCCCGTGGTCTGGTTGACGCCGGTGAGCTTCCACGTCGCTTTGACATGGTGGGGTTTGTTGTCCCCCGGTACCTGAGCAATGAAATCGAAGCTGTGCGCCGACAGCGTGCTCAGCGTCAGGTCGAAACCGCAGGTGCACGTCTGCATGCCAAACAGATCCGCTGGCCCGCAGATCGTTCCCCCCGTGCAATCGGCGTCCGACGTGCACACGGTGCCAGCGTTACCGGCCGCGCAGGTGGCGACGTTGGCGAACAACGTATTGCTGATCTGCTGGAAGCGCTGGTCGTAAACGAGACAGCTCGTATCGGGAGCATTGGGGGTGTCGTTGGGTAATACGTGACCACCCTGAACCTGCACGCAGACCTTGACACCGATATCGGCCGTCGCCGTGTTCACGGTCGCGGAGAGCTTCGTGTTGGTGAAGAGCCCGGTCACCGCCGAAGGCGTGATCAACAGGGTGACGCCGTTGCCGTTGGACGTCTTGATGGTGGTATCGAGCAACACGCACTCGGTCCCGTCCGCCGTCGGGGTGCACAGGGGGCTCAAGGTCCCGGTGCCGTTGATCGTGCATACCGTGGGACTCACGGCAGCGTCGAAGTTTCCGCTGCTCTGCGCGACGGCGATCGATCCCGAGAGCGTCACGAGTGTCGACGCGAGCACAGACACTATCACAGCCTTCTTCATCCTCGACCTCCTCTTTCCAAGTGATCTGGTCCCTCGCTCTGCTCAGTGAGGTGATGGGCTCAGGACAGTGATGCACTGCCGAGCGGGGACGCCGCCCTGAGAGAGCAACATTCACGCCGTCCTTCGTCGTTGCTGGGAGACGATCGCGTGTACGCGTTCGTTCAGGAATCAGTGAACCGCGTGCAGGTCTGCACACGCGTCATCGTGAGTCCTAGAGCGTTCGTCATAGAGGCTCCACCGGAGCAGCGTGAAGCATCCAGTCAACGCACGCGCCCGCGGAGGGACGCAGGCAGGACCGCCGCGCTAGCGCTCAGCGACTCAGCGTGATCTGGCCGCTCAGGACTTGGGACGGATTGGTGCTGGTCAGCGTCATGTTGACCCAGACCCGAAGGGTTCTGTGCCTACGCGTCAGCCGGCGCGCCAGGGGCTTCAGTCGTGTGCTGACCATCCCGCTCGCCTGCGCGGGCAGGTTGAAGCTCCCGCGCCCGTAGGTGATCAGGTGCGAGGCGGCCGGGGTCGCCTGCGACACGCCGTCGCCGATCGCCCCGCCGCCGAGGCTCGTCATCGGGATGATCACGGCGCCGGGCGCGGGCTGGTTCTGGAGGACCAGGTTCCCGACGCAGGGCGCGGCCAGAGCACAGGTGAGGTCGATGATTCCCTGGTTGCGGCGCACCAGTGCCGCCGGCGTCTCGAAGGTGAGCGGGGGGCCCGATTGGCCCGGCACCCCTCCGGGGGGCGAGCCAGGTCCGCCACCTCCCGGCACCCAGTCGGCGTTCATGAGCAGCACGTAGCCAAACGAGTCGCTCGGCTGGATCGACGCATTGGGCTGCGAGGCCGGGAAGTCGACGTCGTCGAAGGGACCGTTGTTGGTGTAGTTGCCCGTGTCGAAGGCGGGGATCGGAACCCCCGGCGCGAGGATCGAGAGGCCGAGGATGTCGAACGCGAAGATGTGGTTCTGGTCCGGCGTGATGTCGTCGCGCACCGGGAGCTGGACCGGGACGGCGGTGATCGCGTTGGCCTGAGGCGTGAACACGGCACTCTGGCCCACCTGCTGGCAGCAGCCCACGTTGTTGGTGAACTCCTCGCGCAGGCCCTGCAGCACCACGACCTGCATCGGGCCGGTGATCGCGCCCACCTTGACGCGCACCTGCGTCACCGTGCCGTTGCCAGCGGGTACGAACAGGCTCTGGGCGATGCTCGTCGGGAGCCCGAGGGTCGTCCAGGTGCACGACTGCGCGCCCGTGGGGACGAAGCTGACGGCACCTCCCAGCAGCGGCACCGGCCAGACCGAGCAGTCGAAGGCGACGTTGTCGGGCTGAGTCAGGTCCGCACCGAACGTGGTCACCTGTGCGCCCGCGCTCGCCGCGAGAGTCAGCAGCGCTGCTGCCACCAGCGTCGCCAGCCCACGGGGGCCTCCGCCGCGGGATACCGAGGGTGTCGTCCCCATGGCCGCAGCCATAGTCAGGTCGGTTCTTTTGGGCAAGACTTCTGCCCACTCGGACCGCCGACTTCCGCCGGGAGCGCCGGAACGTGAGCGCGTTGATGAGCGCCACCGGCCGAGTCCTATCCTCGCGAGGAGTTCCGTGAGATAGCGACCCCCATGCAGTTGAATCCGTTCTCCTACGAGTTCCACGAGGATCCCTACCCGACCTACCGCTGGCTCCGGGACAACGCCCCCCTCTACCGGAACGACGAGATGGGGTTCTGGGCGCTCTCCCGCTTCGCGGACGTGAGCGCCGCCTTCCTCGACTGGAGGACGTACAGCTCCGCGGAGGGCGTCCTCCTCGAGCGTCTCGACCCGAGCTACCTCGAAATGACGCCGATGATGATCTTCCAGGACCCGCCCCGGCACGACCGGCTGCGGAAGCTCGTCAACCGGGCGTTCACGCCGCGGCGGATCGCGGAGCTCGAGCCGTCCATCCGCGACGTCGCCGTTCGCCTGCTCGAGCCGCTCGTCGCCGCGGGGGGCGGCGACTTCGTGAAGGAGTTTTCCGCCCCGCTGCCGATGGACGTCATCTCGGCACTCCTCGGCGTCCCGGAGGACGATCGCGTCCGCATCCGCGAGTGGACCGACCTGGCGCTGAGCCGTGACCAAAACTCACCCGATCCGCCCCCACGCGCGATCGAGGCGATGATGAACGTCATGCGCTACTGGTACGGCCTGCTCCCGGCGCTCCACCGGCGGCCGAACGACGGCCTCATCTGCGCGCTCTTCGACGCGGAGATCGAGGGCGAGGACGGCCGGATCACGCGGCTCACCGACGGCGAGATCGTCGGCTTCTGCGCGCTGCTCGGCGCGGCGGGGAGCGAGACGACGACCCGGCTTCTCGCCAGCGCGGCGGTCCTCTTCGCCCGCCACCCCGAGCAGTACGACCGGCTACTGACCAACCCCGCCCGCATCCCGAACGCCCTCGAGGAGGTCCTCCGCCACAGCGGCCCGACGCACTACGCGGCGCGAACGGTGACGCGCGACGTCGAGTGGTACGGCCGCCGGGTGCCGAAGGGGGAGCGGATCCTGCTCCTGATCGCCTCGGCCAACCGCGACGAGCGGCGGTATCCGGACCCCGACCGCTTCGACGTCGAGCGGCCCCTTCCGGACCACATCAGCTTCGGCGAGGGCGTCCACTTCTGCCTGGGCGCGTGGCTCGCGCGCCTCGAGTCCCGGGTGGGGTTCGAGGAGTTCGCGAAGCGCTTTCCGCGCTACGTCCTCGACGAGGCGCGCTGCGAGCGCGTGCACATGGGCAACGTACACGGGTTCTCGAGTGTCCCGTTCGCGCGCAGCTGATCGCGTCCATCGGGCTGAGTCTGGCTCGAGATCAGCGTCCTCTGCGCTTGGGGGACGCAGGCTTCCTGCCCGAAACGTTCAGCGCCACGGCCGCGCGGATGAGCGCCTTCAGGGCAGGCGCGTCGATCTCCTCGCCCTCGTGGATGTCGATGGCGCGTCGCACGTTTCCCTCGAGGCTGGAGTTGAAGAGGCGGGAGGGGTGCTTCAGGGAGGCACCCCTGGCGAACGTCATCTTCACGACGTTCTTGTAGGTCTCCCCGGTGCAGACGATCCCGTCGTGCGACCAGACCGGCGTCCCCATCCACTTCCACTCCTCGAGGATGTCGGGGTCTGCCTCCCTGATCAGAGCGCGGATCCGGCCGAGCGTCTCGCCGCGCCAGTCGCCGAGCTCGGCGATTCGCTGGCTGATCAGCCGGGACGCAGGCTCGCCCCCCTGCTTGGCCCCGGAGCGCTTCATCGTCGCCTCATCGGGATGACTCGCATGTGTCCGCAGTCGCAGCACCGGATGTAATCGCGAACATCGCCGGCTTCAACCCACATGGCTCGCCGCGCGCGAGCTCGAGAGTGCGCACCATGAGACTCACGAGCCCGCGCGTCCCACGCCGGGACGTGGGTGGCGGCCGCTTGCGGCCGCCACCCGATGGTCAGCACGTGGATGGGCTCTTCAATTCCCCGGGAAGCTGGACTGCCCCGCGGGCGGTCCGAGAACGCCGTCGGGGAACGAGACGGTACCGACGTCGAACACCGAGCCCGGGCTGGCCAGCGTCAGCCCGTTGAGGCCCGTGTTGCTGTCCGGGACGGTCAGCACCTGCGAGAAGCTGCCGACGAGCCGCCCCTTCACGAACACGCTGACGGTCGCCGTCGGCGTCGTGGAGCCCGCATAGTACTGCGCCGCGAAGGCGTACGTGCCGGTCGCCGCCGCACCGAGCGGAAATACCGTGTTCTCGGGCCCGAATGCGGTCGTGTTGTCCACGTCGTGCGTGCCGCCGTCGGCGCTGGGGATCACGTAGTAGATGGTGTGGCCGTCCACGCCGTCGGCCACGCCGTTCGCTCCCGGGGTGCGCACGTAGAGGTCGAGGTCGGCCTGCGTGTCCCAGGTCAGGGTGAAGCGGAGATCCTCACCCGCCGTGCCGGTCACGGTGATGACCCGCTTGGCCGAGCCCGTGAGCGTCCCGTCCGTCGCCGTCACGATCACCGTGTTCTCGCGCCCGGTGCTCAAGACCACCGTCGCGCTGAAGGTGCCCCCGCTCACCGCCGCGGTCTGCGTGAACCCGTCGGCGAAGTCACCCGTCTGAGTGACGATCGTGACCTGGGTGATCGACGATGGGCTGACCGTCCCGCTCACGGTGATGGCGGTCTGGTTGACGGTCACGTCCGTCGCCGGATCGGCGATGGTGACGACCGGGACGGAGGGGTTGGCGGCGACGGCAATCGTGACGTCGACGCCGGGGATCCGCGGCATGGTCGTCGGGTCGCAGTTGAAGGAAGCCGACGTGCCACTGCCGATGGGCGCGGTCGCCTTCGCCGTGAACGGCCCAGCAGCCACCACCCCGCGGTAGAAGCCGGCGGCGTTGCTGCGCGCGACCAGCGAGAGGTTCGACACGGACACGATGGCTCCTGCCACGGGCGAGCCGTTGCTGTCCCGGACCACGCCATCGATGAAGCAGGTGGGAACGGCGGGCGGGATGTTGACGACGCAGCTCCGGCCGGGGCTGCCGCCGATGTTCTGCGGGGAGATCTGCATGGAGAACCGCCCGCCGGCCTGGGTGACCTCGCCGTCGAAGACCAGGTTCGCGGGGCGTCGATCGACCTCCCCGCTCACGGAAGTCGGCTCGATGAGAGTGTGGATGAGAAGGCCGGCATGCGGCATGCCGTCGTCCGGCAGGCTCGCCGTGAGGGCGGAGCGTGGAACGGGATCCGTGGGCGGAATGATGACCTGCAGGGCTTCGAGGAGCTGGAAGCCTGCCGGGGGCATCAACCCGAGAGCCTCCTCCAGCGCGAAGACGTCGGTCTTGCCGACGGCGACCACGCCGACGTGGGCCATCTCGCCCGGCCCGTAGGCCCCCGGTGCTACGGTGACGCTCGTGCCGTCGTTGGGGTTCGTGTAGGTCCCACCTTGCGGCCCCACGGCCAGCATGTCGGGTGAGCTGAAGGTGGGCACGCGCTTGCCGTTGAAGGTCTTCCTCTTCGGTCTCGCTTTCGGCGTGAGGAACTTGCCGGTCATGGTGTCGCACGCGGGCGCGGGGATCTTCGCCTTCAAGGTGGCGGGGCCCTTGAGGCCGGTGCACTTCCGCCAGTGGGCGGAAACCAGCGTGAAGTTCCTCTTTGCCCTCAGGTTCACGTGCGCCGCGGGGCACCCGCTCCCGACGCTGACCTGCGGACTGATGATGTCGATCACGTCGTTCACCGGCGCCCCCGCGCCTGCGACGAGCGCGGTGTTCGGGAGCATGAAGCGCCCGGCTGGACAGGCGGCGGGCTTGGCCAGCGCAGGCGCGCCGGCGAGGACGACGAAGATGCTTCCGAACACGGCCGCGACATGCGCGGATCTTCCTGTAGTCATCTGCTCCTTCTCCTTCGGCGACGACCTCGGTCGGCGCCGCGGACTGCCTTACAGCGAGGAGCGAAGAGAAGGCAAGGCTGGGGACGAAAAAGTCACAGCTGGACCTTGGTCCAACTGCGGCGGCCGGGGCCTATAGAGCAGCCCAGGCACGATCCCACGCCTCGGCCTCGATCCCGGGCGCGTGCTTCCACTCGAGGAGCGCGTCGCACGTTCCCCTCGAGGCTGACATGAAATGTCGCGCCAGTGGTCGGAATCACGCGGCTCGTTTCACCTGCACATCGTAGCCGAGGTCCTCGATCTTGCGGACGAGGCGCCGAAGAAGCTTGCCACGTTCGAGGCGG
>JACXTT010002617.1_pt1 | contig 28355 bp, 29 predicted proteins | sample 9270951 | NCBI WGS metagenome assembly JACXTT01 (sample SAMN15532306, study PRJNA645909) | rock metagenome | isolation source: weathered quartz diorite | place: Puerto Rico | collected 2017-06-21 | reverse complement strand
CCCGTGCGGGTGGCGTAAGAGCGGATCGCTTTCGGATCGTCCACCGACAGGAACAATTTCCCGGTGGATGTCAGGTGCAGCGGGCCGCGCCCGCCGATGGCACGTACCACCTGCATGCCGGAGCGCTCGGAAAAGGCGCGGTCGATGTAGACGATCTCGTCGCCCTGGCGCACCGACAGGTTGATGGTCTGCTGGGTTTTCTTGTGCAGCGAGCGCATGAAATCGAGCGCCGCTTCGCGCACCGACAGGCGGCTCTTCACCACATTGCCCAGTTCCAGCAGGCGCATGCCGAGGCGGTAGGTGCCCGGCTCGACGCGGTCGACGAAACGGGTGATCACCATGTCGTTGAGAATCCGGTGCGCCGTCGACGGGTGCAGGCCCGACACTTTCGACAGTTCTTTCAGGCTGACCGGATCGCTGTACGTGGCCAGGGCGTCGAGCAGGGCCACCATGCGCTCGATCACTTGGATCGAGGTCTTGGCGGGTTCCGCGGCAATGGGTGCAAGTTTCATGATGTGGTTGGTGCAGTGCAGTATTCGTGCTGAACTTATACCATAATGTGAAAAGGCTTTGCAAGCGCAAGTCCGGATAGCTTTCGGATCGTGGCATTCAGCGGCGCCCGGCGCATAATGACGTTTTGAAAATTTCGGGACGCACAATGGTCGAGCCAGTCAGTCAGTTCAAAAGTAAAAGCGGTCTCAAACGCATCATCGGTGCCTTCGGATATTCGATGGACGGGTTTCGTTCGGCGTGGCGGCACGAGGCGGCGTTTCGCCAGGAAATGCTGCTGATGGTGGTGGGTACCATCTCGGCCCTGAGCATGGCCATTTCCGCCTTTGAAAAGTTCATGCTGATCGGCGTGCTGGTGCTGATGCTGATCGTCGAGCTGATGAACTCCGCCATCGAAGCCGTGGTCGACCGCATTTCTCTCGACCATCACCCGCTGTCGAAAAATGCCAAGGATTTCGGCAGCGCCGCCGTGTTCCTGTCGGTCGGCCTGGCCGTCACCGCCTGGGGCGTGGTGCTGTTCAACCGCTTTTATTGAGTCTCCTTATTCGCCGCAGGCATAAGCAAGTAGCAATCGCTTCGTTGGCGAATCGACGGCGCGCCCGTATTGTGTGAATCAGGAGGCACGGATGGCACAAGAACTATTTCGCGAATTTCAGGTCATTGTGGTGCCGGGACTGCACAACAGCAGTCCGGACCACTGGCAGTCGCTGTGGCACGCGCGCCACCCCGAGTTTTTTCGCGTGGAGCAAGACGATTGGGAGCATCCCGATTTACCGGCCTGGACCGCGCGGCTGAACCAGCTGCGTGCACGCGATCCGCGCCCGGCGCTGTTGGTCGCCCACAGCTTCGGCTGCTTGGCGACGGTGGCGAGCATCGCCGCCGCTCCCGCCGGCGTGGCCGGCGCCTTGCTGGTCGCGCCGGCCGATCCGCACAAGTTCGGCGTGGTCCACGATTTGCCGCACGCGGCCCTGCCGGCGCCGTCGATTCTGATCGCCAGCCGCGACGACCCGTGGATGGCCTTCGACGCCGCGACGCTGTGGGCGCGCCGCTGGAGCAGCGAACTGATCGATGCAGGCGCCGTCGGCCACATCAATGCAGCATCTGGATTAGGCGACTGGCCGTTCGGCTGGCGCGCCTTTCAATTATTGTATGAGCGGGCGCACAGTCACCGCGCGGCCGTCGCCGCATGATGATCGTCCGTAGTTAATCACCTGGAGACCATGATGACCGTACGTTTGGGCGATACCGCCCCTGATTTCGAGCAAGATTCTTCCATCGGCAAGCTGCATTTTTATGAGTGGGCGGGCGACTCCTGGGTCGTGCTGTTTTCCCACCCGGCCGATTTCACTCCCGTCTGCACGACGGAACTGGGCCTGACCGCCAAGCTCAAACCCGAATTCGACAAGCGAAATGTCAAGGCCATCGCCCTGTCGGTCGACCCGGCCGACAAGCACAAATCGTGGATCGCCGACATCGAGGAAACGCAAAAGACCGTGGTCGGTTTTCCCATCATCGCCGACGAAGACAAGAAGGTGTCGACCTTGTACGACATGATCCATCCGGAAGCATCGGCAACGGCCACCGTGCGCTCGCTGTTCGTCATCGATCCTGCAAAAAAAGTGCGTTTGACCATCACCTATCCGATGAGCACGGGCCGCAATTTCGACGAAGTGCTGCGCGTCATCGATGCCTTGCAACTGACGGACAAATACACCGTGGCCACGCCGGGCAACTGGAAAAACGGCGACGACGTCATCATTCCATTGACGGTGCAGGATCCGGAAGTGCTGGCGCAGAAGTATCCGAAGGGGTTCACGGCGGAACGTCCGTACCTGCGTCTGACGCCTCAGCCTGGCAAATAATCACGCACACTTCAGCGCCGGCCCTTATGCCATAAGCAAATAAGAACTCGGTCGTATGTCATAAGGCCGGGTCCGCTTAACATGCATGAAACTAAGGATTCGTGCATGTTACTCAGCTATGTTGTTTCGGGATTTGCGGTCGGCCTGTTGGTCGGCATGACCGGTGTCGGCGGCGGCTCCTTGATGACGCCGCTGCTCACGCTCTTGTTCGGTGTGCCGCCCTCGGTGGCGGTCGGTACCGATCTGGCGTTCGCCTCCATCACCAAGAGCGCCGGTACTATCACGCACCGCGTGCGCGGGACGGTGCGTTGGGACATCGTCCGCCACCTGTGCACCGGCGCCTTGCCCGCAGCCATAGGGGCGGCATTCGCCCTCAAACATTTCGGCGCCCTGAATGCGGAAATCGGCCAGCTGATCCGTTATTCCATCGCCGGCTCCGTGCTGCTGACCGTCACCGCGCTGCTGTTCAGAAAACAGATGATGGCCTGGGTCACCGCCAAGCCCGGCCGCCAGTTGCACGGCCGCGCCTTGACCGCCGCCACCATTGTTGCCGGCCTGGTGCTGGGCGCCCTGGTGACGATTTCGTCGATCGGCGCCGGCGCCATCGGCGCCACCATCCTGGTCATGCTGTATCCCAAGCTCACACCCGCCGAAGTGGCGGGCACCGACATCGCCTACGCCGTGCCGCTGACGGCCATCGCCGCCTTCGGCCACTGGTGGCTGGGGTCGATCGACTGGACCTTGCTGCTGACCTTGCTGATCGGCTCGGTCCCTGGCATCACCCTCGGCTCTTTCGTCGCCCGCGCCGTCCCCGAACGTTTTTTGCGCGCACTTCTGGCGGTGACGCTCACGACGGTGGCGGCAAAACTGATCTGGTAAGGCGCGCTTGTATATAGCTGTGCGATCTATGCAAATGAAAATTGCTTCGTTTGCATTATGATTTTTTCCTGCGATTATCGAGTTCTGATAGAAGAATCCGTAATAAGAGGACCGCATGCCTGCCGTTTCAATCTCCCCGCTATCGGTACGTGGCGCGCCGTTTCGCGTCATGCCCGGCTTCGGCATTTCGCTGGGCTTCACCGTGTTTTACTTGAGCCTGATCGTGCTGATCCCGCTGTCGGCCGTCTTTTTCAAGACCTTCACCATGACCTGGGAGGCGTTCTGGAACGCCGTCACCTCGGACCGCGTCGTCGCCTCGTACAAACTATCCTTCGGCGCTTCCTTGATTGCCGCGTTTATTAATGTGATTTTCGGCGGCATCGTCGCCTGGGTGCTGGTGCGCTACAAATTTCCCGGCAAGCGCTTTATCGATGCCCTGGTCGACCTGCCGTTCGCCTTGCCCACTGCCGTCGCCGGCATCACCCTGACGGCCCTGTATTCGCAGAATGGCTGGATCGGCCGCTACCTGGAGCCGCTGGGCTTGAAAATCGCCTTCACGCCGCTGGGCGTGGTGGTGGCGCTGACGTTTATCGGTCTGCCGTTTGTCGTGCGTACGGTGCAGCCGGTGCTGGAAGAAGCCGAACGCGAGCTGGAAGAAGCCGCTGCCAGCCTGGGCGCCAGCTCCTGGCAGATTTTCGCGCGCGTTGTCTTTCCGACCATCATGCCGGCGATGTTGACCGGTTTCGCGCTGGCCTTTGCGCGCGCCACCGGCGAATACGGTTCCGTCATTTTCATCGCCGGCAACATGCCGATGGTGTCCGAGATCACGCCGCTGTTCATCATCACCAAGCTGGAACAGTACGACTACGCGGGCGCCACCGCGATCGCCGTGGTGATGCTGCTGGCCTCGTTTGCGATGCTGTTGATGATCAATCTGCTGCAGGCGTGGACGCGCAGCCGCAGCGGTGGCGGGAGAAAGAAATGAGCGCCGTTCTTCCTCAACCGGCAGCGGCAGCGTTGGTCAAAGCCGCCGTCAAGCAGGTGCGCCGCGGCGAGCTGCCGAGCGGTTCGAACGTGTTCGAACCGGCCTGGATCCGCATCTCCCTGATCGTCGTCGCGCTGCTGTTCTTGACCCTGTTCCTGTTCGTGCCCTTGGTAGCCGTATTTGCCGAGGCGTTCAAAAAGGGCTGGCTGGCTTACCTGGCCGCGATCACCGATCCTGACGCGGTGTCAGCCATCAAGCTGACCCTGATTGCCGCCGGCATCGCCGTGCCTTTGAACCTGGTGTTCGGCATCGCCGCCTCCTGGGCCATCGCCAAGTTCGAGTTCCGCGGCAAGAGCGTGCTGTTGACGCTGATCGATCTGCCGTTCTCCGTTTCTCCCGTCATCTCCGGCCTGATTTACGTGCTGATGTTCGGCGCCCAGGGCTGGTTCGGACCTTGGCTGCAGCAGCACGACATCAAGATCCTTTTTGCGGTTCCGGGAATCGTGCTGGCCACCGTGTTCATCACCTTTCCCTTCGTGGCGCGCGAGCTGATTCCCCTGATGCAGTCGCAGGGTACCGAAGAAGAAGAGGCGGCCTTGGTGCTGGGCGCCTCCGGCTGGAACACGTTCAGAAGAGTGACCCTGCCGAACATCAAGTGGGGGCTGCTGTACGGGGTGATCCTGTGTAATGCGCGGGCGATGGGCGAATTCGGCGCCGTCTCCGTGGTGTCGGGCCACATCCGCGGCGAGACCAACACCATGCCGCTGCAGGTCGAGATCCTCTACAACGAATACAACTTCGCCGCGGCGTTTGCCATCGCTTCCTTGCTCGCCTTGCTGGCGCTGGTGACCCTCGCGATCAAATCGGTGATCGAATGGCGCCTGCACCAATCCCGGAACAATGATGACGACAGCAGCATTCAGGAGCACATAGCATGACCATCGAAGTCCAAAACATCCGCAAGCAGTTCGGCCAGTTCAAGGCGCTCGACGACGTCTCGCTGAAATTCCCTACCGGCGAATTGACCGCGCTGCTGGGGCCTTCCGGCTGCGGCAAGACCACCCTGTTGCGCATCATCGCCGGCCTGGAGCATCCGGATTCCGGCCACGTGCTGCTCGACGGCGAGGACGCCTCGAACCGCCACGTGCGCGAGCGCCAGGTCGGCTTCGTGTTTCAGCACTACGCGCTGTTCAAACACATGACGGTGTTCGAAAACGTGGCGTTTGGTTTGCGCGTGCGCCCGCGCAAGGATCGGCCGTCCGAACAGCAGATCCGCCACAAGGTGCAGCAACTGCTGGAGCTGGTGCAGCTCGACTGGCTGGCCGACCGCTACCCGCCGCAGCTCTCCGGCGGCCAGCGCCAGCGCATCGCCCTGGCGCGCGCGCTGGCGGTGGAGCCACGCGTGCTGCTGCTCGACGAACCTTTCGGCGCACTCGACGCGAAAGTGCGTAAAGAACTGCGGCGCTGGCTGCGCCGCCTGCACGACGAGCTGCACGTCACCAGCATTTTCGTCACCCACGACCAGGAAGAAGCGCTGGAAGTGGCCGACCAGGTGGTCCTGATGAACAAGGGCCGCGTCGAACAATTGGGCACGCCGGACGCCGTCTATAACGCGCCCGCTTCGCCCTTCGTGTACGGTTTCCTCGGCAACGTGAACCTGTTCCACGGCCGCGTCCACGACGGCGTGCTGGCCACCGGCGATGCGTCCTTCGATGTGCCCGACCACAAGCTGGTCCAGGATGGCAAGGGCATCGCCTACGTGCGGCCGCATGACCTCGATATCGACCGCGGCCCGGTCGGCGGCGACGGCATCGTGGTGCGCCTGCGCCGCTCGCACGCCATCGGCCCGCTGGCCCAATTGGATCTCGAACGCGCCGACAACCAGGAACTGATCGAAGCGGTGATTCCGAATGAACGCTTCCGCCAGTTGGCGCTGAAAGATGGCGAGACCCTGGTGGTGCGGCCGCGCCGCATGCAGGTGTTTGTCGATGAGGGAGCGGCGATATGAACTTTCAACAGCTACGCTCGATCCGCGAAGCGGCCCGCCGCGGTTACAACCTGACCGAAGTGGCGAACGCCTTGTTCACTTCGCAGCCAGGCGTCTCGCGCCAGATTCGCGAGCTGGAAGATGAACTGGGCGTGGTCATTTTCGAGCGCAACGGCAAGCGCCTCACCGGCCTCACCGATCCCGGCAAGGGCATCCTGAAAATCGTCGACCGCCTGCTGGTGGAGGCGGAAAATCTGCAGCAGGCCAGCCTGGAATACGCGGGCAAGAAGACCGGCACCTTGTCGATCGCCGCCACCCACACGCAGGCCCGCTATGCCTTGCCGAAGGCGGTGCAGTCTTTCAGAAGCGCGTTTCCCGACGTGCGCATCGCCCTGCAGCAAAGCGCGCCCGATCACATCGCCGAATGGGTGTTGTCGGGGAAGGCCGACATCGGCATCGCCACCGAGGGCCTGTCTCAGTTCCCCGACCTGGTCTCGTTTCCCTGCTACCGCTGGAGCCATTTGATCGTGGTGCCGGACGGCCATCCGCTGTTGAATCACTTGCCCATCAAACTGGAAGACCTGGCCCTGTATCCCCTGATTACCTACGACGTCGGTTTCACGGGCCGCGGCCACATCGACGCGGCCTTCATCGACGCCGGCGTCACGCCCGACATCGTCCTCACCGCGATGGATTCGGACGTCATCAAGCAGTACGTGTCGCTGGGCCTGGGCGTGGGCCTGGTGGCGTCGATGGCTTTCGATCATGGCCGCGACAAGGGCTTGCGGGCGGTCGAAGCCTCGCACCTGTTCGCGGCCAATGTGACGCGGCTGGCGGTGCGGCGCGGGGCGTATCTGCGCTCGTATGCCTACCACTTCATCGAGCAGTTTGCGCCCGAGCTGACACGGGCCGTGGTGGACAAGGCCTTGCTGGTGGCATCGGACCAGGCCGCTTGACGGGGAGCGGAGTCGACATCGCCCAATATCGCAGCGGGAATACAATGCTAGTGTGACTGTGCCGCCGCCTCACCGAGCGAATTTCCGCATAAGCTAGCACAATAAAATTCGTTCGCCTGAAGGCGTGGGGCGCCTACCATCCGCAGCTTTGATCGATGGCCCTGTCCCTGCCATCCGTTTTCAGGAGTTCGACGATGTCCACCCCCGCACTATTCGAATTGATCGGCAACACCCCGCTGATCCAGATCACCAGGCTCGACACCGGGCCTTGCCAGTTGTTTCTCAAGCTTGAATCGCAAAACCCCGGCGGCTCCATCAAGGACCGCATCGGCCTGTCCATCATCGAGGCCGCCGAGAAAGACGGCCGCTTGCAGCCCGGCGGCACCATCGTCGAAGCCACCGCCGGCAACACCGGCCTCGGCCTGGCCCTGGTCGGCCGCCTGAAGGGTTACCGGGTGCTGCTGGTGGTGCCCGACAAAATGTCCCTCGAGAAAGTGCTGCATCTGAAAGCGCTGGGCGCCGAAGTCAAAACCACCCGCTCGGACGTCGGCAAGGGCCATCCCGAGTACTACCAGGATTATGCGGCGCGCCTGGCCGCCGACATTCCCGGCGCCTTCTTTGCCGACCAGTTCAACAACCCCGCCAATCCGCTGGCCCACGAAACCACCACCGGCCCGGAAATCTGGGAGCAAATGCACCATGAGCTCGATGCCATCGTGGTCGGCGTCGGTTCGTCCGGCACCTTGACCGGCCTGACGCGCTTCTTTGGCAAGGTGGCGCCCCAAGTTGACTTCGTGCTGGCCGATCCCAAGGGTTCCATCCTGGCCGAGTACATCGACAGCGGGCGCGTTTCCGACGATGCCGGATCGTGGGCGGTGGAGGGCATAGGCGAAGATTTTATTCCGGCGATTGCCGACATGAGCGGCGTCAGGCAGGCCTACACCATCAGCGACCAGGAAAGCTTCGACAGCGCCCGCGAACTGCTGCGCGCAGAAGGCATCCTGGGTGGTTCTTCGACCGGCACCTTGCTGGCCGCGGCGCTCAAATACTGCCGCGCGCAGACCACGCCGAAGCGCGTCGTCACCTTCGTCTGCGATACGGGTACCCGCTATCTGTCGAAGGTCTACAACGACGGCTGGATGCATGACCAGGGTCTGCTCGAACGTCCCAGGACAGGGGATTTGCGCGACCTGATCGGCCGCCGTTACGACCACGACGAAGTGGTCAGCGTGTCGCCCGACGACAGCCTGCTGGTCGCTTTCAACCGCATGCGCTCGGCCGACCTGGCGCAGCTGCCGGTGCTCGCCCACGGCCGCCTTGCCGGCATTGTCGACGAGTCGGATTTACTGCTGAAAGTCGAACACGACGCCGGGAAATTCGCCGGCAAGGTGGGCGACACCATGACGGCGCGGGTCGAAACCCTGCATCCGGGCGCCGGTCTGCCGGCGCTGCGCGCCACGCTCGACCGCGGCCTGACGGCGGTGGTGGCCGACGGCGCCACCTTTTATGGATTGATCACCCGCTTCGACCTTCTCAACCATTTGCGCAGGAGCCTGACTTGAACGATCAACACAAACAAAAACTGGCGACGCGTGTCATCCACGCCGGCCAGTCGCCCGATCCGTCGACGGGCGCCATCATGCCGCCGATTTACGCCACTTCCACCTATGTGCAGGAGAGTCCCGGCGTGCACAAGGGCCTCGATTACGGCCGCTCGCACAATCCGACCCGCTGGGCGCTGGAGCGCTGCGTGGCCGATCTGGAAGGTGGTTCGCAAGCCTTCGCCTTTGCCTCGGGCCTGGCCGCCATATCGACGGTGCTGGAGCTGCTCGACGCCGGTAGCCATGTCGTCGCCGGCGACGACATGTACGGCGGCACGTTTCGTTTATTTGAACGGGTGCGCCGGCGCAGTGCCGGCCTCGATTTCACCTATGCGGACCTGACCAACCCGGAAAACCTGCTGGCGGCGCTGCGGCCCGAGACCAAATTGGTATGGGTCGAAACGCCCACCAATCCCATGCTGAAACTGGCCGACCTGGCGGCGATCTCCCGCATCTGCCGCGAACGCGGCATCATCGCCGTGGCCGACAACACCTTCGCCAGCCCGCTGGTGCAGCGCCCGCTGGAACACGGCTTCGATGTCGTCGTCCATTCCGTGACCAAGTATCTGAATGGGCACTCCGACATCATCGGCGGCATCGCCATTGTCGGAGACCAGCCGCACCAGGCGGGGTGGCGCGAGCAGCTGGGCTTTCTGCAAAATTCGGTGGGCGCCATCGCCGGCCCTTTCGACAGTTTCCTGGCGCTGCGCGGCATCAAAACACTGGCGATCCGCATGCAGCGGCATGCCGCCAGCGCGCTCGATCTGGCGCACTGGCTGGAGCGCCAGTCGGAGGTCCGTCAGGTGTTTTATCCGGGCCTGCAATCGCATCCGCAGCACGCGCTGGCCAAGCGCCAGATGGACAGCTTCGGCGGCATCATCTCGATCGATCTGAACACCGACCTGGCCGGCGCGCGGCGTTTCCTGGAGCGCTGCGAAATTTTCGCGCTGGCCGAAAGCCTGGGCGGCGTCGAAAGCCTGATCGAACATCCGGCCCTGATGACACATGCCTCGATTCCAGCGGAACAACGGGCCAGGCTGGGCATCGGCGATGGTTTGATACGGCTGTCGGTCGGCATCGAGGATGTCGAGGATTTACGCAGCGACCTGCGCCGCGCCCTCGACGCCATTTAAAAAAAAAGGATAAATCGTATGGCTACTTTCGATATTGCCGGAATCGCCGATTCCTTGCGCAACGCGCGCCTGGCCTGGCGCGAAACGCAGAGCCGCATCAGCGAGCCGGGCGGCCGTGAATTCCCTTCACGAGACGCCGTGTCCGCCATCGTGGAGAGTTTGAAGGGCGTGCTGTTCCCGATGCGCCTGGGGCCGCCCGAGCTGCGCCAGGACAGCGAGGATTTTCATGTCGCCCACTCGCTCGACGCTGCGCTCCATTCGCTGCTCAAACAAGTCGTGCGCGAGCTGAAATACAACGCCGCGCTGAACGGCTGCAACGGCTGCGACATCGATGCCGCGGCATTGGAAGCGGTGCGTACCTTTGCCGCCGCGCTGCCGCCGATCCGCACCCTGCTCGACAGCGACGTGCTGGCCGCCTACCAGGGCGACCCGGCCGCGCGCAGCGTCGACGAGGTGCTGCTGTGCTATCCCGGCATCCTGGCGATGATCCATTACCGATTGGCGCACCAGCTGTACGTGCTGAATCTGCCGCTCCTCGCGCGCATCGTCTCCGAGCTTGCGCACGGCGCCACCGGCATCGACATTCACCCCGGCGCTACCATCGGCAGCGGCTTTTTTATCGACCACGGCACCGGTGTCGTCATCGGAGAAACCGCCGTGATCGGCGAGCGCGTGCGGCTGTATCAGGCGGTGACCTTGGGCGCCAAGCGTTTTCCCACCGATGCGGAGGGCAACCTGCAAAAGGGACTACCGCGCCATCCGGTGGTGGAGGACGATGTGGTCATTTACGCGGGCGCCACCATTTTAGGCCGCATCACCATCGGCCGCGGCGCTGTCATCGGCGGCAACGTCTGGCTGACGCACGATGTGCCGGCCGGCGGACGCATTGCGCAGGCGGAGTCGCGGACGGGGGCGTTGGCGAATGGGATAGGCGCCGCCTGAGAGCGGGGCAATATCGGGGACAGGCCTTGCAGGCCTGTCCCCAGCTTTTCGACGTCGATCGAAGCTGCAAGGCCTGTCCCGGCTATTGCTATTGCCCCGGATTCGGCAGCCGCGCATGAATCGCATCTACGGCCGCGATTACCTCCGCTGGCAGCACCACATCCACCGCATCGATATTTTCCTTCAGCTGCGCCAAACTGGTCGCACCGATGATGGTCGAGGCGACGAACCAGCGCGAATAGCACCACGCCAGCGCCAGCTGCGCCGGACTTAAACCATTCGCCCGTGCCAGCGCCGCGTAATCGGTCGCCGCGGCGATGACGGTGGGACGCAAATAGCGCGGGCTCCAGGTCGGCGGGAACAGGGTCAGACGTCCGTGCGCCGCAGGATCGTCGATATACTTCGCACTCAACTGCCCGAACGCCAGCGGACTGTAAGCGAGCAACCCGACATTCTCGCGATAGCAAGTCTCCGTCAACAGCGCCGTCTCGAAGCCGCGCGCCGTCAGGTTGTACAGATTCTGGATGGTGGCGATGCGCGGCAAGCCCGAGGTTTCAGCCGCGCGCGTAAAAGCGCTGACACCCCAGGCGCTCTCGTTCGACACGCCGATGTGGCGCAGCTTGCCCTCGTCGATCAGGCGCTGCAGGGCGCCCAGGGTATCCTCGATCGGTACGCAAGGTCTCTCCTTGGCGGGATCGAACTCGGTGGCGCCGAAGATCGGCACGTTGCGGCTTGGCCAATGCAACTGGTACAAGTCGATATAGTCGGTCTGCAGGCGCTGCAAGCTCGCCTCCACCGCGGCGCGGATATTCGCCTCGTCGAGATTGTGCTCGGCGCCGCGCATCCATTCCTGCGCGGGATTGGGGCCGGCGATTTTAGTGGCCAGCACGATGTCGGCGCGCCGGCCGGATTTTTTCAGCCAGCTGCCGATAAAGCGTTCGGTGGAGCCCTGGGTGGCCGCCTTCGGCATCACCGGGTACATCTCGGCGGTGTCGATGAAATTGACGCCCCGCTCGAGCGCGTAATCGATCTGGCTGTGGGCGTCAGCTTCGCTGTTCTGCTCGCCCCAGGTCATGCTGCCCAGGCAGACCTTGGAGACGCGCAGATCGCTGGCGCCGAGTTGTACCATTTTCATGCGCGCCCCCTGGCAATCGCCGCAGCGCAGTCGCGCACCAGCGCGGGTCCGGCGTAGATCAAGCCGCTGTACAGCTGCACCAGCTCGGCGCCGGCGGCGATTTTCGCCTGCGCGTCCGCTCCCTTCATGATGCCGCCCACACCGATGATGGGCAGCTCGTCGCCCAGTTCCGAGCGCAGGGCGCGGATCACCCGGTTCGACAGCTCGAATACGGGCGCGCCCGACAAGCCGCCTGCCTCGGCGCCGTGCGGCATGCCTTCGACCGCCGTGCGAGAGAGGGTGGTGTTGGTGGCGATGACGCCGTCGATGCGGTGCCGCAGCAGCGCGCCGGCGATTTCCTTGACCTGGTCGCCGTCGATGTCGGGGGCGATTTTCAGGGTCAGCGGTACATACCGTTTATATTGATCGGCCAGGCGCGACTGCGCTTCCTTCAGCTGCGCCAGCAGGGCATCGAGCTCCGAGGCGCCCTGCAGCTGGCGCAGGTTCTTGGTGTTGGGCGACGAGATATTGACGGTGACGTAGCTGGCGAAGGGATACACCTTGCGCAGGCATTCGACGTAGTCGTCGGCGGCCCGCTCGATCGGCGTGTCGGCGTTCTTGCCGATGTTCAGGCCCAGCACGCCTTCCTTGTTCTGATAAAACTTCGAAGCCTGCACATTGGCGACGAAGCCGTCGACGCCGCCATTATTGAATCCCATGCGGTTGATGATGGCCTTGGCCCCCGTCAGGCGGAACATGCGCGGCTTCGGATTGCCGGCCTGGCCGCGTGGTGTCACGGTACCGATTTCGATGGAGCCGAAGCCGAGGGCAGCCAAGCCGTCGATGTAGGCGCCGTCCTTGTCCAGGCCCGCTGCGAGACCGACCGGGTTGGGGAAGCGGATGCCCATCACGGTGCGCGGGTCGTCGGCAGGCTTGGGAAAGGCGCGCGTCAGGCCCAGGGCGGCGGCGCGGCGCAGGGCGGGCAGGGTCAGGTTATGCGCGGCTTCCGGATCGAGCGAAAAAAGCAGGGGGCGGGTGAGGGCGTACAGCAGTTTGTCGGACATGAGCGGCTAACAAAAATAAGATCGCTCATTTTAAGCGTTATCGATCGAGCAGCGCCCACTTGCCATCGATCCTGGCCTCCAAGGGCCTAAAATTGGTTTTATAGGCCATCTTCGGACTCTGTTCTATCCAGTAGCCCAGATAGACGTAGGGCAGGCCCAGCTCGTCGGCCTGGGCGATCTGCCACAGCACGTTGTAGGTGCCGAAGGAGGCACCCGGCACGTCGGGATCGAAAAAGGTGTAGACCGAGGACAGGCCGTCGGACAGCACGTCGATGATGGAGACCATGCGCAGGGTGCCGTCCTGTTCGCGGAACTCGACCAGGCGGGTGTTGACGCGGCTTTGCAGCAGGAACTGGGCATACTGGTCGCGGCTGTCCTGGTCCATGCCGCCGCCCACGTGGCGGGTGCTCTGGTAACGCAGATACAGGGCGTAGTGCTCGTCCGAAAAGCCCAGGTTGGCGACGATGGCGGCCAGGCCGGCGTGGCGGATGGCGGCGCGGCGCTGGGCGCGGCTGGGTTTGAACTCTGCCGTGCGCACGCGCACCGGGATGCACGCCTTGCAGCCGTCGCAATAGGGCCGATAGGTAAAAATGCCGCTTCTGCGAAAACCGCTTTTCACCAGTTCCGAATAGACGTCGGCATTGATCAGGTGCGACGGCGTGGCCACTTGCGAGCGCGCCTGGCGTGCGTCAAGGTAGCTGCATGGGTAGGGGGCAGTCGTGTAGAACTGCAGGGTCGAGAAGGGCAGATCGTTCAGGTGCGTCATGCGTAAAGCTCGCGTAGTGACGTGGTTGCGCTCGATGGGGCTGCCGGCGGCAATCGCCGAAACGCCCGCATTGCAGCCTATTCTATCGAAACTTTGGCCGTCACAGTGTCCGTCGTGGTGGGAGAGAGGGGATCGATCGGCAACCATCCCGTAATCGCCGGTTCGCGGATGGCTTTTTTGACGTGTTCAAGAAAGCGCTCGCGCGAAATCGGCGACGCCCCCAGCGAGGCCAGGTGGGAAGTCTCCTGCTGGCAGTCGATCAGGGCGACGCCGTGGGCACGCAAAAACGCGACCAGGTAGGCCAGGGCGATTTTCGAGCCGTCGCTGACCCGGGCGAACATCGATTCGCCATAAAACATGCGGCCGATGCAGACGCCATAGGCGCCGCCGGCCAGTTCGCCGTCGACCCACAGCTCGGCCGAGTGGGCGAAGCCCATCTCGAACAGGCCCGTGTAGCCGGCGATGATGTCCTTCGAGATCCAGGTGCCCGGGCCATCCTTGCGCGGCGCCGCGCAGGCGCGCATGACGTCTTCGAAGGCGCTGTCGAAGCGCACCTGCCAGCGGCCGCCGCTGGTGCGGCTTTTTTCGACGCGGCGCAAGGTCTTGCGCAGGCTGTCGCTGATGTGCAGGCCGTCCGTACGCAGCACCATGCGCGGGTCGGTGCTCCACCAGAGAATGGGCTGGCCCTCGGAAAACCAGGGGAAGATACCGCGCTGGTAGGCGGCCAGCAGGCGTTGCGGCGATAAATCCGCGCCGGCCGCCAGCAGGCCGGGCGCGTCGATCGTCAGGGCGCTGGCGACATCGGGAAACGGCGTGTTCGTCTCGAGCCAGGGAATCATGGATTACGAGAGGTCGTGGTGAGAAGCTGCGGGCGCCCGCATCGGCTTGACGATGTCATGTTCGTGAAAACCGTAGCGCCCGCCCTGTGCGATGCGCTTGCGGTCTTCGAAAAACAGCTCGAGCGTGGTGCGGATGGTGGGGAAGGCGAGGTCGGCCCAGGGGATGTCGCGTTCGCTGAACATCTGCACGTCGAGGCTTTCGATGCCGGCCGCGTAATCGAGATCGATCAGTTTCGCCAGATAAAACAGGTGGACCTGGTGCACGTGGGCGACGTTGAGCATGGTGAACAGGGGGCCGAGTTCGATATTCGCGCCCGCTTCCTCGACGGTCTCGCGGATGGCGGCGGCGGCGGTGGTTTCTTCGTTCTCCATGAAACCGGCCGGCAGTGTCCAGTAACCATAGCGCGGCTCGATGGCACGCTTGCACAACAACACTTTCAAATCGCCGTCGCGCTCCCAGACGGGCAACGATCCCACCACGAGTTTTGGATTCTGATAATGAATGGTGCCGCACTGGGTGCAGACGAAGCGCGGGCGGTTGTCGCCCTCCGGAATAAGCAATGCGACCGGGTGGGCGCATTCGGAGCAAAAGTTCATAGTTCGCCGAATAGTAGTGTTTCGCCTACTTTACACCGATTGGGGCGGCGACGGCAGATCGGCAAGTGCGCCGCCAGTGAAGTCAGTCCGGGATATCGGCAACCGCCATGACCATGGTCAGCGGGTTGCCCGGTGTCGCCCTGAATTGATATTTCCCATAGAACGCCGCTGCCCTTGCATCTTTTGCATCGACGAACATGAAAGCGCCGCCGACAGACAGGGCGGTGTGGCGGATGCGCCGCATGGCATGCGCAAGCAATGTTTCTCCCCATCCCGCGCCTCGCGCATGGACGGCGACGGCGAGGCGCGACAAGGTATAGCAGGGGACATTTCTGGGCAGGCGGCGTTGCATCTCGCTGGGCAATTCCGCGGTCGGCGTCATCGCGCGGATGGCGACCGTGTAATAGCCCAGCACTGTATCGGGCTGGGCATCGTCGATGAGGACGTAGGTTTTGGAGAGATTTTTTTTGACATGTTGGCGGGCGGTCTCGCGTAAGCAGGCATTCAAGGCTTCGTTGCCGCAATCGAAGCCTCGCAACTCATGCCGTCGAGCGAGGGCCGTGATCTGATGTGCCATCTGCTACCTTGTTCAAACGCTCGAACGCGCGCTGCAAGGCGGCATTCGGTGGACGCGGATTGTCGAGCAGGTCGATCAGCATGGCGGCATCCTCCACCGTGAGGCGGATCACGCGCTCGCGGTCAATGATCTTGTCGGCCTTTTCGACGGCGGCCTGCACCAGGAACTGGTTCAGGGTAGCGCCGCTGAGATCGGCTGCTTGCTGCAGCTTTTCCACCAGCAGCTTGGGCATGCGCGCCGTGATGCGGTCGCGTACTTCGATTGTTTCGGACATGTTGCCACCTCTATTCGATCCCCCAGCCATTGATCGCGGCGAAGGTCGTACGCAAGATTAGCATGCTGGTGGCAGAATGCCACCACGACTACGTCAAGTCGCACGGCAAAGTGACGGACACGATTGCATGCTGCTATCGCACATCCATCCGAGATAAATATTGCCTAAATCGGGGCGAGGCCCTATAATAAGGGCACAGACGCGGGGTGGAGCAGTCTGGCAGCTCGTCGGGCTCATAACCCGAAGGTCACAGGTTCAAATCCTGTCCCCGCAACCAAATTTGAAAACCGTCGATACGCGTGTTCGAGTCGGCGGTTTTTTCTTTTGCGCTTTCCAAAACACGTGTTTTTCGACGTGGCTCAATTGTGCTTCAAGCAGCCGGGACAATGCCCGCGCGGCGCGGTCCAACCTCCATCGACAGGAGAGCGCCATGACAACATTGGATGACATCAACGAATTCTGGGGCTGGACCGGCTTGATTGCCGTCGAGGTGCTGGCCGAGAACGATTTCGGTAACTTGATCATGCGCGACGAGGATGGCGGCTATTGGTGGCTGTGCCCACAGGACCTGCGCTGCCAGCTGGTGGCGCGCCACCGCGCCGGTTTCGAGGCGCTGTCGTACAACCAGCAGTTCTTGCAGCGCTGGTACGCCACCGAGTTGCGCACGGCCGCCTTGAGCGCCCTGGGGCCGCTGGCATCGGGCCGCAAATACTGCATGATGGTGCCGTTCGCCCAGGGCGGCGGCTGCGGCGCCGACAACCTGGCGACGGCGCCCTTGTCCGTGCTGATCCGTTTCAGCGGCGAGGTGGCGGAGGCAATCGACAGCGCGCGCTGATCAATCTTCGGCGCTGGACAGGCTGGCCCACAGGTGCGCCGCCGCCATGGTCCGTTGCGGCGCCCAGCGCTGCAGCAGCGTTTCGGTGCGCGCCATGTCCGGCTTGGCGTCTTCGCCCAGCAGCTTTTGCAGGGCGGCGCGGATGGCAACGTCGCCGTGCAGCGAGCAGTCGGCGTAGCCGTAGCCACGCAACAGGGCGTAGTTGACCGTCCACGGGCCGATGCCTTTGACGGCCAGCAGGGCGGCGCTGGCGGTTTCGATATCCGCGTCCCTGTCGAGCGAAAGTTCGCCATCGGCCACCAGGTGCGCCAAGCGCAGCAAGGTTTCCGCTTTCGAACGCGAGAATTTACGGGACAGCAGGGCGTCGATGTCGATGCGGGCCACGTCTTGCGCTTCGGGATAGCACCACATGCCGCTGCTGTGCTGCACCCCCGCCTGCAAGATAAAACTGCGGCGCAGGGCGATGGCAAAACTGAGGTTGATCTGCTGGCCCATGATGGCCCAGGTCAGCGCTTCGAACACGGTGGCAGATTGCACGATGCGCAGGGCGCCGTGACGGCGCGCCAGCGGCGCCAATAAATCGTCGCCTTCGGCCAGCGCCAGGATGGGCGCCGGATCGATACGCAGGCCCAAGATGTTCAGCAGGGCGTCGTCCACCATCACCGAAGCGCGCGCCGTCAGCGGTGCATCGGCAATCACATCGCATAGCGCTTCCCACGGCGTGAAGGCGACGTCGAGCAGCACCGGCACGCCGTCGAGCATCACGGCCTTCAATAAACGGTCCTCGAGGGCGCGTTCGCTGACGCCTTCGGCATCGCGGTTATGAAAAGCGAGGACGGCGGCGACGGCGTAATCGGCCGGCAGCGCCAGCGTGATCTGCTTCGAAATCGTCACCGGCTTACTCGCTGACGCAGGCCGCGCTGCCGGCATCGGCATTCACCTGGTTGAGCGCCTGCGCGTGATTGAGCTGCTGCGACGCCGGCACGCCGTTCTTCACCGCCGTCATCTCGGCGAGAATCGAGATGGCGATTTCGGCCGGCGTTTTGCTGCCGATGTACAGGCCGACGGGGCCGTGCAGTTTCGCCAGTTGCTCTTCGCTGACATCGAATAATTTGAGACGCTCGCGGCGGCTGGCGTTGTTGGCGCGCGAGCCGATGGCGCCGACATAGAAAGCTTCGGATTTGAGCGCTTCCATCAATGCCAGGTCGTCCAGCTTGGGATCGTGGGTCAGCGCCAGCACGGCGCTTCTGCGGTCGAGGTGCGATTCCAGCACCAGGTCGTCGGGCATCATGTGCACCACCCGCACGCCGGCCACCGACCAGCCGATACGGTACTCCTCGCGCGGGTCGCACACGGTGACGTGGTAATCCATGGCGGTGGCCACCTGGGCGACGAAGCGGGAGAGCTGTCCGGCGCCGATGATGAACAGGCGCCAGCGCGGGCCGTGCACGCTGGTCAGCACCTCGCCATCACTCGAGAGCACCACGCCCGGCGCGCATGGCGCCAGGGTCACCGCGCCGTTTTTCAGGTCGAGGCGGCGCGCCACCAGTTCGTGGCGGTCGAGCCGCGCCAACAGCTCGGCGACTCCGCTGTCGGCGCCGAGCGGCTCGATGGCAAGTTCGATGGTGCCGCCGCACGGTAAGCCGAAGCGGTGCGCCTCGTCGGCGCTGATGCCGTAGCTGACGATTTCCGGCAGGGTGCGGACGATGCCGACCTTGCGCACTTCGGCGATCAGGTCGTCTTCGATGCAGCCGCCAGATACCGAGCCCACCACCTGGCCGGTTTCGCAGATGGCCAGGAGGGCGCCGATCGGCCGCGGGCTCGAGCCCCAGGTTTTAATCACGGTGACGAGCTGGCAGCGCAAGCCGTCGGCAATCCAGCCGGCGGCCGTCTTCAATACTTCAAGGTCGATGCTGTCCATGGGATCGAATATACTGGGCGCCTGCAAAGCGCTATGGGAATGAGATGAACGACCATGATACAAAAAAAGCCGATGACGCGCCGAAGTTCGGCCGTCTGCTGATCGTGCTGGTCGGGGCGGTGGCCTTCTGCGGCCTGCTGACCTGGATGATGGGCACCCTGTTTCCAGATTTCCCGAATTTTTAAATTGAAGCGGGGCCAGGATGCGATTCCCGGCCCCGCTGTTCATTCGAACTTCAACGAATTTACGGCACCAGCGCTTTTTTCGTCGACTGCTTCGACTTGATCTCCGCCACCGTCTTGTCGATGCCCGCCAGGCGCGCCGGCGTGGCCGGGTGGTTCGCCACAAAACCGTTCAGCACCGTGGCCGGATAGGTCGATGCCAGCCGCTTCCAGAATGGCGCGGCGCCGTCGATGTTGTAGCCGGCGCGTGCGGCCAGGTACAGGGCCAGGCGGTCGGCGGCGACGTCGTTGTCGGCGGCCATGGCCTTGATGCCCCCGCTGCCGATCAACATCGAGGTATCCGGCTGCACCTTGACGAGATTGTCGATGATGCCGCCGACGGTGCCGGCGTAGCGCTGCGAAGCGGGATGGCCCAGCAGGCTGTGCGCCATGCCGGTGGCCAGCAGGTAGGCCAGTTCGTCGTCGCCGCGCGTAAAGTTGATCATGCCGCGGGTGACCATCACGCGGCTGCCGTCGTTGTAGGCGTTGATGTTGTCGGCGTTGCCCAGTTCGATGCCGAAGCCGCAGGCGCGGGTGACGGGCACGGTGAGCGAGCGCTTGTCGCCATCGCGTTCGATTCCCATCGCCAGCTGCGGGCTCGCGGCCAGCAGCGGCGCGAACACGCTGCCCGCGGTGGTCGAGGCATTGGCGCCGGTCGGCAGTTTTTTACCTCCCGCCGTCAGCAGGCGGTCGCCCCGTTTCAGACCCGCTTGCGCCGCGCCGCTGCCGGCCAGTACACCCGTCACTTGCAGGTGCTCGCCCATGCCGAAAGCGACGTGCGCCGCTTCGTTGTAGTCGCCGGGGTAAGAGTAACGGTTCTTGGCGGTGAAGCCGAGCAGGTTGCGGGCCTGGCCTTTGCACAGGTCCGCATTGGCGATCAACAGCGGCGCGGCCACGCGGTACAGCCGGTCCTGCAAGGTCGCCATGCGATTGAGCTGCTCGGCTTCCTGCGCCATGCGCGGGGTCAGCACTTCCGGTTGCGGTTCAGGCGTGCTGACGACGGGGGCGGGCGGCACCGGGCCTTGCTGCATGACGGGCGGCGTGGTGCAGCCGGTCACCAGGGCGGCGATACTGATGAGTATGAGCGATAAGGGTGCCGCGGGGCGCAAGGTTTGGGCGCGCATTGTTCGATCTCCGTTTTTATTGTTTGCCGGTGCTGCCGAAGCCGCCAGCACCGCGATGGCTTTGCTGTTCCGAGTTGAATTCGTCGACGACGTTGAAACCGACCTGCATCACCGGCACTACGATCAACTGCGCCAGGCGTTCCAGCGGCTGCAAGGTAAACGCTTGCTGGCCGCGGTTCCAGGTCGAGACCATCAACTGGCCCTGATAATCGGAATCGATCAAGCCTACCAGATTCCCCAATACGATGCCGTTCTTGTGGCCCATGCCGCTGCGCGGCAGGATCATGGCGCAGTAGCCGGGATCGGCGACGTGGATCGCCAGGCCCGTCGGAATGAGCACGGTGGCGCCGGCTTCGATGACGATGGCCGCATCGATGCAGGCGCGCAGGTCGAGGCCCGCACTGCCGGGGGTGGCGTAGGCGGGCAGCATGTCCTTCATGCGCGGGTCGAGGATCTTGATCTGGATGTTCTTCATGCGTCTTGATTCAATCAGGTGAGGAGCGAGCGCTGGTCGATGCGCTTGGCGATTTCGGAGATCAGCTGGCGCGCCAGCGTCAGCTTGTCGGCGCGCGGCAGCACGGTGTGGCCCGCTTCGTCGAACAGGATCACCGTGTTGTCATCATGGCCGAAAGTCTGCGGGCCGATATTGCCCACGAGCAAAGGGATGCCTTTTCTCTCGCGTTTGACGGCGCCGTATTCGATCAGGTTTTCCGATTCGGCGGCAAAGCCGACACAATACGGCCAGCCGGACAGCGAGGTGGTGGCGGCAACGGCGGCGAGGATGTCGGCGTTCTGGGCGAACTCCAGCTGCGGCGTGGCGTCGCCCGTCTTTTTCATTTTCTGCTCGCTGGCGTTGGTGACGCGCCAGTCGGCCACCGCCGCCACGCCGATGAAGACGTGCTGGCCGTGCAAATGCGCCATCACGGCATCGTGCATCTGCTGCGCGCTTCGCACGTTGATCCGCCGGACGCCGTGCGGCGCCGCCAGCGCGGTGGGACCGGATACGAGAATGACTTCGGCGCCAGCTTCACGCGCGGCCCGTGCGACGGCGTAGCCCATTTTGCCGGACGACAGATTGGTGATGCCGCGCACCGGGTCGATCGCCTCGAAGGTGGGACCGGCAGTAATCAAGACCCGCTTGCCCGCCAAAACCTTGGGCTGGAACGCCGCCACCAGTTCTTCCAGCAGTTCGGCCGCTTCCAGCATGCGGCCAAAGCCCGTTTCGCCACAGGCCTGGGCGCCGGCGGCGGGACCGAAAATGGAAACGCCGTCCTCGCGCAGCTGCGCCACGTTGCGCTGGGTGGCCGGGTTTTCCCACATCTCGACGTTCATGGCCGGCGCGATGTGCAGCGCGAGGCGGCGCGGGCGCGCCACGCACAGGGTCGAGAGCAGATCGTCGCAGGCGCCGTGCGCCAGCTTGCGCAGGAAGTCGGTGGAGCAGGGCGCGATCAGGATGGCGTCGGCATCGCGCGTCAGGTCGATGTGGGCCATGTTGTTGTCGACCCGCGGATCCCACTGATCTGTATAAACCGTATGACCGGACAGCGCCTGCATGGTGACGGCGCCGATAAAATGGGTGGCGGCCTCCGTCATCACCACCTGCACGCTGGCACCTTCCTTGACCAGGGCGCGGCACAATTCGGCGGCCTTGTAGCAGGCCACGCCGCCGGTCAGGCCGAGGACGATTTTTTTGCCTTGCAAATCCATGGTCATGATCAAACTCCTGACGGGTCAGTTCTTGCCGACGCGGCGCAGTTCGTCGTAGATGAACAGCACGGCGCCGATGGTGATGGCGCTGTCGGCGATATTAAAGGCCGGGAAATGGCCGACCGAAGCCAGGTGAAAATCGAGGAAATCGATCACGTGGCCGTACAGCAGGCGGTCGATGACGTTGCCGATGGCGCCGCCCATCACCAGCGCCAGCGCCCAGCAGAACAGGCGCTGGCCGGCATGCTTGCGCAGCAAATAAATAATGAAGACCACGGCGGCGACGCCGATCGCCGTAAAGAAATAGCGCTGCCAGCCGCCCTGGTTGGACAGGAAACTGAAGGCGGCGCCGCGGTTGTAAGCCAGCACCAGGTTAAAGAAACCCGTGATCGCCTTTTCCTGGCCCAGCACGAACATCTTGGTGATGGCGATTTTCGAGAGCTGGTCGAACAGGATCACGATAAAGGCGATGCCCAGCCAGGGCATCAGGGAACCACGGTTTTTGGCGGTGGAGAAGGTGCTGGTTTTTTTGGTGGCCATGAAAGCTCTTGTTGGATTGATGGATCAGGCAAAGCGGCGGGTTTCGCCGGCGCCGAACAGATTGCTGTAGCAGCGCGCACACAGGCCCGGATGATCGGCGTGGGTGCCGACATCGAGGCGGTAGTGCCAGCAGCGCTCGCACTTCGGTGCGGTCGATGCGGCCACCACGACGGCTTCCTCGTCGACGCTCGCCACTTCTTCCACCTTCGCTTGCGAGGTGATGAAGACAAAGCGCAGATCGTCGTCCAGGCTGGCCAGCAGCTTGTATTTTTCGGGTGCCGCCTTGACGACCAGTTCGGCCTGCAAGGACGAGCCGATGGCGCCGGAGCCGCGCAGCTCTTCGAGCTGCTTGGTGACGTCGGCACGCACCGCGCGCAGGGCCGCATATTTTTCGAGCAGCGCATCGCCATCGCCCACCGCCGGCAGTTCCCAGTAAGTCTGGGTAAAGATGGTGCTGTCGCTGGCGGCATACGCTTCCGGCGTGGCGAAGGACTGCCACGCTTCTTCGGCCGTGAACGTCAAGGTCGGCGCCATCACCCGCAGCAGGCTCTGGACGATGTGCCACAGGGCGGTTTGCGCCGAGCGGCGTGCCTGCGAATCGACGGCAGTCGTGTACAGGCGATCCTTCAGGATGTCCAGGTAAAAGCCGCCGAGGTCTTCCGAGCAGTAGTTCTGCAGGCGCGCGATCACCGGATGGAATTCGTAGCGCTCGTAGTGGGCCAGGATGTCCTCCTGCAGGGCCGCCATCGAGGCGACGGCATAGCGGTCGATCTCCAGCATCTCCGCCATCGGCACCGCATTGGCGGCCGGGTCGAAGTCGGAGGTGTTCGCCAACAGGAAGCGCAAGGTGTTGCGGATGCGGCGGTAGGCTTCCGTCACGCGTTTCAAGATCTCGTCGGAGATCGACAGCTCTCCGCTGTAATCGGTCGAGGCCACCCACAGGCGCAGGATGTCGGCGCCCAGAGTGTCGGAGATTTTTTGCGGCGCCATGGTGTTACCCAGCGACTTGGACATCTTCTTGCCGTCGGCGTCGACGGTAAAACCGTGGGTCAGCAGCGCTTTATACGGCGGCGTACCGTTCAGCATCGAGGAGGTCAGCAGGGACGAGTGGAACCAGCCGCGGTGCTGGTCGGAGCCTTCCAGGTACAGGTCGGCCGGGAAGGCCAGCTCGTTCTTGTGCGAGCCGCGCAGCACGGTCTGGTGGGTGGAGCCGGAGTCGAACCAGACGTCCAGCGTGTCCTTGTTCTTGACGTAGACGGCGCCGTCGATGCCCAGGTCTTCAGGCTGCAAACCCTGCCACGCTTCGATGCCCTTTTCTTCAAACAGTTTGGCGACTTTTTCGAGCAGCGCCGGGGTGTCCGGGTGCAGCTGTCCGGTTTCGCGGTGCAGGAAGAAGGCCATCGGCACGCCCCACTGGCGTTGACGCGACAGGGTCCAGTCGGGACGGTTGGCGATCATGCCGTGCAGGCGGGCTTGGCCCCAGTCGGGGAAGAATTTGGTGTTTTCGATACCTTGAACCGCGGTTTCGCGCAGGGTCGGGCCGCCGTCTTTCGGCGTGATGTCCATGCCGGCGAACCACTGCGAAGTGGCCCGATAGATGATCGGCGTTTTGTGGCGCCAGCAGTGCATGTAGCTGTGATCGAACATCTTGAGTTCGAACAGCGCGCCCGCTTCGCGCAGGGCGGCGCAGATCGGCTTCGAGGCCTCCCAGATGGTCATGCCGGCGAACAGCGGCAAGGTCGAGCTGAAGCGGCCGTCGCCCATCACGGGCGTGAGAATTTCGTCGTCCTTCAAACCGTGGGCTTTACACGAAATAAAGTCGTCGAGGCCGTAGGCAGGCGCCGAGTGGACCACACCGGTACCGCTTTCGGTGGTGACGTAATCGGCCAGGTACATGGGCGAGAGGCGGTCGTAGAACGGGTCGGCCTGGTACAGCGGATGGCGGAAGGCGATGCCCTCCAGCGCCGCACCGAGGCAAGTGGCGACCACGGCGCCCTCGAGTTTATAACGGGCCAGGCAGGCTTCGACCAGGTCGGCGGCCAGGATCAGCAGGAGGGGCTTGCCATCACGCTCGGACTGCACCAGTGCATACGTCACTTCGGCGTTGACATTGAGCGCCTGGTTGGACGGGATGGTCCACGGCGTGGTGGTCCAGATGACGATGAAGCCGTCGCCCGCGGGCAGTGCAGGCAAGCCGAATGCGGCCGCCAGCTTTTCCGGCTGGGCGAAGGGAAAGCCGACGTCGATGGCCGGGTCCTTCTTGTCCTGGTATTCCACTTCCGCCTCGGCCAGCGCCGACTGGCAATCGAAGCACCAGTTGACCGGTTTCAGGCCGCGGTAGACGTAGCCCTTTTCGAGAATGGTGCCGAGCGCGCGTAGTTCGTCGGCCTCATTACTGAAGCCCATCGTCAGATACGGGTTGTCCCATTCGCCCATCACGCCCAGGCGAATGAAGCCGGCGCGCTGGCGGTCGATCTGTTCGTAGGCGTAGGCGCGCGCTTTGCTGAGCACCTCGGCGGTCGGCAGGCTTTTACCGTACAGTTTTTCGATCTGGATTTCGATCGGCATGCCGTGGCAATCCCAGCCCGGCACGTAGGGCGCGTCGAAGCCGGCCAGGGTGCGCGCCTTGACGATCATGTCTTTCAAAATTTTGTTGACGGCGTGGCCCAGGTGGATGTCGCCGTTGGCGAAGGGCGGGCCGTCGTGCAGGATGAATTTCGGACGGCCGGCACTGGCCTTGCGCACGCGCTCATACAATTTCGTCTCTTGCCACTGCTTGATCCAGCCCGGTTCGCGCTTGGCCAGATCGCCGCGCATGGGGAAACTGGTGTCGGTCATGTTGACCGCGTACTTGCTAACAGGCTTGCTGACAGGCTTGCTTTCGGACTTCTTCGGGCCCTTCGGGCCGCCCGGCTGGGAGTTCGCTGGTTTGGTATCGGACATGGTTTTCTTTACAAGTGAAATCGGTGGAGACTGCTGGCGGTGCGCCCGGCGGGACGCGCTATGCTGCGGGCCAGGGTCAAATTCGGTCGGTGGCCGTGAGTGCGCCATTGCGGCTGGCGAACCAGTCGCGCGCGCGCACGGCGTCGCCATTGATGGCAGCCGTCAGGGTCGCCAGGTCGGTATATTTTTCTTCGTCGCGGATTTTTTCGAGGAACTCCACCTGCACCAGTTTGCCGTAGCAGTCGCCGGTAAAATCGAACAGGTGCACTTCCAGCAGCACGCGGCCGGAGTCGTCGACGGTGGGGCGCACGCCGATGCTCGCCACGGCCGGCAGTGGGGCAGGGCCGAGGCCATGCACGCGCACGATGAAAATCCCGGACAATGCCGCGCGGTGCGCCACCCGCAAATTCAGGGTGGGAAAGCCCAGCGTGCGGCCCAGCTTCTGGCCGTGGATGACGTGGCCCGACATGGCGTAATCATGGCCCAGCAACTGCTTGGCCTGGACGAAATCGCCGGCCGCCAGCGCTTCGCGCACGGCGGAGGACGAGATGCGGCGCTCGCCGTGGGTCACGGTCGGCAGGGTCTCGACGTGAAAGCCATGGCGCTGGCCCGCTTCCTTGAGCATGGCGACGGTCCCGGCGCGGCGCGCACCGTAGCAGAAATCGTCCCCCACCATCAGCCATTTGACGTGCAGGCCTTCGACCAATACACGCGAGGTAAATTCCTCCGGCGGCATGGCGGCGAACTGGCTGCTGAAATGTTCGACGATCACCCTGTCGATGCCGGCCGCCGCGAGCGAGCCGAGTTTGTCGCGCAGGTTGGCGATACGGCTGGGCGCGCGCGACAAATCTCCCGCGCGCGCGGCGAAAAACTCGCGCGGATGGGGTTCGAACGTCATAACGGCCGCCTCTATGCCCAACTCGGTGGCGGCGGTGCGTACGCGTGCCAGCAAGGCCTGATGGCCGCGGTGGACGCCGTCGAAGTTGCCGATGGTGAGGGCGCACGGCGCGCGCGCCTGGTCGTTGGGGAGTCCCCGGAATACCTTCATGTGATTTGTGCTGCCATTTATGGCGCCTGAGGCTGCAAGCTAAATAGAGGATTATACGGTCAAGTTGCGGCTTTCACATCCCATCTGCCCTGCGGGCTGCCGCCGGTGGGGCAAAAGGCGCTGCGGGCAATCGTGCGGGGCGGGCCGGATCGGGCGCCGCCGACGGCAAAAACGGGGCCTGTAAAAGTAAAAAAGCGCTGCCGGCAATGACCGGCAGCGCTTGTTTTACAAGCTAGTACAGCATCAGCCCATCGGGTGATTGATGGCCATGATCCAGTAGCGTGCCAGGTCGGCCGTGCCGTCCTTGCCGCCCACCGTTTTGAGGGTGGTGATCGCTTGCGACTTCTTGCCGGCGACAGCCTGGGCCTGGCCCAGGTGCAGCTTGGCATCTTCCGGATTGCGCAGACCGCCGGCCTTGATGGCGTCTTGCATCATCGTCAAGCCCTTGTCGGCCTGGCCGGCTTGCACCAGGCCGTAGCCCATCGCCAGCAGGCCGTCGTTGTCCTTGGCCTTGATCAGCGCGGCTTCTTCGGTAGCCTGAGTTTTCTGGTTATCGGCCAGGGTTTTTTCAGCTAGGTCTTTCAGACGCTGGTGACGGGGCGCTTCTGCGCCGACACCCAGGACACCTGCCTTGTAACCCTTGTCGATGATTTTCAGGGCTTCGGCCGGGGCTTTCGCCTGCAGCACCAGCTGGGTCATTTCAACGAATTCGCTGGGCTTTTTCAGCAGGTTATTGGCCAGCTTCAAACGGTAGACGTCGACCGTCAGGCGGTTCGAGTAACCGGGCTTGGTGACCACGCGGTTGAGCAAGTCGGTCCAGTAGGACACTTTTGGATACGAGGCAGCCAGCTTTTCGATGGTGCCGACGTAGCCTTCCTTGTCGCCTTTTTTCAGCTGGATGTTCGCCAGCAGACCCAGCTGGTCTTCGTTGAGCTTGCCGCCTTTTTCGATATTGCGCAGTTCCTGCTCGGCCTGGCTGAGGTTGCCCGACACGTAGTAGTTCTGGATCAGCAGCTGGCGCAGCGCTGGATTGTCGCGCTCTTTGAGCTGGCGGTTGATGGCCGCGTTGGCCTTGCCGTAGTCCTTGGCGCGGATGTACAAACCGACCAGGCCTTCGGAGAATTTGTCTTTTTCCGCAGCCGACAGTTTGCCGGAAGCGATCAGCGTCTCGAAGGATTTGGCTGCCGCTTCGTTGTCGCCGGAGGCCGAAGCCGCCGCCGCGCGCACGCGTTCGATCAGGTAGCTCTCGTTGGCGGTCTTGTTGCTGACGTTGTCAGCTTCGCGCAATTTGGCCAGCGCTTCACGGTTCTTGCCTTGCTTCATCAACGCCTGCGCATCTTGCAGGGGCTTGCCCACTTCAGGACGCAGGGTTTCGGCGGCAACAGCGGTCGACAGGCCGATGACAGGGGTGGCGGCCGTAAAGCCGAGAGCGGCCATCACGAGGCCGAGGTGCGCGAGACGGAATTTTGGCATTGTGTGGAATTCTTTCTTCAAAATGAGAAACGGCAGGGGATACCTGCCGTGTTCGTTCTACGAATTGCGATTACTGAAACTGCTCGTTACCAACCATACCGATCTTGGTTACGCCCAGGCGCTGGGCCGAAGCCATCACACCTGCAACGTACTTGTACGACACCAGCTTGTTCGGACGCAAGTGCACTTCCGGCTGGTCGGGCTGGGCTGCCACGTTGGCCAGCTTCGCTTCCAGCGCCGCACGGTCAGGCACGGCGACGTTGTCCCACAAAATCGTACCGTCGAAGTCGACGTCGATGGTGACGACGACTGGTTCGGTGGTCGGTGGCGGTGGCGTACCGACCGGCATATTCAGATTGACCGAATGGTTTTGCTTCGGAATCGTGATAATCAACATGATAATCAAGACCAACATCACGTCGATCAAGGGTGTCATGTTCATTTCCATCATTGGTTC
>JACXTT010002616.1_pt1 | contig 28362 bp, 20 predicted proteins | sample 9270951 | NCBI WGS metagenome assembly JACXTT01 (sample SAMN15532306, study PRJNA645909) | rock metagenome | isolation source: weathered quartz diorite | place: Puerto Rico | collected 2017-06-21 | reverse complement strand
GCCACGCTCCGCGCCGCGCCCCCGCCGCCGAGGATCCAGGCGCGCTCGCGACCGGGCTCGCGCCCCCAGGTGGCCAGCAGATCGATGAACCCCGGCCCGTCGGTGGTGTCGCCCCATACTCCGTCCGCGGCGAAGCCGATGGTGTTGACCGAGCGCGCGCGGCGCGCCGGCTCCGAGATCCGGTTCAGGAGCGGGATCACCGCCTCTTTGAGCGGCGCGGTCAGGTTGGCGCCGTGGAATCCGTGTGCCGCGAGCTCGCGCAGCCGCGATTCGAGCGCCGCCGCCGGCGTGCGCAGCGCGGCCGAGGATCCCGCCCGACCCGCGGCCTCGCGCCCCGCGCGGTGGAGCGCGGGCGAGCGCGTGTAGGCGAGGGGGTCCCCGAGCACCGCGAGGGCGATGCCGGGCGTCACGCCCTCGCCGCCAGACGTCGCAACCGCAGCAGCATGAGGGTTGCGAACAGCACCAACGCCAGGCTCGTCACCTGACTCTCCTTGACCTCGATCGAGCGCAGCGTCATCAGGGTGGCTTCCGGATCGTAGGCGCGCGTCGCGTCGAGCGGGATCCGCACCAGCGCGAACGAGCCGATGAAGATCCAGAACAGGCTGCCGGGAATGCGCAGGCGCCGCCGCAAGCTCCAGGTCACGACGAACAGCAGCAGACCGGCGAGCGCGAAGTAGAGCTGCGATGGATGGATCGGCGCGTTGCCGAATTCGAGTCCGGCGAAGGAGTCGGGGGGAAACACGACCCCCCACGGCAGCGTGGTGGGGACGCCGTAACAGCAGCCGTTGAGGAAGCACCCGATTCGACCGAACACGGTCCCCAGCGCAAAGGCGGGCGTCAGGGCGTCGGCCACGGTCCACATCGGAAGACCGAGCTGGCGGGCCGTGAGCAGCCCGGCGACCGTGCCCGCCACCACGCCGCCGTAGAGCGTGAGCCCTCCCTGCCAGATCGCCAGCGCGCTGCCCCACTCACGGCGGAACTCTTGGATGTGCTCGAGCACGTAGAGCGCGCGGGCCCCGACCACCGACGCCACCAACACCACCAGGACGACGGTCACCACGTGGTCCTCGTTCAGCTCGAGCCGGCGCGCCTCGCGCAGCGAGAGCCAAGTCCCGACCAGGAAGGCGATGGCCAACAGCAGGCCGTAAGAGCGGACGTGAAGGAAGCCCCAGCTCAGGATCTCGGGATGCACCGATCAGTATTCCTGCCGGCGGATGGCGACGTTCTGCAAGAGTCCGAGCTGAACGCAATTGACGATCAGGGCGGTGCCCCCGTACGAGAGCAGGGGGAGCGGGAGCCCGGTCACCGGCGCCCAGCCGATCGTCATCAGGATGTTGACGATGATGTGGTAGAAGAGCGCCGACACCAGTCCCACGGCCATCAAGCTGGCGAACCCGTTGCGCGCGTGAAGCGCCAGCCGATACCCGCGTAAGATCACGACCGCGTACAGTATCACCACGGTCAACGCCCCCAGGAAGCCGAGCTCCTCGCCCACGACCGAGTAGATGAAGTCGGTGTGGCGCATGGGCAGGAAGGCGAGCCCCTTCTGCGTCCCGCGCAGGAACCCCGTCCCCATCAACCCGCCCGAGCCGATGGCGATCTTGGATTGGATGATCTGATAGCCGGAGCCGTGCGGATCCTGGCCGGGGTTGAGGAAGGTCTCGATCCGCCGCCTCTGGTAGTCGTGCAGGTGATCCCACAGATGGGGCACGGCGTAGGCCACCGCGCCGTTGATGCTCAGGGCCAGGAGGAGCGTCGGCCAACGCGGCCTCACCACGCCCAGCAGCACGGCGAAGGCGGCGCCGAACCACAGCAGCGACCCGGTGACGAAGAACATCGCGACGTTGATTGCGGGCGACAGTCCGAGCAGCAGGTTGCCGGCCGGCATGCCGGCCCAGAAGTACATCGCGACCAGGATGACCGGGAACGAGAGCGACGTGCCGAGGTCCGGCTCCTTGGCGACCAGGAGGAACGGCACCAGCGTGATGAGGAGCGGCGGGAACCAGTTGCGCAGCTTGCGCAGGTCCAGCTTGCGATCGTCGAAGCGCCGAGCCAGCACGAAGACGGTGGCGATCTTGGCCAGCTCGGAAGGCTGGAACTTGATCGGGCCGAGATCGAGCCAGCGCTTGGCGCCCATGGCGCTGGTCCCGATCCCGAGCACCGCCACGAGCAGCAGGATCGAGAGGCCATAGAGCAGGTAGGCGAAGGTGTCGTAGACCCGATAGTGAATGGCCGCCGCCATCCACGCCGCCCCGAGCGCGAAGCCGAACCACAACAGCTGGCGCACCCACAGCCCCTCATGCTGCCCCGGCACCGTGGTGGCGCTGAAAACGATGGAGAGGCCAATCCCGACCAGGGCCAGCGCCGCGATCGTGAGCGGCGCGTCGAGCGCGGGCAGCCGCCACTTAGTCGCCACGCACCACCCCCACCGTGTCGATCGGAAGCCGCACCGGCGTCGCTTCGAGGCCGGTCGTGTCGGGAGCGAACAGCTGGCGCAGTACCGCACCCGCCATGGGGGCGGCGATGCTGCCGCCGTGGCCGCTGTTCTCGATGACGAAAGCCATCGCGATGCGTGGATGGTCGACCGGTGCGTAACACACGAACAGCGCGTGATCCTGCCCGTGCGGGTTCTGGGCGGTTCCGGTCTTGCCCGCGACGCGGACGTCTTTGACGCGCGCGGCGGTGCCGGTGCCAGCGTCGACCACCAGCTCCATGCCATGCTGCACCGTCTCCCACACCGCCGGATCGGCTGCGACGCCGGGATGGAGCGGACGCGGTGTACGGTAATCGGGCGCGCCGCGCACCTCTTTCACGACGTGGGGCCGCATCGGGCGACCTTCGCTCGCGACTTCCGCCGCCATCAGCGCGAGCTGGAGCGGCGTCACCAGCAGCTCACCCTGACCGATCGAGAGATTCAGCAGCAGGCCCTTGCGCCATTTCCCCACCCCCCAGCGCTTGTCGTACCAGGCCTCGCCCGGGATCAACCCGCGTCGTTCTTGCGGCAGGTCGATGCCGGTCTTGTCGCCCAGTCCGAACGCGAGCGCGGCGGCTTCGAGGCGCGGCAGGCCGAGCTTGATGCCGACCTGATAGAAGTACACGTCGCAGGAATTCTCGAGCGCCCCCGGGAAGTCGAGCGAGCCGTGGCCGGTGCGCTTCCAGCAGCCGAACGAGCGCCCGCCGAAGAAGAAGCTTCCGTTGCACGACTGGAAGCGCGAAGCGGCGGTGGCGATGCCGTCGCGCAGGGCGGCCAGCATCACCACCACTTTGAACGTCGACCCGGGCGGATAGGCCCCCTGGATGGCGCGGTTCAGCAGCGGATTGGCGCCGCCGCTCGACAACTCGCTCCAGCGCGCGAACGACAAGCCACGCGAGAACTCGTTGGGATCGAAGGCCGGACGGCTCACCATGCCGAGGATCCCACCATCGCGAGGATCGATCGCCACCGCCGCGCCGCGCGCCACTTTGCTCATCGCCTGCTCCATGGCTTTCTGGATGCGCAGGTCGAGGGTCAGAACCAAGTCGTGGCCGGGATCGGGGCGCTGCGGCGGGCCCTCGGACAGGGTCGAGACGCGCCGGCCCATGGCGTTGACCACCACGAACTCGGCGCCGTCGCGGCCGCGCAGGAATTCCTCGAAGCTGCGCTCGACGCCGGTGCGCCCGATGAGGTCGCCGGCGCGATAGCCCTGCTCGGAGCGCTCGACCAGCTCGTCGTCGCCGATCTCGCCCGCGTAGCCGAGGAGATGGGCGGCCAGGATGCCGTTGGGGTAGCGTCGCAAGGGCTCGATCATCACCTCGAGCCCGGGCAGCTCGCCGCGTGATTCTTCGACCGCCGCGAGCACGGGGAACGGCGCGTTGTGGCGCAGCACGGCGGTCTCGCCGCTGCGATTGGCCTGACGCACCAGGTCGTGGATCTTGGTCGAGTCCTCGGCCACCAGCCGCGAGACCTGCCGCACCCAACGTGGATCCACCACCAGCTTGGCGCGCTGCGTGCTCTCCGCCGGCTGCGGGCGGAAGACGATCTCGAAGCTGGGGTAGTTGTCGGCCAGCAGCTCGCCGTTGCGATCGTAGATGGCGCCGCGCGGGGCGCGCAGGACCTCGAGCCGGATCCGGTTCTCCTGGGCCAGCTTGAGGTAGTAGTCGTGGTCCTGCACCTGGAGCTTGAGCAGGCCCACCGCGATCAGGCCGAAGCCCGCGACCGCGAGGCCGACCAGCGCAAAGTAGCGGTGCTCCTTAGAACGTCTTTCCTGATTGTAGGTCTGCATGTCCGAGGATGGTGCGTCCGCCGAGGCGGCGGACGAGCGAGAGCAACGCGGCGCCGAGGAACGCGGTGGTCAGCGAGCCGACCACCACGCGGGTCGCCATCACCGGCCAGGCGTGGAAGCCGCCCAGCTCGAATGCCGCGATCCACGCCAGATGGGTCAGGGTGGCCACCAGGAGCAGGACGAACTGCGTGCGCGGACTCTCTTGAACCAGAGTTCCCGAAAGGCGGCCCACGACGTAGCCCAACAGGCTGAGGATCAGCGCGTGCCGCCCCAGCCAATGCGCGGTGTCGAGATCGGCGAACAGCCCGATCGCGAATCCGAAGCTGGCGCCCCACGCGGCGCCGCGTCGCAGCGCCCACGCCACCGTCGCAAACACCAGGACGTCGATCACCACGCCGCGCGCGGCCAGGCCGGCCAGCACCGTGGAGCGCAGCAGCAGCACGGTGGCGAGCGCGGTCGCCAGCGCACCCAGCCCCTTCATGGCCGCGCCTCGGATCGGGACGGGCCGGAGATCACGAAGACGTGGCGCAAGCGCGTGAGTCGGGCCGCGGGCTCGATCACCACGGATTGCGTGAGCCCGTCGGGGTCGCGTCCGATGCGGACGACGCGGCCCACCGCGATGCCGCGCGGATAGCGCAGCGACATCCCGGAGGTGAGCACGCGCTGGCCGATCTTGACGGTGTCGGCGAACGGCACCGCGGTCAGGGTGAGCGACGGCCGCGGCGTGGCCGCGAATCGGACGATGCCCAACACGCCGGTGCTCTCGACCTCGCACGCGACCGAAACCGAGGGATCACTGAGGAGCGCGGCCCGGCTCTGCAACGGATACACCTCCGAGAGCCTTCCCACCAGACCGTCACTGGTCACCACCACGTCCCCCACCTTGAGCCCGCTCTTCGCGCCCGCGCTCAGCGTGGCGGCGGACGGAATCGGGTCTCCGCTCAGCGACAGGACCTCGACCGGCCGGAGTCCGGGCTGGCGATAGCCGGGCAGTCCGAGCTGCTGGCGCAGCTCCCGGTTCTCCTCTCCCGAGCGCCGCAGCACGGCGTTCTCGAGGCTCAAGGCGGTCAGGCGCTGGTGCAGCTCCTGGTTCTCGATCCAGGCCGTGCCGAGTCGGTCCCCGGCCTGGACGACGCGATCGAAGGGGGCGAACAGGAAGGCCCCCAATCCGCGCAAAGAGGCCTGCGGCAAACGCTCCCCCACCATGAGCAGCAGCAGCGAGAGCGCCACGTAGAGAGCCACCAGCGCGCTGCTTCGGCGTTCCGCCGGGGGGAGGACGCCTCCCATCGAAGGTCAGTCCTTGTGGCCGCCGATGATGACCTTTCCGAAGTCCTCGAGGTGCTCGAGGATCTTGCCCGCTCCCAGGACGACGCAGGTGAGCGGGTCTTGCGCGACGCGGATGTTGAGGTTGGTGACCTCGCGCAAGAGCAGGTCGAGGCCGCGCAGCAACGCGCCGCCCCCGGTGAGGAAGATGCCGCGATCCACGATATCGGCGGCCAGCTCGGGTGGCGTGCGCTCGAGCGACTCGCGGACGGCGTTCACGATGTTGCCGATCGGCTCCTGCAGCGCCTCGCGGATCTCCACGCTCGAGACGCGCAGGGTGCGCGGGATGCCGCGCACCAGATCGCGGCCCTTGATCTCCATGTCCATTTCTTCGGGCAACGGGAACGCGGAGCCGATCTCGATCTTGATGCGCTCGGCGGTTTGCTCGCCGATCAGCATGTTGTAGGCCTTCTTGGCGTAGTTCGCGATCGCCTCGTCCATCTCGTCGCCGCCCACGCGAATCGACGTCTTGGTGACGATCCCGTTCAGTGCGATGACCGCGATCTCGGTGGTCCCACCGCCGATGTCGACGACCATGTTGCCGGTGGGCGTATCGACCGGGAGCCCGACGCCGATGGCGGCGGCGATCGGCTCGGGTACCAGCAGGACGGGCTCGCGGCAACCGGCGCGCACGGCGGAGTCGATGACTGCGCGTTTCTCGACTTCGGTGATCCCGGACGGGACACAGATGATGATGCGCGGGCGCACCAGGAACTTGTGTTTCTGCACCTTGTGCACGAACTCGCGCAGCAGGTCCTCGGTGACCTCGAAGTCCGCGATCACGCCGTCCTTGAGCGGGCGGATGGCGTTGATCTCGTCGGGCGTACGGCCCAGCATCAGCTTGGCTTCGCTGCCCACGGCCAGCACGCGGCCCGACGCCTTGTCGACGGCGACCACCGAGGGCTCGTTGAGGACGATGCCTCGGCCACGCACGTAGACCAGCGTGTTGGCGGTGCCCAGATCCATCGCCACGTCTGTGGAGAAAAACCCCATCACACTATCGAGAAACATCCATGCCTCTCCGATTGGCGGGTGACGTTTCGAGCTTGTCGACCGGGAGTGAAAAGCGCCGTGAGGTGGGTCGCGGGGCCTCCATGTCCCACATGGGCTTCGGCACGCTAGCACCCTGAACTTGAGCCTCCAAGCGGTTTGTACCCAAGGAATTGACCGATGCGGCCCAGACCGGGCGCAGGCTGGGTGTCGAAGGCAGCGACAGTTTGCGACAACGCGTCCCGCGGACCGACCGGCATCCCGCGCGAAGGCCGCGGCTCCATCACGTCTTGCTGCAATCACTTGGAGCCGCCGTCACGTGCCGGCTGCTGCGTGGAGCGGTCCTTGCCGTGAAGGGTTGAGCGTGCGGTTCTCGCCGCACGGCCCACTCGGATGCTCCGAAGCGGCTCTCCGGACGTCCGACGCGCCGGCGCCCCAGGCGTCGGCGCGCTATTTTTGACGCCGGATCGAGACCCCGCGGGCATGACCGCCATGGATGGTCAGGTTTGACGAGGGCCGATCATTCGCCGGAAGATGAAGGCGTCTCGTGCCCCGCGTGATGGTGCTCCGTAAGCTCTCGCTCCTCCTCGTCCCCGCGCTCCTGGCGTTCGCCTACGTGCTGCCGGGGCACGCCCAAGTGGACGTCTCCGGCCGCTACGCGTTCTCCGACACCACGCTGCTGCGGGACACTCTGGGCCTCCACTTCAGCGGCCTGTTCCGGCTCGCCGACAGCCTGCAAACCACTCCCGACACCCTGCGCGCCCTCTCCATCCGTTATCGCCTGTCGCTGTCGCGTCTGACTCTGCTGGCCGACAGCCTGCACGTGCCGTTCGACAGCGTGGGGGTGACGCTGGAGCGCGAGCGCTTCAACCCGCTCGCGGCCCGCACCGTGGCCACCAACGCGCTGGCCTACACCACCAGCTACACCCTCCAGCAGACGCGCAGCTCGTGGATCAACGGGTCCGATTACAACTTCGTCGATGGCCCGTTGTTCGTGCGTAACGTCACCACCATCCAGCTCGATCGCTTCAAGAGTGGAGGCGGCACCTCCCTGTGGCAGACCCGGGACGCCAACACCGAGACCGGCTGGCGGATTACTCCGGATTACTCCCTGGGCGCCCGCGCCGTGCTCAATCGATTCGACAGCGACGATCCTTCCACCATCCACAACGTCCGCGAGCACCGGAGCGAGTATCAGTTCTCGGTGCGCACCCGACAGAAGCCGAGGCTCGGCATGAGCTCCGAGCTCAACCTGTTCGCCGGCGCCTCGACACTGCACAATGCCGACCAGGACAAGGCCGGGTGGTCGGCGGAGAGCAACGGTCGCTACAGCCAGAAGTCCGGAGGCTGGTTCGTTCACGAGGTGACGGGGCGGATCAACGCCGACCTCAGCCGCATCCACGCCCTCGCCACCGACCAGCGCGAGAACTCGCGCGACGTGGTGGGCAACGTGACGGGCAACGTCACCCTGTTCAACCAGGCGCGCGTCGGTCTCAAGACCACGTACAACCTGCAGAGCAGCGACGTCGGCCAACTCGGAAGCCAGGGAGAATTCACTCGCGTCAAGTCGTCGCGCGCGGCGGTGGAGTCGGCGCTACGCACCCGCCTCGGGGGCGATGGCTACGTCAACGTCACCGAGGCGCTGGCGCACAACGATCAGGTCACCGCCTTGAACGGGCCGTCGTCACGGAACAACGACGGAATCGCCGTCGACGCCCGCGCCACCTGGTGGGGCTGGGGCATCGAGAGCCAATTCCAGAACAGCTTCGTGCGCGCCGAGACGCCGCAGGCGGACACGACCGGGGGTTACGGTGAGCGCTCCACCATCCACGCACTTCAGGGCACCTTGACGCGCCGCCTGTTCCAGAAGCTCGACGCGCGGATCAGCGCCCGCATCGGCCTCAATTCGTACCGCTATCACGTCATCGGCAGCTACGGCACGCCCCCCATCTCGCGCGACCTGGCCACGCAGTCCTACCAGTTGGACGGCACCTGGGTCTTCGGCGAGGGGTTCACCAGCGGCCTGACCATGGAGGTGGCTCGCAACGAGTTGGTGAACATTCCCGGCGCCAGCACCGCTAACAACAACACGCTGCGTTCCTATCGCGCCGAGTGGCGGTGGACCTATCGCCTGATGACCGGGCTGACCGCGACGCAGCGCAATACCCTCGGCGCCAACTACACCTCCTACAACTTCTCGACCGGCTCGGACCGGCTGTCGCTCGACTACGGGACCTCGACCACGCTCAACGCGGTGCTCTCGCCGCGGCTCTCGATCGATCTCACGCACACCGGCGAGACCCAGCCCGGCGGCAACTGGACCCGTCAGGCCGACGGGCTGTCCTACTTCCAGCCCGCGGACGAGTCCCGCATCTTCTCACTCGACAGTCGCATCCAGTACTCGCCCAGCCCGGTGTTCTCGCTCACGCTGTCTCCGGGCTTTCGCTCCAGCGACCGCGACGGCACGCTCAACGGCGCTTCGTCGCCGCAGCGCCGCAATCGCAATCTCGCGCTGCTCGGGAGCGCCAACATCAACATGCCGATCGGGCCGCGCGGGAGCGTGACCGGGAGCATCGGCCGCAACTACACCGCCGATCGAACCACCACCTTCGCGTCCGGCGTTCCGACGCTCTCGCCGCGGAGCGAGATCGACTACTGGACCGGATCGCTGCAGTTCTCGTGGAAACCCTGATGCGGCGCGCGACCCGGTTCTGCTGGGGGTTGGCCGTGGTCCTGCTGGCGGCCCTGGGAGGCTGCAATTACTTCAGCCCCGCCCAGCCCGAATCCCCGACCGGGGGGGCCTCCTTCCTTCCCGACTACAACAGCCCGGATTCGACCCTGGCCACCGTCGCCAAGGCCGTCGGCGACAAAGGCCGCAGCGTCGGCGCGTCGGCCTATGGAGGGGCCTTCGCAGAGTCCGTCACCACCGCGTCCCCGGCCGGCTTCCACGCCTTCTTCTGGCCCGCCGATCTCGCCGAGTGGAGTCAGCTCACCGGTCACCAAGCCCCGAACGATTGGGGCTTCGACCTCGAGCTCTCGTTCTATTCGAGGTTCCTGCGGCTGCGCCCGGACGGTTACCATGTGGAGTGGAACGAGGACGTGCTGAACCCGGACAACATCGCATCCGAAACCGCCACCATTCACCGGCACTACCTGGTGACGTCGTTCGCGGCCGACGGGACCCAGACCAGCGTGCTGGCGGTCGGCTTTGCCGACCTCACGTTGTTGCGCTTCTCGGACGGCAATTGGCGAATCGTGCGCTGGGACGACCGGCGCGACTCGAAAGCGGACCCGGCCCTGCTGACCTGGGGTCGCCAGAGGCTGAACACCCAATGAGGATTCGCTTGCGGCAGGCGCTCGCCTGCATCGTGGTGCTCGGACTGGGATGCGGGCTGTGTGGATGCTTCAACCCGTTCGATCCCGCGGTGCGCGGCGTCGGCATCACCGAGCCCGCGCCGATTCCCGACAGCCCCGGCAACGCGCTACTCCTGCTCGAATGGTGCTACAAGAATCGGGCGGCGTTCGAATACCGGGAGCTGTTCGACGACAACTACCGGTTCGTGTTCGGCGCGCTGGATCCGGACGGCTTCGCCTACCGCGACGTCCCCTGGACGCGGGAGGACGAGCTCGAGAGCACCACGCACTTGTTCCAGGGCGGCGACGTCAACCAGCCGGCGGCGAGCAACATCACCATCAGCATGGACCGCAACTTCCGGGTCACCGCCGACCCCTACCATCCCGGCCGCGGCCACGTGCTCATCCGTACCACGGTGGAGCTCAAGGTCACGGTCAGCGACCAGGAGAGCGAGGTCAGCGGCTATGCGAACTTCTTCCTGGTGCGCGGGGATTCGGCGGCCATCCCCATCGAGCTGACGCGGCGCGGTTTCGCTCCCGACTCCAATCGTTGGTACATCCTTCGCCACGAAGACGACACCTTCCAGAGCAGCACCGCCATGACCGTGCCGATCGCAGCCCTGGCCCCGGCCCGCGGGCCCACGTCCCACGCGTCGTTCGCGACCGTGGTTTCGTCGTGGGGGGCGCTGAAGCACTGGTATCGCTGAGGTCCCGCGCCTTGTAGGCCCGCCGGACGGGTCCTATACTCCCGCAGTTTTTCCCGCTCGGCGGCCCTCGATCACCGTCCTGCGCGCCGCAGCGAGCCCGAGTCGCCCACCGGAGAACCGCATGCCTGCCGAAGGCGTCAACACGCAGAAAGAGCTGAATCCGCTCGCCAATGCCGAGCGGCAATTCGAGGAAGCCGCCGCCCGCCTCAACCTTCCGGCCGGCATCAAGGAATTCATCAAGCGTCCGCGTCGAGTCACCATCGTTTCCCTGCCCGTGCAGATGGACGACGGGGCGATCCGCGTCTTCACCGGGTATCGCGTGCAGCATTCCATCATCCGCGGGCCCGCCAAGGGCGGAATCCGCTTTCATCCCGGCGTCACGCTCGAGGAAGTCGAGGCCCTGGCTGCCTGGATGACGTGGAAGTGCGCGGTGGTCAACATCCCCTTTGGCGGCGGCAAGGGCGGCGTCGTGTGCGAGCCGGACAAGCTCTCGAAGACCGAGCTCGAGCGGCTGACTCGCCGCTACGCGGCCGATCTCTCCGATCTGTTCGGCCCGGAGAGCGACGTGCCGGCGCCCGACGTGAACACCAACGAGCAGGTGATGGCGTGGATCGTCGACACCTACTCGATGCACGAGCGGAAGACCGAGTACGCGGTGGTCACCGGCAAGCCGCTCGAGGTCGGAGGCTCGGCCGGGCGGCGCGAGGCGACGGGACGGGGCCTGCTGTTCTGCGTGCGCGAGGCGTGCGACCACCTGAAGCTGCCGCTGCGGGGCGCGCGGGTGGCGGTCCAGGGGTTCGGCAACGTCGGCTCGGTTTCGGCGGATCTCATGGCCAAGGACGGGGCCCGCATCGTGGCCGTTTCCGACGTCTCCGGCGGGATCCAGAATCCCGATGGCCTCGACGTTCCCGCCTTGATTCGTTACGCCGCGGACCACCGCGGCGTGAAGGGCTTCCCGGGAGGCAAGCCGCTCACCGCGTCGATCGTCGAGCACGACTGCGACATCCTGGTCCCGGCGGCGCTCGAGAACGTCATCACCGCCGACAACGCCGAGCGGGTGCGCGCCCGCATCGTGGCCGAGGGCGCGAACGGTCCCACGACGCCCGACGCCGACCGCCTGCTGCTGAAGAAGGGCGTGTTCGTGATCCCCGACATCCTCTGCAATTCGGGCGGCGTCACGGTCTCCTACTTCGAATGGGTGCAGAACCGAATGGGCCTCTATTGGCCCGAGGCCGAGGTCAACCAGCGGCTGGAGCACACCATGGTCCATGCCTTCCGGGACGTGCTGGCGAAATCCCTCGAGCACCACGTCGACATGCGGGTGGCCGCCTTCATGGTGGCGATCGAGCGGGTCGTGAAGGTGATCATGCTGCGCGGGGTCTACGCCTGATCGGCACGCGCGACGCGAAACGGCCCGGCCCCCGCGAGGGAGCCGGGCCGTCGTGTATTCACGCGCTCAGAAGACCAGGCTCACGGCGACGTGCTGGACGTCGTCGAAGAAATCGCTGACCGTTTGCCCAGCGTAGTCGACCCACACGTTGGCGCTCCCAAGAGGCACCCGCAGGCCCGCGCCATACGTCAGCCCGAACAAGTCGTCGGAATTGGAGCTGAACTTGTAACCGACACGCAGCGCCGCGTCCTTGCGGTACATCCATTCGGCGCCGACCCGGCCGTCGTCCACCGCGTAGCTGTTGTTCTGATACAGCGTGTGCACGGTCAGCGAGTTGGTGCCCCGCATCACCGGGTACGACAGGCCGAGCTGGAAGTAGGACGGCAGCTCGAACTTCGCCGACCCCGAGCTCACCGTACGGGCGCCCGACTGGGGATCGTCACCCGGCAAGACGATGTTCCGCTCGAAGTCGGCCCCGCTGTACTCGAGGTTGGGACCGAAATTCTTCATCGTCATGCCCATGGTCAGGCCCTGATAGCCGGTGTCGTACTGGAAGCCGAAGTCGAACGCCACGCCGGCGGCCGTCTCCTGCAGGATGCGCTCCGAGATGTAGTAGACCGTCCCGCCGAAATTCACGCGATCCGTCATCTTTCGTCCGTAGCTGAGCCCCATCGTGGCGAAGGTGGGTGAAAACGTCTCCCCCGTGCCGTCCGGAGCGCTCTCGGTCGTGAACGGGATCTCGCCGACGCTGAAGACCTTGGCACTCACGCCCACGGTGCCGAGGCCGCCCAGCCGCTGCGTGACCCCGACGAAGTTCACGGACATGTCGGCGATGTAACGGGTGTTGCTGAACATGATCTCGGTGGGTGAATCGGTGGACGCGATGCCGGCCGGGTTGTAGAAGATCGCCTCGACCCCGGTCACGCTGCCCAGATTCGCTCCACCCATCGCTAGCGTGCGTGCTCCGATCGGCAGGCGCAGCTCGGGGGCGCCGCTGGTGCCGAGCCGCTCGTCGGACGCCGCCAGCGCCAGACTGCTTCCCAGAACGAGGACGACCACGGTCATCCAGAAGATTCGTTGTGCTCTCATCGTCAGACTCTCCTCTCGTCGCCAAGGTGGTTCGTCATGGTCGTCTCGCCCTTAGAAGTTGTTGAGGCGCTCCTTCTCCATGAAGACCGCGACCTTGCCGACGTGGGTCCCGATCCCTGGGGCGTCCACGTGGAACACGTAGATACCGCTCGCCACGGGAAGCCCTCGGCTGGTCTCGATGTCCCAGATGAGCTGTGACGAGTTGTCGTTCTTCTCGACGGTCCGGATCAGATCGCCTGCCAAGTTGAAGATGCGCAGGGTGCAGCGCGCCGGCAGGTGAGTGAACTTGATCTGGCGACTGAACTGATTGAGCTCATAGGTCGAGTGGTTGAAGTACGGATTGGGCACGGCCACGATTCGGTCCATCTCGGTCTTGGCCAGGGCCGTGTTGCTGCGATTCGCCGCCCGCGTGCTGAACGTGAAGTAATCGGTCGCCGGACGGCTGAACCGGGTGAAGACGATCTTGTCGCCCGCATCGGGCGGCACCGGGTTCCCACCCGAATCCAGCGCCTGCGCCGGCCACAGCACGTACATGAAGTCCAGGCTGTCGGCGTTGGTGCGGGCATTGGGGAAGGTGGTCGTGTAACGGGTCGCGGGCGAGGCGCCACTGTAGTCGCTCGCCATCACCTCGACCCATTCCCGTTTGGCGAACGGGTCCGAGCCGTCGTCCGGTGTGGGATTGAAGACGCCGTCCGGGGCGGTCGCAGCTCCGGCCCACTCGAACAGGGCGACGTTCAACTGCCGGTTGCCCTCGGTGTCCCAGGCCGAGAACGGCACGTCGACGTAGCCGGAGTAGGGGTAGGTGCGCGGTGTGGTCGCGCTCTCGATGTACTGGTAGGCCTTCTGCGGGGCGTTGAAGCGCAGCTCCACGTTGCGGAACGGCGTCACGTCCGCCGGATTGAGCATCGAGCTCAGACCGGCCAGGGTGAATTGCATGTTGTAGCTGTAATCGGCCGAACCGTTGAAGAACGGGAATCCGAGCGCTCCACCCAACCCGACGTAAGTCGGAGGATTGGGCCCGACGTTGACGTAGTCGACCGAGAGCAGCGCGCCGTCGGCCGACCCGAGCGGCAGTCCGACCACCTTCACGAGCAGGCCGTCCGCCGTCTGATACGAGTTATCCCCCGCGTAGTCGGTCTGGTTGTTCAGCACGGTGTCGGTCACGGCTCCGACGGTGCGGGTCATGTACCACATCAGCTGCCCGCTGGCGTTGGGCTTGTACCCGATCCGATAGGTCGCATCGAGCACCGACAGTGGATCGAGGACCGTGACCTGAACCAGGTCGGAGCCCGGTGGCCCGGCCACGGTGTGGGTGTTGGTCGGCCCCGACACGACCTGCGCCGTCGCGAGGTCGGTTCCTGCCGCAGGCGTCTGCGGAATCACCTGAATCACGGTGGGTGAGGACTCGAGCACCTGGGGCGTCTGCCCGACCCCGACCGAGTAGGCCGTGATCTTGTAATAGTACTTGGTCGCGTTGTGCAACGGCCCGCCGCGCACCTTGTCGTCGGTCACCCGTAGCGCGTATTGGAGGCCGGAGTCCTTCCCGACCACGATGACCCGTGGCTGCACCGTGCCCGACCCCGCATCGAAGTCGTTGTCGGTCACGGTCTGGATGCCGTCGACCAGGTCGAACGTCGCGACCCGCACGAAGGGGCCCGCGATCGACGCGCCCTGGTACACCACGTAGCCCTCGAAGTTGTACGGCGGCTGGTTGTAGCTCTCGGCGCTGGCGTCCCAGGTGAACTGGATCGCACCATCCAGCGGGGTGGCCACGACGTGGGGCGAGTTCGGCGGGTTGGCCAGATTGAAGTTCTGATCGAACGCCGACTGCGCGATGTCATCGTAGAACTTGAGCAGCGCGACGCTCGCCAGCCGGTCCGTGCTCTGCGCCACGATGATGGCCGCCACCACCTCTTGGGTGTCGCCCGGCACCATGGTGAACGGTCCCGCGGACAGCATGAGCCGGCGGTCGTCGGGATTGGTATCGAGCCATCCCGAGCCCGTGACCGGGTCGCCCGACACGAAGAACGTCGTGGGCTGGCCGGTGACCGGGTTGATCAGGACGCTGCCGTCCGCTGCCAGTCCCCGCATGTAATTGTAGGTCTTCGTGTAGTTATCCGGATCGGTGCCGTTGATGTACTTGTTGAACGAGCTCATCGGCAGCGGCGCCCCACCCACCTTCGGCCCTTGGAAGAAGTCGTAGCCCACCGACGGAGGGGTCGAGAGGTAGATCGCGTCGTTGTTGGTGGCGTTGTAGACGAAGCCGAGGCTGCGCGACACGTCGCAGCCCACGAGGTCGTCGGTGAAGCCGCCCAGGTCAGGGTCCGACCACTGCGACACGAACATGTTGTCGATCGTGTTCGAGCCCTTGTTGATGATCCGGTACTTGATGAAGATCGTGTTTCCGAGCGCCCCCGTCCGATTGAAGGCGAAAGTCGTCTGCTGCACCTCGACCCCGAGCGGAGACGTCGACCCGGCCCGATTGTCGTGGTGCGCGGGATCGGCGTCGTTGTAGACGGCCCAGGTCATCTGATCCCCGAGCACGTTCAGTGAGCCGTCCGGTTGTACGCTGACCGCCGGAGCGCCGTGAATCATCGCCCCGGCTTGGTAGTCCGCGAGGGCCGCATCGCGCTCGGTGGTGCTCGCGTACACGCGATCCAGCTTGTAGACCTTGTACTCGGGCTTGTTCTCGGCCGGATCGTCCGTGACTCCGCCCACCATCGCGCCCGGACCGTACTCGTCCGAGTATTCGGCGACCGCGATGCGCGTGGCCCCGCCCACCTGGCCTCCCAACCACAGGCCGGCCGCGAAGACGCAGGTCTTTCCGGTGCCCTTGGGGAATTCGAGACCCGCCGCGCCCGTGGCCTTGTCGTAGGCGAACGATCCGGTGTTGGTCACGACCATCGAGAGGTTGTTGATGTCGATCCGCTCGCTGTTGTCGATGATCGCTCGCTTCGCCGGCTGCGCCCCCTGCGGCCTGGGTCGGCCCGAGGCGGCATGCCCCGCGACGGCCCAGCCGATCAGCAGCACCACGCACGAAACGATACGTGCCGCTCTCATGTGCATCCTCCCTGGTTCAACCGTGCGGACCATGGACTAGAACCCCACGCGCAGGCCGAAGCGAACGGTGCGCGGGGTGCTGAAGAGATTCTCGTTCTGGAGCGCCTTCTGGTACGCCGCGTAGGGATCGATGCGCTCGGCCGCGAGGTTCGCCGCCGCCGCCCGACCGTCGGCGGTGTTCATGAAGCCGGTCGTGTTTGCGGAGCCCGTGCCGGTGAAGACGTTGATCACGTTGTCCGCGTTGAACGCGTTGAGGACCAGGGCGTAGGCCGAGAGATTCAGACCTTGGACGACGAAGCTGCGCGTGGCCTTGAGGTCCAGGCTCTGCGTCCACGGGCCGTAGCGTGAGTTGAGGGGGCCTTCCGGTTGTGACGCCACGGCGGCCAGCGTCACTTCGTCGTAGATGTTGGTGGGCGTATAAGGCGTGCCGCTCGCGATGTTGTAGAGCACGTTGACGTTCGAGTTCTCGAGCCACTTGATGCCGCCCCACTTCGGACCTTCGCCTTTGCCGAGCAGGTAGTCGATGTCGACCGAGATCTTGTGACGCTGATCGAAGTCGAGCGGGGCCGTCTGCTTGGGCGGATCGCTGGCCGTCCACGCGATGTTGCGCTGCGTATTGGACACCGACCCGGTGCCGAGCGCGTAGGAGAGGCTGTAGGCGATGTTGGTCTGGATGTGGTTGACGCGGCGCAAGGTGAAGCCGAGATCCACGCCCTTGATGGTGGCGAAGTCCTTGTTGCGGTAGGTCGAGAACTGGTTAGGGAAGCTGGGCACGGCCTCGATCTGCACCAGGTCCTTCACGTCCTTGTAGTAGGCCGTGATGTCGAACTTGGAGTAGTCGTTCACCTGCTGCGCGATGCCCACTTCATAAGCGGTCGTCTGCTCCGGCTTCAAATTCGGGTTTCCGAAGCCGACGAAGTAGCCGCCGGTGCGCACCTTGTGCTCCAGGAACTGATACGACACGTAGAGGTCCTGGAGATTCGGCTGCTGGAAGAACTGGCCCCAGTTGACGTGCAGCACCATGCGGTCGGTGACCGGGAAGCCGATTCCCAGGCGCGGGCTGACACGGCTGTAGGTCTTGTTCGAAACCAAATCGGCCGCGTCGAGCGTCGCGTCGCTTCCGAGCGGCAGGTTGGGATTGGCGAGCGCTCCGACGTCGGTGTTGATGTAGTCGTAGCGCACGCCGCCGTTCACGACCAGGCCACCGCGCTCGTACTTGTCCTGCCCGTACAGGCTAAAGGTCTTGGGCTTGCGCGGCCCGTCCAGACCCGAGTCGGTCTTGTTCTTGCCGTCGACCGAGAACCCGTAGCGGTCGATGTCGACGTCGTTCAGGATGCTGTCGCCGCTCGCGTCCCAGAAATTGACCGGGAAGTAGTGCTCGTAGAAGCGCAGCGTGTGCTGGTCGAACTCGAAGCCACCCTTGACCTGGTGGAAGGCGTTCCACTGGTTGGTGTAGTCACCCTTGAACGCCCAGTACTCCGACTGACGCCTGAGATAGTCGTCGAACACGTGTCCGGTGCCGCCGGCCCGTAGCGCCGAGGCGCGCAGCGAATCGGAGAGCGGATCGCCGACCGGCCCGCTCAGTCCGGGCCAGAACCAGCGGACATCCGAGCGCAGGTCCGCCTGTGGGAAATCCCCGTAGCTGTAGATGTCGTCGAAGTAGACGCCATCGCCGCGCTTGCGCTCGGTGTAGAACCAGCTCCCGCCGACCGTGTAGAAGGACTTCGCGCTCAGCGTGTGATTGAGCTGGCTCGTGAACGAGCGGTTGCGGTCCGCATAGCGCGGCGCGTGCGGCAGGTTGAAGCGGTAGGTGTTGAGGTACTGCTGCCAATCGTCGTCCGACCAGAGGCCGCCGACCTTGAGGGCCAACGGCTTGCCGATCGGGATCGAGAGCTTGGCCTGGTGGGTCCATCCCGCCAGGGCGTTGGCGGGGAGCGGGCCGTCGAAATTCGACCTCGGCGATCGGTCCTGCTGCCAGCGACGTTGCCCGCTGTAATAGAAGGTTCCCCAATCCTTGCCGGGGAAGATCGGACCGCCGAGCGCGCCGTCATAGACGTTGTTGTCGTAGATCTTCGCGCCCATGAAGTCGTGGCCGAAGCCGCCGAAGTTGTCGGTCAGCCCCTCCAGACTGCCGCTGTACTTGTCGGCGCCTTCGCGGGTGACGACGTTGACGACGCCCGACATGATGCGGCCGTACTCGGCGCTGAAGCCGCCGTTCAGAACCACGACCTCCTGGATCGCGTTGTTGTTGATCGACGTGGTCGCGTTGCCGGTCAACGGGTCTTGCTGCGAGAAACCGTCGACGAAGTACGCGGTCTCGTTGGGACGGCCGCCCCGCACGATCAGCGTCGGCCCATTCTGGGATTCCCGATCGATCTGGCGCTGGAAGCTCACGATGCCGGCCTGTTGCGCCGCGGCCTCCTGGTAGCCACGCGTCGGCAGCCGCGAGATCTGGTCCGAGGTGATGAAGCGGGTGGTGTTGGTGGCGTCCTTCTGCAGCAGCGGCCGCTCCGCCTCGACGCGCACCTCCTGCATCTGCACGGCTTCCGCCTTGAGCTCGATGTTGAGCTCGGTGGTGAAGTCCGGAGTGATCGACACGTTGTTGGCGGCGAACGGCGCATAGCCGAGTAGGTTCGCCTTGACGACGTAGTCTCCCCCGAGAACGCCGATGACGAAGTATTCGCCGTTCTCGTTCGTGACCGCGCCGACTCGCTGAGCCTCGATCCGGACGTTGACCCCCGCCAAGGGTTCTTTCTTTTCGTTGGTGACCTTTCCCACCAGTTTCCCGGTGGTGCCGGCCAGGGTGATCGACCCGGTCAAGATGGATGCGGCCAACAGCACCAGCATCACGGCCCAGGGAGCTTTCCGAAGCATGGGCGTTACTCTCCTTTCAGGAGCAGAAAGAAGCGGCACTCGCCTCGTCAACGAACGAGAGCCTGACACGGCCATAAACTTTTGAAGGGGGAATGTGGGGGTAACCAGCACACCATTTCTCTGCTCTCCTTATTTCCCCTGTTGCGGTGGGAGGGGAACGCCATCCGTGGCTTGGAGCGCTTGTGGGTGTACCCACGCCTCAGGACGGTAGGCCCTTCCGCCGAGCAATGTCAACGTCAATTCCTGCGAGGCCAGGCGAGGTCCCGGCGATCAAGTCCATGCCCGAAGGAGCGTTAAGGATCGCCTGGGGCCAAAAAGAAGACGCGGGGAGCAGTGCTCCCCGCGTCCGTGTTGCGGTGCAGCCGACTCAGTACGAGTAGGTTGCGGTGACCTTCGGGAACAGCGGCGAGGTGGTGTTGCCGCTGATGAAGTTGAGCCCGTTGTGCGGGAACGCGTTGTTCATGATTGCATCGAGTTGAAGCGATCCCACCTTCATTCCCGCCCCCAGCGTCATGTTGAAGGGCGAGTCGTGGATGATCAGGTCGCCAGGCCTGGAGCGGTCGTCGAAATCGGTTCGATGCCAGGCGCCCTTGTTGGCCCCGAAGCGCAGCGTGAGCCAGCTGTTGACGTGAGTCTCGAGCGCCGCGAACACCTGGGGCGTGAAGGTCTCGGTGATCTTGCCGTTCGCGAAGCCCGCGCCGAACAGATCGACTTCCTGCTGAATCTTGTTCTGGGCGAAGGTGCTGCCGAGGACGAACAGGTCGTTTGAGCCGATGGTCCAATTTCCGGCCATTCCGATCTGCCAGCCCTTCAGGCTGTTGTCTGCGTGAGTCGCGCCGGTGTTGGTCGAGAGGTCGTACGAGTACCACTTGAACACCGGGACGACCATCACGTTCGGCTGCCACTGCCACCACGCGCGCGCCGCGATTTGGAAGGCCGTCTTGCCGTTGGCCTCGGTCACGGTGGCACCCGTCGTGTCGGAGATCTCGAAGGTACGCGTCTGCCACATGAGGTTCGTCTCGAGGTTCATCGTCGGGCTCATCTCGAGGCCGAGACCGACGCCGACACCGAGAACGTTCCGGGCCAGATTCGGATTGAACTGGGTGAAGTCGAACTTCAGGTCGCTGACGTTACCCAGTCCCACCGGATTGTTGTCGAGTTCCACCTGGCCGAAGGATCGATTCAGGCGCAGGCCAAACGCCGTGGTCCCGAACTTCTTGCCCCACATGACGTCGAACTGTTCGCTGGTGTTGAAGTTGGGATCGCTGGCCAGCGGAGGGGATCCCGGCGCGGGGTTGCTGGTCGCATCGCCCTGGCCGAGCTGCGGCGTGAACTGCCGCATGTGGATCGCCCAGGTGCCGTACCGACCCTGCCACCAATCCCCCATCACGGCACCCACGGCCCGGTCGGTCGGCGTTCCACCCGTCGACACGCCCAGCTCCCCATAGATGAGGTTGCCGACGTTCGAAACGGCGGACGTGTACGTGTACATGCCCGTGTAGTCCTTGATGTAGTCCCCTTGGATCGACATGCCCTCGACTCGAGACGTCTGGGCCATTGCGACCAAAGGCAGCGCCAGCATCAGCGCACCAAGGACTAAGATCTTCGCGATTCGACTATGCATGAGAGACTGCCTCCTCGGTTCAGTAAGGACATCGAAGCCACGTTGGCAGACCGAAGCCGCTTTGACCGCGGTCTGCGCTCACCGCGCGGTTTCCGCTGGTCCCCACCTCCTTTCAAAGCCGTCTCTATCGATTTCGAGGCATAGCAAAGGCTCCATCACGTCCATGGGATGGAGCTCCAAGAGAAACCAGGACCACAACCCTCCCCGTAGGCTAGGAGGATCCTGGCAAACGCCCGGCCGCAGGGTAGGAGCCGCGTGGAAACCATGTCAACAGGAATGTCGGAAGCCGGCCCGGGGCCGGCCGCGGGCGCGGAGCGTTGCCGCCAATGATTTGTCGTACAAAGAGTTGGAAGGATCCAAGCTGTTGACCCGCACCACGCCGCGGGCGTGGGCGTAGAGATCCTGGCCGAGCGCGATCCCGACATGCGTCATGCGGCCACCGATGTGACCAAAGAACACCAGGTCTCCCGCGCGAGCATGGTCCGAAAGTCGTAGCCGCCTCGAGGCCAGCAACTGCTGGTGCGCGTCGCGCGGAACGGCGATTCCAATCGCCGTCATGACTTGCTGAACGAACCCCGAGCAATCGAAGCCCATCGGAGTCCTGCCTCCCCACAGATACGGGACCCCGCGCAAGCCGTCGATGACCCGATTCAGGCTTCCGGCGGGACGGCTCTGTCGCCGCAAGTTGCGGCGCTCGGTCCATCCGCGGGTGCCGTCCGGAAGAGCGATGGCGGCGTGGCGGCCGCGCTGCTCGAGGACCACGACGCGGCTGTTCCAGAACAGCGGCGCGACCACGCGCCCTCGGCCGGGTGCCCGAAGAAGCTCGAGGTGATGGGCGGCCACCCTCCAGACGGCCTCCCGTTCCCAGCGCTTCGCTTCGAGCGGCGAGACCGACAGGAGTCCCCAGGAGCGCACCCAACCCCGGTAGCCGTCGGAGCAATTCTCGACCCGTAGCCACGCGCCTCGTCGGGCGGCGGACAGGATGCCGACGCGCTCGCCCAGCAGCAGCTGGCTGCGCAGTTCGCCGCGGTGTCCCGGAGTCCGCCGCAGGTCGAGCGCGGCGATGGAGACGATCGCGTCGCCGTTCATTCCCCGATCGGACTCACCAGGACGAAGCGGCCGAACCCTTCGCGGTCACCGAAGACGAATCTCCGAAAAGGATTGTGGTAGTACCAGATCTCGACCTGCGGGGAATCGGTGGTCGGGGCACGGGATTCGATCTGGTCGGGTGGCCCATAACGGATGTAGATGCGGCCCATGTCGGAGCGCCATCCCGGCCCGTAGCCCTGGAAGTGACGCTCGGCATAGTGCAGCCGTCGAATGAACTCGATCAGCGCTTCGTTGCGCGGGGTGTCCGGGGTGGGGTCGCGCCGCCTCCAGAACTGCTCCCATCCCGCCGCCTGCTGATCGGGCGGCAGCGCGCGCAGCTTCTCGATCTCATCGGAATTGGCGATGTAGCTCAGCGGCTCCAACATGCGCTCGAACTCGGCTCCGTGCGGCGGGCCGCTCTCCTCCACTTCGAAGCTGCGGTCGACGCGCCAGTGGGAGCCCTTCTCCGCCAGCTCGACCTCGAACACGTAGGGCCCGACGAAGAGATCCGCGCCGACCGGGCCGATGACCACCGGATCGGCGGAGTGGCCCATCGTGACGTCGCTCGTGCCTTCGTTCAGCTTCTGCCCCACGTCGTCCAGCACGCGGTATCGAAAGGTGTAGTGCCGGGGCCAGGGCCCCGGCCGCCGGTCGAACATCGCCGCCCGCGCCGCGAGCTGGTTGGCGTCGGACCCGAACACCCGCGTCGGGACGGGACGAAACGTTCCGCTCGAATCCCGGATGCCGAGCTCGAGATCCGCGAATCCCACGGGGACGCGGCTGTAATCCGGCACGTTGATCCGATCGCTGGCGTGGGACTCGGTTTCCGCGTTCAGATCGCGCACCGTGACGTCGACGTCGAAGGTCCCGGACGGGATCTCCAGCTTTCTGCGCTCGACTGCCGCCGCGCGCGGCGAGCGAGAAACGTCGAACGTGCCGACCACCAGACGCCGCTCCCACACGTCGCCAAGGAGCGGACCGGTGCTGTGGGGTCGGAACGAAATCGAGATTTCGAGGTCCGCCGCGAACCGGGCGTCCGCCGCAGGCTCCTTCAGCATCACCCACTGGAGCCCCTGGTACGGAACGGTCACGGTCACGCCCATGGCCGGGTGGCCCTCCCCATCGAGCGAGAGCACCAAGTCGGCTGTGAAGTCGGGCGGTTGATCGGAGTGGAGCGGAGGGATTTCCGCGGCCACCGCGAAACCGGCCTGCACGGTCAAGCACAGGACTCCGAGCAGGACCAGCGGCAACGGGCAGCGCTTCGGCGGACGATCCAATTCATGCGCGACGCTAGCACAGGCGGCGAAATCGCTCCAAGCCATGGCCCACAAACCGCTTGACTGTCTTCCCTTCACGGCCGGATAGTCGATGGGCCGGGCGCCCTGGCCGGATGCCTCTGGAGTGCCGATTGCCCAGGCTTCACCGTTTCCTCGCGGTTCTGTTTGCTTTCATTGCCGCAGATACGACTTCGGTTCGGCAGGCGCGAGCCGTCATGCCCCCTCCCTCCGGCGTCGTCCCAGAGCTCGTCTCCCAGGCGTTCCAGGCAGGTCTCTTCAAGCTGCCACACACCCCCGCCCTGGGCACCAGCACCGTGAGCGGCACCTGGACCATCCCCGTCATCCTGGTCGACTTCCTGGACCAGCCCCTGACTTACTCGAACGGACCGGACTGGGAGCGAGCGCTTTTCGACACCACGGGCTTCACACCCACGGGCTCGGTCTTCGATTACTACCAATGGGTGTCGGGAAATCGCCTGCGCGTGATCGGCAAGGTCGTGGCGGTGGTTCATCTCGATCAGACCAAGGGCTACTACGCGAACAATTCATGGGGCCTCAGCAGCTCCACGCCGCTCAACAGCGCTGGCGCGGTCCTCGACGCGCTCCGCAAGTGCGACGCCCAGGTCAACTGGTCTGACTTCGATCGCGACACCGACGGCTACGTCGACATGGTGTGGGTGATCCATTCGGGTCTGGGCGGCGAGAACATCGTGACCCGCCAGGATCTGTGGTCGATCACCTCGAGCCTGTCTTCGTGGTCCGGCAGCGGCGCCTATGTCACGAGCGACCCCATCCCGGGCAGTCCACTTCTCAAGGAGCGGGTCGATCGGTTCTCGATTCTGCCCGAGCTGTCCGCTTTCCACTCCGGGGCCCGCTCCGAGATCGGCGTGTTCTGCCACGAATTCGGGCACGCCTTGGGTCTTCCCGATCTCTACGACACCGCCCCGGTCTCGCTCCCCTACAACGTCGGCCCGGGGTGCTGGTCGTTGATGTCGACCGGCGTCTACGGCACCGATAGCCAGTCCCCGCAGTATCCCTCGCATCTCGGGGCCTGGCCGATGGTGTTCCTGGGCTGGCGCCAACCGTTCCGGCCGACGCGCGACACCCTCATGACGCTGGCGCCGATCGAAAGCGGCGGCGACGTGCTCGAGCTGTGGTTCCAAGGTGAGTCGAACCCCGAGCACTTCCTGATCGAGAACCGCCAGCGCCTCGGCTTCGATCGCAATCTGGTGCAGGAGGGCGCTCTGGTCTACCAGGTGGACGATTACGCGATCGCCGCCGGGATTGGGGCCAACCGCGTGAACTCGGGCATCTACCCTGCATTGCGCGTCGTCGAGGGGGACGGCCGCCAGGACCTGTTCCAGGGGATCAATCGAGGCGACACCGGCGATCCGATGCCGGGCAGCACGAACCTGGTGCGCTGGGACGACGACACCTCGCCCAGTACTCGCTCGCGCCTCGGCAACGTCACCAACGTCGCGCTCAAGGACATCACGCCCACGGGTGACAACATCCGCTTCTATGCCCAGGTTCGATCGCCGGGTTGGGAGCCGCCTCGAACTCAGTCCGGGCCCTCCTACAATCCGGTCGCCGGCTCGGGGTCGGGCGCGCGCGCCACCCTCACCGACGGTGGCGCCGTGGTCTCGGTCAACAGCGAGGTCATCGCCGGCGTGTCGCAGATCGTGGTTCGCTCGCGGCGCCCGGACGGCGTGTGGGAATCGCCCCTGACCCTCAGCCAATCCTCCGCGGGCGCGCTGGATCCGACCATCTGCGCCATTCCCGGGGGCGACGTGTGCGTGGCCTGGAGCGACGCTCGCAACGGCCCTCACGAGCTCTACTTCCGGTCCCGCATTCGCGGCGTGTGGACCCCCGAGCGGCGCTTGACCGATCTCCCCGGCTTCTCGAGGGCGCCCGCGCTCGGCGCGGATCAATTCGGGAGCGTGCACCTCGCCTGGCAGTACACCGACGGCCTGGGAGTCCGCATCGAGTTCATGCGCTTCACCTACCTCTCCCCCTTCGGCGATCCCATCCCGATCAGCCCGGCCGGGGGTATCCCCAACGCTCCGTCGCTCGCCATGTCGCCGGACGGCTCGAGCTACGTCGCCTGGGTGGATCAAGGCAGCAGCACCAATGGAGTGTGGTTCTCGCACTTCACGCCCGACTCGGGCGTTGCCGCGGCGCGCCGCCTGGTGCTTCCTCAGTCTGGAATCCTGCCCACCGTTTTCGGCATGGTGGACGCGCAGAAGGCATTCAACGTGCTCTGGGGGATCAGCGGCACGAGCGGAACCGAGCTCCATCACCAACGCCGCCTCGGGATCTTCACCACCGACACCACGATCGTGCGGCGTGGCCAGCCGATCCAGAACTTCATGATCGCGAGCGATCCTTCGGGCGCCAAGCACGTGATCATGGAAGCGGTGACGACGGGATCTTCGCAGATCCTCTACAAGGCCTGGCATCCGAGCGGCGGCTGGGACATCGGCAATACCGAGGTCACGCTGGCCAGCGACGGCGTCGCGGTGATGCCCACGGTGGTGCCGCGCGACCCCACGTCGTTGACCACGCTCTATACCAACTACGCGCAGGGGGTCCCGGCCTTCACCGAGCGCAATCGCAACACCGCGATCCAGCCGCTCACCGCGGTCCCGCCCGAAGCTCCGCCCCTGGCGCCCGAGATCGGTGGCGTCGGCCCCAATCCGCTGCGAGCCGGAGCCCGCCTGCGGCTCGTGGGGCGTGGCCCGCTTCCGGTCGGGGCGTTCGAAGTGTTCGATCTCTCGGGCCGTCGCGTCGCCAGCGCATCGATTCGAGCGAGCGGGGAGACCTGGACGGCCGAGATCCCCGGCAGCGAGACGCGCGCCTGGGCGAGCGGTGTCTACTTTGCCCGCGTCGCCCAGGGCTCGGCGCGCTGGCGCCTCGTGGTCCTGCGTTAGACCGCGGATGATGGGCGCGTGCCGCGACCTGCGCTGGCTCGCGGCGGCGCCCCTTCTCCTCGGCGGGCTGCTCCCCCTCGACTCCCGCGTCTCGAGCCACTGGTGGGTGGCTGGGCGTTGGGCCTTTCCCGTCGGCGACCCGCTGGCGATCGGCGCGGCCGGGCCCCATGGCGAGCCGCCGTATCAGGTGACCCGCAACCTCGGCGCCGCGTCGGGTGAGCGGCACGACGGGGCCGACCTCTCGAATCGCACCGCGGGCGATACGGTGCGCGCGGCCGCCAACGGAATCGTGATCACGGCTCACGATGCCGGCAACGGCTACGGCTTCCACGTGGTGTTGGGGCACCGCTGCTTGGACGGCAGCCTGGTGCTGAGCGTGTACGCGCACCTCGCGGCGCGCTCGCTCCGGGTAGAGGCCGGCCAGCCGGTAAGGATGGGACAGGCCCTGGGCCGTGTCGGCCGTACCGGCGTCGCCACGTCGCCCCACCTCCATTTCGAGATTCGGCGCCCGGCCACCTGGGACGAACGCTGGGAGAAGACCAAGACCCTCGATCCGGTTCAGTTCGTGGGGGCGGGCCTGCCGACGAGGCAGAACGACTCCACCTGGGCCCAGCCCTATCTGGAGTGGGCGGAGAGCGCCGGATTGATCGAGCCCGGCGAAGATCGTGACCAGTCGGTGTCGCGCGAGCGCTGGTGGAAGGTGCTGGCGTTGGCACGCACGCGGGACCCTGGCCTGCTTGACCAGCCGCCCCCGCCGCAAGGGAGCGACGCCACCGGGCAGCTCCCCTGGCGCGAGCTGGTCCGCGACCTGAAGCGAGCCCGAGAGGTGGGGCTGTGCCTGCCGCGGGCCGCAGTCGATCCCCGTCGGCGGCGAGCCGACTGCGCGCGTCAGTTTGGAACGCCTCGACCGCTGCGCCATTCGCGTTCGCTGCTGACGCGACGTGCACAATGCACGATCGCCGACTTGGCGCTGCTCATGAGCGAAGCCGCGGAACCCTGATCGCGCGCAGCCCCAAGCCGTGCACTCGCGCTCGTTCACAAGGCGTTGTGCACGGATTGGAGCCCGTCGTCCAGACGGCAGCGCCCGCCGTCCGGCCTTCGCTCGCGCCGCTAACCCTCAAGTCTGAGCCGCGGAACGCCGATGAACACCGCGTCGCCGCAGCGTCCGCGCGTGCCGGTTTCCATGGCATGGCCACTGCTTATTCATTGGGGACCCTATGCACTCCAGGCACTGCCAGCCGCGCGGAAGGATCGAGTCTTCGTCGGGCTTCACGCTCGTCGAGATCGCGGTGACGATCTTGCTGCTCGGACTGCTCATGGCGCTCGCGGCCCCCACCGTGCAACAGCTCTCCGGGAGCTATCACTTGAAGGCGACGACCCAGGACCTGGCCGGACAAATCCAGCTCGCCCGAACTCGCGCGATCGCGACCGGGCAGAAGCAGCACTTCCACTTCTCGCCCATCACCGGCGCCGACTACTACATCATCGATCACACCACCGGCATCATTTCGAACCAGTGGAAGTTCCCGAAGGGGATCACCTACTACAGCAGCATCGGCTGGGTCGACATGACGACCGACGGTCGGGCGAAGTGGGGAACCATCCCCGCTTCCGGCTCGATCATCCTCCAAGACACCCGCGGCATCCGTGACACGGTCAGCCTCGAAGCCTCGGGCCTGGTCCTGACCCAGTAGGAGCCGCCGTGCCCACCCCTCGACCTCTCGCGGAACCGCGCCACCCGGAGCGTGGCGTCACGCTGATCGAGCTGATGCTGGCCCTGGTCATCCTCTCGGTCGGACTGATGGCGGTGAGCCAGCTCTTCCCCGAGGGCACTCGTGGGCAGGTGCGGGATCGCCTCTACACCAGCGCCAACTACTACGCCCAGGAGAAGCTCGAGGAAGTCTGCCAGAAGAATTGGGCCGATGCGTCGTTGAGCCTGGGACGGCACCCCGCCGCCGCGTTCGAAACGCTGGGCACCAACGCGACCTGGACGCGCTTCTATCAGGTCGACGTCATGGCCGCTCCGCTCGACAACTTGCGCAAGGTCACCGTCACCGTGAACTGGAACTACCAGACCACGGCACGGACGGTGAGCGTCAGCACGTACGTGAGGCGATAGATGATCCGCTCCCTGTGTCCGAGGCCACGTCTGTTCCACGGTCGCGACGCGGCGCGTGGATTCACCCTCATCGAGCTGATGATCACGCTCACCGTGCTGGCGGCGGTGATGCTGATCCTGCTGGTCATGATGCGGGCGGCGCAGACCAGCAAGATCTCGACCTCGAACCAGATCGAAGCGGCTCAAGGCGCTCGCGTTGCCCTCGACATGCTGACCCGCGATCTGCGCAGCGCAGGCTACGGCGCCGACCGTTATTACGCGCCGGCGCCGCAGC
>JACXTT010002615.1_pt1 | contig 28368 bp, 28 predicted proteins | sample 9270951 | NCBI WGS metagenome assembly JACXTT01 (sample SAMN15532306, study PRJNA645909) | rock metagenome | isolation source: weathered quartz diorite | place: Puerto Rico | collected 2017-06-21 | reverse complement strand
CCCGCCAGCGCCCGGGTCGCCAGGGCAAACGCAACAAACGGTCGGCGGCCCATCGGTTGCGGTTTGCCAAGTATGGGAAACGCGTGCTGGCTTAACTGCGCGCCATTGCCCCTTGGGGCAAGGGGATTTTCGGGGGAATGACGAGTTGCTGCGAGTCAGAGGTCATCATATCGAGGTGATCAACACAGCCCAGTCAGCTTTCTTTTCACTACAAGAGGATAACATGTATGCACGTTCCCTTTGTGATCGCACTGTTGATGGTCTTCATTGCTGAAATGGGCGACAAAACCCAACTTGTCGCCTTGGCGTTTGCCACGCGGTACACGGCGCAGACCGTCCTTGCCGGGGTCTTCGCGGCCACGCTGTTGGTTCACTTGTTTTCGGTGGGGCTCGGAGAGCTCGTGGGCATTACGTTACCGCTCTTGTGGGTCAAACTCTTAGCGGGAGTCGCTTTTCTTGGGTTTGGCTGGTGGACTCTGCGCGGCGATGAGTTCACTGAAACCGACAAGTTAGAGGAACGCCGCGTCGGACCGATGCTCACCGTCGCGACAACGTTTTTTCTGGCTGAATTAGGGGACAAGACCATGCTTGCGACGGTAACCATTGCCAGTCAGCAGCACGACTTCGTAGGGGTCTGGCTTGGAAGCACAGTGGGGATGGTCGTTGCTGATGGGTTGGCGATTCTGCTTGGCAAGATGCTCGGCAGACAGCTCCCCGAGACTGCCATCAAATACGGCGCCGCCGCCATTTTTATTGTGACCGGAGTAGTGACTCTCGTAGATGTGGTGTGGACGCGATAGCCTCAAAAAGCAACGAACTCCGTTATCACAAGGCGTTCTTCCTTTAATGGTTGCTTGGTGTTGTAAAGGTACAAGAGGATAATTTTCCTCAAGGAGGAAGATATGGTGGAATCGCTCTCTCGCCGGAGGTTTCTCAAAAGCGCGAGCCTAGCGACGGTCACAGTCGCTGTCACTGGACGGCTGGCCATGACACAACCTGTGCAGGCTGCAGCTGCAGGAGCGAACGCCGTACGCTTCGGGGTGCATATCGTACCCCAGCATACGACCTATGCTGAGATTCTCCAAACCGCTCGCGAAGCCGATGAGTTGGGCTTTGACACCGCGTTCCTCTTTGATCACTTTATACCGATCAACTCGGACTCTACCGGTCCTTGTTTTGAAGGCTGGACGCTGCTCTCAGCTGTCGCCGCCCAAACGAAGCGTGTGAAGGTTGGTCTGCTTGTGACTGGCAATACCTACCGTAATCCAGCGATCCTCGCCAAAATGGCGGCCACGGTGGACCATGTCAGTAATGGCCGACTGATTCTCGGATTGGGAGCCGGCTGGTTTGAGTTGGAACACACTGCCTATGGCATTCCGTTCTACACGCCCAGTGAGCGCGCAAAGCGCCTGACTGAAGCCATTGAAGTAATCAAGCAGTTATTTACTCAACCAAAGAGCAACTTCAATGGCGAATATTATCAGCTCAAAGACGCGCCGTGCGAACCCAAACCCGTGCAGAAGCCGTATCCGCCGCTGCTCATTGGCGGCATGGGCCCGAAACGCGTCCAGCCGTTAGCAGCGCGGCACGCCGACATTTGGCATTTCTTTCCGGGCGAAGGAGCCCAGAGCGTCAAGGCAACGTGTGATAATTTTAACAAGTTATGTCAGAAGGTCGGGCGTGATCCGGCCCAAGTGGAGAAATCAATATCACTCGACGGGCAACAGCTCTCAGGATCGAAAGAGGAAGTGCGAGACCGCATCAAGAAACTGGTCGACGCCGGGGTCCATCATTTTATTGTGTCGCTCTCGCCTCCGTATGATCGGGCGCTTATGCAGCGCGTGGCAAAAGAGGTGATCCCGGCGTTTCGGTCAGCGTAAATCTTCACATTCGGTGAGTGCACGACCTGTGGCTCGGTCAGAAGACCGGCCACAGTCGAGATTTCATGGGGTAGAGGATCTGGTCGCAAAGCCCCGAAATGAGGATGGACCTCAGTCCCCAATCACGTTTCACTCAGACATTCAGACGATACCCGTCGCCATCACGCACCAGCTTCCCTGCCGTGGGACCAGCAAAATGGGTTCCGATAATGAGGATAGGCGTATCCGCATACTCGCCAAAAATCCGGCGGCGGGTGGCCACAGCGGCGGCGTTATCAACATCAAAAGGGCTGACCAACCCTGGATCATGGAATTGAATAGGATGATGAAGGAAATCGCCCGTAATCATGGCTGATTCCCCTTTGGACTCAATAATGACCGAGCAGTGCCCAGGGGTATGGCCCGCAGTGGAAATCAGACGTACGCCCTCGCACACTGGGGCCGGGCCTTCGATCGGTTTCGCTAAGCCGGCGTCCAGCACCGGTTGGATGGAATCGGCGAAGACACGCCGTTGCACCTGCAGAAAATCGTCCTTTGCGTTCTCATCAATCGAGCCGAAGAGCGTGAGTTCTTTTTGGCTCATGAGGTACGAAGCCTTCGGAAACGTGGGAACCCATTTCCCATTGGCGAGTCGAGTGTTCCAGCCCACATGGTCGAGATGTAAATGGGTGCACAGAACGTAATCGATACTCTCCGGCTTGTAGCCAGCGGCAATCATGTCTTCCAAGTAAGACGTGGCGAAGTTGCTCATGATCGACATCGGTTCCCGGTTCCGATCATTACCGATGCAGGTGTCCACAACTAGCTTGGCGGTTGGGGTATCCACAATCAAGGAATGGATACTCAAAGTGAGCTTGCCTTCTGGCGTCACGAAATGGGGAGAGAGCCACGGTACTTTCTTCACCACATCCGGTGTAGCTGTGGGGATCACGTCTGAGAAATCTGGATACACGACCTCAGTGATTTTGGTGATGGTTACATCGCCGACTTTCCATTTCATGGAAGTTTCCTCCTCGCTTATTGTGGAAGGTCACTTCTTAGCAAAAGAAAAGCGTTTGGACTACTAGCTGTCCGTTTCTGCCGGCGGCGACATTCTTGGTAGAGACGTTGCAGTGTGGATGGGAGTTGTGTATAGCCGAGGGACGATAAACCGTACGACTGGAGGGGAACGTCTATGCAAGGACTGGAAGGCGTGAAGGTCCTGGAACTAGGGAACATGGTGTCGGCGGCCTATGCCGCCAAGCTGATAGCCGATCTTGGCGCCGACGTGATCAAAGTAGAAGAACCCGGAGGGGATCTCGCCCGCCAGCGAGGACCGTTTCCTAAAGGTGTCTCTGACCCGGAGCAAAGCGGACTGTTTCTTTATCTCAATACCAACAAGCGGGGCTGCTCCATTGATCTCAGAAAAGATGCAAACGCCCTCACGCGCTTGGTGGCGTGGGCTGACCTGTTGATCCACAACTATTCCCCAGCCGAAATGGCCGCGCTGGGGATCGACTACAACGCGTTTCGCGCCATCAATCCGCGGTTGGTGATGTGCTCAATTACGCCGTTTGGGTTGACGGGGCCGCATAAAGACTACCACGCTTCTGAACTCACGCTAGCGCATGGCGGGGGTTGGGCGTGGTTGAGTCCCGGTGGTTCCGATCGTCCCGATTTGCCGCCCCTGAAAGCCTTTGGCCAACAGTGCGCTTTTCAGACCGGACTCCTGGCTTCTACCGCTACCCTGGCCGCCTATTTCCGCACCCTCGACACGGGAGAAGGGGAACACGTCGACCTGGCCGCCCATGCCTCCGTCGCCTCCTTTGTCGAAATGAACGTGTACTTCTATAGTTACCTTGGCAAAATCGCCTCCCGCCTGGGACGCAAGATCCTCGCGCCACTTGACATCTATGAGTGTCAAGATGGCGCAATCCTGCTTCTGACTGCGCAACCAGACCAATTGCAGCGATTGATCGACTTTATGGGTAATCCGGAGTGGGCGCAGCAAGAGTATTGCAAAAGTCCCTTTACGCTGGCGCGGCATCTTGATGTTGTCAACCCGCATCTACGCGAGTGGATCAAAGGCTGGAAAGTGGCGGACTTATTTCACGCCGCCCAGGCGCGACGCATCTGTGTGGCTCCGGTCTGCACCATGGCTGATCTCGCCACTCAGGAACAATTACGGGCTCGCCGGTTCTTTGTCGACGTTGCCCATCCACGTGCGGGGACGCTGACTCACCTTGGCGCGCCCTACCAACTGCACGAACCGTGGTGGAATATACAACGCCCTGCCCCGCTCCTTGGTCAGCATAACGAAGAAGTCAAGGAAAGTCTCGCACAAGTCCCAAAAGGTCAAGCAGTTCTCAGTCCTCAGTCTTCAACCCCAATCCCTAGCACCCAACACCTAACCCCTAGCACCTGCCTTCCTCTCGCTGGGGTGCGGGTTCTGGCGCTCACCTGGGCCTGGGCTGGTCCGTATTGCGCTCTGCAGTTGGCGCACTTGGGCGCCGAGGTGATTCACATTGAATCCCATGCACGGCCTGATGGGGCGCGCATGGTGCCGATTCATCCGTCGGGCGTTACCCGGAGTCTCAACACTGCTGGTTACTTTAATCAGTGGAACCAGGGAACCAAGAGTATTGCGCTCAATCTCAGTAAACCCGAAGCCCTCGCTATTGCCAAACGGCTGGCGGCCTCCTGTGATGTGGTCGTACAGAACTTTGCCACCGGTGTCATGGAGCGGCTTGGTCTCGGATATGAAGAACTGAGGAAAGCGAAACCCGACCTGATTATGGCGTCGATTTCGGGCTATGGGCAGACTGGTCCCCAACGGGAATATATGGGCTATGGACCGGCGATGGGGCCGCTCTCAGGGCTAGCCTCTCTCACCGGATATGTTGATGGTCCCCCGCAAGAAGTTGGCATGGCCTATGGCGACCCTAATGGCGGCGTCAATGCAGCGATTGCGGTTTGTGCGGCCTTAGTCGCACGGAAGCGCACAGGCCGAGGACAACACATCGACGTGTCGCTCTGGGAGTCGATGGCCGTGCTGATGGCGGAGGGGTGGATGGACTACGTGATGAACGGGACCCAACCGGCGCGTATGGGCAACCGTGACCAAACTATGGCCCCGCACAACTGCTTTCGTTGCGCAGGTGAAGACGAATGGGTGTCGATCGCTTGCGGCGCGGAAGCCGAGTGGCAAGCCCTCTGCCGGGCCATGGGACAGGAGCAGCTCGCAACTGATGCGCGGTTTCGCACGGCAGAGTTACGCAAGGCGAACGAAGACGAACTGGAACGCATTGTGACCGCGTGGACAACAACCCAGAAAAAGTGGGAGGTGACGCGCACTCTGCAAGAGGTTGGAGTTGCCGCATATCCGACGATGAGCAGCAAGGATATGCAGGAAGATCCGCAACTCAACGAACGCGGCTTCTTTGTGCGTTTGCCGCATCCAGAGGTTGGCGTACGTACGCACGCCGGGATGCCGTGGTTGTTGGCGCACGCCCCAAACGGGGTGCGCGCGCCAGCTCCGCTGCTAGGCCAGGACACCGCATCGGTCCTGCACGACCTGCTGGGCTATTCCGCAGCTGAGATCGCGCAACTGAAAAGCGAAAAGGTGTTGTATTAAGAGTGACAGGTGTATTGCCTGGGGACAGAAGCTTTCTGACCAGTTGGCCTTCTAGGAAAGAAAAGAAGTGAGGTGTGTGCAAGACTTTCTTCCTCCCTGCACTCTCTACAGCCGTTAATGTCGCTCCGAGCTCTCAGAACGATTAAGGAAAATCGTCTTGCCCACCTCGTACCGGTAGACTTGCTGAAACACTTTGTAGAATTGAAAATCTTGTTTCTGGCGTGTGGCGATATCATTCGCGCGAAAACGGATTTCTCGTTCTCCCCAGATACCCCAAAGGAGAACCAATTTCTTCATCTCAAGAAATTGCTCAAGAAGATCTTGCCGGAGGTAGGTTAATTGGTGCTCAGTCCGCCACCAGTCCCCCCAGGCTATTGAGATGGAAGCTCTTTTCCCTTTAGGATCATAAAGATCCCATGATGGTAGGTGTAGCCATAGCCCAAAAGCTTCTGCAAGTTCTCGTGCTGGAATTACCGTCCTTTGGTGTGGATTTACCACGCTATGGTAGCTCTCCCAATTATTCTTTCTGACTGGAATCACTATAGGAAAATTCTTTGTTACTGGTTTTCTTTCTTTCCGGAAAGACTTTACCTCGGTGATGGTTACCCTCTCAGCCTCTAAAACTTTTCCCAATGTTGCGAATTGTGGGGCTGGCCCGGGAGCTGGCTTCAGCTTTTCGAATAGGGAGTTCAGTTCTTCACCGGTCAACTCTGCCCCGTTTCGCACGAAACTAACCTCTGTTCGCTGGACTTTTCGAATTTGTTGTCCCATTGGGAAACGAACTTCAGATATTTCGCTTAGAGGAAAGGTCTCACACCATGGAGCTTCGCCCGCGAAGGTGTAGTAATCCGTTGGGATTTCAGGAAGCCACTGCCCTCCGAGGTTCTGTTTTTGGAAAAAGTTAAGAAATTCCTGAAGTCGATGCTCCTCTACAAGTATTCCACGCAAGAAAACGAAAAGACCACGTCGTGTTTCTTGCTCATCTTGATTGATGTGACCATCTAGCAAGACCCACGGGCCAGTCTCGTTATCGATCTCATTGAGAAACAAGTATGGTTCGACGTCAGGCTGCCCTCCACATTCCACCCACTCGCGAAGAGAAGTAGAGCGGTCACCAAGGAAATCGATAGTGACTATCTGGATCTTATGAGGTTCATCAGGAAAACTGGGGTCAATATCTACATTGCTGGGGCGTACATTATCCTCGCGCCATTCGCTTTTAAGTAAACCTTTGTCCTGTCTATGACCGTACAATTCATAAGAAGTAATCCGTGCGTACTTCTCTCCATAGCGGTCAATTCCACCTTCATTTCCTGCCGTACGTGTCCAGGTGGATCTAGCAATATTTTTGTCAATCTCACCGAATATCTTCAACGAGTAGCCCAGTTGGTACAGCCTCCAGTAGATATTTGCGTGTACCGTTTTGTACTCTTGACTTCTAAGCTCATCCTTCTGACTTAGAGGCACGAGAGTTTGCAAAATGTCTTTTTCCAGAAAATCTATATTGATAGGAGCGTTCCCGTCTCGGTATTCTCCTTTATTGAGATCTTCACTTTCTCCCCATTTCCTGATACCGCCGTCTCGATAAGGAGGTGTTACGCGTTTCTTCTCTTGTTTATCGAGGATATTGGGATGGTGAAGCATTACGATGTCGATAGTATGCTTCGCGTAGTCCCTCATGAGGGCGTGAGTTGTGGCGTGTGGGGCTCCCTTTTTAAACATCGCTTCGAATAAGTTTCGCCCATAATCTGGAAGAGTGTTGTTGGTAAACGCGGAGTTCGATGGATTCGCGTGAAGCGCCATTGCAACGCCATACGATGCGGCGAGCAGGCGCTCTGGTATATAAGGATCATTGATTGTTAAAGACTTGAGGGTGAGATCAAATAATCGCTCAGGGAACCGACGGCCATACCAGTAGAGCGCCCGTGTTGCAGTGCCGCGTAACATACGGTGAGTTGAAATGAGCAACCAAGCGAAATACCGGGCGGCAAGGTGAAGGCGTGCTTGGGCGAGTTTGGTAAGCGGCTGGGGATTTCTACATAGTTGCTCAAATTGAGCGAGGTCCTCCCTTAACTCGCCTGAATTTGAGCGCACGAGTTCTGTCCAACTCACATCCCGCTCTGGCATAGGCAGGGCTCGCAGCAATTCCTCCAAAAAATCAAAATTGAGGGGATGTTCGGCATTGAATGCCGTCTGCCTCGCTAGGCTAAGAAGGTGTCGACGGCACTCTGGCAACTTGAATAACTGGTGCAGAGTGGAACGTTGCGCATCTTTGATGAGAGAGGGATTCATTTCAAAAAGGGCATTTACGGAGTAGGAAAAAGCGACCTCATCTTTGGTTACTGTGTAGAGATGTACCCCTGTCCGTTCAGGGAGAAGGGCGCATAGGCAGCGGAGGATATCTTCGCCTAACGGATGGCGTTCGTTGTAGTCATCGCTTGTGAGACGTTGCTTGAAAGTTTGAGTCTCAACAAAGGATCGAACGCTCTCTGCACTAAGTCCGTTCGTTAGGACTTTACCGATAAGGTAACCACCAAGAAGATCGTAGGTGAAGGAAACGGTTTCTTCCTCTTGCCACCAGTTACGAGATATGAGGAGTCCTTCATCTAACAAAGATTTGTTAAGGATCTTTCCCAATCGACCTCACTTCCCTTCTTGTTTTCAATTTGAACGAAGGCCTCTTCCCAGCTCAGGTGGCGAGCATTTTGTTTCCAGAGTGCTTCAGCGAGCTTTAAAAGAGCACCTTGAACGATTCGTAAGGGTGGGGGTTTGGAAAGATGGGCACAAATTGTCTTGTTTACGTTGTTCAAAAATTGGTCGAATACTTTAAAAAGGGTTTGCTGTCCGAGATAAACCTCTTTCTCCTCTGTGCGCTCAGAGTTTTGACTTTCGCAAAAGACTCTGAGATAAATCGGGTTCCTGAACTGTTCGAGTGGTTCAAGCGTCAGATCAGCCTTCAGCTTGTAGTAGTCAAAATATTTCGCAAGTGTTTGTTTGAGATCCTCACCATGCAATCCATAGACGTAGTCGCAGTTTGGCGGGAAGCCTTTATCCCAGATAGCCTCTTGATAGCTTGCTCGGCAGGTTGTGAGGAGGGCCAAGTGTGGAAAATCCCCTAGAGAAGTGATGAAACCTGAAAGCTCTTGCCTCCAGAGTTCAACGCTTTCCGCTTCGTTCAGCGCGTCGATAGCAAAGAGTATCCGTGTTTTGTACGCTTCTGCGTACGAATCAAGTGCAGCAAGAAAATCACTCCATGAATAACTGGCGGGAATGTCGCAAATATCAAGTATTCTTTGCTCAATCGTTAGTTGCCGGGAGAAATGGCTGCCAAGGAGCAAAATGGCGGGAAGCCCCGCCTTGACCCTTTCCTGACAGGCGTGGCAGGTAATGTGTGTTTTCCCAATGCCTGCTTCACCGAAAACGTGCAAATCAGTTTTCTTTAAATTGTTTATATGAGCTTCGACTGTCAACAAAACCTCAGCAATCTCATCAAAGGCCTCTAGAGGTTTGGAGAAATCGGTAAGGATCCGTCGCTTGCGGTCGTTTGCTTCTTCCTCTTCATGAGAGGGATTGCCTGCCCGTATCTCTCGGCCCTTGTCGAGCGAGTAGTAAGATGCACGGTATTCTTCTATCTGGTTCTGTACAGCATTGGAGATGGCTGCGAGATCTGTTTTCTGTACGCCTTCAATATCGCCAAGCTGTAGAAATGTGAGGCATTCAGAAATCACTCCGAGAATCCTCTTTGCCTGAGTCTGGAGTCCATCACACCGACGGGAAAAGTCCGCTACTATATGCTTCCATTCGTCTGTCGTGCCGTACCTCTGCATTCTTTCTACTGACTCCTGAAAGTCCCGGAGTTTGGCTTGTACAGTCTCACCGCAGTGAGTAAGAGCGAATCTGAATGTTTCATCTCCCAACATACAGTGAACTCGAAAGTCCACCATTGTCTCAGTATGCAACACGGGAAGGAACTTCTCTCGGACGTTGGCAATTTGTTTATTGACTTGCTTTGCGAACCAATCGGGGGTGAGCTCAAGCTCTCCGAAGAAATAATGGAGTTTTCCCACCATCTGTGGACTACTCAGCATTTCGGAGAATTCACTGTCTCCCCAATGTTCGAGTTCAACTTGTTTTGCGCTTTCCTTCAGTGTTGAGTTAAACCACGCAAGTTCATTGTTATTTCCCTTCGGCGTAAATTCGGTTGGGGTGCACAGAAACCACTTTGTGAGCTTAGGATGCTTCTTCAATGAAGTAATCAAAGATTCTTTGATAGACTGCTTTCTTGATGAATCTAAACGCGGCTCTGGATAGTAAAATTTTGCTTGCCAGCCCCACTCTGTCCCATCAGAGAAAGTGAGGAAGAATTCGACTCCATCGCCACCCCCACTATCGTCGATAGAAGTGAATTTGCCTTTGTCGCCATACAGCTTCTTTGCTATCTGATAGCAGAGCTCTTCGAAGCTTTTACGCTTGTCGTTTTGATAGGGCTTCAGTTTCGACCAATCAATCATGAAGGGAGCATCTTTTCTTTCGCAAAGTTGTAACAACAGTAATGATACATTGTCAAAAAATTTTCTCGCCTTGAATGGCTTCGCGAAAAAGGCTCAATTCTTCTTCCATCACGCCTTGGTGACGCTCTCGTATGAAAACTCCCCCGGCATGTCAAGCATGAGATAAAGTCCTACATCGTCACAGATAGAGCTGCACGATATTTTGTCGAGCCGACAATTCAGTCACATCCGGTTGCGACAGCAATAGCTCGACACACTGCATGCATCTTCTCGTTGCCAAGGCGACCGATGTAGCGCGATAACCGCGCCCGCTCGACTGTCTGTATATGGTCGAGGTTCACAGCCGAGTCGTGTTTGAGTCCATCCATTGTTCCTACGACAACCTCGCTCGGAAGCCCGCGGATTGTTGAGGTGATTGGCGCCACCATCACGGTATGGAGTACGGTAATTGCTTCAGAACGGCTTAAAACCAGGACTGGTCGCCGCTTATCCGGGCGTTGGAACTCGTATGTCCAGATGTCACCACGCTCAATATCTACTCGTCCGGCCATACGCCTTCCTCTGCCCACCCGTGAAGATCTGATTCTGCTGGCTTCCGACCATAGCCGCCTCGATAAGCAGCCGCGATTGTCGACCGTCGCTTTTTGCGTAAATACTCAGCAACCGCCCGACGGATCACAGCAGAACGCCCTTCATTCCTGACCTCTTCGTCGTTGTCGAGTTTTTCCAGGAGTCGCTCATCGAAAGTAATCTGGATTGCTTTCATGTATATAGTTTATGTGGATAGACAATCCACATCAAGGTTGCAGAGAAAGCAAACGATAGCTTGCATAACCTTCACTCTTACGACTCGCTGCAAAACTGCGGATGGGTTTCAACGAGCTGTTCAAAATGGGGTCTCTCTTCATCGGTCAGAGTCACCGGAAATTTAACGTGACTGCGTCGCCAGCGCGTGAGCCATTGTTGGCCTAAGAGTCGCGGAGCGAGAGGATGCTCTCCGGCTCCCGTCGTTTTTGTGAACGCGATAGTGGTTGCGACCTTCGGTCCGGTGCCGACCCCTTCCGCGACAAAAAACCCGGCGGCCAGTAGAGCCACTCGCACGGCGGTCGAAGCTGAATAGGTGTAGAGTTCGGCGGACTTTAGCGCGCAGTGCTGAAAAATGCGCGAAAAGATCTCAGCAGTCCACAACGAGGAGAGAGTTTTGGATGAGAACAGATCGTAGAAAATAAGATCAGGAATGCTTGCTGCTTCGATACAATCGCGGAAATCTCCCTTGACCAAGTCCCAGTGGAGCAGGCTGGAAGCGTGTTCCCACGCGCCGTGTTTCAGAAGCTTGACAGGGGCTGCATGGCGAACATGAGGAAAGCAGTCAGGATTTTTGGCCGCGAGGATGAGCGGATCGAGGTCACGCTCGATACTCACAAGGCGCAACGGGCGTAAGACAGTTTCACCTCTCTCTGCGTAACATCTCTCAAAGCAGCGGATGGCAGCCATGGCATTGAAGGCAGCGCCAAGGCCGACATCCCAGATCACTAGCTCGTCTGCCGGGGCCGGTTGCTTTACGAGACGTGAGGCAAGACACGACTGTTCGACGTAGAGCTTATTGGCTTCGTCATTGGGAGCAATCACCGAATGCATCACCTCTCCCGAGCTAAGCTGACAAATACTGGAAAAGCCTTGTGCAGATCGGTAAATTTCGTAATCGCCTAAGCGAGCAGGCGGAGCGGGCTTGGCTTTTTTCGGCGGGCGACCGGGGTTCTCTTCATCGGTTCGCACCAGCTCAAGGCGTTTCTTTTCATAGTACAAAAGAAAGTCGTCATGCAAAATGCTGTCCCGCATCTCCCGCATCAGACGGTGATAAAAAGCCATGTTGTGCATGCCTAACAAGTGCCACCCGACGTATTCATTCGCTTTGATGAGATGATGCAAGTATGCGCGTGAGTAATGTTGACAGGTTTGGCAATCGCACTGCACATCAACTGGATCTTCACTCAGTTTATACACGGAGCGGCGCAGCTGCAGTTTGCCATGCGAGGTAAAGGCTACGCCACGGAGCGCTAGTTGTGAGGGAATAATACAGTCGAACATATCGATCCCACGATGCACGCTTTCGAGAATATCAATCGGCGTGCCCACACCCATGAGATAACGAGGCAGATTATTAGGCAAATGGTCGGTGACGAGTCCCGTTATCTCGTAACGCTCATATTGCGTTTCGCCAACGGCCAAGCCGCCAATAGCGAGGCCGTCAAAAGGGAGTTCCCGTAAAAATGCGGCGCTCCTTTTTCTCAGCTCATGATGACAAGCGCCCTGGACGATGCCAAACAGCGCTCGGGGCGAGTCACCTCTAGCTTGTAGGGAACGCTCGGCCCAACGATGCGTGAGTTCCATGGCTGCCTCTGCTTGCGCATATGAGGCGGTGGAGGGGATGCACTGATCGAGCGCCATCATGATGTCGCCGCCGATCGTGTGTTGCATGGCGATGCTGGACTCCGGCGAGAGGAGGTGCAATTTCCCATCCACATAACTTTGAAAACGAGCGCCCTCTTCGCTCATTGCTCTGGAGTGCGGTAGAGAAAAGATCTGAAAGCCGCCGGAGTCCGTTAGCACGGGACCGTCCCAGTTCATGAATCGATGAATGCCGCCGAAGCGTTGGAAGACCTGCGGTCCGGGACGGAGCAGGAGGTGATAGGTATTGGCCAGCAGTACGCGGGCTCCGGTTGCTTTTAAACTGTCAACCGTTTGGGCTTTGACCGTGGCCTGGGTGCCGACCGGCATGAAGATCGGAGTTGGCGCCTCGCCATGGAGAGTCTGCAATGTGGCCGCACGTGCTTTTGATCCGCTCGACTCTTTTTGTAGGATGAAGGGCAAACAAGTTTTCATAACAGGGGAGGCTGCTCGCATGTCGGATAGTTGAGGGTCAGAGGAGAAGTTTTCCATCTAGCTTTCTTTCTCTCTGCGAAGTAGCGCCTGAGACTTTAGGGTTAGATCTTCCCTTGTACGCAATCCGCTTCTATGTCACCATTCTCAGGTGCATCGACTAAAGTGAAAAGGCAATGCCATGTCATCTATAGCTATTCGCACCGACCAGAAAGAGACTGGCGAACGCCGGTTCCGCGCGATCGCTGGGGATCGTCAATCCCTGGGAAGAACAATGGGTGAGGCGCTCGACGCACTAACAGCAGAATGGGGGGATAGTATCCAGGAGACGGTTGTGCTGATCCATCGGTTTCAACCTGATCAATACTTTACTCAAGCACAATATGATCGGATGCAAGATCTGCTCGATCGTCGTTCTGCATTAACGCCAGAGGAACGCAGAGAACTAGAAGCACTAATTGACGCGGAAGTAGACGCGACCGTCGCGCGCACTGAACGTCAGGCGCCTACAACGCAACTGTGAACGCGCACTACCCGGCTATTGCTGAACGAGCAGTGTATCGGTGCGAATACTGCCACGCCCCAGAGAGCGTCTTCAACTTTCCTTTTGAGGTAGAGCATATCTTCCCACAAGGGCGCGGGGGCTCCGATGCGCTCGATAATCTTGCCCTGTCATGCCATGCCTGTAATCTTTTCAAGTCGGACTTTGAAACTGGTCGCGACGAAGAAAATCAAGCCGAGGTCGGTTTGTTTCATCCACGGCGCGATGCGTGGGAGGCACATTTTTCTATTGACGCTGAACGTGCTGAAATCCTCGGGCTCACGTCGATCTGCAGAGCAACGATAGAACGGTTACGCATGAACCGTCCCCGGCAGATCAATGCACGTCGTAGGTGGATCCAACTCGGATTATTTCCGTAACTGCTAGTCACAGGTTGGAGGCCGCACGCTGCTGATCACCCGCCGCGGCCCAACCGTATGCTTTCACATTCATTCAGCGAAGTCGGGCGTGTCCCACGCGCCGGCACAAAACGGCGCGCTTCGTATGTCCTACGGTTCCTGATTGTTTGGCAGGCAGGATTGTAGCTTGGTAGGGATCCTCACGATGTAGTGAGGCATGCGTTAAAGAATGATGAATCGCCCGTAATCGCGGAAATGCCGGTCAAAGGCAATGGCTTCTTGAATACTGAGTCGTTCCATCACGGCAAAACTAGCAGCATCACAGAGTGAATACGCCTTGTCTTCGTGAGCGCGGAGAATGACGCCTGCGCGTGCTTCGTCTTCTGTAGAGAGACGTTCGATGGTGCAAAGGCCGCGCTCGATAGTATCAAGAAAAGCAAGGGCATTGGTCCGACCATTACGCGTCCGATAGAGAAGAAGCGCATAGGTTTCGAAGACTATGGCGTTTGTCGTGATTAACTGCCATCGTTCAGCTTTCGCACGCTGGAATAACGCAACCGCTTGTTCGTGGAACGGATCAGCGCTCGCTAGGTACGCAAAGAAGCCACTGCTATCGACAAAGACAGGTTTCACTGGAGTTCATGGTGATCACTATAGATTTCGGCAAGGTGTTTATACTTATCGCTGGAGACATCTGTGTCAGTAGTCTCCGCTGTCCCGGCAAGCGCCAGAAATGTATCGAGTGCAGCTAGTTGAGCTTCGTCAGCGACGACCTCTTCATCTCGACTAAGACTATCAATTTGTTTCATAAGGCGAAGGCGCTCTTGTGGCGAGAACAGTTTTACTTCTTCTATAATTTCTTCGACGGTGCGCATATCAGCTTCCGATCTTCTTATCGTGGCTCTAACAATTTTTTAAAAGGTGACCTCAGCTCCATCCCTAGCAGCGAGTTCCGGCTGCGTAAAAATCAGCGTCCCACTTTTATAAATCGCTCGCACGACTTGCAATTTCATGAATACACCTGGGTCTCGTTTTACGAAAGAAACCCTAGCATATATTTTCTTCTCTACCGATAGTTATGCTGTCATGATGCACTGTTCTTTTCGTTGTCAATATCAATGCGCCAAAGCGGCGCACTCGTTTTGCTGCAAGGTACGACAACGACGTCACGCACAGGACCACCAGCAGCATCCGCAGGTAAGTTGCGGTTGACAGCGAAAGCCCCACGCCGGTTCCAAGCGCAATGTAGGCTGCCAGGCAGATGGGGCACTTGGGCAAGAGCGCCAGGACGACGCCCGGAACTAGCCATCCGACAATGTCGAGACAACGCCGAGCGAACGGCGGCGGCTGTGAATCACCGTTTGTAGTCCGCGCCGCGCTCGCCTCACATCCAGAGCCGCTCGTAGCGACTGAGCAGCAATGAGTAGTTTTCATGAATGAGCCCCTTCACTTAACCTCAAAGAGATCCCCCGGCTGCTTGGATTCTTGGTCGTAAGAATCGTGATGGCGAACCCAGGACATCGTGAAAGAAAGGCCGTCCTCGCCGCGACCCTTCGGCACGAGGTCCAGATAGTTATATGTCCCGAGCTGATTCTCGCCTCCGCGCGCGTAGCACGAATACGTGTGGAAGACGTCGCCAGCCTGATTCTTGAAAAACACACTGGTTCCGGCAAGTTCCTCGCTCAGGAAAGGCCGGAAATCATAGTTGAAGTAGACCTGATTTTTTTCGATGTCCGCTTTTGTGAAGGATACGTGAAAATCGTAGTTGAAATCGCCGCCAAAGGAGGACACCCACTTGAAGCGCCAGCCCATGCGCTTCTTAAAGGCCTCGATCTTGGCCAGTGGCGCACGGGAGACCGTTACGAAAGTCACGTCACGGTGGGCCAGGTGAATAACCGCGCCGTCAACGTGATCAGCCCCAAATGAGCAGATCTTACAACCTGCCTCCCAGTCGGGAGCAAACATAAAATGCTGGACGATCAATTGGCTGCGTCCTGCGAAAAGATCACTAAGTGTTTCCTTACCATTCGGTCCGTCAAACACGTACTCTTTTTCGATCTTTACCCAAGGCAGTTCACGTCGCTCGCGGCATAACTCATCGCGCAGCCGAGTAAATTCCTTCTCCTTGATTAAGTGTTGTTTACGCGCGGCGAGCCACTCATCTCGCAATACGATGGGGTGCTGTTGCATGGTTCCATCTCCTTTGTGTCGCAGTGATTTTATGATGGGCCTATCCGTACGTCCGCTTTTGCGGCCACCCCGGCGGTGAGTCTTCGAAGTCCTCTTGGCGTCCGTAGGGCGTCGTATCGAGAAGGCTATAGGCGTCGGTGAGGCTCTCAGTGCCGCGCGCATAGGTCGAATAGGTATGAAAAACGTCGTCGCCTACGCGGAAGAAGACGCTCAGGCCGTGTTCCTCACCCGCCGTGGGATTGGGAACCTTCCTTGCCTCCATCTCGGCTTTGGTCCGATAGTTGTACTCTACGGGTACGACGTTGTCGTCCAAGGTCACATGGAAGTCATAGTTGAAATCGCTGCCAAAGGAGGAGTACCACGGGATGCTCCATCCCTTGAGCGCCTTGTACGCCTCTAGCTTGGCTAGCGGAGCGCGGGAGATGACTACGAAGGTTGTGTTGCGCGTATTCAGCATCGATCGATCCCCCAGGGCGTCCACGTAACTCGTGCAGCCGGGGCAGCCTTTCTCCCACTTCGGGTCAAACATGAAGTGATATACGATGAGTTGCCGCTGGCCGTCGAACAGGTCGCGTAGACTCGGCTTTCCTTTCGGACCGTCAAAGACATACTGCTTGTCGATCTTCACCATGGGCAGCCTACGGCGTTCGGCCCGCAGCCGATCAAGCTGTTTGGTGATCTCTTTCTCGTGCTCTAGGTGCGCCGTGCGTGAAGCAAGCCATTCCTTCCGCGATACGACTTGCGGATGTGCGATTGTGCTCTCTGTCATAATAGCTCCTTTCATGATTCTGCGGCTCGTAGCGAGTCTTCATTATCCTTACTGGGCCCGCATCAGATATTCCCCGAGATGCTCCAAAGCTTCGGTCCAGCCGCGCATATGGTCGTCTCGGGCCGAGACGGTCTCAAAAATTGCTTGATGCAATGTCAGCTTGGTTCTGCCTCCCTCGTCCGCGAAGGTTATCGTCACCACCGTTTGATGAATCGGTCGACCGGCGTCATCTTCGAAGGCATAGGTGAAGACAAGCCGCTCCGGCTTCACGACCTCCTGATATACGCCTCGCTGTCTCTCTATGATCCACTGGTGGTCGCTCGCGGCGCCGTCATGGCCACGTTGACGCGGTTGCGAGCGATCCGAACCAAGCTCGGGGTCGATGGGATGACGGTGGACGAACTGCGGAAGGGCTTTCAGCGATCGCATGGAAATACGCCAAGTTCCGCCCGCCTTGGGGTCAGTTTCGCAGGAGATGACTGTGGATCCTTGGGGGCCCCACCAACGCGTCAAATGTTCTGGGTCGGTAAATGCCTCAAAAACGAGTTCGCGGGGCGCGTCGAAGATGCGCGTGATGACGAGCCCTCGTTCCGGCGGCTCGGGGACAGCGTTACTTCTTGCGGCCATGTTTTTTCTCCTGTCAGGCGTTGAGGCTGGCAAAAGCCTTAGCAATCCGCAGCGGCGCATGCGGCCGGGCGTACATGTGCTCCATATATGCCTGCAACCGCGGGAAGCCGTCGAGCAGTTGCACTTCGTTGGCCCAGTCGAGAGTGTAGGCGAGAACGAAGTCGGCGACTGTCACGGCGTCTCCCACGGCGAACTGTCTGCCTTTCAGGTGCTCATCGAGCACGGCCGCCATCGGCTTGAAATCCTCGCAGGCGAGCACTACATCCTCTGGAAGTCGCTTGGCTTCCGGGTAGAGGTTTGTGTGGCGCGCGATACGCCACAACGGCTGCTCTAGCTCGGTCGCCGCGAACAAGAGCCAGCGATGCAGTTGAGCTCGTTGTGCGAGCGCGGTCGGGATCAGGCCTTTTTCAGGGTATTTGTCCGCCAGATAGAGAACGATCGCCACTGATTCCGTGAGCACGAGGTCGCCATCAACGAGCACCGGCAGCTTGCCTGCGGGGTTGATTCTCAGAAATTCCGGCTTGCGATGTTCGCCGGCGATCATATTGACGGTGACGGATTCGAACTCAGCGCCGAGTTCCTGGAGCGTCCATCGCACCCTAATCGAGCGAGTGGGAGCAAACTCGTATAATTTCATCGTATCCTCCATTAATGTCTGCGGCTCGGGCTCCGTCGGAGTGAGCCGCTCATAGCGACTTTGCAACATCCGTGAGAACTCATGAGTGGCCGCCTCCCGAATGAACGGTGCAGCCGCAAGTGGGTGCATGATACCGGCCATTCCCTTCGACCGTCCCGCCTTTGCCGTACATGTTCCTGGGCCGCGCCCAATCAGTCAGTGAGTGATATGGTCCGGTCTCGTTGCGCCCTTTCGGCGTCACGTCGAGATAGCCATAGACGCCAAGGAATTGTTCGCCGCCCCGGCTAAAAGTCGAATAGGTATGGAAGATCTGACCGTTTTCATCCTTGTAGAAAACGCTATCACCGGAGAGGTCTGCGATTCCGGCCGCCCATTCCGGGGCTTGTTGGAAATTGTAGAGAGCGCGACCGGACGCAACCTGCTCGGGCGTGAACGAAACGTTGAAGTCATAGTTGAAGTCGCTGTGATAAGACGAAACCCAGGGGAAGCGCCAACCCATGCGTTTGCGGACGGCTTCGATCTCTTCAATCGGCGCGCGCGCCACGGCTACGTAGGTCACGTCGTGGTTTTGCAGATGTTCGAGCAAACCCTCGACATGGTCAACCTCAAGTGAACACCCGACGCATTGATGTACGGCGCCGGGCCCCATCATGAAGTGCTTGAGGAAAAGCTGACTCCGTCCGTCGAATAGTTCGGCGAGCGTGATCTTGCCGGTAGGGGCGTCGAAGACATACTCCTTTTCGATCTTGACCCAGGGCAGCGCACGCTGCTCGACGCTCAGGGCGTCGCGCGTACGGGTGAGTTCCTTTTCCTTGACCAGTAGCGCCTTGCGGGCGCTCAGCCATTCTTCCCGAGTTACAATCTGATGCTGTTCCATAGTCTTATCTCCTTGCAAAAGGTTCATGTCCTCACAACAAAGACGGATCGAGCCCACTAAAGGATGCGGGAAGGGGCAGCCGTCTAAGTTGTGTACTCCCAAATGATCCGCTTTTCTTAGGATTGCTACTTCTGTCCGCTGGTGCATGATCAGACCTATAGAAACGCTAGAGCAAGATGTGGGGTGGCAGATGGACAAGAAAGCACGGCGTGCGGTCCCCTCGCCCCTTGGGGGAGAGGGCCAGGGTGAGGGGCAAACCCGCTTTCGGCACCCTCTCCTGTCTCCTCTCCCCTCAAGGGAGAGGAGAAAACCTCGACATTGTATATCCACATCTTGGTGTGTTTTCCCTATAGTAAGTTTTCGCTCCATGACTGCGATGACGTGACAATCCTGTCCTGAACGCCTACTCAATCGTTTCGGGCCGATTCAGCAAGGCATTGAACACCGTTGGCGGTACGCGCACGCGGTCATCCTTCTCATAAAGATTACGCAATTCCGTGAACGAGGCGTCCGGTTCTCGCGTCAGCGCAGCAAGACTATCGAAGAAGGCAAGCTGATCGTCAGAAATCGGTTCATTGGGAGGCGGCATAGCGCCCCAGACATCCCACGGCAACATTTCCATTTTGTTGAGCGCGGCTACATCGCGCACCAGATTCCCGGCGACAAACCACAATCCGCGCAGATTCGCGAAGCCGATGCCAAACCTTGCAGGATCGGCCTTTCCTGTACGACACAGCTCCCAGGCGTCGCCTGCGACGAGGAAACGATCGCGGGGTACATTAAGAATGTTGAAATCAATGCGCAGTTTTGATCGCCAGACCTCATCTAATTGTGCATCGACGAGCACCCAGCTAGCTTCGTCCGCGTTCCAGTATTCGCACACCCAGTGATCCTCATAGTAACCGGCGTTGAAATACGCGCCGAATCCGCACCGCGACCGAGCGGGAACGCCCTTGGCGCGCAACAGGGCGACCAAAAAGCGTGTGAAGTTGTGGCATCGGCAAGCCAGTCGTCTATCTGCTGCACGAGCTATGGTAAGCGGTTGATCGTCGAGCGCCAGCAATTGTTCTAACATCTGCTCGAATGCACGTAGGTGAATTTCACTCTGGCGCGCTTCCGGAAGCGTGACGCCGTAGAAGTCGGCCGCGACCACGTCATAGATCCCCAGTCCCTGAATGATATGAACAAGTTCGTCCACAGAGTTCGGTAAATCGGCGAGCCGCGCCGCGTAGCGACCCGCTGATGTCAGCAATGCGGGTTGTGCATAGAATTTGCGTATCGTCTCTTTCATATTCATCGCATTCTCCTTACTGGGCGACCACACTGCCGGCGCGCCAGTCATCTCAGCAAAATCGTCCATCTCACGCCTGGGCCAAGTATGCGGCAAGACGGTCTAGTGAGCTGTTCCAGCCGCCTTGATGTGCATCGCGGGCAGTGACCGACTCGAAGAGGGCTTGGTGTAAGGTCAGCTTTGTCTTTCCTTGGTGCTCCTCGAAGGTTATCGTCAGCAGTGTTTCGGGGCTGGTGGGTTTGCCCTGTGCGTCGGTCCATGCTCCTGCCATAACGAGCCGCTCCGGCTCCACAACTTCGCGGTAGACGCCCTGCGACCAGTGGTCGTCGCCCTCGGGCCCGCGCATGTGAATGCGATAAGCGCCGCCCGGTCGGATATCGATTGGGCCGACGATTGTGCTGGTGAAGCCTTGCGGGCCCCACCAACGCACTAAATGTGAGGGATCGGTCCAGACTTTGAATACGAGTTGACGTGGCGCATCGAAGAGGCGAGTGATCACGAGCTCACGATCCGGCGCTGTTGTAGCGGCGTTATTTTTTGCGGCCATGTTTTTTCTCCTTTTCCTGCAGCTCGCGCAGATACTTCTCCAGGTGATCGAAGCTCTGCTCCCAGAACCGGCGATAATGCTCCAGCCAGTTGGCGGCCTCCTTGAGCGGACCCGCTTCAAGCTGGCACGGCCGCCACTGCGCCTCGCGACCGCGCGCGATCAGACCAGCGTGTTCCAACACCTTGAGGTGCTTGGAGATAGCGGGCAGGCTCATTTTGAAGGGCTCGGCCAGTTCTGTGACCGAGGCCGCACCCGAGGCGAGGCGCGCAAGGATCGCGCGCCGGGTGGGATCGGCAAGGGCTGCAAAGGTAGTGCTGAGGTGATCCATCGACATTTATTATTCACCCATTTAGTTAATTAACTAATAAGATAAATACACTCAAGAATGTTGATCTGTCAAGCGGCGTATGGGTTCTTTTTGAAAATGCTATGGATGAAGCGAAGCAGTAGCAGAGGCGCTTCATGGCGAACAATTGTTGCTGCGAGCTTTTCCTTCTATGAGGAAACACGCCAAGATAGGAGATGCGGAGAGGGGCCTTTTGCTCCTCTCCCTTAAGGGAAAAGGACACAGGAGGGGGTGATCGTTGCAGCTATCCCCTCACCCTAGCCCTCTCCCCCAAGGGGGGCTTTGCCTCAAAAGTCGGGCTCCCACACAAGATGTTGGGCTCCCGCAGTATGTACCCGGCAACCGGTAGTAGTCTTTTTGACTTTTTGGGCAAAGCTCCCAAGGGGCGAGGGAACCGGAAGCTGAGAGGGCTCACAGATATGTCACTCCACCTCTTGCTGTGGCGTTGCTGTAACTGGGGTGGCCAGTGATGGTTGATTTGCTACGCTGACGCGTATTATGGAAACGGGAGGGAGAATGTATGGCTCACTCACGAAAACTGCGATTAGGCGCGTTCATGCGACCGGTCAGCATACATACCGCTGCGTGGCGCTATCCCGGGGCGTTTCCAGATGCGAACTTTAATTTTGCGCATTACAAACGCTTCGTCCAAACGTTGGAGCGTGGCCGTTTTGACGCTTTTTTCATGGCCGATCACCTCGCGGTTATGAATATGCCGATGAACGCACTGAAACGCAGCGCGACGGTCACGTCCTTCGACCCGTTGACGCTGCTCCCGGCCCTCGCTGTCGTGACGGAGCATTTAGGGCTGATCGCCACAGCTTCCACGACTTATAACGAGCCGTACCACGTCGCACGGAAATTCGCCTCGCTTGACCATATCAGCGGTGGACGCGCGGGCTGGAATGTTGTTACTTCTGCCAACCCGGGTGAGGCTATGAACTTCGGCCGTGAGGAACACCTGGAGCATGGAGAGCGCTACCTGCGCGCGCGTGAGTTCTTCGATGCTGTCACCGGTTTATGGGATAGCTGGGCGGATGACGCCTTTATCCGTAACGTTGAGAATGGCGTCTATTTTGATCCCGAGAAGATGCATGTACTCAATCACAAGGGGCCCCATTTCTCCGTGCGGGGTCCGCTCAACGTCGCCCGCCCGGTCCAGGGGTGGCCGGTCATCGTCCAGGCCGGAGCGTCAGAGGCCGGACGCCAGCTCGCGGCTGAGACGGCGGAGATCATATTCAGCGGCCCCAACAACCTTGACGACGCGCAGCGATTCTATGCCGATGTGAAAGGCCGACTCCAAGCGCTTGGACGGTCCCGTGATCACTTGAAGATCTTGCCGGGCGCTTTCATCGTTGTAGGCGACACTGTGGCCGAAGCGCGGGCAAAGAAGATGCGGCTGGACAGCCTGGTGCATCCGGATAGCGGCATTGCTACCCTCTCCGTCCAGCTCGGGTTCGACGCCTCCGGCCTGGACCTGGATGGCCCGTTGCCGGAGATCCCCGAAAGCAACGCCAGCAAGAGTGCGCGACAGAAACTGGTAGACATGGCAAAGCGAGACAACCTGACGGTGCGGCAACTCGCCCAGTATGTCGGCGGCAGCTTCGGCGTTCTGGAAATCGTTGGCGCCCCCGCCATGATTGCCGATCAGATGGAAGAGTGGTTGGAGACAGAAGGCTGCGACGGATTCAACATTATGTTCCCGTATCTACCGGGGGGGCTCGACGACTTCGTTGATCGCGTCGTGCCGGAGCTGCAACGGCGCGAGCTGTTCCGGCGCGAATATGAAGGAACAACACTGCGCGAAAACCTCGGTCTGCCGCGCCCGCGGAACCGCTTCTTTTGATATTCACGTTCGACTGTCAACCAAACAGGAGGGTACTATGATCAAGAGTACTGACCGAATCTTGACGACTCACGTCGGCTGCCTCCAGCGTCCACCTACAGTGACGCAATCTCTTGTCAACGAAGTAAACAAAACCGCATCTGCCGGAGAGCTACTGAAATCCGCGGTGGCTGAGGTAGTCCGCGCGCAAGTAGAAACCGGTATCGATATCATCAACGACGGAGAGTTCGGGAAGTCGATCTGGCAATGGTACGTCACGGAACGACTGACCGGGCTCGATCGACAGCCATATGACAGCCCACTCTTCAAAGGTCGCGACCGTGAGGAATTCGGCGACTTCTATCAGTACGCCGATAAGACGCCAGGCGTCCTCTTCTATGGCGAGGATGCTGCTTTCTGGGGGGCGGTCTCGACTCAACCAGTGTGCGTGGGGCCAATCTCCTATCTCCCGGCGGCGGTCGATCGCGACATCGCCAACCTCAAGGCCGCCCTGGAAGGCGTCAACAATGTCACTGAAGTCTTCATGCCCGTCGTCGCTCCGGTGAGCGCTGAGATCGCTATGGCCAACAAATATTATGCGAACGACAAGGAGTTTCGCCAGGCAATTGCCGAAGCGATCAAGGAAGAGTACCGAGCAATCGTTGATGCGGGGTTTATGTTGCAGGTCGATGATGCGTGGATTCCTGCGTTGTGGGATAGAGAGGCGAACCTCGACCTGACAACATATCGCAATTTCTGCGCGAGCTGCATCGAGGTGCTGAACTATGCCCTTACCGGCATTCCTGAAGACCGAGTGCGTTATCATCTGTGCTGGGGCAGTTGGCATGGGCCCCATGTTACTGATGTGCCATTTGCCGAGATCATCGATCTCATGTTGCAGGTCAAAGCGGGAACGTACGTGTTCGAGGCCGCTAATCCGCGTCACGAACACGAATATCACCTTTGGGAAACCGTGAAGCTACCCGAAGGTAAAGTGATCGCCCCAGGCGTCGTTACGCATTCGACCAACGTAGTCGAGCACCCCGAGCTAGTGGCGGAGCGCATCATCAGGTTTGCTGAACGGGTGGGGCGAGAGAATGTGATCGCGAGCACCGATTGCGGCATGGGCGCTCGTATCCATCCACAGCTCGGCTGGGCGAAGCTCAAGGCTTTGAGCGAGGGCGCAAAGATCGCTTCAACGCGGCTGTGGGGATAACGTCTAATAGAAGCCGTTCAAATCAATCTCGTTCTAGAATAGCACCTGCTGCTCTCTCAGCCGGGCAATGTCATCATCTGTGTAGCCCAGGACGTCACGCAGCACTTCATGGGTATGTTGCCCGAGTAAGGGAGCGGCGGACCGCACCCCATTGGGAGCGTTGGTGAGAACCCACGGAATCCCAGTGTGTGTTTGTACTCCGACTCCTGGATGCGGTAAGCGCACAAAAAAGCCGCGGGCATTCAGCTGCTCGTCCTCCGCGAGATCTTTACTGCTCATTGAGGGGAACGCGGCAACGCCCGCCGCCTGCAACATGCGCGTAATCTCCCAGCGGTCATGTTGTTCAGTCCAGGCCGTAATCAATTGTTCCAATTCATCTTCGTGGGCTTTACGGTCACCCGCCGTATGGAAACGCGCGTCTTCAATCAATTGGGCTTGGCCCATCAGGCGACACAGCGCTTGCCATTCTTCTTCCGTACTGCAAGCGATTGTGACCCATCTATCCTCTCCGAGACAGCGAAAACAGTTATGCGGAGCCATCCAGATGTCGCGGTTCCCTTGCCGCTGCGGTTCAACGCCATTCATGGCGTAGTCCATCCATCCTTCCGCCGCCAACACCGCTGCAGCGCTCCAAAGCGCCACATCGATATACTGGCCCTGTCCGGTGTGCTTGCGTGCAGCCAGCGCGGCGCAGACCGCCATCGCCGCAGAGATGCCTGCATTAGGATCACCGATCGACACGCCCAATTCTTGCGGGGGCCCCTCTGGATAACCTGTTAACGCCGACAATCCTGTTATCGGCGGTATCGCCGGGCCATACCCCATGTAGTCTTTGAGCGGGCCAGTATGACCGTAGCCAGAGATGGAGACCATGATGAGATCAGGCTTGAGCTTCTTGAGTTCTTCATAGCTCAGCCCCAGGCCGTCCATCACTCCGGTGGCGAAGTTCTCGACAACCACATCACAATGCTGGATGAGCTCTTTGGCCAGCGCGATCCCCTCCGCCTTCCCTAGATTTAACTCGATGCTTTTCTTGCCTTGGTTCCATTGGTTAAAAGGGCCGGAACTATCGATCCCAGGCTTGACTCCTTTGGGCGAAATCGGTAATCGTCGCATCAGATCGAGATGCGCACGCGATTCAACTTTGATGACCTCGGCGCCGAGATACGCCAGATGCATAGCGCAATACGGTCCCGCCCACACCCAGGAAAAATCCGCCACGCGAACGCCTTTCAGAGGAAGACGTGAAGAAGAGGCTTGAGGCTCAAGGCTTGAGGCTTGAGGGATAGAGGATGGGAGGGAATTAAGCACTTCTTCATTGTGTTCGCCGAGTAAAGGCGCAGGGCGGCGTATCTGCCACCACGGGGCCTGCAATTGGTAAGGTGGGCCGCAATGGACCAACTTCCCAGCGCGTGGGTGGGATACTTCGACAAAGAAATTACGGGCGCGCAACTGTTCCTGCCGCGCTAGCCCTGCCATCGTCAATACCGGCGCAAAGCAAAGTCGTCGCGCTTGCCCAGCATGAAACAGTTCTTCCACCTTCCACTGTCGCGTCCATTCTTCTACGTAGATTTTCAGCGCGTCTTGATTTTTAATACGGCCGGTGCGATCAGCGAAAATCTCCCACTTGGTCCACTCCGGGTTGCCCATGAATTCGACTAAGCGCTCCCACTGGTCTTCTTCTGGGACCACGATGAAGATGAGGCCGTCCTGGCACTCATACATACCCCATGGATACATGTATCGTTGCCCCAGGCGTGAGGCGATGCGACCTAAGTAGCTATAATAGACAAACCCTTGTTCGATAAATGAAGCAATGAAGGCCTGAATGGAGAGATCGATGTGTTCTCCTACTCCTGTGTCCAGCGCGCGGCAATAGGCGCCAAGGGTGGCTGTGGCGGCTGCGAGGCCGCCTTGAAATTCACATTGTTGACCGAAGGCCTTGAGAGGGGGGAGTTCTGCTCGCTCTAAAGCGCCTGGGCTCAACCACGCCCAGCCGCCAGCGTGCGAGAGCGTCAAATCATGAGCTTTGTAATCCTTGTGCGGCCCCGTCAGCCCAAACGGGGAAATCGAGCACATCACCAACCGTGGGTTTATGGCGCGAAACGCCTCATAGTCGATTCCTCGCGCCGCCATCTCACTGGGAGGATAGTTGTGTACGAGGAGGTCAGCCCACGCCACGAGCCGCAGCAGTTCGTCGCGCTGGCGGCTTAGATCAAGCGTGACACTGCGCTTGTTCGTATTGAGATAGAGAAAGAGTCCGCTTTTCTCCGGATCGACGAGTCCGCCGGGAAATGGTCCACGTAGACGAGCCGCGTCCCCGTTGGGCTCTTCGACTTTTACCACATCGGCGCCGAGATCGGCCATCAACTTGGTTGCCGATGCGGCGGACGCCAGATTCCCCAGCTCTAATACTTTCACTCCTTCGAGTCCGTACATGCTCGTTTCTCCTTGTACGCAAAACAATGGAACACCGAATCGAGAAGACAATAGCGTACTTCATCAGAAAACGCTTCCCCGCGTGATTCCTATTAAAGAGGAGAGAATCTCTTCCTATGTCTATCTCATCCCAGTCCTCATTGACGAAAGCCGTAGCGGCTGTCGAGAGAGTTCCTCCGCCATGCTGCATGGAGACTTAGCCAGAGTTCTGAAAACCCTGGAGGAAGGCGTAGCAAATCGTGAGCATGCGGAATTTGTCCAGCGCATGACTCAGACCGCCTGAGATTCGGCATCACTTCGTCTTCTTTTTCGCTCTAAGTGCAGGCTTTTCTTCGAACGGCAAGCTAGGACACGTCGCTCGGTAAGATTCAATATCCCCGATATACTGCCGCCACTCCACGTGTGTAAGGTTGCGATTCGCAATACGACACGCACGATCTTGCCACGACTTAAAGCTGACGTCCCACAAGAGCAGAGTCCTGTCGCCACTGCCTGAGGCTAGGGTCTTGCCCTCGGGACTAAAGGCGACGCTCCACACGGCGTCGGTGTGGCCAGTGAGGAGTTGGCCCAGAGGCTGGTGCGTGGCTACATCCCACAAGATCAGAGTTCTGTCGCTACTGCCTGAGGCTAGGGTCTTGCCCTCGGGACTAAAGGCGACGCTCCGCACGGCGCTGGTGTGGCCAGTGAGGAGTTGGCCCAGAGGCCGACGCGTGGCCACATCCCACAAGATCAGGGTCTTGTCATAACTGCCCGAGGCCAGAGTCTTGCCGTCGGGACTAAAGGCCACGCTGTACACGGCGTTGGTGTGACCAGTGAGGGGTTGGCCCAGAGGCTGGCGCGTGGCCACATCCCACAAGATCAGGGTCTTGTCGTCACCGCCCGAGACCAGGGTCTTGCCATCGGAACTAAAGGCTACGCTCCGCACAGGGCCGGTGTGGCCAGTGAGGGGGTGGCCCAGAGGCTGGCGTGTGGCTACATCCCACAAGATCAAAGTTCTGTCGTCACTGCCCGAGGCCAGGGTCTTACCATCGGGACTAAAAGCCACGCTGTACACGGCGTCGGTGTGGCCAGTGAAAGGTTGGCCCAGAGGCTGGCGCGTGGCTACATCCCATAAGATTAGGGTCCTGTCGTCACTGCCCGAGACCAAGGTCTTGCCGTCGGGACTAAAGGCTAGACTGTACACGAAGCCGGTGTGGCCGGTGAGGGGGTGGCCCAGAGGCTGGCGCGTGGTCACATCCCACAATATCAGGGTCTTATCATAACTGCCCGAGACCAAGGTCTTGCCATCGGGACTAAAGGCTACGCTCCGCACAGGGCCGGTGTGATTAGTGAGGAGGTGGCCCAGAGGCTGGCGCGTGGCCACATCCCACAGGATCAGAGTTCTGTCGTCACTGCCCGAGGCCAGGGTCTTACCATCGGGACTAAAAGCCACGCTGGACACGGCGTCGGTGTGGCCAGTGAGAGGTTGGCCCAGAGGCTGGCGCGTGGCTACATCCCATAAGATTAGGGTCCTGTCGTCACTGCCCGAGACCAGGGTCTTGCCGTCGGGACTAAAGGCTATGCTCCGCACGGCGCCGGTGTGGCCGGTGAGGGGGTGGCCCAGAGGCTAGCGCGTGGCCACATCCCACAAGATCAGGGTCTTATCATAACTGCCTGAGGCCAGGGTCTTACCATCGGGACTAAAGGCCACGCTGTACACGGCGTCGGTGTGGCCGGTGAGGGGTTTGCCGAGGGGTTGGCCCGTAGCTACAGCCCACAAATTGAGGGTTCTGGCATTGTTGCCATGAGACATGCGTTTGCCCTCCGCGCCTAACGTCACC
>JACXTT010002614.1_pt1 | contig 28384 bp, 19 predicted proteins | sample 9270951 | NCBI WGS metagenome assembly JACXTT01 (sample SAMN15532306, study PRJNA645909) | rock metagenome | isolation source: weathered quartz diorite | place: Puerto Rico | collected 2017-06-21 | reverse complement strand
TAAAACGTGGGAGAGTAGGTCGGTGCCAAATCTTATCACCTTCATTGGTGTAAAACACAAAGCCTCAGATAACTCTGAGGCTTTTTTGCGTTTGTAGCTTTTCTGAGTAAATATCTGTCGTATATTTATCTCAATGAAAAAGCCTTTACTTATCCTGCTCATCGCATGCTGTAGCTTATCCTTAAAAGCTCAAACAACAGACTCCGTTACTAATAAATTTAATAAAATACCCTGGGTGCGTTTTGATGTTTTTCCCAAATTTCCCGATGGTGATTTTGACGAGTATGTTAAACAGCATGTCACTTATCCAACAGGGCAGGAGCAAAACATAAACGGGAGGATTGCTATTGCATACAGTGTTGATGTTGAAGGCAAGGTAGTGAACGCACGGCTGCTAAATAATTTATCTCCTGCGATAGATAAAGAAATTTTGCGGGTTTTTAATTCTTCTCCAAAATGGACTCCGGGAACTTACCGGGGAAATAAAGTTGAAGTGAATATTGGGGCAATTTTTATAGTTGATGTTAATGCAGCTAATAAAACAATAACCTTAACCAAACCAAAACCTGCTGCTCTATCCGCTGTCGACAGCGAGAATGCTGTGTATGCGGCCGTCGACACCCCTCCGGCACAGCCTGGTGGTATTAAGGAGTTTAATGATTATCTCAGCAAGAATGTCCATTATCCACAGAGCGCTATGGATCAAAAGATTAATGGAAAGGTTGTAGTAACTTTTGTAGTGGAGAAGGACGGTTCGTTAAGCACTTTTAAAGTATGGAAATCGCCTTCGGATGATCTCAGTAATGAATCAATAAGAGTACTGAAGTTATATAAATATATCCCCGGTTCACAAAATAGAAAAGCTGTAAGGGTACAGCAGGCTGTAGCTATAAACTATGATCATGAACACCCTAATGATCACTCAGAAAAAAGGTATTAAAATTAATTAGTTCTCAATGCCTCATAAATCTCAGCACTCAACAACCCGCTACCACCTCCATAATGCTGTGCTATTTTAATAGCAGGTTTATTGGCCTTAAAGAAAGCGCACAGGTCTTGTTCTGATTGCTCTTCGATACCACCACCCAGTAATACCAGGGCAAATTCCTGAGTTTTAAAAACACTCATAGCCTCCTGGTCAGTTATACAACCTGTAGCATTCCATGCCGGATTATTATTTACCAGGCGTATTACCGTTTGCAAAATTTCCGGATGTCTCCCGATCACTAATATTTGTGTTTGGCTCATTGTTTTAATTCTTATCAACAGTGAAATGATTTGTTATGACTTTGCCCGGCACCCCTCCCTTTGCCTGAGCAAAAAGGAGGGGGCGAACAAAGCTCTATCAATCATCATTCAAAAATTTAAAATGCCATAGGAACATCTATCAGTAAAAACTCAGCATCTGTAAGTGCGGTTATTTTAAACTGATCGGTGTCCCAAATGCCTAATGCGTCGCGGGTATTTAATACCTGTCCGTTTATTTCCACCTGACCGCTCAATACAAAGGCATAAACGCCGTTGCCTTGTTTTTTGATAGTATATTCTGTATCGGTACCTTTATCAAACTTACCCAAATGAAACCAGGCATCCTGATGTATCCATACACCGGCATCATTCGGATCAGGAGATAATACCTGTTGTAGTTTGTTGTGCCTGTCGGTCAGGTTTAGGGTAAGCTGATCATACCGGGGCTCCACATTTCTTTTGTTGGGATATATCCAGATCTGTAAAAACTTTGCCTGGCTGGCCTTGTCATTATTGTATTCGCTATGATAAATACCGGTACCGGCGCTCATGGCCTGTATGTCGCCATTTTTAATCACCGCTACGTTGTTCATGCTATCTTTATGTTCCAGGTCGCCCTCTAAAGGTATGGAGATGATCTCCATATTATCATGCGGGTGTTTGCCAAAGCCCATGCCGGCATCTACCGTATCATCATTCAATACACGTAATGCGCCAAACTGCATCCTGTCGGGATTGTAATAGTTAGCAAAGCTAAATGATTGATAGCTGCTTAACCAACCATGGTTAGCGTGACCGCGGGTTTCTGCTTTATGTAAAATGGTTTGTGCCATGATGTTTACCTTTTTGTTTGTATAACAAATTTAAGGCAACAATAATGATGCGCACTTAATGTACATTAAGAAAAATCAGGCATCAATTCCACGGATTATTTTGGATTACACTAATGAATAGGCGCTAGTTATAAAAGTCGTGGAATTCGTTCTTATTTGTGGTGTTAGTGTCTCTTTATCATTTCACTTCGCATCCGGCTAAAAAACTCGGGGGTAACACCAATGTACGATGCTATTTGTTTTTGCGGCAGATGATCTATCAATGTTGGATAACGCTTGCAGAAATTGTTGTAACGTTCTTCGGCGGTTAGGCTCAATCCATCAATCAACCTTTGCTGACTGGCCACCAGAGAGTTTTCGACCAGTATCCTGAAAAAGTGCTCAAATTTGGGTATCTCCAGGTATAACTTTTCCTGATTGGCTTTTGATAATAACAATACCTCGGTATCTTCCAATGCTTCAATATTCAAAATACCGGGCTTTTGGGATAACAGACTATACATATCAGCAATCCACCAATCGGGCGGGGCAAAACTTAGTACGTGTTCAATGCCTCCTTTATCAACTGTATAACCCCGCAAACAGCCCGAAGTAACAAAGGTTGAATATCTGCATATATCGCCATCGGTAAGTAAAAACTGTTTCCGTTTTAATTTTTTGGTTTGCAAATAGGCGATAAAAGTTTCCTGTTCATCGGGTGTTAGATGAATGTGTTTGGCAAGATTATCCAGTATAAGCTGAAATGGCATACGCAAAAATGGATTTATTTTTTATAAAATGTAAATTAGCTTTCATTAATCAATGATTTAGCCCAATCCCATGCCAAAATAAAGGTATGTTATGCTGATAAGCCGCATTTATAAATTAAAAATTATTGATATGATTGTGAATACCTTGAGGTAGTATGCCCCTGGGTAAATTGCAAACAATGTAAACCGATATGCATTTCCAATTAGTGCATGCAGCAATTGTTAATAAATAGCCTTATGATGAAGAATTATGCTTTAGTAGTCTGGATGTTTGTTCTTGTTACGTCATCTGCATTTGGTCAGGGGAAATTTAACGGCCTTGATGTAAACCTCGGAAACATTTATCGTTTGTCTGACGCCAAAACGCGATCGATCAGTCCGGAGAATTTTAACGGCGAAAAAGGTAAAGGCGGAATGGCCACCACCGGCACCGGCGCCAATGCTTCCCGCGAGTTGGGCCAAACCTGGAAAGTGAGCCCGAGCGTAATTATCAAAAAAGGAACTACCTATACCATTGCCGATATCGACGGCCCGGGAGCAATTCAGCATATCTGGATGACACCTACTGGAAACTGGCGCTATTCTATACTCCGCTTTTATTGGGACGGTGAAACCACCCCATCTGTAGAAGTACCCGTTGGCGATTTCTTCTGCATGGGTTGGGGTAAATATGCACCGCTGCAATCCTTGGCAGTGGCAGTTAACCCAGGTAGCGCTTTTAACTGCTACTGGCCTATGCCTTTCCGCAAAAAATGCCGTATCACCATGGAAAATATCGACGACCGGGATATGGTGCTTTATTACCAGGTTGACTATACATTGACACAAGTCCCTGAAGATGCCGCTTATTTTCACGCGCAGTTTCGCAGAGTAAACCCATTACCCTATAAAAAGGATTATGTTTTGGTAGATAGCATCCAGGGTAAAGGGCAATATGTGGGTACTTATCTGGCTTATGGCTCCAACAAAAATGGATGGTGGGGCGAAGGCGAGATTAAGTTTTTTATGGATGGCGATACCAAGTTCCCAACTATAAATGGTACGGGTACCGAAGATTATTTCTGCGGATCATATGATTTTGATACGCACCATAAAGATGCCAACGGCAAAGAAGAAGAGAAAACCGAGTACACCGAATTTTGCAGTCCTTACAGCGGCCTGCACCAGGTGATCCGTGGCGACGGGCATTATAATATAGCTCAACGTTTTGGTCTGTATCGCTGGCACATTGCTGATCCGATAAGATTTGAGAAAAGTTTAAAAGTTACCATACAGGCCCTGGGCTGGCGGCAGGGTGGCCGATATATGCCTTTGCAGGATGATATCGCCTCTACCGTTTTCTGGTATCAAAGTGGGCCACATGGCCCTTTCCCTAAGTTTCCGTCGCGCGATGAATTAGAAGTTAATTAGTGTTATTATATATATCTACCTCATGAAATTATATAAAATAGCTAAAGGCATCTTACTGGAACATAACAATTCTGCTTATATTATTGATGATGAGTGGGACAGCCTCATTAATCGCGATGATCTGGCGGGATATCTTAAACTGATATCTGCTGATACCACTCCTATCAGTGCCGAAGTAAAGGACGAGTACTTAAATGGCAAAATATTACCACCTATTGGCAGTCAGGAAGTTTGGGCGGCCGGTGTTACCTATTTAAAAAGCAGGGATGCGCGGATGGAGGAATCTGAAAGTTCCGGCGGGGCTAGTTTGTATGATAAAGTATATGATGCGCCACGCCCCGAGCTGTTTTTTAAAGCGATAGCACAACGGGTTTCCGGAACCGGTGCCGAGGTTTATATCCGTAAAGACTCAGAGTGGAACGTTCCCGAACCGGAGCTTACCTTATTTATCAATTCCAAAGGAAACATACAGGGTTATACCATTGGTAACGATATGAGCTCGCGCAGTATTGAGGGTGAAAACGCTCTGTATTTGCCGCAGGCAAAAATATATGAAAAGAGCGCCGCGCTTGGCCCTTGTTTGCTGGTTGCAGCAGAACCGATAGCTGCGGAATCAAGTATTAAAATGCTTATTAAACGTAATGGAGAAATAGCCTACCAGGATGCTACCACCATATCGCGAATGAAACGTTCGTTAACCGAATTAGTGGGTTACCTATATAGCGAGTGTGATTTTCCCGTGGGCGCATTTTTAATGACAGGTACCTGCCTGGTGCCTCCACCCACTTTTACCCTGCAGCCGGGTGACGTGGTTGAAATCACCATTGACGGCATTGGTACGCTGGTGAATACTATCGCATTAAATCCAAAACATAAATAATAAGGTATGAAAAGGACAAAGATTTTGCTTGCCGCTTTCCTGCTTACCGGTTTATATGCCTGTGATACCAAAGTTGCCCCATCTCAAAAAGGTACTTTTGGTTACGACTTGAATTTTTTAAAAGCGAAGGATAGCGTTGTTGTTTTAAAGAGCGATGATGGAAAAGGACAGGTTATCATCTCACCCAAATACCAGGCTAAAATATTTACTTCCACTGCGGATGGTTTAAATGGCAAAAGCTTTGGCTGGATAAAATATGAAACTTTTGATGCCAAACAACCAGATGCCCACATGAATGCCTATGGTGGTGAAGACCGCCTATGGCTCGGCCCCGAAGGTGGCCGGTTCTCGCTGTTTTTTAAACCAGGCACCAAAATGGAGTTCGATAACTGGCATACCCCACCGGCTATTAATAACGAAAGCTGGGATCTGGTTTCATCAAGCGGTAAAAAGGCGAGCCTGACAAAAAATACCAGCATACAAAATTATGCGGGTACAACATTATCCATCAAATTACAACGCGATGTTGAAATATTAGAGCCCGCGGCTATCAAACAACTATTAGAAATTGATGATCTGGATAGCTCCGTGAAATCTGTAGGTTTTACTACCGAGAATACCATTATCAACAGCGGCACTAACACCTGGGATAAAATAGCGGGAGCGCCTTGTTTATGGAGTTTGGATATGTTTACCCCTTCGCCCAAAACGGTAATTATTGTGCCTTACAAACAGGATGCTATAGGTAAGGTTGCCACTACCAATTATTTTGGCGAGATACCCAAAGACAGGATAGCATACAACAACGGAACCTTGTTATTTAAGGCCGATGGCAAATCGCGTGGTAAACTGGGCATCCCGCCAAACAGGGCCAAAAACAGGTTAGGTAGCTACGATGAAGCTAATCATGTTTTAACAATAGTACTTTTTGACCTGGATGATAAAGGCAATTATTTAAACCAGGAATGGAAACCGGATACTGCACCCTTTACAGGTGATGCAGTTAACGCCTATAACGACGGACCGTTGGCAAATGGCAGCCAGATGGGGCCATTTTATGAACTGGAAAGTGTATCGCCGGCAGCATTTTTAAAATCAGGCGAAAAGCTATCGCACAAACATAGTGTATTTCATTTTATGGGCGATATTAACGCACTGGATAAGATAGCATTGAAAACACTTGGCTATTCGCTTCGTGATAAAAACACAGCATTTAAATAAACACTCAAAACCTAATTATTAAACCCATTACAACCACCCGATGACCAAGAACAACAATCTGTTTGCCGTAGCCCTAATCACCTCCCTGTTTTTTATATGGGGCTTTGCGCTAAATCTAAACCCTATCCTTATTCCGCATTTAAAGAAGGCCTGCCAGTTGAGCGACCTCCAATCGTCGTTGGTTGATTCGGCTTCCTACATCGCTTATTTCCTGTTACCTATACCAGCCGCGCAGTTTATGAAACGCTATGGCTATAAAGGCGGTATATTATTAGGTTTGATCTTGTTTTCGGCGGGGGCATTTTTATTTTACCCGGCTTCTATAGTTCGTAACTATGCGTTTTTCCTGGGGGCGTTATTCATCATATTTTCAGGAGCTGCCTTTTTAGAGACGGCCGCAAACCCCTATATCACCGCATTGGGTGATCCCGAAGGCGCTACACAACGCATCAATTTTGCACAAATGTTTAACGGTTTTGCAGCAGTTGCAGCATCGTACATAGGCGGGCATGTTATTTTATCTGGCAAAACGCTGTCGCCTCAACAAGAGGCGGCTATGTCAACGGACCAACTGAATACTTATCTCAGTAAGGAAGCATCATCTGTACAGTTACCTTTTATTATCATTGGGGGCGTAGTATTGATTGTAGCTATTTTATTATATCGTACCCACTTGCCGCAGATTGTGGAAGAAGGTGAGGGACAGGAGCATCACGAAAGTTTATCACTCTTTCAACGTACAGTGGCTTTGTTAAAAGAAAAGCAACTAAGGTTTGGTGTATTTGCCCAGTTTTTTTATGTAGGAGCACAGGCTTGTGTAGGTAGTTTTTTTATCCGTTTTTCTGAACGGGTGGCAGGTATGAATGAGACGCTTGCCTCTAATTATTTAGCGGTTGCACTTTTTGCTTTTATGGCCGGACGCCTTGTAGGAACATTTTTAATGACATTTATTAATCCGGTAAAACTACTGGCCATTTTTGGTATTACCAATGTAATACTGATTGCGGTTTCTGTTTTTCTACATGGTAAATTCCCGGTATTTGCACTGATTGGTGTTGAGTTTTTTATGTCGATCATGTTTCCTACCATTTTCTCCTTAAGTATCCGGGGGTTGGGTGCCAAGACAAAGGAAGGCTCCTCATTGGTAATCATGGCTATTGTAGGTGGAGCGGTTTTTCCACCCATCATGGGCCGATTATCCGATTTAACTAACATACAAATCGCTTACTTGGTACCGGCAGCCTGCTTTTTGTTTGTGTTTTATTTTGCGATAAAAAATCTGAAGGTAAAAGAGGTGAAACTTTCCGTTTCTCATTGATCGATATCGAATAATTATAATATATAAAGATGAATTTAGAACTCACTGATAAGGTAATTATAGTAACCGGTGGTGCCAAAGGCATTGGCGAAGGGATTGTAAAAGTATTGGCCAGCGAAGGCGCTATACCGGTCATAGTAGGCAGGGTAGAGGCAGATAACCTGAAAGCGGTACAGGCAGTAGAGGCGGCTGGCGGCAAAGCATTCCAGGTAGTAGCCGAACTAACAGACCCGGCTGCAAGTGAAAAAGCTATTAAGGCAGTGGTTGCCCAGTTTGGCCGTATTGATGGCCTGGTGAATAATGCAGGTGTGAATGATGGCGTAGGATTGGAGAGCGGCGATTATGAAGGCTTTATGGCATCTTTGCATAAAAACGTGGTGCATTATTACCTGATGGCCCATCATGCCTTACCCGAACTAAAAAAATCAAAGGGAGCTATATTAAATATCACCTCCAAAACGGCAGATACCGGTCAGGGCCATACCTCTGGCTATGCGGCATCAAACGGTGGCCGCAATGCGTTAACCCGTGAGTGGGCCGTTGAATTATTAAAATACGGCATTAGGGTTAACGCTATTGTAGTAGCCGAATGCTGGACACCTCTTTACGCCAACTGGATAAAAACACTACCTGATCCGGATGGTAAATTGCGCGAAATTGAAGCCAAGATACCATTGGGTAACCGCATGACCACCGCCGAAGAAATTGCGAGTACCACGGCGTTTTTATTATCTCCGCGCTCCAGCCATACCACCGGGCAGCTTATTTATGTAGATGGCGGTTACGTGCATTTGGATAGGGCACTGGCCAACGCCTGATAGCCTAAGGCAGCTGCGGAATTTCAGTAATAGAAACCCTTTGATCTTTGGAAACGAGTTGTATCAACTCCGGAGATCAAAGGGTTTTATGTTGACTTATTTTTATAATTTTAAGATATAAACTATTTGCATGGTTTATACTTATTAACCAATAAGAACCTGAAATATCCTCGACTATTAACTGCTGCCTTATCGATATGAAGCGAAGTGTACCTGTTATCCTGTTTTTATTATTAACCGGTTCATACGTAATGGGCCAGGGCAACGATAGCCTTTTAACCCTGCTCAATAATACCCTTGGGAAAAAGAAAGCGTTTGATGAGGCCAAACAAGCAAGGATAGTCAACCTTAAGAAAGAGCTCCGTAATGCAGGCAATACCAGCCTGGTATTGAAATACGATATATGCCTGAAGCTGTATAATGAATACAAATCATTTAATTATAACGAGGCCTTCAACTATGCTCAAAAGCTGCAGCAGACAGGCCATTTGTTGAACGATCCCACCAAAATAGCTTACAGTCGGATTAAACTGGGGTTTATACTGTTATCATCAGGTATGTTTAAGGAAACTTTTGACTCCTTAAAAACGGTAAATGCTCAGCTTTTGGATACCGCAGCCCGGCGGGAATACTACTTTTTAACCGCCCGCACTTACTATGACCTGGCCGATTTTGATAAGGATAATTATTATACACCTATTTACAATAGTCGCGCCGAAAACTATATAGATTCAGCTACACGGCTAAGCGCCATCAATTCATTCGATTATATTTATTACAAGGGGTTAAAATCTCTTAAAAGAGGACACATTGATACTGCTGTAGCCAATTTGAAGCTATTGATGGATCAGCACCGGCTAACCGATCATCAGTTTGCTGTTACCGCTTCAACGCTCAGTGATATATACATCCGCAAAAGCCAGCCGGGGGCAGCCATAAATTTGCTGGTACAAGCTGCCATGGCTGATGTAAAATCATCAACCAAAGAAGCCGCCGCCATGACCAACCTGGCGCAGTTGCTGCACCAGCAGGGAGATGTGAAAAATGCCTATACCTTTATTAAAGCTGCCAGGGATGATGCGGATTATTATGGGGCCCGTCAGCGTAAAATACAGGTAAATGCTATTTTACCCATTATAGCGGGCGAGCGGATAAGTTATGTAGAGCAACAGCGTAAGGTTTTGTTCTTGTACGCTTTGCTGTTAACGGTATTGGCTATTGTTATTGTGATATTTGCTGTTATCATTTACAAACAGCTGCAAAAATTAAAACAGGCAGATAAAGTGATACAGGATACTAACCATAGCTTACAGGAAAGCATTAAAAAATTGAATGAAGCTAACCGGATAAAAGAAGAATATATCGGTTACTTTTTTAACCTGATAGCAGAGTACATTAATAAACTGGATAAGTTTAAACGATCTGTTGATAATAAGTTAGTTACTAAACGTTTTGATGATATCCATAAGCTGGTAAGCAATATTGATCTGGCCAAAGAGCGTGAGGAACTGTTCATTAATTTTGATAAAGCTTTTCTGAAGCTGTTTCCCAACTTTATTGTGGAGTATAATGCGCTTTTCGGTAAAGAAAACCATGTTAAACTTTTACCCCAACAGTTGCTCAATACCGATCTTCGTATTTTTGCCCTGATACGGTTGGGTATTACGGATACCGAAAAAATAGCCCATATATTGGAATACTCTGTCAATACCATCTACAATTACAGGGCTCGCATCAAAGGAAAATCCAACATTCCTAATGAGGAATTTGAACATAAGATTATGGCCATTAAAGCAGTATAATTGGGTGTCAGTGTATCAATAGCAATAAACTATTCCATTAAAAAAGCCATACATAAATAATGTATGGCTTTGTTTGTTTACTACAATTGGCAGTAAACTTATTGGTATAATGTTCAGGTTGGTTGCATATTATAGCATAAATGCTTTAAGGTACGGTTTTGCGTATTCGCCCCAATTTTTCATTACAGAGGTTAGCGTGGCATACAGCGATTTGTTAGTAACCGGTTTGCCCTTTTTTGGCGGAGCCAAAGCCTTGTCTTCAATTGGCATATCGGTTACTTTGGTGGCAAACCAGGTCATGTTTTCATGAGGAAGGGCTACTCCTAATATCATCCCCGGCAAACCATTAAATAATTCAGGGCCGCCCGATACAGGGATCTCATCGGTATAAAAGGCCACTACATAAATAGAATCGAGCACCAGGGCATTGGCACGGCGGCAGGTATAGCCTGCAATTTCACGGGTTTCGCTGGTAATTTTCCAGTTTATTTTACGGGTGCTGTCTTTTACCAGGAAGGTTTCCTCAAATACCTTTTTCTGGTTGGTAACCATACTGGCAGACAGATCGGTAAAAACGGTATTTACCTGGCCGGCCATTGGACTGTCGCTAAAAAAGCCTCCGGTAACGGTTTCAGGTTCAATAGGTGTAAACAGGGTTTTGTTGTTACTAAAGTTCAGGGTGCTTTTTAGCACTTTAAATTGCTTTTGTGTTTTTTTATAGGAATCAAAAGCAGGGCGCAGGAAACTTTCATTGTCTTTATTGATCTCTTTTTCAAAAAGTGCATACATGTTGATGGTTTTCTCAAACGTAATGCTGCCATTTTCGGTAAAGTGTTTGTTTTGGGCAAACAGGGTATTGCTGCCAAGCGCAAACAATATAGTGATGGTTAATATGATGTATTTCATGGTGATTATTTTTTAGGTGTGCCGCCGCCCATGTGATTAAAATCCCAAATCAGCGAAAGCATAAAGTATCTTTTTATAGAGGTGTACCGCTCCTGAGTAAGCAGATTGGCAGATCCTGTACGGTTATAACCAACGTTCTGGTTCAGGAGATCGTTCCCGGAAATAGATAGTTTAAGGCTTTCATCTTTCATAAATGCTTTGGTGATATTGGCATTTAAGGTAGTTCTCCTAAAATCCTGGCTAAAGGATTGTGTTGCCGCGTTATACTGATAATTAGCATCGGTACCTATCTGGAACTTGGCAGGCAGGTAAATGTTGAAGCCGCCATACGCGTTAAACCCACGCCCGTTGTTATTGATCTGTGGCTGTAACGTTGAGGAGTTTACAGTGTAAGTTGGCCCTGCGCCAGTCCAGAAATCATATTTCTTCTGCTTGTATTTTGATAATCTGAAACTGGCTGAATAGGTGTATGATTTGGTTTCGTTCAGTTTAGTGTTGCTGAGGTTAAAATAATTGCTGCCGTTCATGTTTAAACCAACGCCTGCGTTAACATCAAGCTTGGGTATCTTTTGATCGAAGTAGGCATTGAAATACAGGTTGGAAGTTTGATGTCCTTTCAGGTTTGATGATTGATACGTGCTTGCCCCGGTTGCATCATCGGTAGTTACATTACTTACAATAGGGTTAATAGTGCGCGAATAAGAACCGTTTAACCAGATAGATTGCCCACTAATAACCTTATACGAGTTATAACTGGCGCTGATACGATTAGTGAATGACGGTTTAAGATCGGGGTTACCCAGTGTAATATTTAACGGATCGGTATTTACCCTAACCGGCTGTATCTGGTCAATAGTAGGTTGGCTGGTGTTACCATTATAATTTATCCGAAACGATTGCTGTTGCGAAAACTTATACTGGAAACTAGCTTGTGGGTACCAGTTCACAAAGTTACGGGTAAGGGTGTTGTTGGTAAATTCATCTATCTGTTTAAAGTTTACGGTAGAAACTTTAGAACCAAAGTTGATGATGGTTTTTTTCTTTTTATAGTTAAATATGGCCCCAAACTGATTTGATAGCTGATTAAGTTTAAAATTATTGCTCAGGTTATTATCCAGTATGGTATACTCGCCAGAGGCGTCTTTATCAAACGATCGCCTGTCTGACCGCCCGTTGTTAATGTTGATGCCATAGTTTACAACCAGTGCAAGCGCTTTGGTAAAGGGCTCGGAGTAAGTAATATTGGTGTTGAGAATAGAGCTTTCACTCAACCCGGTTTTATACTGATCTATTTTCTGTGTACTATCTATACTGCCCTGCTTGCCAAAAAAGTCTGTTTCTGATTTTAAAAACCCGTTTGTTTTATTTTGATTATAGGCCTCGGTGATGTTTACAGAAAAACTGCGACCTACCTTTTTGAATTTTTTGTTATAAAATACGCTGGCGTTAAATATTTTTTGATCGCCGTTATTGGTAACGCCCCTGGTGTTCTTATTGAGCAAGGTGTCATTACGGAGGCTTGTAGTGCTGTAGTCGTTATTGGTGATGGTGCTTTTGGTTGTACCATCAACAGCTATTTTAAGATTGGATGAGGTATCAATCTTTAGCTGATAGGTAGCATCCAGTTTTTGCCTGAAAATGTGATCATGAAAGTTTTGGTCGCTATTGCTGTTTAAAATAATTCCAGGTTGATTATTCGCCCCCGGTAAATTGTTTTGAGTTTGCGTATTGCGGGTACCATCAACATTTAAAGAACCTATTTTAAAATTGGTATTGATTGATTCTTTGTCGCTGTTCCATTTGGTATCATAATGCGCCCCGCCTGAACGGGCCAAAGGGATACCCTGACCATTATACTGACCGCTGAATGAATCCAGACCATCATCACCACCGCCACCATAAAAATAGATGTCACCACCATCACCAAACTCCAGGCCGCCAGAGCCACCGTATTTTGAATTATCTTCCCAACCCAAACCTGTTTTACCAGTATTGCCGATAGTTCCATAAATCGAAAACTTTTGTTTGCCTTTAAACCGGTTAAACATCAACTGTTCCTGATAGTATTTATCGGTACCTCCCTCTGCGTCTATCTTCCCGAAATAGCCATTCTTTTTATCCTCCTTCAGTTTGATATTCAGAGTTTTGTTTTTTACGCCATCATCAATACCGGTAAATGTAGCCTGATCGCTCTTTTTATCGTACAGCTGTACTTTATCAACCATATCGGCACGCAGGTTTTTGGTAACCAGTGTTGGGTCATCCCCAAAAAACTCTTCACCATCAACCAATACTTTGTTTACGGTTTGCCCCTGGGCAGTAATCTTTCCGTCCTTATCTACCTGTATGCCTGGCAACTCTTTGAGCAGGTCTTCCACCTTCGCGTTGGGTTGTACAGTGAATGCGGCGGCGTTAAATTCGGTAGTATCGCCTTTTATTTTAACGGCGGCCACTTTGGCCTTCACTATTACTTCGGCAAGCAGCTGGGTTTTCAAGATCATTTTAATACGACCGAAATCATGTGTGGTATGTGCCGAATCGAGGGTAAAGCGATCTACATAATCGGCGTAGCCGGGGTAGGTTACCAGCAATATCAGTTTGCCTTTTTTGAGATTATTTATTTCAAAGCTGCCATCTTTTACTCTTGTGAATTTTTGGAGGATAGAGTCTTTGGCATTTAATACGCTAACCGTAGCATTGGTTAGTTTGGAACTGGAAGCCGTATCGGCAACTGAACCTTTAATAGAATAGGTATTTTGTGCGAATACAGAAACCGTACTTAAACAAAGTATTATTAGGGCAGGTATTGTGATTTTCATAAGGTTCTTTATGAAAACCAAGGTATAACTAAAACTTTAGTATTCAAAAGAATTTAACAAATTAACCTGTGGATTTAACATTTATTAACACTTATTAACTATAGGTTACTGATTGCTGATGATATTTAAATTGAAGATTTTACTCTTAGCATAGCGCTTGCGGTGCCCTTTGAAATCTCGTGCAGAAGCCTGGATTGGGTTTACATGTAAACCCTGTATATATGGGTAAAATGTAAATAAGTTGTTGATTATCAATTAAATATTTTAATGTTAACCATGAAAAGTGTAAACCATGTAAACCCACTTTTGAACACTTTACCCAACCTATACTGATTAATTGCTGATGATATTAAAAGTAAAAATTTACTCGTATCGAAGAGCTTCAATAGGATCAAGACGCGATGCCTTCTGTGCCGGATAGTATCCGAAGAAAATACCGGTAACCGCGCAAACAATAAAAGATAATACTACCGATGATTCGGAAACAATAGTTGGCCACGATAGAGTAAGGGTAACCACATTGGACGATACAATACCCAAAATAACACCGATGATGCCTCCGGTAATACTGATCAGGATGGCTTCCATTAAAAACTGCAGCATGATATCCTTTCCACGGGCACCAATGGCCATGCGTAAACCAATTTCGCGTGTACGTTCGGTAACCGAAACATACATGATATTCATGATGCCTATGCCTCCAATTACTAATGATATACCGGCTATTACCGTTAGCAAAACGGTAAGCAAGCCGCTGGTTGAGCTCAGGGTATTTATTAATTCGGCCTGGGTACGCACGGTGAAATCATTGTCTTCGTTATCACGCAGGCGGTGTGAGGTGCGTAAGATAGAAGTCATTTCGGTTGTAGCTGCGTCTGTTACTGCCTCGCTGGCGGCTGAAGCGTAAATATTTTGATAATAAATGGTGGCCAGTATCCTTTTTTGTACCGTAGTATAGGGCGCAATCAAGATATCATCCTGATCCTGCCCGAAAGCGTTTTGACCTTTAGGGTTAAGTATCCCAATCACCTGGAAGGGAATCTTGTTAAAGCGGATCACCTTGCCTATCGGGTTTTCGCCATTCGGAAAAAGGTTGTCAATAACGGTTTGCCCAATGAGGCACACTTTGGCAGAGGTAAGCACATCTTGTTGTGTAAAGGCAATGCCATCCTTTAAGGTTAACATGCGGATGTCCAGATAATCGGGACTTACACCCTGCATGGATGTTGGCCAGTTTAAGGCCCCGTTAATAGCCTGGCCTTTTGCCGTTAGCGAAGGCGATATCTCGGTAATATATTGTGCCTCTCTTTTCAGGGCTACGATATCTTTATCAGTAAGGGTTTGGAAGCTGGAACCAGCTATACGCACCCCACCATTAAGATTACTACTGGGTAATACGGTGATCATGTTGGAGCCCATGCTTGATAACTGATCATGGATACTTTGTTTTGATCCCTGACCAATAGCTACCATCGCGATAACCGCAGCCACCCCAATAATAATACCCAGCATAGTTAAAAATGCCCGCAGTTTGTTACGCTGCAATGCCTTAAAAGCTATCCGTATGAGGTTTAATATATTCATGATTGCTGGTTAATAATCATCAGTTACCGGGAGGTTGGCTAATACCTCTTTTGCCGACCGGGGTTCTTTGTTTTCAGTATCCTTCTGAATTTTACCGTCGCGCAGCTGTATGGTACGGCTGCTGAAGGATGCGATATCCGGCTCATGGGTAACAAATACAATAGTTTTGCCTTGTTGCCCGTTCAGATCCTGCATCAGGGACATGATTTCATATGATGTCCGGCTATCCAAATTTCCGGTCGCCTCATCAGCCAGGATCATCACGGGTTCGTTAACCAATGCCCTTGCAATAGCAACCCGCTGTTGTTGCCCGCCTGATAGCTGACTGGGGGTATGATCAAACCTACCACCCAATTTTACGGCTTCTAATGCCTGTATAGCTCTGTCCCGGCGTTCACTTACGCTGATACTTTTATTATAGAGTAGTGGCAGCTCTACATTTTCCAAAGCCGAGGTGCGCGGCAATAAATTATAAGCCTGAAAAACAAAGCCTATTTTGTGATTGCGTAACTGCGCCAGTTCATCGCGCGATAGCTTTTTTACATCCACACCATCCAGTAAATAATCGCCGATGGATGGTTTATCCAAACAGCCTAGAATATTAAGCAAAGTTGTTTTACCGGATCCGCTGCTACCCATTATAGTAACAAACTCGCCGGCCTGCACAGTAAAGGAGATGCCTTTGAGTGCGCGTACAATTTCGCTGCCCATCTGAAACTCACGTTTCAGTTCGCGTATCTCTAATATTGTTTTGCTCATTTTCCTTTTCCGCCCCCTCCCCGTCGTTGTGGCATAAACGGACTAGCTGCTGCTTTGGTTGCCGATGGAGTGCCGCTGGTGCCACCGGTAATGCCGGTAACAACAGCATCGTCGGCGGTTAATCCACCCAAAACCTCAACCTGTGTATTGTCATTTAAACCGGTCTGTATTTTTTTTCTGCTTAGTTTTTTACCATCCAATATCCATACAAACGCGGTTTGTTTGGTAACGCCGATGCTATCTTTACGGCTTTTACCGGTATGCGCAGCTTGTGCATTATCGTCGGTAACACCGGTTGTCGCAGCTTTTTTTCTGGAGCCTTTGTGCCCAACCTTGCCCACAATTTCATAATCCTTCATTAATGAGGAGTCGGGGGTGAAACTTAAAGCTTTGGCCGGTATCAGCATGGCATTATTAACCTCTTTGGTATATATGATGATATTGGCCGTCATCCCGGGTTTTAGTTTCATATCATCATTGGGGGCATTAATAATGGTAGTATAAGTAACTACGTTTGAGGATACCGAAGGATGCAGCCGGATATCTTCAACGGTACCGGCAAACTGGTCGTTAATAAACGCATCAACGGTAAAGGAGGCCCGTTCGCCCGCTTTTACGTCGCCGATATCGGCCTCGTCTACATTGGCCTCCACTTCCATTTTGGTAATATCTTTGGCTATTACAAACAGGGTAGGCGTACTAAAACTGGCGGCAACGGTTTGCCCTATGCTGATGTTACGGTTAAGTACAACCCCATCAATAGGGGAGTATATATCGGCATAAGCCAGATTCTGTTTGGCCAACCGTACTTGTGCCGCTGAACTGACCACCGAGGCCTGAGCAGCGTGAAGGGTATTAACCGCGCTATCATAATCGGCCTTGCTTATGGCATCTGTTTTATAAAGAAGGTCCTGCCGGTTAAAGTTGTTTTTGGCATAAACCAACTGACTTTGTGAATTTTGGAGGTTACCCTGAACCTGATCAAGCGTGGCCTGCAGCAATGATTTATCCAGCTCGGCTATCAGCTGTCCTTTTTTAACTTTTGAATTAAAATCGGCATATAAAAATTTAATAATACCCGATACCTGTGTACCCACAGTAACCGTATCAACAGGTTCAATTTTACCCGTAGCCGTGACACTTTGCGCAATATATCCTTTGGTTGGTTTTTGCGTGGTAAGCACTACCGGAGGTGTAGGTTTCCTGATAAAGAAAAACCAGATGAGCACCAGCACTATCAGTATAGCTACTATGATGATGATATTTTTATAACTTTTCTTCATGATATCAGGTGGTTATAATTTAATAGGTACCCCTCTGTAAAAATCATAGATCTTTAAGGTTAATAATGTATTGTATTTGGCTTGTATAAAAGCCTGCTGGGCTTGTACGTACAGGTTTTTCTGTAATAAGAAATCGACCGTATTAGCCACGCCCACTTTCAGTTGCTCACTGGCAATACGGTAGCTCTCTTTGCTGTATTTATATTCTTCGCTGGCCGCATCATACTGGCTGCGCGCGTTTTGTACATTGATGTATGCCCGCTCAACCGTTTGCGATAGCGTAATGCGGGTGTTTGACAGATCAAGCTGGGCTTGTTTTACGTTTATTTTGGCTTCCTCAACCTGGGTTTTTACTACCCGTTTGGTAAAAATGGGTACGGCCAGGGTAAGCCCTAATTGTTGTGTAAAATTGTTATTGAGCTGATAGCCAAAGGAGGTACCCTGCCCGTTGGCATAGCCTGAGTTGAGTGAGGCCCCGCCCGTTAACGTTGGTTTATAACCGGCACGGGCCTTGTCCACATCATATTGGGCTATTTTAACCCCCAATTCTCCATTTTTAACCTCGGGACGATTTTGCAGGGCGGTTTGCTCCGCATCGCGGAAAGCGGCTACACTGTCTATCGGCGCTATTACGGTATCGGGCTTGGTAATATCAAACCGCGAATCACTGGGTAATAGCAGTAATTGCTTCAGGGTGATGAGGTCGCCGCGCTCGGCATTTTGCGAATTCACCAATGTGTACTGATCCGATGCCTGCTGAGCCTGCAGCTGGATGAGATCTTTACGGGCCACACTGCCCACGTTGTATCTTTTTTGTTCCAGCGCTACCTGCGCTTTGGTGGTATTGAGCAGATCGGTGTTGTATATAATATTTTCCTTATCCAATAGTATGGCCAGGTATGCCTGGGTTATTTGCAGGGTAATATCGTTTTCCTGCTGTATAATGCTGAGGTTGGCCGATTGTACCGACAGGTTTTTTTGCTGGATATTGTTGTTGATATAATTGCCATTATATATGGTAACGTTTGAACTTAAACCATAAGAGCCTGCCAGGTTATAACCAGAGTGCCGGCCGTTATCGCCGTTGCTGAAGTTGTTGCCGTGTGTTACGGTTTGTGAGGCTGAGCCTGAAAGATCGGGCAGACGTGCAGCCTTTGCCAGTAAATATTCCTGCTGACTGGTCTGTTGCGAAAGCCGGAGGGTATTGATCTGGATATTATTCTTTTTGGCATAATCAATACATTTTGCCAGATCCCAGTTTATAGTAGTACCAACTAATGTACTATCCTGTGCATAAAGGCTAAAACACCCCGATACGAGCAGGACTAAAAGGAAGATATGTTTTTTTAATAACAGCATAGCATAAGGTTATGCAGGCTAACGCCTTGTGTATCTTAGTATTGATACTGTTAATATACAGAACGTTGAAAATGTTTGATGCAATGCATCAATAAGCCGCCAATCTTTGTAATAATTGTATTACTGATATTCATAGTGAATTATATTTCCTGTAACGAAAGTTATTCAAATGTTAAGGAGCCGGTAAAGAAGAGCGCAGTTTTAATGCCTCTTCCTATTTATAAAAAAGGTGAGCATCACCATAAGCTTAGGCTGTCTGTTACTTAAAAAAAGTATATTTTAGCATTGTTATTTAAGCTGGCCACCCAGGCTGGTTTTTTTGTAAACGGATTCCCTGCGATGATAAAAAAAGATAAAGATTTAATACTTCATTTAAAGGTATATAAGATCATATTGCTTTTTATTTTAGTAGTACCCGCCTTAAAAAGTCAGGCACAGGGATTAATGTTCAATTCCAACGATGCCCTGATGAGCGAGCGTACGGCTTATACCGTATTCAGTTCGGATGCACCCACCTTTCATGATCATTTACGGATGAATTTTGATCTGTCATTATGGGATAATGAGCATCTGGGCTATGTTTTCAACATCATTGATAGCCACAAAAACTCTTATAGTTTAACCTATATTTATAATATCAATGGCTCGCCAGCCTTAAATTTTAACATCGACAGTAAAAGTAACAAGATCAAGATACCGCTTCATTTATCGCAATTGAATAAACGGATCTGGATAAACGTTAAAGTTGATATTGACCTCAAAGCCAATGCGGTTACTTTTTATGTAAATGGTCAGATATACAAGGCTGTAGATTTCGGCTTTGATGACCAGATAACACCAATCATCACTTTTGGCAAAAATCCACATTACTCTGATGTGCCCAAAATGGCCGTTAAGAATTTAACCATCAGTAACGATAGTAAAACTTACACCTTTCCGCTGAATGAATGGTCTGGAAATGATGTTCACGACAATTCAGGTGAGATCGTTGGACATGTTGATAACCCGGTTTGGCTTATTAATAGTTCTTACTTTTGGGAAAAAAGAACCACTTTTAGCTTTCACGAAGTAGCTGGCGCCAATTTTAATCTCCAGGATCAATCGCTGCTTATTTTTAAAAGTGATTCCCTGATCCGTTATGATATGAAGAGCGGAAGGATATCGGCCCAGGCTTTTCAGAATAAAGTACCGGTACCTTTATTCCTGGGCAAAAGTATCATCAATACCCGGGAGAATAAGCTGTATGCATACGAGGTACTCCGGGCTCCTAAGCCTGGTCCATGCGTGGCTTCCTTGGATTTGGCTACATTGAAGTGGGAGGTTGTTGGGAACGCTAATATTAAAGAACAAAGGCACCACCACAATATTTTTTATGATAAGGATCAGCATGATCTTTATCTGTTTGGTGGTTATGGTTCGTTTGCCTACCACAACGACTTTTTCAAACTTAATAAGCAAACAGACAATTGGGACAAGGCAATATTTACCGGCGACAGGATTACCCCGCGCTTTTTTTCGGCCAGCAGCCAGGCCAATGGAAATAACGAGGTGTATATATTCGGTGGATACGGTAACCAATCGGGAAACCAAATTGTTGGCGGCCGGCATTTTTATGACCTGTACCAGGTTAACCTGAATAGTCATACCATCAAAAAATGCTGGGAAATAAAACCCAATGAAGAGGATTTTGTGCCCACCAACAATCTCATCATTTCTAAAGACGGTCAGTATTTTTATGCCTTATGCTACCCGCATGAACGACCAAAAACCCAATTACGCTTGTATAAATTCTCCATCAAAGATGGCTCGTACCAGGTAGTGAGCGGAACTATCCCGGTTACATCTGAAAGGATTGAGAGCGATATTAACCTGTTTTTTAACCCTGTGCAGGATGAGTTTTTTTGCGTTATACAGGAGTTCACCGATCCCAACCGATCAACCATACGTATCCTGGCGTTGGAATTTCCGCCGGTGAGCCAGCAGGAATATGAACAATCCCAAAAAGCCATTGCTCCGCCGCGTCCGGTTTTTAGATATGTAATATTGGGTGGAGTGGCTATCCTGATAATTGGTATGGCATTCCTGATCATCAAAAAACGGCGAACAGGAAAGCCCACTCAAGAGCCACTTGCAGAGGAAGATAGCAGTATTGCCGTTATCAATAAAAAGAACGACGAAAAGCGCGCCAATGCTATCTACCTGCTGGGTGAATTTACCGTTTACGATAAGAACAGCCGGGATATCACTTACCTGTTCAGCCCTAAAATAAAACAGTTGTTCATTCTCCTGTTGCTCAACAGCAAGAATGCGACCGGCGTGGTATCCAAAAAAATATCCACCATTTTATGGCCCGATAAGGATGTCGCCAAAACAAAGAACATTAAAGGGGTTACCATCAACCACCTCCGCAATATCATTGCTGATATAGAGGGTATTGAACTTACATTTTTGAACGATACCTATTGTTTTAAGCTGGATGATAACCTTTTTTGCGACTACTTTACAGTAACCGCCTCCCTGGAACAAATCAATGGCTCAGAGAAACCGGCTGAGGCAACTATCCTCCAATACTTTGATCTGATTGCCCGCGGAGGCCTGCTGCAATACATCCCAGAAACCTGGCTGGACGATATTAAGCTCGGCTACGAAGAAACCCTGATGCCTGTGATATTACCCGAGGTAAAAAAGGTATACGAAAGCGGCGATTTCCGCAAGGCGCTGGATATTGCCCGTGTAGTTCTAAATATCGACCCTTTTAATGATACCGCTTTGAAATACAAGCTCAAGGCCCTCCGCCGTATCAAGGGAATTGAATATGCCCGCAAGGTATATGAGGAATTTACCACTGAGTACGAAAAATCATTAGGTATCAGTTACCAGGTACCGTTTGAAAAAATCTGTTCCAACAAATCGGAGTTGCGGTAAATAAGTTGCGATAGAGCGCCCTCCATAATTTAACATTTCGTGTTCTGAAAACTTTTTAAACCTTAAATTTTAACACTTTTCTGCTCAAAAAAGGGCTAAAAACGTCCAAAAATGAGCTCAAAACCATCGATTTTAACACTTTTTAACAAATTTTAACTTGATTTTGAGCTGTTTTTTAAACTTTAAAAAGTATTAATTTATTGATTGTCAAATAACTATGTTTAAAATGGTCGATTTTTGACCTTGTTTTCCTCTTAACAAAACAGCCCGGTTCTCTTATAGAAAGAGAACCGGGCTGTTTTGTTATATAAAGATACGGAAAATTTGTGAATTAATCACCATGTCATTGCGAGCGAAGCGTGGACAATCAACCGCAGGGAGCTCATTAATACTTTAAGAAACAATTAACAATATTAATAATCTCTTCGCTGCATTTGAACGCGAGGAGATTGCTTCGTCGTTCCTCCTCGCAATGACATAACGGAGTTGACTTAAAAAGCGAGGTGTCCTGTCTCATGGTTAGGCCGTCCTGCGGGATCCTGGAACAAGTTAAGGATGACTTGTAGCGTTAACCCACTTAATTCGCTATGGTTAATGAAATTTTAGCGGAGTTAACCCGTTTATTAACCCATCTTTTAATACCACCGGATATATAATTGTTGCGCCAATTGAGTGCGTAATGCCAATGTAAGGGTTTAACCAGCCTGTTTATTCCAAACACTCAGTTAGGCAAAATATTATAAACCATTTTAATCAATTTAATTTATGAAGGAAATTTTTACCTATTATGGTGGGTGCCATGGTATCCATTATCCGGCAAAATTTAAAGGGGTGGTACGGCAGGGTATCATGGCCTTTTTGTTTTTGCTTGTATGCACTGTGGCTATGGCCCAAACCAACCGCACCGGTACGGTTGTGGACGAAACCGGGCAAGGGCTGCCCGGTGTAAGCGTAAAGATTAAAGGGACAACCATTGGCACGGTAACCAGTGTTGATGGAAAGTTTACGCTCAGCACTTCAAACGACCAAACCCTGGTATTTACGTTTGTGGGTTACGCTTCGCAGGAGGTTGCTGTTGGCAGCCAAACCAGTATCAAAGTATCCATGGTATCCAATGCCACCAATGTGAACGAGGTGGTGGTGGTGGGCTATGGTACGCAGAAAAAAGCTACCGTTACCGGGTCTATCGCATCGGTCACTAACAAAGAGATCGTAACTACCAAAAACGAGAACGTGCTGAACATGCTTACCGGTAAAGTGGCCGGTGTGCGTATTGTACAAAACTCGGCCGAGCCGGGATCGTTTGATAATGCCTTCGATATCCGTGGTTTTGGTAATCCGCTGGTGGTTATTGACGGTATCCCCCGTGATAACATTACCCGTTTAGATCCGAATGATATTGAAAGCATATCGGTACTAAAAGATGCTTCTGCGGCCATTTATGGTGTGCGCGCGGCAAACGGTGTGGTGATTGTGACCACTAAAAAAGGAAAGAAAGGTTCTGTGGAATTGAATTACTCGGGCACTTATGGCTGGCAAATACCATCGTACATGCCAAAACCAGTGGGCGCTTTGGATTACATGACCCTGGTTAACGAGCAATTGCTGCACAACGTAAACGGCGGTCAGGTAAAATATACCGATGCCGACTTTGCCGCTTATCGTAATGGTACCAAAACTAGTACCGATTGGTACAGTCCGGTTTTTGCCAACAGCGCACCTCAGCAGCAGCATAACCTGAATGCCATAGGTGGTACCGACAATAGCAGCTATTTTGTGAGTATGGGTATTACCGATCAGGATGGTTTTTTCAGGAGCGGTGATTTGAATTATAAAAAATACAACCTGCGCTCAAACCTTACCACCAGGGTCAATAAAAACCTGACCATTGATGTAAACCTGAGCGGAACGCTGGAACAAAAGAACCAGCCTTACCAGGATGCCTGGTGGATCATCCGTTCATTTTGGCGCCAGGTGCCTACGCAAAGCATTTATGCCAACAATAACCCGGCCTATCTGAACAATGGCGAGGTTGACGGATCAAACCCGGTGGCCATGGCCGATGCCAATATTGATGGTTATAAACAAATCAACAATAAGTGGCTGCAATCATCAGTTTCGGCAACTTATAATGTACCGTTTGTGCAGGGACTGAGTGCCAAAGGTTTGTATAACTACGACTATTACATGTCGAGCAACAAGATCTACCAGAAACCCTACAACCAGTATACTTATGATGCCAACTCGCAAACGTATAATGCTATAGCCAATCAAACACCGGGTTCACTCACCAGGCAGTTTTATGAAAAGCCCAGCAGCTTAATGCAATTATCATTAAACTATAACCGCGCATTTAAGGGCGGGCACAACGTTACCGCTTTGGGACTTTATGAAGAGAGTGAGCAAAAAGGAGATAATTTTAACGCGCAGCGCCAGTTATCGTTACCGATTGATCAGCTAAGCGCGGGTAATGCCCTCAACCAAACCGCTACGGTTGATGGTGGCTGGCCTTATGATTTTGTAACCAAATCATTTGTAGGCAGGGTAAATTATGATTACAAGGGAAAATATCTGGCCGAGTTTAGTTTCAGGGATGATGCCAGTTCCAAAAACTCTCCGCTTAAAAGATGGGGATTTTTCCCGGGAGCATCGGTAGGATGGCGGATATCGCAGGAAGATTTCTGGAAGAAGTCATCGGCACTGTCGTTTGTGGATGATCTGAAGATCCGCCTGTCATATGCCAAACTGGGTGATGATGCTAACTTGAATGCTTACCAGTACCTGAGTGGTTATAACTATCCGGCAAACGGTAATAATAATCAAACCCCTCCGGGATCGGTATTTGACGGTACTTTTGTAAACGGCGCGCAAAGCCGTGGTATCCCTAACCCCAATATTTTTTGGTTTGTAGCCAAAACCTACAACGCCGGTATCGACCTGCAGGCATGGAACGGTTTACTGGGCTTAACGGTTGATGCTTTCAGGCGCGACAGAAGCGGCTTGCTGGATACCCGTGCCGATAATTTACCCGGTGTAGTGGGAGCAGGCCTGCCTCAGGAAAACCTGAACAGCGATCGTGCCCAGGGTTTTGATATCGAGATAAACCACCGTTACCATATTGGCAGCTTTAATTATTTTGTAAAAGGAACCTTTGGCTATACCCGTACCATGTGGATTAGCAAAGTACATTCGGAGTATGGTAACTCTCAGCTTGCCTGGCATAATGACAATGATAATCGCTACAGCAATATTTTCTGGGGCTATGGTTCAAACGGACAATTCCAAAATTACCAGCAGATCCTGAACAGTCCGCAGTTTGTATCACGCAACGCGGTGGTAGGCGATTATATTTTGCAGGACTGGAACGGTGACGGCGTGATCAATGATCAGGACGTACACCCTATAGCTCAAAACGTAAGTAACAATAACTACAGCGTACCATCAACCACATTTGGTTTAACGCTGGGCGGTTCATACAAAGGTTTTGACATCAGCACCGTATGGCAGGGTGCCGCGGGTATCAATGTTTCTTATATCGAACAGCTCAACATTCCGCTATGGGGCGGGGGCAGCGCGCTGGCCATGTTTATGGACAGGTATCACCCAACAGATCCGAAGGCCGACCCTTATGATCCTAACACCGTATGGACACCGGGCACTTTTGCCCTTACCGGTACCACAGCCGATGTAAACTCCTTGTCTAACATCCACAGTGCTGCTTATGTAAGGCTAAAATCGGCCGAGCTGGGCTACAGCATTACACCTGCAGTGGCCAAAAGGTTAGGTATTAAAGGGGCCAGGATTTTTGTAAATGGTTACAACGTTTTAACCATCACCAGTTTAAAATATCTTGATCCGGAACACCCATCGGCTACTTATGGCTATTTATACCCGTTAGATAAAATATTCTCCGTTGGTGTAAATGTTAAATTATAATCAATCCATACAGATCATGAAAAAATACATATATATCCTATTCGCTGTTTTGCTTTGCTGGACATCGGCATGCAAAAAGCTCGATACGGCACCACCAAGCATTGTTAAAGATGCCGATATTTTTACCAACAGCGCCGGTATACAGGCCTACATGGCTCGCATGTATGCCGAATTACCTATCGAAGATTTCAGGTATTCGCCAACCCGCGGCTTAAATTTCTTCTGGATCATCAGTCCTTTCAGTTGTATCAGCGGCGAGGGTTTAAGCCGCGATCAGAACAGCGCCACACAGGAAACTTTTGGTTACTGGGGCGATGCTTATACACTGATCAGGGATGCCAACTATTTTTCGGAAACATTGCCTAAATATGCGTCGAACTTTACACCGGCACAGGTAAATGCCTGGTTGGGCGAAGCCCGCTTTCTGCGTGCCGCCACCTATTTTGCATTGGTAAAACGCTATGGCGGTGTGCCTATTGTTGATAAAGTGCTCAACTATCCGCAGCAAAGCATCGATGAGTTGAAAATTCCGCGTTCATCGGAAGAGAAAGTTTATGATTTTATCGCTACCGATCTGGATTATGCCTATACCAATTTGGGTGAGAGCAACCAGGTAGGCCGGGCCAATAAGTACGTAGCCGCCGGTTTTAAATCGCGCGCTATGCTGTACGCAGGGTCTATAGCCAAATACAATAGCATTAACCTTACCGATGGTAACGGAAACAGGCTTTGTGGTATACCGGCTGCCAAAGCGGTTACCTATTTTAAAGCCGCTTACGATGCTGCCGTATTGCTTGATGGTAAATACAGCCTGTATAAAAAAGCATGGGCGGCGGGTGATAAAAATGCGCAGTATCAAAACTATGTGAACCTGTTTTTTGATGCTACCAGTCCCGAGAATGTTTTTGTGCGCCAATATCACTACCCCGAATCGGTGCATGGGTATGATGCCTACAACGTACCGCGCCAGTTGATGGGGGCAAACGGATATTCATCTGAAATTAACCCTACACTTAATTTTGTGGAGATGTTTGATGGCATCCCTAAAAATGCCGATGGTACCATTAAAACCACAACCGGTGGTAAATATGATCTGTATACCAATACCATGGATCTGTTTGCCAATGCCGAACCAAGACTAAGGGCAACGGTTATTTTACCAGGCGATGTATTTAAAGGCGTGAGCATCGAGATACGCCGGGGTATTTATACCGGCAGTTCGGCAGGTGGTATCAGTCCGCTTTTACCGGCCGGTTCAACCGCGCATTATCCAACGGATAATATTGTACAATCATCAAACGCCAGCCAGACGCCCTACAAATTACCTAATGGAACAACGATGAACCCCGCCGGTTTAAGCGGTTATTTTACCGGCGACGGAACCTGCGCGGTATCGGGCTTTTCGATCCGCAAAAACCTGGTACCGGATAAGCCAACATCAGAAGTGCTGGAAAACCGCTCTGACCAAACCTGGCTGGAGATGCGTTATGCCGAGGTATTGTTAAACCGTGCTGAAGCGGCAGTGGAACTGAATGCTTTAGGGCAGAATGATAAAAGCTACCTGCAGGATGCCTTTACCGCCATTAACCAGATCCGTGACAGGGCCGGTGCCAACCTGCTGCTGAGCCCGGCTGACTTGGGCGATATTAATGTGGTACGCACTGAGCGGAAAAAAGAGCTGGGCTTTGAAAACAAAACCTGGTGGGACCTGCGCCGCTGGAGGGTGATAGATAAAGAACAGAACAGTACCATTTACCGTACGCTGATGCCATTTTACTCGGCTAATGACGGTAAGTACTTTTTCGATGCCCGTTTAGATGAGCGTAACAGCCGTTACACTTTTGATGTACGTTGGTACTATGAGCAAATTCCGCAGGGCGAGATACAGAAGAGTCAGAATTTAATTCAAAATCCGGGTTATTAATTTTAAGAGAGATGAGAAAACTATTTTATAGCATAGCATTAAGTGTACTGGTTGCGGCAACCAGTTCATGCAGCAAGGTTGATAATTATGCCGCACCCGATGTAACTTTAAAAGGCGTGGTAACCGATGCCGCTACCGGTAAAAGCGTACAAACCGAGCAGGGCTCGGGCACCAGGATAAAACTATTGGAAATAAGCTGGAGCAGCAACCCTACACCTTTTTATATATCCTCTTTTCAGGATGGTACTTACACCAATACCAAACTGTTTGCAGGTAAAAATGTGATCTCGGCCGAAGGACCTTTTGTGCCGATGGTACAGGTAGATAATAATGGCAAAACCATTGTAGATAAAAGCCAGACAGTTGATGTGAAAGGGGTAACGACGGTTAACTTTTCTGTTGATCCGTTCTTAAGGATTGATTGGGTAGGCGACCCGGTTTTGAATGCGGATGGTACTATAACCACCAGTTTTAAAATTACCCGCGGTACAAGTGATCCGAACTTTCAGCAGGATGTAAGCGATGTGGCAGTGTTTGTTAATTCAAACAAATATGTAGGTAACAATAACTTTGATAACCGTTATACGCCAACGCTCAGCGGATCGAATGC